>Ga0335078_10003383_pt1 | contig 23782 bp, 21 predicted proteins | sample Lox_Sample_32_FD_206711 | JGI IMG/M metagenome (GOLD analysis project Ga0335078, IMG submission 206711) | Soil microbial communities from Loxahatchee National Wildlife Refuge, Florida, United States - Lox_Sample_3.2 | ecosystem: Environmental > Terrestrial > Soil > Wetlands | place: USA... | reverse complement strand
GCTGATGGCCGTGGTCAAGGCGGACGGCTACGGGCACGGGATGATCCCGGCGGCCCGGGCCGCGCTGGCCGGCGGGGCCGACTGGCTGGGCGTGGTGCACGTGTCCGAGGCGCTGGCGCTGCGCCGCGACGGCGTCACCGCCCGGGTGCTCTGCCTGTCCGGGGTGCCCGGCGCCGCGCACCAGGAAGCGGTCCGCGGCGGCATCGACCTGACCGCAGACTCGGTGCCGCTGCTCACCGAGATCGCGGCCGCCGCCGTCCAGGCCGGCCACCCCGCCCGGGTGCACCTGAAGGCGGACACCGGGATGTCCCGCGGCGGCGCGACGGCGGCCGACTGGCCCGCCCTGGTCGCCGCCGCGCTCGCCGCCCAGGCGGCCGGCCAGGTCACGGTCGCGGGCATCTGGTCGCATCTGGCCTGCGCGGACATCCCGGGCCACCCGTCGATCGCCGGGCAGGTCGCCGCGTTCCAGGAGGCGGTGGCCGTGGCCGAGGCGGCGGGCGCGCGGCCCGAGGTGCGCCACCTGGCCAACACGGCGGCCACGCTCAACCTCCCGGAGACCTGGTTCGACCTGGTCCGGCCGGGCGGGGCGATCTACGGCCTGGCCACCCTGCCGGGCGGCGCCCCGGCCTGGCTGCGTCCGGCGCTGACCGTGCGCACCCGGCTGGTGCTGGCCAAGCAGGTGCCCGGTGGTACCCCCGTGTCCTACGGCCACCGGTACGCCACCCAGGGGCCGAGCACGCTGGGGCTGATCCCGCTGGGCTACGCGGAGGGCATCCCGCGGCGGGCCTCGGGGGTGGTCGAGGTGGCGGCCCGGGGCCGTCGCTGGCGCATCGCGGGCACCGTGTGCATGGATCTGTCGGTGCTCGATTTCGCCGCGGAGCCGGCCGAGGCCGGCGATGAGGTGGTGCTGTTCGGGCCGGGCGACTCGGGCGAGCCGACCGCCCAGGAGTGGGCGGACGCGCTGGGCACGATCTCCTACGAGGTCGTGACGAATTTTACCGGCCTGCTACCCCGAACTTACTCTGAAGTAGCATACGAGGAGGGGCCCGCACCGGCCGGCGCAAGCAGCGCGAGCGGCGGGAGCAGCGCACCGGCCGGGTCGGCAGCTGGCTGAGGGCGCCCGGCGGGAGGTGCGATGGCGACCTGGCGGCGGATCACCGGAGTCGCCGGGGTGGCCGCGGGAGCCGTGGCCGCCGGGGCCGGGGCGATCGCCGCCGCGGAGCGCATCGCGATCGGCCGGGCCCAGACGCTGCGCCGCAGCACCCCGCCGGAGCGGCTGGGCGGGCTGCGCGGACGGCCGCTCACCGTGCTCGCCGACGACGGGGTCCCGCTGCACGTCGAGCTCGACGAGCCCGGTCCCGGCCAGGGCCAGCCCAGGCAGGGCGGCCGGACCGCCCCGCTGACGGTTATCTTCTGCCATGGCTACACGCTGAACCAGGACGTCTGGTACTTCCAGCGGCAGGGCGTGCGCGGGCACCGCCTGGTGTTCTGGGACCAGCGCGACCACGGCCGCTCGGGGCGGTCGCCGGACGGCGCCGCCAGCATCGGCCGGCTCGGCGCCGACCTGGGCCTGATCATCAAGGCGGTGGCCCCGGGTGACATGCCGGTGATCCTGGTCGGGCACTCCATGGGCGGCATGACGATCATGGCCCTGGCGGGCCAGCACCCGGAGCTGTTCGGCACCAAGGTGGCCGGGGCGGTGCTGATCTCCACCGCGGCCAGCGGGCTGGACGGGGGCAGCCCGTGGATGCCCGGCCCGGCCCGGCCGGTGCTGCGGCGCGCGCTCCCCGTGGTGCTGCGCGGCGCGGCCACCGGCTACCGGGCCGTGCTGGTCGAGCACGGCCGCCGGGTGGCCAGCGACCTGTCCTGGCTCGGCACCCGGTTCATCGGGTTCGGGAATCCCGGGGTCAACCCGGCGGTGGTGGACTTCCTCGAGGAGATGATCCGGTCCACCCCGATCGAGGTGGTGGCGGCGTTCGGCCAAGCGCTGTATGTCTGTGACCTGCGCGCCACCCTGCCTACGGTGGGGAAGGTGCCGGTGGTCGTGATGACCGGGGACCGGGACCGGCTGATCCCGCCCGAGCTCGGGCGGGATCTGGCCGAGCAGATCCCCGGGGCCGAACTGGTCTGGGTCCCCGGGGCCGGGCACGCCCTTATCCTGGAGAATCCTGAGGTGGTCAACGATACGATCACCGGCTTGATCGCCCGGGTGAGCGCTAGCCGCGCAAGCCGCGCGGGCCGGGGTGCCCGCGAGCGCTCCGCCTGACCGCCGCTACCGCGGCCGCCGCCCGCTGGCGGCCCAGCCACCGGCGGGCAGCCAGTCAGGGCCAACACGAAAGGGCAGGTGCTGATCTGTGGAGCCGACCAGCACGCCCGCCAGCCGGATCGAGGTCGCCACCGCCGAAGGCATGCAGGCTCTCGGCCGCCGGATCGCCACCCTGCTCCAGGCCGGCGACCTGGTCGTGCTCAGCGGGCCGCTGGGCGCGGGCAAGACCACCCTGGTGCAGGGGATCGGGGCGGGGCTCGGCGTCCGCGGGCCGGTCACCTCGCCCACGTTCGTGATCGCCCGGGTCCACCCCGCGCCGGGGGATAGCCCGGCGCTGGTCCACGTGGACGCCTACCGGCTGGGCAGCGTCGCCGAAGTGGATGACCTGGACCTGGACGCCTCGCTGGACGACTGCGTGACCGTGGTCGAGTGGGGTGAGGGCCTCGTCGAAGGGCTGGCCACGGACCGGCTGGAGGTCGGCATCGCGATGGTCCCGGCCGGGCCGGCCGGGGAGAGCGGGCCGGCCGGGACGCGATGGGTCAGTTTGACGGGTATTGGCGATCGCTGGGTGTCCGCTGCGGAATCCGCGCGTTGTGCCCTACCGCTGTCCGCCGAGGCCATATAGTTTCTGCCTGTCGCGCATTGCTGAGGTCAGCAGCATGGCAATGCGATTTTGCGCCGGCCTGCCCGGTCTGAACCTTTCCCCGGAGGCGCGCGGTGACTCAGCAGGGGCCCATTCCCCCGCGTTCTGACCGCCTGTCCGCACCACGCAGCAGCCCGCGCTGGAATGACGCCGAATACCCCGACGACGAGGAACTGCCGCCCTGGGCCGGCCTCGCCGTCGACCCGCGGTGGGCCGACGGCCGCGGCCGCCACCAGCCCAGGGGCCGCCAGCCGGCCGCGCAGCGGCCACCCACCCGGCCCGAACGCCCCAGCCGTCCCGATGACCATCCCGGGGAGTTCCGGCCGGACCCGGCGTTCGCCGACGACGACCCGGAGTTCCCCGGCGGGCTGGCCACCCCGCCCGCCCGGCCGCGGAGCCGCCAGGCGGCCGCCCGGGCCCGCCGGTCGCGCCGCTCGGCGTTCCGGTGGGGCATCATCCTCGTGCTGGCGGCCGCCATCGGCGTGGGTGTCTGGCTGCTGGTCAAGGGGAACGGTGGCCCGGCGCGGCAGCCGGACGCCATGATTACGACCTTCCAGCCCGGTGAGTTCCAGACGGTACCTAACGCTTGTCACGCGGTGACTGACACCACGCTCAGCCAGTACCTTCCCGGGAAGCGGACGGTAGCCTCGCCCAATTCGCTGGATGGCGGCTCGGCCAGCCTGTGCAGCTGGACGCTGGACGCCAAGCCGACCTACCGGCTGCTGAACGTGCAGGCTCAGGCGTACGCGCCAAACGGGCTGGCCAGCGGGGACGGCAGCGCCACGTTCGCGGCCATCGACGGGTACCAGCAGGCACGGCAGCAGAAGACCAAGCCGCCCCGGGCGTCCCACCTGCCCCCGGCCAGGATCAGCCCGGTCCACATCGTGGGCACCAAGGCGTTCGCCGCGTTCCAGCGGATCCGCTCGGGCGGGATCACCACCGATCTGGTTACGGTCGTCGTCCGGGACCACAACGTCCTGGTCACCGCGGTGCTGCAGGGCGAGACCAGCCGGGGTGGCTACGGCCCGGTGTCGGCCAGCCAGCTCCAGGCCGGAGCCACCGCGGCCGCCCGCGATGTGCTGGCCCAGCTGAAATGATCCACGACCGGTGACACCCGTCCGCCGGGCCGGAGCGATCGGCCTGGCCGGTTAGGCTTTGCATCCGTGCTGCTGCTCGCCCTCGATACCGCGACGCCCGCCGTCACCGTGGCCACCTGGGACGGGGTGCACGTGCTGGCCGAGATGACCACCGTGGACGCCCGCCGGCACGGTGAGCTGCTCGCGTCGTCCATCGACACCGTGCTGGCCAAGACCGGGGCCGGCCGGCTGGACCTGACCGCGGTCGCCGCCGGGACCGGGCCCGGCCCGTACACCGGGCTGCGCGCCGGGCTGGTCACCGCCCGGGTGCTGGGCAGCGCGCTGGGCATTCCGGTGGCCGGCGTGGGCACGCTCGACGTGATCGCCGCGGATGCGGTCGCCGCGGCCGGCGGCCGGGAGTTTCTGGTGGCCACCGACGCCCGGCGCCGCGAGCTGTACTGGGCCCGCTATGACGGGGCCGGCCGCCGCCTGGCGGGCCCGGCGGTGAGTACCCCGGCCGACCTCGCCCCGGACGGCCCGGACGGGCCGCCGGTGGCGGGCACCGGCCCGCTGCTCTACCCGGACGTCCTGGGTGAGCCGATCGGCCCGGGCTACCCGGCGGCGGGCACGCTGGCCCGGCTGGCCGCCGCGCGGCTGGCCGCGGGTGAGCCGGTGCCCGGCGCCGAGCCGATCTACCTGCGCCGCCCGGACGCCCGGGTGCCCGGCCCGCCGAAGCGGGTGACCGCCCCGTGACTGGCCAGCCCGTGAGGAGCCAGCCGGGAACCGGCAGCGGTGCGGCCAGCAGCGCCGCCCCACCCGGTCTCCGGCTGCGCCCGATGACCCAGGCCGACCTGCCCGCGGTGCTCCAGCTGGAGCATGACCTGTTCGGCGACGAGGCGTGGACCGAGGGCATGCTCGCGGGCGAGCTGGACGGGGTGCCCAGCGGCCGCTACTACCTGGTGGCCGAGGACCCGGCCGGGCTGGCCGGCTACGCCGGCCTGCTCACTCCCGGCGGCGGGCAGGCGGACGTGCTCACGCTGGCCGTGGCGCAGGAACGCTGGGGCGAGCGGATCGGCGGCACGCTGCTGGACGCGCTGCTGGCCGAGGCGGCCCGGCGTGGCTGCACCGACGTGTTCCTGGAGGTCCGGGTGGACAACCACCGGGCCCAGCGGCTGTACCAGCGGCGCGGCTTCACCGAAATCGGCATCCGGCGTGGTTACTACCAGCCGTCCGGCACCGACGCCGTCGTCATGAGGCTGACTTTGGTCAGCGGCCGCCCGCCCGCGAGGGAGGCAGCCAGATGAGGCCTCTGCCGCCGATCTCCGGCGGTTGGCCCCGCCCGCCGCAGGCGCCGGGTCCTGCGCCGCGAGGACCCGGAGGGCCGCAGTGGTGCCCCGGCGCTGAGGACCGGCCTGCCGAAGCCAGGGCGGCCCGCCCGGGCCGCCCGCCCGCGAGGGAGGCAATCAGATGAGGCCGCCGCTGGTGCTGGGCATCGAGACGTCCTGCGACGAGACCGGGGCGGGACTGGTCCGCGGGCACGAGCTGCTCGCCGACTCGGTCGCCTCCAGCGTCGCCGAGCACGCCCGGTTCGGCGGGGTGGTGCCGGAGGTGGCCAGCCGCGCGCACCTGGAGGCCATGGTGCCCGCGGTGGACCGGGCCCTGGCCACCGCCGGGGTCAAGCTGGCCGACGTGGATGCGATCGCGGTGACCGCCGGGCCCGGGCTGACCGGCGCCCTTCTGGTCGGTGTGTGCGCCGCCAAGGCGTACGCGATCGCCCTGGGCAAACCGCTGTACGCGGTCAACCACCTGGCCGCGCACATCGCCGTGGACCAGCTGGAGCACGGGCCGCTGCCCGCGCCAGCCATCGCCCTGCTGGTGTCCGGCGGCCATTCCTCGCTGCTGCTCACCCGGGATGTGGCTGGTGACGTGCAGCCACTCGGTGCCACCATCGACGATGCTGCGGGTGAGGCGTACGACAAGGTGGCCCGGCTGCTCGGGCTGCCGTTTCCGGGCGGGCCGCCGATCGACCAGGCGGCCCGGTCCGGCGACCCGGCGGCGATCGCCTTCCCCCGGGCCAAGTACCACGACCAGACGCTCGACTTCTCGTTTTCCGGGCTGAAGACCGCGGTCGCCCGCTGGGTGGAGGCGCAGCAGGCGGCCGGGCTCAGCGTGCCGGTCGCCGACGTGGCCGCGTCGTTCCAGGAGGCCGTCACCGACGTGCTGACCCGCAAGGCGGTGCAGGCCTGCTCGGCAAACGGTGTCGAGCACCTGGTTATCGGCGGGGGAGTGGCGGCCAACTCGCGGCTGCGCGCGCTGGCCGCGGAGCGTTGCGCCGCCGCGGGCATCCAGCTCCGGGTGCCCCGGCCCGGCCTGTGCACGGACAACGGCGCGATGGTGGCGGCGCTCGGCGCGGAACTGGTGGCCCGCGGGGCCGCACCCTCCTCGCTCGACGTCGGAGCGGATTCTGCCCTGCCGGTGACCAGCGTGGTGACTGGGTGCGCCGCGGCCTGAGCCCAGCCCGGCGCGCAGCGCCGGCGACCTGCTCAGGTTGACGATAAGACGCACCGGCACTACTGTTCGGGACTGGCACTCTCTAGGGTAGAGTGCTAATACGACGAGGCTGGTCTGGCACCCGCGACGACAGCTAGCCAGGGTCGTTCTTCCTGTAGTCGTTTCCGCCATCCTTCCGGAGGGGGAGGTCAGATCGTGACGACCGCCACCAAGGTTGTTCTCAAGCCACTCGAGGACCGGATCGTGGTCCGCACGCTCGAAGCCGAGCAGACCACTGCGTCCGGCCTCGTTATCCCGGACACCGCCAAGGAGAAGCCCCAGGAGGGCGAGGTTCTCGCGGTGGGCCCGGGGCGTTTCGACGACGCCGGTGCCAAGCGCGTCCCGATGGACGTGAAGGTGGGTGACGTCGTGCTGTACAGCAAGTACGGCGGCACCGAGGTGAAGTACCACGGCGAGGAGTACCTGGTGCTCTCCGCGCGTGACGTGCTCGCCATCATCGAAAAGTAACAAGGCGGCTCAGCCGGCGGGCTGTCCCGCCCAGGACGCCTGCTTCGGACCACCGCCCCGGCGCTACCGGCTCCGGGGCGGTCGTCCGTCGCCTGCCCGTTGCGCACCAGCTGGCCGCTGGGCGCAACCACCCTGACAACGCAATTTGAGGTGCTCATGGCCAAGATGCTGGAGTTCGACGAGGAGGCACGGCGCGCGCTCGAGCGCGGCGTCAACCGGCTCGCGGACGCAGTCAAAGTGACGCTGGGGCCGAAGGGCCGCAACGTCGTCATCGACAAGAAGTGGGGCGCTCCGACCATCACCAACGACGGTGTCACCGTCGCCCGTGAGGTCGACCTGGAGGACCCGTACGAGAACCTGGGCGCTCAGCTCGCCAAGGAAGTAGCCACCAAGACCAATGACGTGGCCGGTGACGGCACCACCACGGCGACCGTGCTGGCCCAGGCCATGGTCCGGGAGGGCCGCCGCTCGGTGACCGCGGGCGCCAACCCCATCGCGCTCAAGCGGGGCATCGACGCCGCCGCCGCCGTTGTGTCCGATCGTCTCCTCGAGATGGCCCGTGAGGTCGAGGAGCAGCAGGAGATCGCGCACGTGGCGACCGTTTCGGCGCAGGACGCGCAGATCGGCGAGCTGATCGCCGAGGCGTTCGCCAAGGTCGGCAAGGACGGCGTGATCACCGTCGAGGAATCGCCGACAATGGGGCTGGAGCTCGAGTTCACCGAGGGCATGCAGTTCGACAAGGGCTACATCTCTCCGTATTTCATCACCGACCAGGAGCGCATGGAAGCCGTCCTGGAGGACGCCTACATCCTGCTGCACAGCGGCAAGATCTCCGCGATGACCGATTTCCTGCCGCTGCTGGAAAAGGTCGCGCAGACCAAGAAGCCGTTCCTGGTGATCGCCGAGGACGTCGAGGGCGAGGCCCTGTCCACGCTGGTCGTGAACAAGATCCGGGGGCTGCTGGCGGTATCCGCGGTCAAGGCCCCCGGCTTCGGTGACCGCCGCAAGGCGATGCTCGGCGACATGGCCGTGCTGACCGGTGGCCAGGTCGTCAGCGAAGAGCTCGGGCTCAAGCTGGAGAGCGTCGGCCTGGACACGCTGGGCACCGCGCGCCGCGTGGTGGTGACCAAGGACACCACCACGATCGTCGATGGCGCGGGCGAGGCCAGCGAGATCGCCGACCGGGTCCGTCAGCTGCAGGCCGAGATCGAGAACACCGACTCGGACTGGGACCGGGAGAAGCTGCAGGAGCGCGTGGCCAAGCTGTCCGGCGGGGTCTGCGTGCTCCGGGTGGGCGCGGCCACCGAGGTGGAGCTGAAGGAAAAGAAGCACCGCCTGGAGGACGCGATCTCGGCCACCCGAGCCGCCATCGAGGAAGGCATCGTGCCCGGCGGCGGCAGCGCCCTCGTGCACATCGCGGCCGCCCTCGATGATCTCGGCAAGTCCGGCGACGAGGCGACCGGGGTGGGCGTGGTGCGTACCGCCCTCGTCTCCCCCACCCGCTGGATCGCCGAGAACGCCGGGGTGGAGGGTTCCGTGGTGACCGCCAAGGTGGCTGAGCTCGGCTTCGGCCAGGGCTTCAACGCGGCCACCGGTGAGTACGGTGACCTGGTGGCCCAGGGCGTGATCGACCCGGTGAAGGTGACCAGGTCGGCCGTGCTCAACGCCGCCTCGATCGCGGCCATGCTGCTGACCACCGAGGCGCTGGTGGCGGACAAGCCCGAGGAAGAGGCCGAGGCCGCCGCGGGCGGTCATGGCCACGGGCACAGCCACCCGCACTGAGGATCGCGGCAGTCCCGCGGGCCCGTTCCGGCGCACACCGGAACGGGCCCGCGGCGTTAGCGCGCGCCGCGGCTGCGGCTTACGCCGTGTCGGCCTGGGCGACTTTTCCGGCGGAGCATGCATGGCGCCCGGGTGTCATAATGCTTCGCTATCTTTGCCGCGAATGGGGCGGGCAGGTGGCCATTTAATAACGCTAAGTAATCAGCTGACTACTCAGCGTTATTTTGTATCCGGAACGTGGTCGGGTGACACATCAATGTGACCTTTCCGTTGCCTTCTCTGAGGAGAGCACCCACCGCTTTTCTGGGCATCATGCTGTCGTGAGCGAAGGATGCGTGATCCAGGCCGTAGCTGACAGCGGGGCCACCGGGCGGGCAGCCAGCGCCGCGGCCCCCGACGGCCAGGCGGCTGGCGCCCCGGCAGGGGCCGATGGGGGCAGCTTCGGCGACCTGGCCAGCCAGGCGGTGCGCGGCCAGCCAGGGGCGATCGAGGCGCTGCTGGAGCGGGTCCGCCCCATGGTGGTGCGGTACTGCCGGGCCCGGCTGGGCCGGATCACCGGGCACTACTTCGTGGCCGACGACGTGGCCCAGGAGGTGTGCCTGGCCGTGCTGTCCGCGCTGCCCCGCTACCGGGACATGGGCCGGCCGTTCGCGTCCTTCGTCTTCGGCATCGCCTCGCACAAGGTGGCCGACGCCGCGCGCAACGCGGCCCGGCTGGCGGTACCGTACGACAACCTGCCTGATGGGCCGGATGACGGGCCTGGGCCGGAAGAAACCGTTGTCGCCTACATTGAGGCGGAGCGGGCCAGGGCGCTGCTCGCTCAGCTGCCGGTCCACCTTCGTGAGCTGCTAATACTACGCGTTGTGACAGGTCTGTCGGCCGAGGAAACGGGTAACGTACTCGGTATGTCAGCAGGAGCGGTACGGGTGGCCCAGCACCGGGCGCTGGCCCGGCTCCGGGCCCTCGCGGTTGAGGAGCCGATTGCGTGATCACAGGGCGCGGACCAGGAGCGCCCGGCGTGACACCCGGCCTGGAGGTCACTCGCGGGCGGGTGGCGTCGGGTGGCACCGGGAGCGAAGCCGTCGACCTCGGCGCGATCCGGCGGTCCGAGGACGTCATCGCCCAGCTGGCGGCGCGCACCGCCACCGGGCCGCTGCTGCGCGATGACCCGGCGCTGGCAGTGCTCGGCGCGCTGTCCGCGGATGTGGACTCGCCCGGCACGAGGCCCGCGGGCGCGGCCGCCCGGCTGGGGGGGCGCCCCAGGGGCGCCGCCCGGGTGGCGCCCGGCGGCCTGTCGTCACGCGGCCTGGCGGCGTGGCTGCGCGCCGCGGTGGTCGGCGTGGTGCTGGCCGGCCTGGCCGGCACCACCAGCCTGATCTACACGAGCATGCTTGACCGGCTGCTGTCCCGCGGCCCGGCCCGTGGTGGCCGCCACGCCCGGGGTGGCGGGGCTTACCGGCCGTCCCGGGGCCGGCGGCGCCGCTGAGGCGCGTGCACCGGACGCGCCTCCGGCCGCCGCCCCGCCTGGCGTGACCCTCCCGGCGGACCGGGCCCCTAGACTGGGCATGTCCCGCAGCCGCCTTCCGGAAGGTGCCATGACCGACAATGGCAAGTTCGCCCCTCCGGCCCTGACCTTTGACGACGTCCTGCTGCTGCCGGCTTTTTCGGTGGTGCTGCCCAGCGAGGCGGATACCACCGCCCAGCTGAGCCGGCGCATCCGGCTGAACGTGCCGCTGCTGTCCTCGGCGATGGACACGGTGACCGAGGCGCGGATGGCGATCGCCATGGCGCGTATCGGCGGCGCGGGAGTGCTGCACCGGAACCTGTCTGTGGAGGAGCAGGCCCAGCAGGTGGATATGGTCAAGCGCTCCGAGGCCGGGATGATCACCAACCCGGTGACCTGCGGTCCGGACGCCACCGTGGGCGACGTGGAGCAGCTGTGTGCCCGCTACCGCATCTCCGGGGTCCCGGTGACCGACCCGGATGGCGTCCTGCTCGGCATCGTCACCAACCGGGACATCCGCTTCGAGGCCGACCACAGCCGCCGCGTCGGCGACGTGATGACCGCGATGCCGCTGGTCACCGCGCCGGTGGGAGTGGCCAGGGCAGACGCCTATGCGCTGCTGCGCCAGCACAAGGTGGAAAAGCTCCCGCTGATCGACGGGGCCGGGCGGCTGCGTGGCCTGATCACCGTCAAGGACTTCACCAAGAGCGAGAAGTTCCCGCAGGCCACCAAGGACAGCGCCGGGCGGCTGGTGGTCGGCGCCGCGGTGGGGGTGGGCGCGGACGCCAAGCTGCGGGCCCAGGCCCTGGCCGAGGCGGGCGCCGACTTCCTGGTCGTAGACACCGCGCACGGCCACTCGCAGGCGGTGCTGGACATGATCAGCCAGGTCAAGGCCAACCTGCAGGTGGAGGTCATCGGCGGGAACGTGGCCACCGAGGCCGGCGCCCAGGCGCTGGCCGATGCGGGCGTGGACGGGGTCAAGGTGGGCGTCGGCCCCGGCTCGATCTGCACCACCCGGGTGGTGGCCGGGGTCGGGGTCCCGCAGGTCACCGCGATCTACGAGGCTGCCCGCGCGGCCCGGCGGGCCGGTGTGCCGGTGATCGGCGATGGCGGCCTGCAGCAATCGGGGGACATCGCCAAGGCCATCGCGGCCGGGGCGGACAGCGTGATGCTGGGCAGCCTGCTGGCCGGCTGCGAGGAGGGCCCGGGCGAGATGGTCTTCATCCACGGTAAGCAGTACAAGCTGTACCGGGGGATGGGCTCGCTGGGCGCCATGCGCAATCCCGAGCGCGGCCGGTCCTACTCGAAGGACCGGTACTTCCAGGACGACGTGCTGCGCGAGGACAAGCTCGTCCCAGAGGGCATCGAAGGGCAGGTGCCCTACCGCGGGCCGCTGGCCGCGGTCGCCGGGCAGCTGGTGGGCGGGCTGCGGGCCGCCATGGGCTACTGCGGCGCGCGGACCATCGCCGAGCTGCAGCAGGCCCGGTTCACCCAGATCACCGCGGCGGGGCTGGCGGAAAGCCATCCGCACGACATCGAGATGACCGCGGAGGCACCCAACTACACGCGGCGCCGGCCGTGACCGGGCCCGCCAGCAGCACAGTGGAGGCCAGCACAGGGGAGGCCAGGTGACGAGCGTCGAGATCGGCCGGGGCAAGAGCGGCCGCCGGGCCTACGCGCTGGATGAGATCGGCATCGTCCCGTCCCGCCGCACCCGGGATCCCGAGGAGGTCTCGGTGGCCTGGCAGATCGATGCATACCGGTTCGAGATGCCGCTGGTCGTCCCGCCGATGGACAGCGTGGTCTCGCCGGCCATCGCGGCCCGCATCGGCGAGCTCGGCGGGCTGGCCGTGCTGGACCTGGAAGGGCTGTGGACCCGCTACCCGGACCCGGAGCCCGTGCTGGCTGAGATCGCCGAGCTGAGCCACGAAGCGGGCACCCGGCGGCTGCAGGAGATCTACGCCGAGCCGATCAAGGAAGAGCTGATCGGGCAGCGGATCGAGGAGATCCGGGCGGCCGGGGTCACCACCGCGGCCCGGCTGTCACCGCAGCGCACGGTCCGGTACTACAAGGCGGTCATCGACGCGGGGGTGGACATTTTCGTCATCCGCGGCACGACCGTGTCGGCCGAGCACGTATCCGGGCAAGCCGAGCCGCTCAACCTCAAGCAGTTCATCTACGAGCTCGATGTGCCGGTCATCGTGGGCGGCTGCGCCACCTACACGGCCGCGCTGCACCTGATGCGCACCGGGGCGGCGGGCGTGCTGGTCGGCTTCGGCGGCGGGTCCGGGCACACCACGCGCACGGTGCTCGGCGTGGCCGTGCCGCTGGCCACCGCGATCGCGGACGTGGCCGCCGCCCGCCGCGAGTACCTCGACGAATCCGGCGGCCGGTACGTGCACGTGATCGCCGACGGCGGGATGACCCACAGCGGCGACATCGCCAAAGCGCTGGCCTGTGGCTCGGACGCGGTCATGGTGGGCTCGCCGTTCGCCCGGGCGGCCGAGGCGCCCGGCCGCGGCTACCACTGGGGCAGCGAAGTCCACCATCCCGACCTGCCCCGCGGCGCCCGGGTCGAGGTGGGTACGGTCGGCACCCTGCAGCAGATCCTGCACGGTCCATCCGACCTCGCCGACGGATCACTCAACCTGATCGGCGCGCTGCGCCGGACCATGGCCACCTCCGGGTACTCCGACCTCAAGGAATTCCAGCGGGTCGAGGTCGCGATCACCCCGAACGCCCTCACGCAGCGGTGACCCGCCGGTGCTAGCGTGCGGCGCGTGATGGCCGGGCCCGTGGTACCCGGCCCGGCGGTAGCGGGCAGAGCGCGCGGGGCGCGGCTGGACCCGGGCACGAGATCCGCGGCCCTGGCCGCGCTCGGCGGGGACGAACTCCAGGTCCTCGTCGTCGGCGGGGGAGTGGTCGGGGCGGGGGTCGCCCTGGACGCGGTCACCCGCGGCCTGTCCGTTGGCCTGGTCGAGGCGCGTGACTTCGCCTCCGGCACGTCCTCGCGGTCCAGCAAGCTGATCCACGGCGGGCTGCGCTACCTGGAGCAGCTGAACCTGAGCCTGGTCCGGGAGGCACTCAGCGAACGGGGGCTGCTGCTGCAGCGGATCGCGCCGCACCTGATCCGGCCGGTCCCGTTCCTGTTCCCGCTCACCCACCACGTGTGGGAACGCGGCTACCTCGAGGCGGGCCTGAGCGCCTACGACACGCTGGGCCTCTCGCTCGGCCAGCCGCGCGGGCTGCCCGGGCACCAGCAGCTGACCAGGCGGGGCGCGCTCCGGCTGGCGCCCGCGCTGAAACGGTCCGCGATCACCGGCGCGGTGCAGTACTGGGACGCCCAGGTGGACGACGCGCGGTACGTGGTCAGCCTGGTCCGCACCGCGGCCGGCTACGGGGCGCAGGTGGCGTCGCGGACCCAGGTCACCGGCTTCCTCCGGGAGGGCGAGCGGGTCACCGGCGCGGCAGCCGTGGACCTGGAGACCGGGCAGCCGCTGCACATCCGGGCCCAGCAGGTGGTCAACGCGACCGGGGTATGGACCGACGACGTGCAGGCCATGGTGGGCGGCCGCGGGGTGATCAACATCCGGGCGTCCAAGGGCGTGCACCTGGTCGTGCCGCGGGACCGCATCCACTCCCGGACCGGCATCATCATGCGCACCCCGACCAGCGTGCTGTTCATCATCCCGTGGGGCCGGCACTGGATCGTTGGCACCACGGACACCGAGTGGACGCTGGACAAGGCGCACCCGGCGGCCAGCCGGGCCGACATCGACTACGTGCTGGCTCAGGTCAACCGGATCCTCGCGGTGCCGCTGACCAGAGAAGACGTGGCCGGGGTGTACGCCGGGCTGCGCCCGCTGCTGGCTGGTGAGTCGGAATCCACCTCCCGGCTGTCCCGGGAGCACGTGGTGGCCCACCCGGTGCCCGGGCTGGTGATGGTGGCGGGCGGCAAGTACACCACCTACCGGCTGATGGCCCGGGACGCGGTGAACGCGGTGGCGCACGGGCTGGACTGGCGGGTCCCGGCGTCCTGCACCCATGAGGTCCCGCTCGCCGGGGCGGACGGCTACCTGCCGATGTGGAACGCCCGGCACCGGCTGGCCCGGGCCTCAGGGCTGCACGTGGCGCGGATCGAGCACCTGCTTGGCCGGTACGGCGCGCTGGCCACCGAGATACTCGACCTGATCGCCGCCGAGCCGGAACTCGGGCGGCCGCTGGCCGGTGCCGAGGACTACCTGCGGGCCGAGGTGAGCTACGCGGCCTCGCACGAGGGGGCCCGCCACCTCGATGACGTGCTGGCCCGCCGGACGCACATCTCCATCGAGACCTGGGACCGCGGCCTGTCCACGGCGGCCGAGGCCGCCGGGCTGATGGCCGGGCCGCTGCACTGGGACACCCGCCAGGTGGGCCGCGAGATTGGCCACTATGAGGCGGCCATCGCCGCGGAACGCGCGTCCCAGGAGGCCACCACCGATCAGGCCGCGGACGCCCTGCTGCTGGACGCCCCGGAGATCGTGCCGGTCATCAGCTAATAGACTCACCTCCATGCCCAGGCCGCGCGTGTTCTCCGGCATCCAGCCGACTGCAGATTCCTTCCATCTCGGCAACTACCTGGGCGCGGTGCGTCAGTGGGTGGCGCTGCAGGACACCCACGACGCGTTCTACTGCGTCGTCGACCTGCACGCGATCACGGTGCCGCAGGACCCGGCGCGGCTGCGCCAGCGGACCAGGATCGCGGTGGCTCAGCTGTTCGCGGCCGGGCTCGACCCGGACCGGTGCGTGGTGTTCGTGCAGAGCCACGTCGCCCAGCACACGGAGCTGACCTGGGTGCTCGGCTGCCTGGCCGGGTTCGGTGAGCTCAGCCGGATGACCCAGTTCAAGGACAAGTCGGCCAGAGGCGGTGCGCAGCAGTCCAGCCTGGGGCTGTTCAGCTACCCGGTGCTGCAGGCCGCCGACATCCTGCTGTACCAGACCGACCAGGTGCCGGTCGGCGAAGACCAGCGCCAGCACCTGGAGCTCAGCCGTGACCTGGCGGTCCGGTTCAACCACCGGTATGGCGAGACGTTCACCGTGCCGTCCGCCTACATCCTCGGCGGCGTCGCGAAGATCACCGATCTGCAGGAGCCGACCGCGAAGATGAGCAAGTCCGCCTCGTCGGTGGCGGGCATCATCGATGTGCTGGACGAGCCCGCGGCGATCCGGAAGAAGATCGCCCGGGCGGTGACCGACACCGAGGGCGGCGTCCGCGCGGACGAAGCGGCCAAGCCCGGGGTGACCAACCTGCTGCGCATCTACTCGGCGCTGTCCGGGGCGGGCATCGCGGACCTGGAAGCCAGGTACGCCGGGGCCGGGTACGGCACGTTCAAGAAGGACCTGGCCGAGGTGATCGTGGGGACGCTCGCGCCGATCCGGGAACGCACCGAGAAGATGCTGGCCGACGAGGCCGAGCTGGACCGGCTGCTGGCCTACGGCGCGGCCCGGGCCCGCCCGGTGGCGCAGCAGACCATGGCGGCGGTCATGGACCGGGTGGGCTTCCTCCGCGCCGCTGGCGCCTGACCGCGACGGTGACGATGCCGGTGACCAGCGCGGCCACCAGCAGCGCCGCCGCGCCGGCCGCCACCGGAACGGCCGGGAAGCCGGACGCCCGGACCAGCCGGGTCACCTGCGGCGCGGTCGCTGGCCTGGCAGGCACGGTGTGCGCCGCGGGCCGGGCGGCCCGCGGCGCGACCAGCTCGCCGACCGGCCTGACCTTGCCATCCATGGCGAAGCCCCAGTTCAGCAGCTTGGCCGCGAAGACCATTTCGGTCAGCGGAGCGCAGTGCATGAGCGTCACGATGAGCGTGTGGCCGCCACGCCGGGCCCAGCCGATGTAGGTGGCCCGCGCCTGCGTGGTCCAGCCGATCTTGCCGGCGATGTCCCCCGGATAGCTGCCCAGCATCGCGTTCTGGTTCCACAGGTTGACCTTGGCCCGCCGGTAGAGCGGGAACTTCGCGACGTGCAGCCGCTCGATCCGCCGGAAGTCGGGCATGTGCAGCGCCTGCTGGGCAAACAAGGCCAGGTCATAGGCGGAGGTGTGCTGGCCCCTGGCGTTCAGCCCGTTGGGCCGCACGGCCACCGTGTCGTCGGCCTGCAGGTGGCGGGCTTCCGCGTTCATCATGGCCACGCCCTTGTGGTACGACCCGGTCGCCTCGGCCAGGGATATGGCCGCGTCATTGGCTGAGATCAGCAGCAGCGCCCGGAACAGGTCGGCCACCCGGTACCGGTGCCCCTGGATCAGGCCCACCCGGCTCGGCGTCACGTCCGCCGCCCGGCGCGAGGTCAGCACGGTCTTGGCTGGGTTGAGCACCGGCATCAGCGCGTCCGCGGTGAGGATCTTCAGCGTGCTGGCGGGGAGGAAGTGGCCGTGCGGGTCCTTGGCCGCCAGCACTTTGCCGGTGGTCACGTCGGCGACCAGGTACGCGGACGCGGGCACCCGGGGCAGCTTCCTGGCCCCGCGCGCGGGGTAGCTGACGATGACACCGCGCCCGGCGAGCTGCGGACCGCCGATCACCGGGCGCCCGGCGGCCGCGTGGCGCGCCGCCGGCTGGGCGGACGCGGGCGGGGCCGTCGTGCCCGCCACGGTAAGCACCGTGGCGCCGGCCGCGACCAGCGCAAGCAGCCCGGCCAGGCTGCGCCGCAGCCGGGCCCGCAACGTCGAGGGCGGCCGCGCGGACGTTGCTGACCCGATCACGTTAAGTAGTTATCTGTGCTCAAACCGTCACTCACCGTAGTAACCCCTCCTGGCCCCGGCCCCACTCCGGGAGACTCGCTTAGGTTTCTCGCGCACCCGCCATTTAACCTGTCCTCATGGGACGTGAGTCGGAGTCAGGACTGCCCGTCGAGCCCGTCTACGGGCCTGGACAGCCGCCCGGCTTCGACCCGCGGGGTGAACTAGGGCAACCTGGCGAATACCCGTTCACCCGGGGGGTCTACCCAGGCATGTACACGGCTAGGCCGTGGACCATGCGGCAATATGCTGGGTTCGCCACCGCGGCCGATTCTAACCGCCGGTACCAGGAGCTGATCGAGGCCGGCACCACCGGCCTGTCCGTCGCGTTCGACCTGCCGACCCAGATGGGCTATGACTCGGACGCGGTGCTGGCCCACGGCGAGGTCGGCAAGGTCGGCGTGGCCATCGATTCCATCGAGGACATGCGGATTCTGCTGGCGGGCATCCCGCTCGGCTCGGTGTCCACCTCGATGACGATCAACGCCCCGGCCGCGATCCTGCTGCTGCTGTACCAGCTGGTGGCCGAGGAGCAGGGGGTGCCCGCCGCCGGGCTGACCGGCACCATCCAGAACGACATCCTCAAGGAGTACATCGCGCGCGGAACCTACATCTATCCTCCGGCGCCGTCGCTCCGGCTGGTCGCGGACACCTTCGCCTACTGCCGGGCCGAGATCCCGCGGTGGAACACGATCTCGATCTCGGGCTACCACATGGCCGAGGCGGGGGCGACGCCGGTCGAGGAGATCGCGTTCACCCTGGCCAACGCCAAGGAGTACGTGCGCGCCGCGATCCGCTCCGGCCTGGCCGTGGACGACTTTGCGCCCCGGCTGTCCTTCTTCTTCGTGGCCCGGACCACGCTGCTGGAAGAGGTGGCCAAGTTCCGCGCGGCACGGCGGCTGTGGGCCCGGATCATGCGGGACGAGTTCGGCGCGGCCGATCCCCGGTCGCAGATGCTGCGCTTCCATACCCAGACGGCCGGGGTCCAGCTCACCGCGCAGCAGCCCGAGGTCAACCTGGCCCGGGTCACCGTGCAGGCGCTGGCCGCGCTGCTGGGCGGTACCCAGTCGCTGCACACCAACGCCTACGACGAGGCGATCGGCCTGCCCAGCCAGCGGGCCGCCCGGCTGGCCGTGCGCACCCAGCAGGTGCTGGCCAACGAGACCGACCTGACCGCCACCGTGGACCCGTTCGGCGGCTCCTATGCGATCGAGTCGATGACCGACGACATCTCGGCCGCGGCCGACCAGCTGATCGGCAGGGTCGAGGAGATGGGCGGCGCGGTCGCCGCCATCGAGCAGGGGTTCCAGAAGGCGGAGATCGAGCGCTCGGCCTACCGCATCGCCCGGCAGATCGACACCGGGGAGCGCGTGGTCGTCGGGGTCAACAAGTACACCATTCCCGCCGGAGATCCATACCAGCCGCTGCGCGTCGATCCAGCCATCGAGCAGCAGCAGGCCCAGCGGCTGGCCGACCTGCGGTCCAGCCGGGACGGCGGCGAGCTGCGGCGGCGCCTGGACGAGCTGAAAAAGGCCGCGGCGGGCGGCCAGAACGTGCTCGTCCCGATCCGTGAGGCGCTGCGGGTCCGGGCCACCGTGGGCGAGGTCTGCGACGCCCTGCGTGACGTCTGGGGCATCTACCACCCGCCCGACGCGGACTGAGCCGGGCTGGCCCGGCGTCCGTCGACGGTAGAGAGCATGCTGGCAGGCCGTGACTACATACGGTTACCGCATCATCGCGGGAGCGCCAGCGGGCCCGGCCGGATACCCCAGGCCGATGAGCGAGGAGGTCAGCCGTGGCCATCTGGTGGAATCCCTCCGCGGGCGCGACGCTGGGCATCGAGTGGGAGCTGCAGTTGATCGACGCGGCCAGCAAGCTGCTGCGCCAGGACGCACGGGAGGTCATCGCCGAGCTCCAGGGACTGGACGAGGCCGGATTACCGGCCAAGGTCCACGCCGAGCTGATGCAGTCCACGGTCGAGGTGGTCACCGGAGTCTGCAGCACGGTGTCCGAGGCGGTAGCGGACCTAGCCACGACAATTGCTCAACTTCAGCGGATCACGGATATGCGCGGTACGATGCTGGCCTGCGCCGGAACACACCCCGTCAGCGACTGGCGGGATGCAAAGATGGCGCCCATTCAGCGCTATGCGGAACTCGTCGAGCAGATGCAGTGGCTTGCCCGCAGGATTCAGACTTTTGGTGTGCATGTCCACGTGGGGCTACGGGATGGCAGTAAGGCGATTCCGATCGTCAATGCTCTGGCCGCTTATCTGCCGCATTTCCTGGCGCTGACCGCGTCGAGCCCATTCTGGACTGGACACGACACGGGGCTCGCTTCGAGCCGGGCGATCATCTTTGGTGGGTTGCCGACCGCAGGTCCGCCGCACATGCTCGCGGACTGGAGTGAGTTCGAGGAGTACATGGACACGCTGCTGCGGGCCGGGAGCATCCGGAGCATCAAGGAAGTGTGGTGGGATGTCCGGCCACACCCTGATTTTGGCACGATCGAAATCCGCATCTTTGACGGGGTCCCGACGCTGCACGAGGTCGGGATGGTCGGCGCGCTGTCCCAGAGCATGGTGCACCTGTTCGACACGCAGCTGGACCGGGGGTACCGGCTGCCCAGCCAGCCGCCCTGGGTGATCCGGGACAACAAGTGGCGGGCGACCAGGTACGGGCTGGACGCCGTGGTCATCACGGATGCCGGGGGATCTACCGCGCCGTTGCGTGACGAGCTGTACGAGCTCTCCCTGGAGCTGCAGCCGGTCGCGGAGCGCCTGGGGTGCGCGGAGGAACTGGATGTACTCAGCGAGGTGCTGGAGCGGGGCGCCTCGTACGAGCGGCAGCGTGCCGTGGCCGCAACTGGCGGGGGGCTGACGGACGTGGTGGACGCCCTGGTCACGGAGTTTGCCGAGGACCGGTTTGTCCGCCCGGGGGAGGACCGCTATGCCGGACCATGAGATGCAGGATGAACTCGACAGTTACATTCTGGCCAACCAGGGTGAGCTGATCGAGTTCCGGCGGGACCTGCATGCTCATCCTGAGCTTGGCTACCACGAGCACCGGACCACCCGCCGGCTGGCGCTGCGGCTGTCCGCGGCCGGGCTGCGCCCGGTCATCCTGCCCAAGGGCACCGGCATGATCGTGGACATCGGCAGCAACCCGGCGGCGCCGCTGGTAGCGCTGCGTGCGGACCTGGACGCGCTGCCGCTGACCGACGAGAAGCAGGTCCCGTACCGGTCCACGGTGCCGAACGTGTGCCACGCCTGCGGCCACGACGTGCACACCACCGTGGTCCTCGGCGCCGGCCTGTTCCTGGCCCGGGAAGCGGTCCTGGGCCGGTGGCAGGGCCGGGCCCGGCTGATCTTCCAGCCCGCCGAGGAGGTGCCCGGCGGGGCCCTGGACGTGATGGCCGCGGGCGGCATCGCGTCCGTGGACCGCATCTTCGCGCTGCACTGCGACCCCCGGCTGGACGTCGGCAAGGTCGGCATCCGGACCGGCCCGATCACCGCGGCGTGCGACAAGATCACCGTCCGGGTGACCGGCCCAGGCGGGCACACCGCCCGGCCCCACCTGACCGCCGACCTGGTCTACGCGCTGGGCAAGATCGTCACCGAGCTGCCCGCGGCGCTGTCGCGGCGGGTGGACCCCCGGTCCAGCCTGAGCCTGGTCTGGGGCCGGGTCAGCGCGGGGTCGGCGGCCAACGCCATCCCCGACGACGGCGTGGTCGAGGGCACCGTGCGGTGCCTGGACGACGAGGCCTGGCACCAGGCGCCCGACCTGCTCAAGGCGCTGATCGACTCGGTGGCCAGCGCGTACGGGGTCATCGCCGACCTCAACTACCAGCGGAACGTGCCGCCCACGGTGAATGAGCCGTCCAGCACCGCCATGCTGGCCGCCGCGGCCGAGCGGGTCCTCGGCCACGGCGCGGTCGCGTCCACCCCGCAGAGCCTGGGCGGCGAGGACTTCGCCTGGTACCTGGAGTCGGTCCCGGGTTCGCTGGCCCGGCTCGGCACCCGGGTGCCCGGGTCAGCCGACGACTTCGACATCCACCAGCCCGCCTTCGACGTGGACGAGCGGGCCATCGGCGTCGGCGTCCGGCTGATGGCGGCGGCCGCCCTCACCGCCACCCGGGGCAGCGCCGTCGCCCCCGAGCCGATGGCCAACGGCGCGCACGCCTGAACCGCGGCGGCCACCTAGAGTGAGCTGGGTGGGGGAGATCCCGGGATGCGGGGAGCAGCAGCGGTGGCTTCGGAGCGTGAACCGGCCGGTGATAGGCAGGTGTACCGGACGTCCGGAGCCCAGCTGGCGTGGTGGGCCTGGCTGGTCTTCGCGGTCGTCATCCTCATCGTGCTGGCGCTCGGCCGCCGCAGCCACGGCGTGGCGGTGACGGCGGCGCTGATCCTCGCGGTCACCGGGGTCATGTACGCGTGCGCGCTGTGGCCACAGATCACCGCCGGCCCGGCCGGTATCACGGTGCGCAACCCGCTGCGCATGCACGTCCTGCCCTGGGCGGTAGTGACCAGGGTGACCCTGGCCCAGACCGTCGCTGTGCACCACACCGGGTCACCCGGGGCGGCGCGGGACCGGGTGGTGCACAGCTGGGCCGTGCAGTCCTCCGGCCGGTCCCAGCGGCGCAGCCAGCTGCGCGCGCGGCGTGCGCTGCGCCGCCAGCAGCCCGAGCCCGGTTACGCCCGGCTGCCCCAGGACGTGGCGACCGCGCTGGGCGGGTCGGCCGCGGAGTTCATCGCCCGGCAGCTGGATGAGCGGGTCCAGGCTGAGCACCACCGCGCGGAGCACCCACCGGCCGGCGCGGGGCAGCAGGCGGCCAGCGCGGGGCAGCAGGCCGCGGACCCCCCGCCCGCCGCGCGGGCGCGCTGGGCCTGGGGGCCGATCGCCGGGATGGCGCTGCCGCTGCTGCTGCTGGTCATCGCGGCCACGGTCTGACCCGGGCAGCCGAGTTGACTTAAACCGCACTTCAAGTTGCAGCATCGGGGCATGACATCGACTACCAGCCAGCCCAGCGCCACGCTCGCCGACGTGCCCGCGCTGATGTCCCTGATGACCGGGGACGACAAGCACGACCAGGCGGCCACCTCCACCCTCGACGTGCTCTGGGTGCTGTACGACCGGGTGCTGCGGGTATCGCCGGACACCGCCGATGACGACACGCGGGACCGCTTCCTGCTGTCCAAGGGCCACGGGCCAATGGCGTACTACGCCGTGCTCGCCGCCAAGGGCTTCCTGGACTCCAGTGAGCTGCCCGGCTTCGGTGCGTTCGGCTCAATACTCGGCCTTCATCCGGACCACATGCTGGTTCGCGGGGCCGAGATCTCCAGCGGCTCCCTCGGTCACGGGCTGCCCCTGGCCGTGGGCATGGCGCTCGGCCTGCGCGCCCAGGGCCTGGCCGGCCCGCGGGTGTTCGTGCTGCTCGGCGACGCGGAACTGGACGAAGGGTCCAATCAGGAGGCGATCGCGTTCGCCCGGGCCGCGCGGCTGGACTCGCTGACCGCGGTGGTGGTGGACAACCATTCGGACACCCACGGCTGGCCCGGCGGGGTGGAAACCCGGTTTGCGGTGGAAGGCTGGTCGGTGCGCCGGGTGTCCGGCCGCGACCACGACGCGCTGGAGACCGCGCTCACCGCCGCTCATCCGGGCCGCCCGCACATGGTGGCCGCGGTCGTCGAGGCCAGGCGGTAGGGGGCGTCATGGACACCATGCGGGAGCGTTTCTTCGCGGTCACCAGCGCGCTGCTCGACGAGGATCCGCGGCTGGCCGTGGTGCTCGCCGACATCTCCGCGGACGGCTTCCGCCCGGCCCGGCGGCGGCACCCGGACCGGGTGATCAACGTGGGCATCCGCGAGCAGCTGCTGGTCAGCGTGACCGGCGGGCTGGCCCTGACCGGGCTGCGGCCGATCGCGCACAGCTTCGCCAGTTTCCTGGTGGAGCGCCCGTTCGAGCAGATCAAGCTGGACCTGAACCACCAGGGCGCGGCCGCGGTGCTGGTCAGCTCGGGCGGCTCCTACGACTACTCCGACAGCGGGCGCACCCATCAGTCCCCCGGTGACGTTGCCCTGCTCAACACGCTGCCCGGCTGGACCGTGCACATTCCCGGCCACCCGGACGAGGCGGAACGCCAGATCCGCTCGGCGGCCGCCGCGGACGGTCTGGTCTACGTGCGGCTGTCCGCCGCCAGCAACGCGGTGCCGCTGGAGAGCGAGCCGGGGCGGCTGACCGTGCTGCGCACCGGCGGCCAGGGCACCGTGCTGGTCACCGGGCCGCTGGCCGACGCGGCCATCGATGCCACGCTCGGCCTGGACGTCACCGTGCTGTACGCGGCGACCATCCGGCCGCTGGACGCCGCGACGCTGCGGGATACGCTGGGCCGCCCCGCGGTCGTGCTGGTCGAGCCGTACCTGGCCGGCACCTCGGTGCCCGCGGTGACCGACGCGCTGGCCGGCGTGCCGCACCGGGTGCTCGGGCTCGGCGTCGGCCGCCCGGAGCTGCGCCGCTACGGCACCCCGGCCGAGCACGAGGCCGCGCAGGGCCTGGACCGCCGATCGCTGCGCGCCGCGATCAGCGGCTTCCTGGCTGCCTGACCGTGGGGGCGCCGGCGGCCACCACAGATCAGCTGCCGAGCGACGCGCACGGCCGGCTGCGCAGGTTGCGCACGTAGTCGGCGGGTGCCCCCGCCTTCTCCGCCGCGTCGGCCACGAGAC
>Ga0335078_10003382_pt1 | contig 23787 bp, 14 predicted proteins | sample Lox_Sample_32_FD_206711 | JGI IMG/M metagenome (GOLD analysis project Ga0335078, IMG submission 206711) | Soil microbial communities from Loxahatchee National Wildlife Refuge, Florida, United States - Lox_Sample_3.2 | ecosystem: Environmental > Terrestrial > Soil > Wetlands | place: USA... | reverse complement strand
CGGTACGGTTCCAGATGGCGATAGAGTTGACCTCGGCAGCTGTACCCAGATCCACCTGCCACCAGGCATTCGGATCGTCGTTAGTGTGGGTAACTGAGCCGTCGGCGTAGCTGCCGTCCGTGTTGCCATCCACGGCGTTCGATGCATTGGTAAAGCCTGGGCTCAAGGTGCTGCTTTGGGTGGCGGGTTGATTCAGGGCCAGATCCGGGCCGGAATTGACGGCCTGTGGCATAGCGAAGGCCTCATTCGAAGGACCGCTTGCCCCCCCTAGGTTCGTCGCCCTCACTTCGTAGTAATACTTCGTCCCGTTTGCCACTGTGGAGTCAATATACGTGGTGACATTGATATTCGTCGCCAATGGAGTTGCGCTCTCACCACCCGCTGCAGTTCCGCGATAAACGTTGTAGGAGGTCGCACCGGTGCTCGCGCTCCAGCTCAGACTGACTCGCCCGTCAGCCGGATTTGCCGTCAAGCCCAGCGGCGCGGGCGGAGGCAGCGAACTGGCAACCGTGATCGAACCGGCCGATCCGTTCCAGTAATAATTGTGCGCCCAGGTTGCATCGAACACGCCGATGTCCACCGAGTATGTGCCGGTGGCAAGGCTCGCGGGGGAATTCCAGGTGTAGGAGAACTGCAAGGTTTGACCGGCAGTGAAGTTCTGGCCCGTCCAGAAAGTCGTCATCGCTGCGGTACCGGACTTGTCGAAGACTTGCAATTCCACGATGGAGTTGGAAAGCGCGCCGGTGCCGGTGTCCGTTACGGACACGGCGATAGTTGTCGTGGCACCCGGCACGAATGTCGATGGATTCGGAGTCGCCGTTGACTTGAACGTGAGGTTCGAATTTACCGCGATCGTCGTGGCTGAGGAATTCCAATTCCACAATTGATAGGTCGAACTGAACACACCGACTTCTACCGTGTATGTACCCGCGAGCGAAGGAATGAGGCTCACCTGATATGGGTGCGATTGACCGGAAGTAAAGTTCTGTCCCGTGAAGTTCTGGTTCAGTGCCGTGGCCCCGGTCGGATCGACCACAACGATCTGCACCACACCGTTTGCTAAGGTGTTGGCGGTGTCGGTGACAGTCGCGCTGATAGTGGTTGAGACGCCTTGCGTCACCGGGTTCGGGGTTGCGCTCGCCGAGGAAGTGAACACCGGTGGAACCAGGGGTGTAGCCGCAATTTCCGCGGAGTTCGGACTGGTCCCTGCTGAATTCGATCCCGTCAGAACGTAGTAATAAGTAGTTCCGTTGATCAGACCGGAGTCCGTGAAACTAGTGGGAGAGCTGCCTACACTGGCGATGGTTGCATAGGGACCGCCGCTCGTCGTGCCGCGTTTGACTGTATAGCCCGTGGCGCCGCCTGCGCCGTTCCAGGTGAGGCTCACGGTTCCGCTGCCCACCGTGGCCGCGAGCCCGGTGGGTGCGCTGGGCGCCGAGAGATTGTTGCCCGCCGGAATCACGAACAGGGTAATGCTCTGCGAGGGCACGCTGGTGGCGATCGAGTTGCTGCCGATCGTTAAATCGGCCAGACGCGTGATGACAGTCTGCGATGCCGAGTTGATCTGCCAAGCCTGCGCCGTCCCCGCGTTCGAAAAGTTAGCCAGGCTCACCGTTACCGGCGTGCTGCCCTGCTGCTTGTTGATCACCATCACGGTCAGGGCGCCGTCGGAGCTGCGTATGGAGGCAAAGGCGGAGAGATTGTCAGGATTGGCGACGCCAGCCTCCACGCTGGTGTCTCCGAAAGCGGACTTGTTGCCATCGTAATTGCGATAGATCTGACTTGCGAGATAGGTGACGTAGTAGGTGGTTGGGCTCGTGCCGGTATTCTTGGCGACGGTCCAGCGAGTTGCCAGATCGAAACCCTCGCGCCCGTAAATGCCGAGCACGTCGGCCTGCGTGGTCGCGCCGTTTAGATTCGGTTCGTCACCCCAGTTATATTCGGTGCAGCCGATCTCGAGCCCGGGATAGTATTGACTCACCATCGACTTCAGAGTAGGAATCCAGTTGATGACGCGGCCGTTAATGCCGATGTCGCCATACCAGGACGGATCCTGAAACGTTGGGTCCCAAAGAATGCGCGTTTCCCTGTTGCGATACTGCTGTCCCGAAGCGGAGTCGTCGCCGTCGCCGGGTGCGCCGTTGTAGCAGTGAACGGTCAAAACGTCCAGCAGCGATGTTCCGGTCTGTTGCTTGTACAAGTAGATTTGTTGCAACAGCCAGGGATAATAGTACATTTGGTTGTGCGTGTTGTAGTCTGAATTCGCGGCGCTCGCTCCGTTGGCCTGGTCGAATCCACTGAAAAACATCGCCCACCAGCTCCATTCTTCAGGTCCGACAATCTTAGCCGACGGATCAGCCGCTCGTATCGCGCTCGCGTATGCAACGATCTTGTTGTACATCTCCTGGTATGTCGCGGGATTCGGGTGCACGTCGCGGTGCGTGGAGTACCACAACGACGGCTCATTATCGAGGATGTAATACTTGATGCCCGTCGAACTGGTGGCCGCGCCGAACGTCGAAACAAAATGCTGCACCCAGGCTTGCTGAACGGAAGCGCTGTTCCCCACGCCGGTGTCCAGGGGACTATTACCAGTGATGTTCTTGCCCGTGGAGGAACTCACCCCATTGCCGGCATCGGAATTGTAGGGATCGGTTGCTTGTTGCGCCCCGTACTTCTTTACTGAGAAGCCTTCCAGTGTGCTTCGATTCGTCCCGAGATTCGCCAAATAGTCGATCATCGGGATGGTGAACAGGGGCTCGGCGCCACCGTTGGCGCGCGTGGTTGCGACATATGCGTCGGCCGAGCCTCCCGGCGTACCGCTGCCGTCCGAGTAGGTCTCGAAGTACCAATCTGCGCCGGCCGAGTGCGCGTCAATTTGCCAGTTGTATCGGCTGGTTGCATCGCCGCCCCAGCGGTTGAGCGGAGCGTTCAGCGTGGTCATGTCATGCGCATCCCCGTAGGCGATGCCGTAGATATTGGGATTGATCGAATGCCGGTTTGCGTTGGCGTCCACGCTCACCGTGGTCGGCGGATTTTGCGCGGACACTTGCGCGGCACCAGTCAAGATGATTGCCGACAGTGCCGCCCAATTGCTTAACATCAGTATTTTCCAATCGCTTCGGCCCGGCGGCGGCAAAGAGAACAGGGCATGTTACTGGAATGATTTTCGTTCCAGTACTCACGCCTTGTAAATAGAACTAACTACTGAGATCGTGTTGATTAGGAGTTTAAGCAGTTTCTAAGCGTACTACCCCAGACTTTGTTTGGCCGTCTCCTGCTCTCACCGTTACAACGCGCCCGTTTGTCGCTGCGCCCCTACGACACCACTATGGCATCGAACAGCGCTCGCAGCAGCGCCGTTAGGCGCGCTTTCGAAATCCTTGCAGGATCGTAGGCATGCTCGAGCACCAAGCCGTTCAATAGAGCTTCGAGCGCCACTTTTCTGGATTCGGGCGCCTTTCCGGCGCCGTGTATGCCGGGCGGCATGAGTTTGTCGATGGCGCCCAAATTCAGAGAGGCGCGAATACGGCGGTGCGTAGCGGCGAGCCGAGCGCGCATGCGCGGGTGGCGTACCGCGAACAGTTTGAATTCGAGCATCAACATCGCCCATTGTGGATCCCGGGCGCGGCCAGTGTAGAACTCGCGCAGGGCGTCCAGATGTCCCCGCGGAGTGGGCTGGCGTTCAATAATGGCGCGCATTTCATCTAAGCGACGATTGGCCTCTTGCTCCAAAAGGGCGAAGAACAGCTCCTCTTTGCTCTCGAAGTGCGCATAGAATGCTCCGCGCGTGTGCCCGGCGGAGGCAGCGATTTCTTCGATCCGCGACGCCTCAAAGCCGTCGCGCGCGAAAATCTGGCGCGCCGCTTGAATCAAAGCTTTGCGGGTGGCGTCGGTTCGCTGCTGGTGCTTATTGCGCCGCTGCATACCGCCGGATTGAGCACGCTCCCCCGACCGTCCGGTGGAAGTCGGCCGAGTCGCGGCGCCCTGGTTGATCATCGCCCCTCATTATATACGTTCATGTATGTATTCATGTTAAATTCAAGATGTGACTGGACGGATGCACCACGCTGCTCTCCTCCGACGGCAATCGGCGCAAGGCATGGCGCTCCTTTGGCTTGCCACTGCCATGGCGTTCGCCCAGGCACCCGGCGTCCCGGGAGCGACAGGTTCCAGCCGCGCGCTTCCATTGCCGCTATCAGGCCGTTCCAACGAGAGTGGCGCCGTCTCCGTACAGCAGTCGGCCACCTCCAGCGGTGCCGAAACCGTCTCCAGCTCGACTCAGATTGGAGGCGGCTTCCAGGGCAGCGTTCCAGGCACTGCCCTGCCCTCCGGTACGATCCAGCTGACGCTCGGTGAAGCGGTGCGCCGCGGCCTGGAGACCAATCTGGGAGCTCTCAGTGCGAATACTTCCGCGCGAGCGGCGTCCGCACAAAGGGCGCAGGAACGGAGTTATCTGCTTCCCAATATTTCCGTGAGCGCATCCGAGACCGTGACGCAGATCAACCTGGCGGCATACGGCTTCAAATTCAACCTCCCGCCCGGAATCAACTTCTCAATCCCCTCCGTAATCGGCCCGTTCAGCTATTCCCAGTTGCAAGGCAACTTCAACTACTCGATTTGGGACCCCGTGCAAAGGCACAATCTGCAAGCCTCCAAGGACAGGGAACACGCCGCCGTCTATTCGGCCAAGGATGCTCGAGAGTTAGTGGTTCTGGCAGTGGCAGGCGCCTATCTTCAACTGCTCGCGACCGCCGCAAGCGTCGAATCGCAGCGCGCCCAGGTCGAGAACGCCCGCGCCGTCAATCGTCAAGCCGAGGTGCGAAGGACCGCGGGCACGAACGCTAAAATCGATGTGATGCGCACGCTGGTGGAGTTAGAAACCCAGCAGCAAAGGCTAAACGCCTTAGTGGCGGAGGTCCGCAAACAGAAGATCGGGTTTGCTCGCTTGATCGGCCTGCCGCTGGATCGGGAGCTGGTACTGACCGAATCGCTCGGATTTCCATCGCTGACAGTCCCTGAAGCGGCTTCTGTAATTCAACACGCGTTCGCAAGCCGTCAGGATTTGAAAGCCGCTCAAGCACAAGTGCAAGCCGCGGAACGCGTAGTTTCGGCAGCGCGGGCAGAACGCCTCCCATCGGCTTCGTTCAGCGGCGACTATGGCGTCTCAGGACCGAATCCCATTTCCACGCATGGCGTGTTCGCGCTGAGCGGTTCAGTGAATGTACCGGTCTGGCTTGGGGGACGGGTGAAGGCTGACATCGAGCAGGCCGAAGCTACAGTGGCGCAGCGCAAGGCGGAACTCGCCAACCAGCAAGGCCAGGTTGAACAAGAGGTGCGCACAGCCTTGATTGAGCTGGAGACTGCGATCGGTCAGGTTCAGCTGGCGCAACAAAATCGGGGATATGCCAGCGAAACGCTGCGCGAATCGCGCGACCGCTTTCAACTGGGAGTCGCAACCACGGTTGAAGTCGTTCAGGCGCAAGAACAAGTCGCTAACGCGGAGAGCGACTACGTCTCCAGTCTGTATTCGTTCGAAATTGCGCGAATCGCATTGGGCAGAGCGACAGGTGAGGCAGAAAAGGAAATTCCAGATCTTTTGAAGGCTGGTCAACCATGAAAACCGAAGAGACCGTCCAGCAGAGCCCCGCGCCTCCCGCTTCCGCAATCGCTTCCGGCCCGGTTCGCCCGGAAAGCAAAACCGCGGAAGTTCCAAAGAAGCGAGGCCGGCGCACCGCCTTCATTATTTTCTTTCTGGTTCTGCTCGCGGCCGCATTGGGCGGTTTGTATTATTGGCTCCAATCTCGCGAATTCGAAACCACCGACGACGCTCAGGTGGACACGCACCTGAACGCCATCAGCGCACGCGTGGACGGCACGATCATGCATGTGTATTTGGATGAGAACCAGATGGTGAAGCCCGGCAATCCCCTGGCTGACCTGGACCCGCGCGATTATCAAGCGAGCTTAGATCAGGTGCGGGCACAGCTCGACCAAGCTCGGAGCATGGTTACGGCGCAGAAGCCGAACGTCCCCATCGCGGAAGTGGAAAATACCACCAATGTCACGGGCGCCGAAGCAGACATAGTCAACGCAGAAGCCGCTGTCGCCGGCGCCGAACGAGACCGCGAAGCCGCCGCGGCCAAGCTCACGGAAGCCGAAGCCAACAATACGCGCGCTCAAGCCGATCTAGCGCGTTACAAGATTCTGATCGCGAGCGAAGAAGTTTCGCAGCAGGAATACGATCAGATCGCCGCTACCGCCGCAGCACAGGCTGCCAATGTCGCCGCGAATCGGGCTTCAGTCGAAGCGGCAGCTCGAACGGTGGACCAGCGGCAGGCGCAACTCGCGCAGGTCCGGACCCGCCTGACGCAGTACCGCCAAACCGGAACCCAGCAAGTAGCCATCCGGCGGGCGACTGTGGAATCACAGCAGGCTAACCAAAAGAGCGCGCAAGCTCAGGTAGAGCAAGCCGAACTGAAATTGAGCTATACGCGGATCGCCGCGCCGGTGGGGGGCGTTATCTTGAAGCGCTCCGCCGAAGTCGGCATGCACGTCGCAGCGGGGCAACAGCTATTCACCATTGCGCAGATTGGCGACGTGTACGTCACGGCGAACTTTAAAGAGACTCAGCTTCAGAAGATGAAGCCGGGGCAATCAGCCACGATCCACGTCGACGCCTTGAAGCAGGACTTTGAAGGCTACGTGGAGAACATAGGCGGAGGCACGGGATCGCTCGCAAGCGTGCTGCCTCCGGAAAATGCGACTGGGAATTACGTTAAGGTGGTGCAGCGCGTTCCAGTTCGATTGCGTTTCAAGCCGAATCAGAACGGGCTCGATCGCCTGCGGCCGGGCATGTCGGTGGAACCGAAAGTTCGAGTCGGAGCCTGAACCATGGCCGACGCAGTAGTGGATAACCGCGCTACTTGGAAGCCCGCCTTCAATCCCTATCTGATCGCCATGACCGTGACGCTGGCCACGTTCATGGAAGTGCTGGATTCCTCTATCGCCAACGTCTCGCTTCCGCACATCGGCGGTTCGCTGGGCGCAACCTATGAGGAGTCGACGTGGGTTCTCACCAGCTACCTGGTATCCGCGGCAATCGTGCTGCCTGTATCGGGTTGGCTGTCGACGATGCTCGGACGCAAGCGCTTCTACATGACCTGCGTCGCCTTGTTTACCATCTCCTCGTTCCTCTGCGGTATCGCGCAGAATCTTCCGATGCTGGTCTTTTTCCGTATTCTGCAAGGGGCGGGCGGCGGAGGGCTGCAACCCTCCGAGCAGGCCATCCTCGCGGATACGTTTCCCATTCAACGCCGGGGAATGGCGTTTGCGCTGTATGGAATGGCTGTGGTGGTGGCCCCTGCTATCGGTCCGACCCTGGGGGGCTGGATCACTGACAATTTCAATTGGCATTGGATCTTCTTTATCAACCTTCCAGTAGGCGTTCTGTCGCTGTTCCTTACATCGCGCTTGGTGGAAGATCCGCCCTGGCTCAAGGAGGAGAAGAGATCCGGCGTCCGAATTGACTACATCGGTCTGGCGCTGATCGTTCTAGGCGTGTCGACGTTTCAGTTTGTGCTCGACAAAGGGCAGGAGTCGGATTGGTTTGCGTCGCGTCTGGTGCTGACTTGCTTCTGCGTCGGACTTCCCGCGCTGGTTGCCTTTTTCCTTTGGGAATGGTTTCACGACAACCCGATCGTCGATGTGCAATTGCTCAAGAATCGCAACTTCGGGACGGCCGTGTTCTTCTCGTTCATCTTGGGCATGACACTGTTTGGTTCCACTGTTCTGATTCCTGAATTCCTGCAAAGCAGCCTCGGCTACACGGCCGAGCGCGCGGGCATGGCATTGTCCCCCGCCGGATTTCTTCTGATGGCGATGATGCCCGTGGCCGGCCGTCTGACCAGCAGCAAGATTGACCCGCGTCTTCTCATCGCGGTGGGCTTTCTCGGCACGGCATTGACCCTGCATCGGATGACAATTCTGAATCTGCAGATCGATTTTGGAACCATCGTGAACCTCCGCTTGGCGCAGGTGATCTTCTTGCCTTTAATTTTCGTGCCCATCAGCACGCTGAACTACGTGGGAGTGCCGCGCGAGAAGAATAATCAGGTGGCCGGACTTTCCAATTTCGCGCGCAACATGGGAGGAAGCATCGGAACGTCGTTGCTTACCACCTTCCTGGCGCGTCAAAACCAGATTCAGCAGGTGAACTTCGCTTCGCACACCACCCGCGCCAACCCCAACTTTGTACGAATGCTGGATGGACTGAAAGCCATGTTCGTGTCTCAAGGCTATGACGCCGTCACCGCTACTCACAAGGCACTCGCGATGGCGTATCTGACCGTGCAGCAGCAAGCCAATACGGTCGGCATCGACAACAGTTTCTGGATCATGTCGCTGGTCGTCGCCTGTCTGGTGCCGCTGCCGTTCATTATGCGGCGGCCCAAGGCCGGCGAAACGCGGATGAGTGCGCATTAACGAGGTGCCGCACGCGCGCGCTTCGTAACCGGCGTTTTACATAGATGCCAAAATGATGGGCCCGCGCGCCGGCTCGCTACCATGGGATCGTGCCCATTCGACAACATGCCGCGCCAAGCCCCGTCACTCCTGGCGTCCCTGAACCCTCGCTGGCGGAGCGCGCGCGCACGCTCGCTTCGATCGGCCTCATCGGAAGCCTTTCAACCCATTCGCAAAAGGTCCCCGGATTCCCCTTCGGCTCGATGGTGCCATACGTTGCTGACAGTCTCGGCCGCCCGATATTCTTCATCAGCAGCATGGCGATGCACACCCAGAATCTGCGGCAGGACCCGCGCGCGAGTTTGCTCATTACCCAACCGGATGTAGCTGGAGATCCGCTCGGGTCCGCCCGCTTGACGCTCGTCGGCGATGTAACGGAGGCCACTCCCGCGGAAGTCAGCGAACTCTACCTTTCCCGTTACGAGAACGCAAAATTCTGGCAAGAGTTCACGGATTTTGCTTATTATCGTCTGCAGGTTTCGGCGGTTTATTTCATCGGCGGGTTCGGCGTCATGGGATGGATCTCCGCCGATGAATACAGTAGCGCGCTGCCTGATCCTCTGGCCAAGGCAGCGGCAGGAATCATCCAACACATGAATGACGATCATGCCGATGCTCTCCGTCTGATCGCCCGCCGGTTTGCGGGAGAAGACTCCGAGCAGGCGACGATGACCGCCGTCGACCGGCTGGGCTTCCATCTGCGGCTGAAAGCAGGCGACCGAATTCACGGCAAGCGCGTGGCTTTTTTGAGGGAAGTCCGGGACACAAACGATGCTCGCACTGTGCTGGTGGAGATGGTGCGGCAGGCGAAATCATCCGAAAGTGTTTGACGTGCGGACTGCAGCGGGAACCTCGCGCGAATGTCGCCGAGAGGTGATGAAGACCCTACCATTCCTCGGCGTCATGGCGCTCTGCGCGCAGCTTTTTGCTCAGTATCCTCCCCAGCGTTTCTGGGTCGCTGGCCGTTACGACGGCAATCGCATTGTCGTTTACTTCGACACAGTGCAATTTAAAGGAACAATGTCCGCTCAGGCTCGCAAGATTGCGCCTCCGGTTGCGAGCCTTTTCTTCGATCCAGTTGAGATCCCGGCAAGCTATGTCGCTAAATTCCTGACCAAGCCCGGCGCCCAGCAGTTCGCGATTGGAGATCGCTTCGATCTGATGCTCGGCAATGGAACCATTACCACGGTGAAGCTAACAACTCTGGTTGGCTGTGAAACCGACGAGAAGGTTGGCAATGACTCGTTTGTCGGTGCGCTTGCTACAGTTGAGCCACCGGGTTCGCTGATCAACACCAAGGGCTACTATGCCGTTCGGCGCCATCTGGAATCACAAAGATCCAAGAGGCCCGGCGATCTCCAACCGTACGCCGGTCTTGTGGACGCACCGGTTCGACTCGACGTCGAAACCCAGATGGCGCGCTTACTCACCGGCCGTATGCAAGCGGACGCCACAAAAGCTGAGCAAGCCCTGGCCGGCGGCGTCGCACCAGCGCTGGCAGCGCAATCTTTTCAGGCTGCAGATGGTAGCCTCCGCTACTACGTCCGCGCCGTTTGGAGATCCGGCAGGGAAAGCACAACGCAATTGCCTTATGCCTTGGGAGCCTGGATGTCGCCTGTGCCAACGCTCCACATCTTGGCGTTGGAAAAACGCACAAGAGGATACGGCGACTTCGGGCTTCCCGAGTTGCCCAATGTCGTTGACCTTGGCGGCGCGCGGACTGGAGCCGTCTTGCACATCAGTCAGGACGCACGTGCCGACGTTTTACTGGTCGATTACCGCGACGGCGCAAGCAGCAAAGAGATGCGCCTCCTGCAGGCGATCGGAACCGGCGAGTGAACCGGGCCCCGCTCAGAAACGCGGATGAGCGCGCATTAAGCGCTGCGTCTGCAGCCGCGTTAAATCGAGGCGGTCTTCAAAGCGATCGACCAGCGCTTTGACGGCTTCGATGCGTACCGGCGCAACGCGCTCCATTTCAACGACGCCGACGTCGTCGCCTGAAAGCCCGGCTTCTGGAATAGCCGCTCTCGGGTCAGATTGGAAGGGTGAACGGTGTGCCACATACTTCGTACTTCACCGGCGGCCGCGACGGCCATTTCGGATCGCTCATGTCTTTGGCCCACTCGTGGATCAAGTCTTCGAGCTCCTTTACCTTCTTGGGATTGCTGGCGGCCACATTGGCGGTTTCGTTCAAGTCGGATCGCAAATTAAATAGCAATTTATACTCACCGTACTTGCCGGTGGTGTCGTTGACGGACTCCCAGAGCTTCCAGTCGCCCTTGCGGATGGAGACCAGCGGCTGGCGGCGCCAAACCAACATGTCGTGAGGCGTTCCTGTCTTGCCCCCGGTGACGAATGGCAGTATGTTCACACCGTCGTAGATGCGGTCCGTCGGCAACTGGGCTCCTGCGGCAGCGACCGATGTGGGAAGCACGTCCAGCAGCGACACGACTTCCCGGTAGACCAATCCCGGTTTGATATGGCCTGGCCAACGCATCATGAAGGGAACACGCGTCCCGCCTTCATAGTGAGACAGTTTTCCACCTCGCAACGGTTCGCAGCTGCACAAGCCGGGAAAATATGCGGCGCATCCGTTGTCGGACGCAAAGAAGATGATCGTGTTGTTTGTTTGGCCGGATGCATCCACCGCGTCTAATATCTTGCCAACGCCGTCGTCCAGCGCCGAGACCATCGCTGCGTAGACGCGCAACTGTTCATCTTTGATCTCGGGGAAGCGATCGTAATACTTCTGCGTTACCATCAGCGGCGCGTGTACGGCATTGAAGGCCGCATACAGGAAAAAAGGTTGCCCGGTCTGAGCCGTTTTGCGGATGAACGCCGCGTCGCGATCGGCGAAATAGTCGGTCAGGTACTGATCTTCGTTGTGGACCACCCGGCGATCCGGGCCCTCCAAAATCTGGGTGAGGGGTCTCCGGCGAAACTGTGCTTTGCCGTTGCTGTCCGCATCGTCATCCCCAGCGCTCGACCTCATCGATAAGTGAACGCCTGGCAGATCTGGATTCATGTAGCTAGTTTCCCCGGGCAAAAAACCGACGAATTCATCGTAGCCGCGGTTGGTCGGATAGAATTTCTCCTGCATCCCCAGGTGCCACTTGCCCGTCAAGCCGGTGTGATAGCCCCGGGTCTTCAGGAGTTGAGCCAACGTCACCTCGCCGAGAGAAAGCCCGTACCCTTCCCTGAGGTCGCGCGCCGCCGGACCGTTGTTGTACTCAAAGCCGAACCTTTCCTGGTATCGGCCGGTTTGCAGCCCGGCCCTGGAAGGCCCGCAAACCGGAGCCGATGCGTAGCCGTCGGTGAACCGAACGCCTTGCATGCCGATGCGATCGATGTTCGGCGTTCTGAACCGGCCCACCTTGTACGCTGAGATATCCGCGTATCCGAGATCGTCGGCGAGGATCATGATGATGTTCGGCTCAGACGCGGCACTCACGCTCCGCGCGTGCGACAGAGCGAACCAGAGATAGGCGGATAAACCGCCAGACGCAATAATAAAGCCTGCGGCCGCTACCGAAATAGTCTTCATCGTACTCATTGCACATTTCCTCCTAAATCAAACTCGTTTAGAAAATGTTGTGTGCCACGCATTCGTGACGCCGCGATTTGGTTAGTCATAGGTATGGAGAAGAAAGCCGTCGTACATCTCGTATGCCTGAACCTTGCTAGGCCATTGCGGTGTGCCCAGCAGCTTGTTCCAAGCAGCTAGCTTGGCTTCCAAGCGGGCGACTATAGTTGTTTCCTGAGCGGCGAGATTGTTCGTCTCCGCCGGACCAGCGGTAAGGTCGTATAGCATGGTGTGCTGACCGAATTGCGGGGCATACGGCGGCAGGCTGGATGGGTCGGACTCACCCTCCGCGATAGTCGCTCCTCCACCTGCTTTGGCTCCCGGCGGAGCGTTGTTCATCACGATCATCTTCCAGGCGCCGTCCCGGATGGCGAAGGTTGGGCCCGCGCGCCAGTATAAAACCGGGTTCGGCGCGCGCGAGCGGTTGCCAGTCAGGAACGGCATCAGGTCGACTCCGTCGTACGTCCGGTCCGCCGGCAGCCTGCCGTGCGCTGCGGCTACCGCGGTGGGAAAGATATCGAGACTGGAGACCGCGCGATTGTCCACCCTGCCGGCCGTTATGTGGCCGGGCCAGGACATGATGAACGGCACGCGTATGCCACCTTCGAAATGCGTCCGCTTGAAGCCAACCAGCGGAGCGTTGGAACAGGCAGTACGGACAGGTTGTGGACAACCGTTGTCGCTCAGGAAAATGACCAGCGTGTTCCGGTCGAGGCGATCCGCCTTCAGCTTGGCCCCAATGGCGCCGATGCCGTCGTCCAGCGCCGAGATCATCGCGGCACGGATCCTCAGAGCCTTGTTTGCAATCTCCGGATAGCGATCGTAATACTTCTGGGTCACCTGCAGGGGCACGTGCGGGGCGTTGTAAGCCATTTCGAGGAAGAACGGCTGGTCGCGATGCTGGTCGATGTAGTTCAGGCCCTCGCGAGTCAGTGCGTCGGTCAGGTAGTCGGCCTCGTGCACCTCGACACCATTGCGAGTGATCGGCGCGCGCGCCCGCCCGGCCTCGAGCTGCCGTTGCAATTTCGCCAAGGTCGTGTTGGCGGGGGCGGGACGCGCACCAGCGACATCATCGGTCTCGTCCTCCGCTCCGGAGCTGGAGAACTCGTCACCAGGCCTCGGATTCACGATGTAGACCGATCCACCGCCCGCCATCCCGAAATAGAAATCCCATCCGCGTTCGGTCGGGTAGCATTTGCCCACGCCCAGGTGCCATTTGCCGACCATGCCGGTTGCGTAGCCGGCTGACTTCATCACCTGCGGAAGCATGATCTCGCTCAGCGATACGCCCTGCCTTCTGTCGCGATTCCTTGGATTGAACTCATAGCCGAACCGCTCTTGATAGCGGCCGGTGAGCAGCCCAGCACGAGACGGGGAGCAGACGGGATGGGTCACATAACCGTCGGTGAAACGAACCCCGCTGGCTGCCAGGGCGTCTAGGTTCGGGGTGTGGACGATCTTTGAGCCGTACGCGCTGGTGTCGCCATACCCAAGATCGTCGGCTACAATCAGGACGATGTTCGGTTTGGATGCGGCACTCACGCTTGGCGCGCGCGATCGAGTGAACCGGAGAACAAGCGCGCAACTAAGAATCGCAACTGTTACCGAAACTGCCCTCGGCGCTTTCACTTCGCATTTCCTCCCTTCGCAAACTCGATCGGACGTGTCACCACGCGTCCAACAATCTGCGTGATCCGTCCTGGATCGGCCACGCAGCGAAACCCGATGTTCTCGAGCGATGTGTCCGGTGTAGTATGATTTCGCGCGCTCGCCCGATAGCCTTGGCAGAAGGTCGGCGAGCATAAGAACGAGCCTCCCCGGGCTACGCGTTCGCCTTCCCCTGCCGCGGGTTCGTGCTGAGGCGCGCCATAAGGCAGATACCACGACGACGTCCATTGCCAGACGTTGCCGGCCATATCCGTTAAGCCTGACGGAGCCACGCCGAATGCACCCACGGGCGACGTGCTCCGATAACCATCCGCTGCGGTGTTGAGCAGGGGAAAGGTCCCCTGCCAGGCGTTCAGCAGATAGCGTCCGCTCAGCTCAATTGGGTCGCCTCTCTTGAACACATGTCCATCGGGAGTCTGCCCCATCCGCGCGGCTCGCTCCCACTCGAATTCGGTAGGAAGACGAGCGCCATAGGCGCCACAAAACGCATTCGCGTCGTACCAACTCACTTGCGTGACCGGATGATTCTCTTGCGCGGCTGGACCTTTCGGTCCGTTCGGACGGCGCCAGTTCGCGCCTTGGACTGCCATCCACGCGCCTTCAGTCTCATCGAGCACGCCAGCCGATCCAAATCGTTCGGCGTCGGTAACGTAGCCGGTTTCCTTGACAAAGGCTCGATACTGCGCCAGCGTGACCGGGCTGCGGTCCATCAGAAACGCCGTCCCACGATAGTGGAAGGCTGGACGTTCGTCTGGCGGCGCCGTATCGTCGCCGATCTGGGTTACACCCGCGGGAATGAGGATCAGGTCCGCGTCGCGCGCGCTTTTGGGCAGATTCGGAACGGCTGCTCGCGACGTTAACGCCGCAGCGGCGCCAAGGCCGATAACATCGAAATCTCTTCCGCCGAGAGGGGTGAGAATGAGCGCCAGAGTGAGGCCCGCGAGTCGCCCAACACTCCATCGAACCGCACCGGGGATTCGCAAGCTCGTCAAACCTCCTTGTGGAATTCTGCTGCCGGTTAGAACAAGAACTTCAAAGCAAACTGAATCTGACGCGGTGGCCCCGCGGCTGTGACGGCTCCGAAAGACGCTCCGTTGACCACGGAATTCGGCTGTCCGAAATTTACGCTATTCAGCAAATTGAAAATCTCGGCGCGGAATTGCAAATTGTAGTTGCGCTCGCCAAAGAAGTTGTTCTTGAAGAGCGAGCCATCCAAGCTCTTGGTAGCATCCGAGAACAGAATGTCCCGGCCCGAATTTCCATACGTATTCAATGGCTGTAGCGCGAAAGCCGCAGTATTGAACCAGTCGTTGGCCGTCGGATTCGCTGTGGCGCCTCCAGCGATCCGGTTGGGGCGTTCGTCCGGTCCGCTATAACCGACATTGGCCTGATCGCCTGACTCGGTAACGCTGAAAGGCAGGCCGGATTGAACTTGGAAAATTCCGTTCATCTGCCATCCGGTCGCTAGCCAGCCGAGCGCCCCTGACGCATTTGAAAAATAGGCTTTGCCGTGCCCAATGGGTAGTTCCCAAACGGCGCTGGCGGTGAACCGGTTCGGCACGTCGAATGCCGACAAGGCCCGGTTGAGCTGCCGATCGAACGGCCACGGGTTCTGCGCGTCGGAGTTCGCTCCCGAGTTGTCGTCCATCGATTTCGACCAGGTGTAATTGGAAAGCAGCGACAGACCGGCCGAAAAGCGTCGCTCCAAATTCACGCTGAGAGCTTGATACTCGGAATTGTCTCCTCCAAAATACTCTGTGATTGCGGAAAACTGCGGGAAGGGGCGCCGATCCGTAATCGCGAGGTTCTGTCCGGGAACGTTCAACGCCGCCTGGTTCATATCTGTGTTGTCGCCAAGCTGATGTCCCTCACTTCCCGTATAGGCGATCTGCGCGATCATTTTGGCGGGAAGCTCGCGCTGGATATTGAAATTCCACTGCTCCACGTAAGGCGTTTTCCGGCCCGGATCGATCGATCCCAGCGCGAGGCTGGCACTGCTGACGGCAACCGCGGGATTGTCGAAAAGCGTGTCCATCACGCGTGGAAGCTTGCCCGCCGAGTTGGTGTATGAGAGTGTGGTGGAGGCGCCCGGATTGGCGGCTTCCTCAATGGTCTGGCTTCCCTGCATCTGAGCGTAGAAAATTCCGAAGCCGGCGCGGATCACGGTCTTGTTCGTGACTCGATAAGCCAGCCCGGCGCGAGGCCCGAAATTCAGCCACTGGGACTTGTACACCGAATTCCCCACTCCGCCCACCGCGATATAGGGATCCTGGACTTTCAACCCGAAGTAGCTCGGAGGCTTCTGGAGGCGAAGGCCGGGAATCGAGGGGTCGAAGTATCCAGCCGCCCCTCCTAAAATCTGCCAAGGCTGCTCGTATTCCCACCGCACGCCGAGATTCAACGTCAGGTGGTCGGTGACTTTGAAGTCGTCCTGTGCAAATGCGGAGATGTTGTAGTACCGGAAATCGTCGATCAGCGAGGTGTCGAAAATTGTCGCGGTCTGGTAGGCGCCCAGCAGATAGTCGGCAACTGCATTCCCGGTGGATTGGCCGTTGAATTTGAGCCGGCCGTCCGAACCATCGGTAGTAATCTGCGGCGCGCGATTCTCGCGAACGTCCAAACCGGCCGAAATGGTGTGTCGTCCTTTGATGAGACTCAGCGTGTCGCTAATCGCGTAGGTATTGGTCCACTGATGAAAAGTCTGCTGGCCCTGCCCGAGCTGTGTGTAACCGCTGATGGTCATGCGCGGCAAACTGTAGTCGTACGGGAGGACCTCGGTATTCTGAAAACCGACCTGCTGCGCGAGGTCGGTGGAGCTAACCTGATTCTCCGGCGCGGCGTACGCGCGACTGAACCCGATTTTGAGCGAGTTCACCACCGACGGCGAGAAGATGTGCGCCTCTTGAAGAACTGCGTTCTTCCCATTCAGGGGAAACTCGCTGCCAGCGTACGGCAGAAGTCCGGGAGTGACGATGTTCCAATTCGACTGCAGATAGCGGCCGAAGAGCGAGTCATTCGAAGAGAAGTTGTGATCCACCCGCAGGTCGAACTGGTTGTAGTTGTTCATCGTGGACGGAGCGCCGGAGTAATTGCCCTGTGGTGTGTTGGTATTCGGTCCAGGGATGTAAGCGTTGTAATTCAATGCGATCTTCGATATGAGTGAGGCAGGAATGATGTTGCCCGCGAAAGGAGCGTTGTTCGCAAACGGGTTCCTGATTACGCCGGAATAAGAAGAGAAGTTACCAGTGAGCCATTGCGGATCAGGGACGGTGGCAAAGCGCGTGTTGGCCTGCCGGATCTGCTGCCCTTCCCATCCCCCAAAGAAGAATGTCCTGTTCCGCTTGATGGGGCCGCCCAGGTTCGCGCCGAATTGATTCTGCCTATACGGCGGCGCCGAGAGCCCATCGAAGAAGTTCCGCGCGTCCAGGTCGTTGTTCCGGAGAAACTCGTAGGCGTCGCCGTGGAACTGATTCGCGCCCGATTTTGTGGACACGCTGATGATGGCGGGGCTGTCGCCATACTCAGCGGAAAAATAATTCTGCTGGATCTTGAACTCGTTGATGAAATCGGGCGAAGGCAGTGTCGAAATCTCGCCTAGCCGCGCGCCGCGCATCTCGATGCCGTCCAGTAGATAGCTGTTCTCAGTGCCGCGGCCGCCGGAGATGTTGACATTGATCGAGACACGGCCCAGCCGATTGGAAGCCGCATCGTTCGCCGTGGCTGCCAGGGACCCGGCTGAGAGCGTCGCAAGCTGGAGGAAGTTCCGTCCATTCAATGGTAAGTCGGAGGCGGCCTGCTGCCCGATCACTTGTCCCATGGTGGCTGTCTCGGTCTGCAACTGCGCCGCTTCCGCGCTCACGGTTACCGTTTCGCCGACCGCTCCGATCTCGAGCGTCATGTCCAGGTGCGCGGTCTGATCGATCTGAAGCTGCAAGTCGGCATTCGCGGATTTAAAGCCGGTGTGGGCCGCCTGTACGCGATAGCGCCCGGGCGGCAGTTCGGGAAATGTAAAGTTTCCCAACCGGTCGGACTCGGCGCTGCGTGCTTGTTGAGTGTCAAGATTTGTCAGCGCGACGGCAACTCCGGGCACCGAAGCGCTGGAGCTATCCTTGATGGTCCCCGTGATGCTGCCCGAGACCACCTGCGCTCCCGCCGGGGATAGCATACCGAGGAAGTTACTCGCGGCGATTACATAGGCCGCAATCCGCAACATCGAATGTTCAAAAAGCCTGACGCTAAGCATGGCGTCTCCTTGCGAAATCCTGCCTACTGAACGCCTGGCAAGTTCGCTAGAAATCTTCTCTAGAAGATAGGCCGAATTGTTTCGGTTTGCACGGTTTTCCCGGTGATAATACCGTGATTCACGGGTGTTCCGGCTATTAGAATCAATGAGTTAACGCAGAGGCTTCGTCCGGGCTCATTTCAGACGGTAGGATGCGATATGCTTCCACCTGAGTGGTCGCAGACTCTGTTTTGAAAACCGTGGTTCGTAGGACGACTTCAAAATAAGGTACTACCGAACGTTTAGACTCGGATTTCAAGCGCGCCAGAAAAGCTCCGCTCAGCTTCTCATTGGTGATGAACTCGGCCGCCATCTTATTGCCCGGACCGGCGCCCAAGACGAGCAGGACATCTCCGCGGCCTCTCAACGAAGGTAACCACGCCACACCGCTGTAGACCGTCCTGAATCCGTTCGCAGGTGCGGAATCGTACTCGGCTTTTTCGCCCGGTTTCGGATGGCGGTTGATGCAGTAATTCTTATGGTTGCGGTCCCAGCTGAAGCCGAAGTTGAGCCGCTTGTCGAAGAGTTGTATCCACGGGTTGTTGGTTGCGACGCCAATCAGGATTGCGCTTCCGTTGCTGAGCTCGTTGATATTGAGGACGCGCGCACTGCGAACGTCCAATGTCGCGGATGGAGCGCGCGGCATCGCTGCAATCATCGAGACGTCTACCGCAACCGCGGTGGAGGCCAGATCCTTGGCGACGAAATTCGGAACAATGGCGTCGAGCCCGGATTTTTGACTCATTGCCCTGGCCTGTTCCTGGAAATCCGATGCCAGGTATGTGTTCAGTGGAATTACCTGTTGCGTGGCGATTTCTAGCAGCCCGAGCGTTTCGTCCGGAGATACCACCACCGTGTGCCGGTTGTCGCCCAGGAAAGAATTCCAAACCGTCCCGAACGGCGTGGCGGCGCGAGTCACCGCGGCAAGCGTGCGCCGCCCGGCTAACAACCATGCGCAGGCTGCCGACAGGATCACCACTAGAACGATCAAGACCAGGTTCGCCGGTGTTACGCCAAACAGCGGCCGCGGCCCTGCGTCGACAGGACTGGCAAGAACGGGCGGAGTTTTCTGAACCCGCGGTTCGAACACCGGCACATAGGTGCCCTTCGGGATCGCGATCGTGACGGGTTCCAGGGCTCCTGCTCCCGCAAAGTACTCATCCAGTTTCCAGCGCAGCAGACGCGCCTGGACACGCACGATGTTGTCGTCGCCGGAATTGTAATTCGACGGACGGCCAAAGACGTGAATGCCGATTTGCTGCTCGGTAATTTCGTTGGAGCGATTTTGCAGAGCGCGTTCGCACACATAGAGCAGGAATCCTCTGAGTCGCACGGACCGCTCGAACTCGGGACTTCCCGCCACACGCTCAACCAGTTCCCAGAGTGAGCCGCTCACCGAGGCTTGCGGCGAGCTGTGCACTTGCGAGGTGCTCATGAAGTCCTACTCCCCGGTTAAACCTTAGCACGAGTGCGTCCGGGATAGCTCGCGCAGTCAAAGCTTCTGATTTTGTAGTGAGCCGGGCGGGGATCGAACCCGCGACCACCGCATTAAAAGACCGGAATGGCCTTATCGGTGGTGTGCCGCCTCGTTACTTTTCAATTCATTCCGGCAACTCCGTTTTCCGCAGATTGCTCTAATGTCCGGCCTCCTGGGCACAATTTCGGGCACAATGGGCATTTCAGTTTTGACTTGCATGGATTTGAATGCCAGCGCATCAGCTTGTACTCATTTGCCCATTGGGGCAATTGAGAACACGCACCCAAGCTTTGTTACTCCCGGCTTTCGATTGCCACTAACGTGAGTTGGGCAGACAAGGAATCCGGAGAATACTGAGCCCTGATAGGATGGCACTCCTGCATGGCGGGGCGAGACAGGCAGAAAATGGGCAAAATTCCTAAAATAAAGGCGTTTTCGTGAAGCCGCACTCCGTTACCGTTAGTTCCAGTTGAGCATGTCCGAAACGAAAGTGCGGCCCACTGAGATCTCGTAAGCTCGCCCCTCGCACTGGACCGCGCGGAAAAATCCGAATCCGGACGATTCGCTGCTGGTGAGTCATGTTTTTATCGTTGCCGCCGCCATCATCGTTCGTCGCGACGATGTTGTTGTCGGGGTAACAAGTGCCGCGACCATGTGGGTTCAGCTCTTAGCTCTCGTACTTTGCTCGCCCAATCCAAGATTGTCAGTACGGGCTTTTCGATAGAGCCCCAGCTTCCGCTTCGCAACCGGACGGCGTAGCCTGGCCGCCTGTGCGAAGTGCCTCCAATTCTGCCTTCGCGGCCTCGAAATCCTTTCGAAATTCTGGCGAGTCACTTTGCATGGTGAAAACGGCTGTCGCAGTCATCCAACCGGCCTCCACTGCGCTCAGGTTGTGAACTCCACATACAACCCGACTCTGGCCGAACTCCCGGGCTCTTGTGAGCACACTTGACGCGTCTGCCGGGGCGAGTTCGGCGAGAATCAGGCCGATGTCCCAACTGATAGAGGTGTGGCCGGACGGATAATCCGGGCTTCGCTCCAGCGCGGCCTTCCCTTGCGGCGACAGGCACACGTTTCCGGCTGCGATCTGGAACGGGCGTTTATGTTGATAGTGCACTTTTATGACGTTGGCGGCAGAGCCAGCGTCGGATTCAGCGCGGGCGATCAGCGCCGCCAATTTTGGCGCGATCTCGGGGCTGAGGTTCAATTTAAGGGCGCAAGAAAACGCCTTGAGCAGGCCCGCAACAGCCAAATTGTCATCAGACAGCGCCAGCTTCCAGCGGGGCGATCCCTCCAGAGAGCGAGTCGAGCGAAAAATCGCCATGTCTGCATCAAATCTCGGGTCTCCTGTTGCCGGTGCCGGCGGAACAATCGAAAGCACGCTCGCAGATTGTGCTGAAGTCATATAGCCCGGAGCGCGCACCGGCGTCGGCGATTGTGCGCAGAGAGACGCCGAAGCGATGGAGACTATGGCTGAAAGTTTACTGAGCTTTTTCATATGCGATTCCTTTTGAGTGCACAAATTGACTACGCTGGTTTCTGAAAATCATACTTTGTTCCGGGCCAATAACGGAAGTGCGCCGACGGAAGTGCATTGCTCTACATGAAGTTCCGCGTGTGAAGGAAGGACATCTCTTCCGCATCCGCGTCGCTGAAACCAAGCTTCAAAAGGCGTTTTTTGCGGCTGATGTGCATCTCCTGATTGAGATCCGAAACAGCACCGTGGCCCCTGCCTATATCCGCGCATTCCCATGACCCCGCCGCAAGCAGCACCAGAGCATCGAAGACCTCCGCGTTTAATCCGGCTGTATGACGAAGGGCATCGTGTCTCCGCCGAACTGCATTGAGCAGCGTCTCGCGGATCGAAGGATCACATTGAATGTGCTCACGCAAATGCGACATTCCAAATGCGACGTGACGGGCCTCATCCTGTGCAGCAAGGCGGCAGACAGCGGAAGTTACGGGGTCCGGCGCGACACGTTCGAGAAACCAGAGCAGGGTAAGAAAGGTTCCTTCACCCAGGACGGAAAGCAGGAAGGACGCAATGGCAAAGTTCGGTTCCTCTACCAACGTTTGAAGCGAAGCCTGCCCACCGGTTGTCGAGAGGCCAAGTTCCTTGCGTTTCAGGAGAGCCCGCCGCGTGAAGACCTCGATATGGCGGGCCTCGTCCGCAGCCTGGATGGCAAGCACCTGCATGACTTCTCGAAAATGCGGGTGGATCTGCGCGACGAAACGGCTGGGAACCACAAGCGCGGCGGTCTCATTCTCGACCAGGTACGTCATGATCTGAACGACCGCGTCCTCTACTTCATCCGGCAGATCGAATTCTATATCCCAGGGGACCGCTTTCGTAGGGTCCCACTGAGCCGCGGCAGCCTGCGCGTACATACGAGTCGCGTCGTCAGACCAGACCTCCATCTTGCGATCGAGAGAAAAATGAAATTCCGGAGAGCCCGCTTCGACAAGAGCTCCTCGCCCGGCAAGCCCCCATCGCTGGGAAGGATGATCGAGCACGGCTGTACACTCGCGAGGATCCGCGCCACCGGCTCGCTCCGCACCTGACCACCGTTGGTCGGCTGCAGGGCCCTTTAGAATTTGCGCGTAACCGTTCGCGGAATCTCCCACCCACTGGAAGTCATTTCCCTCAGTACGGCACCAGGCTCGCAAGTGTACCGCTAAATCAGGAGAGCGGCCGGTGACATTGATCGCCTCCGCCGGCCCGGCCAGGCGCAGTGCACGCTTCACCAGTAGCGCTCCGCCACGGTCGAATCCAAGATCGCCGAGATCTAGGTACATCACGTTCTCATCGCATGGACGAAGTCGTCGAGGTACCCGAAATGGTCGACTGCATTCGAGAGGAGTTTGTAACCATCTGTGCGGCCGGGCAGCCAGCGTTTCAAACCCTCCAGGTCGAGTAGCCGACGGACATCAGGATCTTCGTAGGACATCCCGAGCAGGAGTTCCCGGAATAGTGCCACGGAAGCCACCATTGCCCTGTCGAGCACTGTGAAGTTGCAGTGATCGTATAAGGGTGTCGTCGCAATGGTGCGGACGGACCCGGCCGGAAGTGTGCCCTCCTGCGCGAACTGAAGGAGGTTGCCGTCGATCAAGCATGCGGCATCGCACTCTCCACGAATCAGCGCCCGCGCCGCATCGCGTTCTCCACCGATGTGATCCCCATGCTTGCCCACCAGCAGGTCGAACGGAAGCACCTCAAAATCGCGGTTGGGTTCGAGGCCGTGCTGCGTCAGATAATAAATCGGAATCAGGGTCGCCTGCGGCGAATCCTTGGCACCGACCGCGATGCGGCGGCCCTTCAGGTCGCTCACGCTCCGAATCGGACTGCCCTCGCGGGTCACAATGACCGAAACGAGGTCGCGATCCGTGTCGCGCATGCAGATGGCCTGTGCCCGCAACGCGAGTTTGGCCGCTATCCGTTCGGTCTGCAGCCAAGCCAGCGGCGAATTCCAGGCAACGTGAATCTGACCGGCGACCAGTGCTTCCACCTGGCGTTCGTAGTTGGTATAGAGCACATAGTCGAATCGAAGTCCGCGCTGATCGAAATAGCTTTGAAAGCCATTCCAAATCGTGACCACCTTCGGGTCATATGCGACAGCGCCCAGCACAAGTGTGTTCTGGCTCATCGTCGGCTCCGATCTAGAATAACGGCATTCCGCAGACAGCTTTACCCAGGAAGTCGTAAAGGACATCTGTTGTCGGCGCCATCACGCCCGCGGCTCGCGCATCGCGAAACAATCGCTCTACTCCTACCTCCTTGCGGAATGCAGCGCCCCCGCAGACCCTCATCGCCAAGTCGAGCACCTCATTGGCGGACTCGCCGGATGCCGCCTTGCACTCGAGAACCCGCACCATTGCGTCGGGACGCTTGGCGGTGATTGCCGCGATAGTGTCACCGAGCAGGGCGTCTGAAAGATCGGCCTTCACACGCATTCGCGCGATGTAGTTTCGGATGGTGGGCAACTCCGCCAGAGTCGCGCTCGTGTCGCTATGGCGCGTGCGAGTGACGTGCTCAACGGTCCGGCGGATCGCGCCGCCCATCAGCCCGTTCGAGCACGCCGCACTCAAAACTGCGAAGACAGGCAGCACAACACTCATCATGATTTCGAATCCCTGGCCGTCATCACCGAGCATCGCCGATCGGGGGACCTGCACGTCCCTCGCTGCGACAGGCGACGAGTCGTTGCCGCGAAGCCCCAACCCTTCGAATGGACCCGCCACGCTGACGCCTGGCGA
>Ga0335078_10003381_pt1 | contig 23789 bp, 17 predicted proteins | sample Lox_Sample_32_FD_206711 | JGI IMG/M metagenome (GOLD analysis project Ga0335078, IMG submission 206711) | Soil microbial communities from Loxahatchee National Wildlife Refuge, Florida, United States - Lox_Sample_3.2 | ecosystem: Environmental > Terrestrial > Soil > Wetlands | place: USA... | reverse complement strand
GGGCCGGCGTTATACCCGGGCAGGGGTTCGTGCTTATCGGCGCCGCGGCCCCGGTCCCTGCGGCAGCGGCGCCCGGTTCCGCCCGCGATGCCGGCCCGAGCGATGAGCCGGTACTGCCCGAGCCGGTACTGCCCGAGCCGGTGCTGGCCGAGCCGGTACTGCCCGAGCCGGTGCTGGCCGAGCCGGAGGCGGTCGCGCAGCCCGTCCCCGACGAGCCGGATGGCTGGGCGGCGCCCGCGGAACCGGATGACTGGGCAGCGCCAGCCGAGCCGGCCGCGCCCGCTGAGCCGGTCCAGCCCGCGGACCCCGTCGTGTCAAGGTCAGGCACCGTGGCCACGGGTGCCCTGGCCGAGGAGGGCGACTGGGGACCTGGCAGCCATCGCCAGGCCGTCGTGGAGCCGACGATGACGGTATCCCATCCCGGAGTCCTGCGTTCGCAGGACGGCCAGTTCATCGTCCTTGACCGGCCCTACGTCCTCGGCCGCGAGCCCGCCAACGATCCTGCGGTCCGCAACGGCGACGCGGACGGTTTCCGGCTGCACGATCCGGACAACGTGATCTCCCGGGTGCACGCCTACGTCTCGGTCATCGGCGGTACCGTGCTTGTCCGGGACGCGTCCTCGGCCGCGGGCACGTACATCGGCGCGCCAGGAGACCCCGAATGGACCAGGGTGGGCCTAGAAGGGGCTCCACTGCCGCAGGGCTGGTCGCTGCGCATCGGTGAGCACATCTTCGTCCTCGAGCCGGACGGCCCCGAGGTCTGATGACGCCCCACGGCAATGAGCTGCGGTGCTCGGGCTGCCTCGCCGCGAATTCACGGGTGCTCCGATATTGCACCGGCGAATCTTCGTGACTTACTAAGCAAGCGAAATTCCCGACTACGCGGGAAACCGAACTCCGTAAAACAACACTGGCGGCAGGTCCGCGGCGTGGATGCCCGGGCCCGCCGCCAGCGCGACTGGTCGTTAGAGGGTGCGCACCTGCGCGGCCTGCGGCCCCTTAGGCCCCTGGGTCACGTTGTACTCGACCTTCTGGTTTTCTTCGAGGCTGCGGTACCCGTTCGCCTCGATCGCGGAGAAGTGCACGAAGACGTCACCGCTACCGTCGTCGGGGGCGATGAAGCCATAGCCCTTGTCCGCGTTGAACCACTTTACGGTCCCCTGAGCCATTTTTGCTGTGTGTCCTTCTGGAAGATCCCTGAGACCCGCGCACTTCACGCGGATCAGCCATGATGGCCGCCATCGTACGGAACCTGAGAGTCGATCGCCAATTTTTTCCTGTCTTCAATGAAGTCGACCCGTAAGAGCATCGACACTTACTTGAATCTGGGAGTGAATTGCGATCGGAAAGTCCGCCAACGGCTGAAGCCAATCTACCGCATCCGGCGGTGCTGGTCGGCGTACTCCGGACGGAAATTTGCGCCGACCCGCAGCCTCGCTGCCTGGCAAGTTATGCCAGAAATGTCGTCCATGTCCTGGCTGCCGCCGCTTAGCCGCGCCGTCCCCGGCCCGCGGAATATCCGGAACGCCCGGATGATCCGGCAAAGTTCCCGCCCGCCTTGGGCCGGCCGCCGCGCCCGGCACGCGGTCCGAATGCCTGCCCGGCCGGCTGCGAACTCGTCCCGGGCCGCGGCCGCTCGCCGCGGAACGGCCGGTCGTCGCGGCCGGAGCGCTCGTCACGGGACCGGCGGTCCGCGCCGGGTGCGCGGTCATCCCCGTACCCGTAGCCACTGCCCCGGTCGTCGCGCGGCTTGCGGTCGCGGTCGCGGCGCGGCCTGCCCTCCCAGGGCTTGCCCACGCCTGGCCGGTCGTTCCTTGCCAGCCGGTCCTCCGGCTTCACCAGCTCAGAGATCTTGCCCGGCACCGATACCCTGGGCGCGGGCGGCCCCGCGATCTCGGCGAGCACGTCAGACTCCGCGTCCGCGGCGACCGCAGCGTGCGGCGTGATATCCGCCTTGCGCATCAGCGCTGTGACATCGCGCGCCTGGGACTTGGTCTGCAGCGTGACGACTACGCCGTCCGCACCGCCCCGCGCGGTGCGGCCCGAGCGGTGTACGTAGGCCTTGTGCTCGGCCGGCGGGTCGGCGTGGATAACCAGGTCGATGCCGTCGATGTGGATGCCACGGGCAGCGATGTCGGTGGCGACCATGACCCGGGCGATGCCGGACGCGAACGCGTCGAGGTTCCGCGACCGCGCGCCCTGCCTCAGGTTGCCGTGCAGTTCCGCGGCGGGGATGCCGGCCTGGGTGAGCTGGCGGGCGAGCCGCTCCGCCCCGTGCTTTGTTCGGGTGAACACGAGCGAGCGCTTCTCGCCGCCGGCCAGCGCGGCGATTACCGCGATGCGGTCGGCGGCATCGACGGTGAGCACGTGGTGCTCGATCTCGGCGGGGGAGGAGTTCTCGTCCACCGAGTGCAGCACCGGGTCACTGAGGAAGCGCCGCGCGAGCACGTCGACGGCCGCGTCGAGCGTGGCGGAGAACAGCATCCGCTGGCCGCCGGCCGGCGTCGTATCGAGCAGCCTGCGGACGACGGGCAGGAAGCCGAGGTCGGCCATCTGGTCCGCCTCGTCAATGACCGTGATCTCGACGTCGGACAGGTCGCACTCACCCTGCCCGATCAGGTCGGCGAGCCGGCCGGGGGTAGCGACGACGATGTCGGTCCTGCGCTGCAGCGCGTTCACCTGCGGGCCGTAGGAGACCCCGCCGTAGATCGTGGTGACCCACAGGTCCATCGCCCTGGCCAGCGGCTTGAGCACCAGGGTCACCTGGGTGGCGAGCTCACGGGTAGGCACGAGGACCAGGCCGCGCGGACGGGCGCGACCAGTCGACCCGCCCGCCAGCCGGCTGACAAGCGGCAGCGAGAACCCCAGGGTCTTGCCTGAGCCGGTTCGCGCCCGGCCGAGTATGTCCCGGCCGGCCAGCGCGTCGGGCAGCGTGGCCGCCTGAACGGGGAACGGAGCGGTGATGCCGTCGGCGTCGAGTACGTCAACGAGCGCGGCGGGCACGCCAAGTTCGGCAAAGCTCACGGCGGATTCTGTCACGGAAGGTTCGGGCGCGGCGCAGCGCTCCGCGGGCATGGCACTCAACGGGAAAATCGTCTCCAGGACTCGGGTGGTCGCGCTGACTCAGCGGTCACAATCAACTCGCTGGCCTGCGTGGACTGCTGGCACCACGCCTATGCGAACCGATGTCCGTGGAATCTGATTCGGCGCACTGAGCGACCTACGCTTCCGTAAGTGTACGTTACCGGCGCGTCGGCTGCGCACTCCGGCCGGCCCGGTGCCGCGCCCGGACGGGCGCGAGGAGCACCAGGGCGTTGTAAGTGACCAGCGCGATCGCCAGGTGCATGACGAACAGGAACGCAACCGCCTTGCCCGGCTGCCCCTTTACCAGGATGTAGACGTCGGGCAGCCAGAGCACGAGCGTGACAAGCACCGCCATCCGCAGGAACATCCACCGCGGCCGTGAGGTGATCCGCGTCGTGACCGGCCAGGCGACGCAGGCGATGATGACGCCGATGACCGTCAGCCTGGCGTAATCGCGGAACTGGAAGTGCGCGTAGCCCCTGGTGCTTGGGAAGACCGCCTGGGCGATGACGACGAGCAGGGCGTCCGCGAGCAGCGAGCCGCCGACCGCCACCACGGTCGCCAGCAGCACCCGCCCGGCGGCCGGCTGCTCGTGATCGGGTGCGAAGTCCAGGTGGATGAGCTCACGGGCCTTATCAAGCATGGCCGGTACCGTATCGGGACCACGCTCCGCGTCGGGCCTCAAACCACTCTGCGTTTCCTCTGATTCCGGACGCTCTCCTCGCGACTTCCTAAGCGTCAGGAGCGTTAGGAGCGTCGGGAGCGTCAGGCCGCCGCCGTGGCGGCGGTGACCGTCATCCGCGCGGCGATCACGCCGACAAGCCCGGCGGCACGGTCCAGGTCGGCGGCGTCCGGGCAGACGGCGCTGACCACCCCGAGCGCGCCCGCGCCCGGGAACACCACGAAGGCCTGCGCCTGCCCGGTCGTCACCGGGCGCCCGCCGCGCCGCTCGGTGACCGTGCACCGGGCCAGTAGCGCCGGGTTGCCGTCGGCCGTGCTCAGCTCCTCGATCGCCGCCGTGCCCGCCGGGTGCCTGGCCCGCAGTATCGCCCTGAGCTCCTCGGCCGGCGCGGCCCCTGGCGCCGGGGAGAACGAGGTGACGGCGATCGCGACGAGCACCACCGACTTGCGCTCGCCGGTGCCTGCGGTCGTGCAGTCGAACCCGGACCAGGCCGCCCACTCGCCGTCCGCGTCCAGGCTGACCATGTCGTCGGGCACTCTTGCCGTCATACGGAACGGGTGCGGCGTAATCCCAAGTACGTCCATCGCGACACCGGCCCTCCGGTTGCCGTCCCCGGCACGTCGCACCTGCTCGCGCCCGGGTTTCCCTGCTATATCAGGTAAGACGTTCTACCCAGGCAAATAGTTCAAACCTTGAACGGTCCCCGAGGGTTATCGCTGAAAGCCGGCGGTTCCCTGCCTGGCAGGCCGGGACCTAGTCCCCGACCTCGCCGGGGGTACCGCCGGTGATCCTGAGCAGCTCGTCGAACGAGGTGGGGAAGACGGCGTGCGGGTGCCCGGCCGCCGCCCACACCACGTCGTACTTCGCCAGCCAGGCGTCCACCAGCGTGCGGATCGGCGCGGGGTGACCGACCGGCGCGACGCCGCCGATCACCTGTCCCGTCCAGGCCCGCACCGACCGGGCGTCGGCCCTGCCCACCACGGCGGCGCCGGTGAGCGCCGCGACCCGCGACGTGTCCACCCGGTGCGCCCCGCTCGTCATCACAAGCAGCGGCGCGCCGTCGGCGTCGAACACGAGGCTGTTGGCGATCGCGCCGACCTCGCAACCGAGCTGGGCCGCCGCGGCCGCCGCCGTCGGCGCCGATTCCGGCAGCACAAGCACCTCGCCGGGCACGCCAAGTTCCCGCAGTACGCATCCGAACCGCGAGGCATCCACCACCGCCACGCCCCCACGCTACCGTGATTCTGGGATCTCGAGCCGCAGCGGGCCGCCGCCGACGTGCGCGTCAAGCCGCCGCCGCACGTACGAGGTGCCCGCCGCGTACCGCGCGTCGTACTCCGCGTCGCCGAGCGCCTCCCGGGCCGTCGCGGCGGCCTGCTGGTGGAAGTCCTCCATGATCGCGGTCGCGCTGAACCGCACGCTGCCGCCGCGTTCCCACAGCGGGTCGGCCGCGCCGAGCAGCCACGCCGTCCGCGCGGGCGACCCCGTCTTGGCCGCCAGCCAGCCGAGCACGTCGAGGGCGTACGCGATCCCGATGACGTCGCCGAGCTCCTCCTTCCCGTGCAGGGCGCGTCGCAGCGCCGCGTCGCAGTCGGCTTCCCTGCCGGGCATCTGGAACAGCGCGAAGCCGGACACCACGTGCAGGTAGGTGGTGACCCACTGCTCCCCGCTGCCCGGGCCGAGCAGCGCCAGTCCCTCCTCGCACACCGCGACCGATTCCGCGGGCCGCCCGGCGAGCTGGTGCAGGTGCCCGAGCTGCGCGAGCAGCATCAGCTCGCCTGCCACGTCGCCGCACGCCCGCAGCCGGGACCGCGCCTCCTCGCTGACCTTCGCCGCCTCGTCGTGCCGCCCGAGGAAGGTGAGGGTGAGCATCATGTGCTGGAACCCGCGGGCCGCGATGGCCTCGTCGCCGATGGCGAGCGCCATCGCGGTGCCGGCCTCGCAGTCGGCGAGCGTGTCATCGACGTTTCCCTGGAACGACCGCAGGAAGCCCCGGTTGACCAGCGCCCGCGCCCGCTCCGGCCCGGCGGCGGTAAACCGGTCGAGCACCTTGGTCAGCCAGTACGTGCCCTCGCCGAGCAGGCAGGAGATCTGCCAGTACCCGTAGAGCGAGCAGGCGAGCTCCGCGCCCGCCGCCGCGTCGAGCGGGCCGTCGGCGGGCTCGAGCGCGTACTCCATGGCGGCGCGCAGGTTGGCGTGCACCTCGCGCAGCTCGCGGTAGCGGTTCATCTGGTCGGCGTCGGCGAAGTGGGCGCCGAAGTACTCCGCCATGGCACGGTAGCGCGCGATGTGCCGGGACCGGCAGGAGTCCTCCTCACCAGAGGACTTGAGCCGCTCGGCGCCGAACTCGCGCAGCGTGTCGAGCATCCGGTACTGCCCGCCCTCGTGCAGCACCACGGACTTGTCGACCAGCCCGATCAGCGCGTTGACCACGTCGGGCCGCTCCACCGACACCTCCGCGCACACTTCCTCTGCGGCATCCAGGCTGAACCGCCCGGCGAACACCGACAGCCGCGCCCACAGCCGCCGCTCGGTGGCCGAGCAGAGCTCGTACGACCATTCGATCGCCGTGCGCAGCGTCTTGTGCCTGGGCAGCGCCCCCGGCCGGCCGGTGGACAGCAGGGCGAACCGGTGGTCGAGTCGCTCGACGAGCTCGGCGAGCGGTAGCGTGCGCAGCGGCATCGCCGCCAGCTCGATCGCCAGCGGTATGCCGTCGAGCCGCCGGCACAGCCGGATGACGTCGGCCACGTTCTCCGTGGTGACCGCGAAGTCGGGCACCGCCGCGGCGGCGCGCAGCGCGAACAGCTCGACCGCGTCCCCGCCGGCCTCCAGGCCGGCCAGCGCGGGCGCCGGCGACTCGGCCTCAGGCACCGGCAGCGGCCCGACCGGGAAGATGTGCTCGCCCGACGCGTCGAGCTGCTGCCGTGAGGTGGCGAGCACCGTCACCCGGGGCGCGACCGCAAGCACCGCCTGGGCCAGCGAGGCGCAGGCGTCGAGCACGTGCTCGCAGGTGTCGAGGATCAGCAGCAGCTCGCGCTCCCGCAGGTACTCGAGCAGCGCGGCAAGCGCCGACCTGGCGTCCTGCTCGGGCAGCCCGAGCACGCCGGCGACCGTGTTGGGCAGCAGCGCGGGATCGCGCAGGCCGGACAGCTCAACGATCCACGGGCCGTCACGGTAGCCGGCCGCCGTCTGCGCGGCCACGGCGAGCGCCACCCGGGTCTTGCCAACCCCGCCCGGCCCCACGATCGTGACCAGGCGGGACTCCCCGAGCACCGCGGCGAGTCGCGCGAGCTCGTCCTGCCTGCCAACGAGATCGGTGTACCCGTCATGTGGAAAGCGTCCGGACACTGAACAACTCACCGCCAACATTGACGCGCTCTGCGCGAGCCCGGTCAGGTCCCGGTGACCCCTCACGCCTAGACATATCACTAAGCGCGACGCCGCGTTACCGTGAACCTTAAGTCCGCGGACGTTTAGGTACAACCACCCATACCTGGTGTGCCTCTGGCACGCGTTCTCCCGTTTATTACCGACAAATGCCGTTGCGTGACGCTGGTGTGCCGCACCTGGCGCGCGGCAGGCCGCGCCGCTAGATATAAAGGTACGAACTAGCGGCCACGGACCCGGAGGACCAACATGCGCGACGCCGCTCTGCTCGGTGCCAGGCTCCTTCTCGGCGGCTACATGGGCATCCATGCCAGCCAGAAGCTCCTCGGCAAGTTCCACGGACCCGGACTCGACGGGATCAGCAAGGTCTTCGAGGACAACGGCCTGTACCCGGGCAGGGAGATGGCGCTGGCCGCGTCGGCGACGGAGATCGCAGGCGGCGTCCTCACCGTCACCGGCATCGCCGACCCGGCGGGCCCGCTCGCGGTGGCCGGCGCCATGGCGGTCGCCGCCGCCTTCAACCGCGAGCGCGGCCTGATGGCGGCGCGCAACGGCGTGGAGCTGCCCGTCATGTACGCCACCCTCGCGCTCACCCTGGCCGCGACCGGCGCGGGCAAGTACAAGATCGGTCCCTCGATCCCCGGCAGGCTGGCCGCGGTCGGCGCGCTCGTCGGCGGTGCCGCCGCGGGCGCGCTCATCGCGAAGATGATGACGAGCAAGCCTGCCCGTGACACCGCGGAGCCGCCCGCCACCGCGGAGCCGCCCGCCGAGTCATGAGAATCAGGGCAACATCCAGAACGGGAGCTTGATGAGCGCGGTACCTGACGAGTGGTCTGTCGGCGTGCTCGACCTTGACGCGTACCTGAAGCGGATCGGCTACTCGGGATCCGCCGAGCCGTCCGAGGCGACGCTGGCCGGCCTGTACCGCGCGCACCTCGCCGCGATCCGCTTCGAGAACCTCGACGTGTTCCTGCGCGGCTCGGTGGACATGTCACTCGAGGCGATCCAGGACAAGATCGTCTACCGGGGCCGCGGCGGCTACTGCTACGAGCAGGCGCAGCTCTTCGCCGCCGTACTCGAGCGACTCGGCTTCGTAGTCGAGCGGCTGCTCGCCCGGGTCGGGCCGGACGGCGCCGTGGCCCGCCCGCGCACCCACCTGACGCTTCGCGTGCGCGCGGGCGGCGGGGCCTGGCTGGCCGACCTAGGCTTCGGCTCTTCGCCGCCCGCGCCGCTGTTCTTGCCCCACCCGCCCCCCCTGCCCCACCCGCCCCCCCTGCCCCACCCGCCCCCCCTGCGCAGGTACCGCTCGGGCGGCCCGCAGGAGACGGACGGCTGGATCTACGAGATCGTCCCGGACGAAGAGCACGGCGAGGAGGTGTGGAAGCTGCGCGAGCGCCAGGCCGGCCAGTGGGTCACCCTGCACCGCTGGACCGACGCCGTGGTGCAGCCCGTCGACGTGGTGCTGTCCAACCACTACACGTCCACGCATCCGGACTCGTGGTTCACCTGGCAGCCGGTCATCGTCAAGCGCACACCGGACGCGATCATTTCCCTCCTCGGCCGCACCTACACGGTCACCAGGGCCGGCCACGTGAAGACCCGCGCCGAGCTGACGGACGTGGACTTCGCCGAGGCGCTCACCGGCGAGTTCGCCCTGTCGCTCACACCGCAGGAGGTAGCGGCCGCGGTGGCCGCGCCGACCGGGCACGACAGGCAGCCCGCGGCGGGGGTGGCGCCCGGCACGTTATCCCTGCTCGGCCGGCGCGGCGACCTCAGCCGCGGCATGCTCGGGCGCCCGCTCGTGCAGGGCCGAGCGGAGCGTGGTGAACCCGGGCAGCCGCCAGGCGAGCAGCAGCGCGCCAGCGATGCAGGCGAGCCCGCCGGAGACGACCGACACCGTGTCGCCGAACGCGGTCGCCACCGCTCCCGCCTCCAAATCGCCGAGGCGCGGGCCGCCGGCCACGACAGCCGTCTGCACGCCCATCAGCCGCCCGCGCATCCCGTCGGGCCCGGCGAACTGGATGATCGTGTTACGGAACACCGCGGACAGCACGTCGGCCCAGCCGGCCACCGCGAGCAGCGCCAAGGCGAGCGGCAGCCAGTGCGCCACGCCGAACCCGGTGATTGAGGCACCCCAGATCAGCACCGCGAGCACGACCGCGAGGCCCTGCCGCCTGACCCGGCCCACCCAGCCGCTGGTCAGCGCGCCGAGCAGGGCGCCGGCCCCGGGCGCGGCGTACAGCAGGCCCACGGTGGTGGCACCGCCGCCGAAGACGGTCGCGGCCAGCGCGGGGAACAGCGCTCGCGGCATGCCGAACACCATCGCGTTGACGTCGATCAGGTACGCGCCCTGCATGGGCTGGGACCGCCGCACGAACCGCAGCCCCTCCACCGTCGAGCGCCACCCGGGCCGCGCGGGCACAGCCGCGGGTTCCCCCGGCCCCGGTTCCCCGGCGGCGGGCACCGGCTGCGGCGACATGGTGAGTACCGCGGACATCGCGGCCATGAAGCTGGCCGCGTCGATCCAGTAGATCAGGTGCACGCCCGCCCCGGCGAGCAGCAGCCCGGCAAGGGCGGGCCCGACGATCGCGCCGGTCTGGAACAGCGACTGGAAGATCGCGTTCGACGACGGCAGCAGTTCCATGCCGACCAGGCCGGGCAGCATCGCGTTCCGCGCTGAGCTGTCGATGCCACCGAGCGCCGCCGTGGCCGCCGGGAACAGGAACAGCGGCCACAGCCGGGGGCCAAGGTCGGCGTTCAGTGCGAGCGCCGCGCTGCACAGCGCGCCGGTCGTCTCTACGACGATGAGGACCTTGCGCCTGTCCACCGCGTCGACCAGCGACCCGCCGAGCAGCGAGCCGAAGATCAGCGGAAACAGCTGCGCGAGCGACACGAGGCCGACGACGAGCGACGACCGGGTGATCGCGTAGACCTGGAACGGGACGGCGACCGTGGTGAGCTGGTTGCCGAGCACGGACACCCCGAGCCCCGCGACGAGCGCCCGGTAGTCACGCGACCGGCGCAGCGGGCTGAGATCGAGAAGGATGTGCCTGGTCAGGCTCCGTGGTGCTCGCGCACTCATCTATGACTCGTCTGACCAGGCATCTTTTACAGGATAACCCACCAGGCCAGCCCGAACGGTGACGTACTTCGCCCGTCACGCTTCCCGGTGAGCGCCGGGGCCAGGGGTGACGGTGCCGATCCTGGGCTGGTCCAGGCCGGCGTCCGCGAACGCGCGCTGCAGCGCCGTGGTCAGCCGTGGCACGCCGGCCGCCTCGATGAGCGTGATGGCCGAGCCGCCGAAGCCGCCGCCGGTCATCCGGGCGCCGAGGGCCCCGGCAGAAAGCGCCACCTCGACGGCGAGGTCGAGCGCTCGCGTGGTGATCTCGTAGTCGTCGCGCATCGAGGCGTGCGAGGCGGTCAGCTGGCGGCCGACGGCGGCCAGGTCGCCCGCCTCCAGGTCCGCGACCGTCGCCTCCACCCGGGCGTCCTCGGTCACCACGTGCCTGACCCGGCGGAACGTCTCGGCGTCAAGCACCGCCTGCGCCCTTGGCAGGTCCGCGATCCCGACGTCGCGCAGCGCGGGGACGCCGAGCAGCGCCGCGCCCCGCTCGCAGGAGGCGCGGCGGGCGGCGTAGCCGCCGGATGCGTGCGCGTGGCGCTCCCCGGTGTCGGTGAGTACCAGGGTGAGGCCCGCCCTGGCGAGCGGCAGCGGCACGGTCCGCGCGAGCAGGCTGCGGCAGTCGAGGAACACGGCGGCACCGGGCTTGCCGAGCAGGGACGCGTACTGGTCCATCACCCCGGTGGGCGCGCCGACGATCTCGTTCTCCGCCCGCTGCCCCGCCCTGGCCAGCTCGGCCGTGCTCAGCCTCAGCCCCCACACCGCGGCGAGCGCGCCGGCCGCCGCGATCTCGAGCGCCGCCGAGGACGAGAGCCCCGCCCCGGCCGGGACGTCCGAGTGGATGAACAGGTCGGCGCCCGCGTCGTCCGGCACGTCGCGGACCCGGGCGAGCGCCCACGCGACGCCGAGCGGGTACCCGGCCCAGCCGTCGACGGCGCCCGGCGCGATCTGCGCCGCACGGAAGGTAACGGTCCCTGGCGTGAAGGTGGAACCGACCGTGATAATGCCGTCGTCACGGCGGGCCGCGGCGACGGCGGTCCGCTTGGTGATGGCGAACGGGAGGACGAAGCCGTCGTTGTAGTCGGTGTGCTCGCCGATCAGGTTCGCCCGGCCCGGCGCGGACCACGTCACGTCCGGCTGGCGTCGGTAGGCGTCCGCGAAGGCACGCACGGCGAGGCCGGCCACCGCCGCGGTATCCGCTGCCCCTGTGCTGTCCATCGGCCCGCGCCGCCCGTCAGCCGAGTCCGGCCAGCGCCGCGCGCAGCCGGGCGGCCGCGGCCTCAGGCTCGATATCGCCGATGAACGCGCCCATGCCCGTCTCGGAGCCGGCCAGGAACTTGAGCTTGTCCGCCGCCCGCCGCGGCGAGGTTACCTGGAGCATGAGCCGGATGTCGTCCCGGCCGGCCTGCACCGGGGCCTGGTGCCAGGCGGCGATGTACGGGGTGGGCGTGTCGTAAAGCCGGTCGAGCGCGCGCAGCACCCGCGGGTAGAGCACCGCGATCTCGTCCCGTTCCGCTGGCGTGGTGGCGGCCAGGTCGGGGACGTGCCGGCGCGGCAGCATGTGCACCTCGACCGGCCAGCGGGCGGCGAACGGCACGAAGACGCTGAAGTGCTTGCCACTGATGAGCAGCCGCTCGGACTTGGACTCAAACTCCAGGATGTCGCCGAGCAGCGATGGCCCGTAGCCGGCGATCGACGCGAGCAGGTTCTTCGTCCGCGGGGTGACGTAGGGGTAGGCGTAGACCTGCCCGTGCGGGTGGTGCAGGGTGACGCCGATCTCGGCGCCCCGGTTCTCGAACACGTACACCTGCCGCACCCCGGGCAGCCGCGACAGGGCGGCGGTGCGGTCGGCCCACGCCTCGACGACCGTCCGTGCCCGGGACACGCTCAGGTCCGCCCACGACCCGGTGTGCCGCGGGCCGAAGCACACCACCTCGCACCGGCCGTACCCGGGCAGCGACCGGCCGAGTCCGATCGTGTCGAGCGAGCCGTCCCCGTCGGGCCAGGCCGCCGACGGTGGAGTGCCTGGCCCGAAGGACGGCGATTTGTTCTCGAACACGGCGACGTCGTAGTTGTCCGGGATCTCGGTCGGGTTACCCGGCGTCGAGGGGGCAAGCGGGTCGAGCTCGGCGGGCGGCAGGAACGCCCGGCCCTGCCGTGCCGCCGCGATCGAGATCCACTCGCCGGTCAGCGGGTCCTGCCGCAGCGTCGGCAGCGCCGGGCGCGGCTCGGGCGGCCGGGTGTCCGCCGACCGCTCGGCCGGCAGCGACGTGTCCGCGTCGTCGAAGTAGAACAGCTCCCGGCCGTCGCTCAGCCTGGTGGCCCGCTTGGTGATCACAGCCATCGGTACCGCGATTCCTCCTCAGGTCCCCGGTTCAGCTCGTTCCTATTGAACCGTTTTTCATCCTCCCCGTGGACCGCATCGCCGGGCAGTCCTGATTCACGAGTTGAAACGGGTTCATGATTGAGCCATGGAGTCGCTTGCCGGTCTTCGCGAGCGCCGCGCCTTCGAATGCCGGCTGACCCAGGACCGGGCGCTCGGGTCGCTTGACGAGGCCGAGGGGTTCCTGCGCGAGCGCGGCATGCTCACCGGGACGGCCAACAGCGCCCTGCCCAGCCTTTACGAGGCGTGCCACGAGGAGGCGCACCAGCCGGGCGAAGTCGGCGGCCACACCCATTCGACCGAACTCGCCCGCTGGGACCAGGCTTACCCGGCAATGCCGGCTGCCGCGCCTGCAAGCCCGTACGATCCGTCCAGCCCGTCCGGCGCGCTCGGTGACCTCCTCGTCACCGCAGTCCGCGCCACGGTCATCGCGCCGGAATCCGAAGTCCGCCGCTGATTCTCCTGACAGCGGTACTGGGTGGCTACTGTACCGTGGTCAATGACCTGGTTCGTGCCGCCCGCCTGTGCCGCGTCGACATCTGCCTCACCGGCGGCTAACACACCTGGCCAACAGGTGGCGGCGCGCTGGCAGCATGCTCGAAGTCAGCCGAACAAACCTTTCTGGACAAGCCGCCGCGGGTTTTGGGAATATCCTGTACAGGCCTCCAAGGCGGCTTGCCAGGCCGCTATTACTAAAACCCTCTACCCAAGTCATGTATCGTCCATGTGTACAGACCTGGATCGCGTTAACGCTAAAAACAAGGTTAGCCATCGCTATCATCTGTGCTGGTCAAAGACGTGTTAGCCAGTCTTCCCGTCTCTGGTTTCCATCGAGAAGATCAAAACTTGATCTGCGACACCCGCGGTCACCAACGTTCCTGACCTGCTAGTCGGCTTGAGTAGAGGTAGCTACACAGGGTTTCGGCTCGTGCTATAACCCGATGCTAGCGACGGTTCGCTAAGCACACCGCGGCAGCGGCCCGGGGGCCACGACCGCCGCGGCCGCCTGGCGGCAGCACTCGCTCCCCCGCCTCGGTAACGCGTGGTCAGACGGCGGCCGCGTTCTTGTAGCTCTGGTGGTTTTCCGGTGCCAGGACCACCCAGACCTGGCCGGGTGCGAACAGCATCCGCTTGCCGTCGGGCTGGGTGTACGTGGTGCCGACCTCCAGGTTCGGGCGGGACCAGCGCACGGTGAACTCCTTGCCGTCGCGCAGGATGACGGCGGTGCCCGAGCCGGTCGACTTCGCGTACGGTGGCCGGCCGCCGTACTCCTCGAACCGTGACGTCGCGATCTGCGTGTACTGGACGATCACCGTGCTGCCGCCGAGCTGCCCGCCCTCGGTGGCCATGGCGGGCGCGCCGTCGATCCAGGCGAGCCAGCGCTTGTCCCTCGCCGACCAGCGGAAGGTGTAGGACGCCGCCGGGTACTTCACGGAGAAAGACACAGCTGATTTCCCGCCGGCCGGCAGCGCGCCGAACAGGAAGCCGATGTCCCGCGCCTTGCTCGCGCCCCTGGCCTCGCTCATCAGCTGCTTCGTGCTTGCGTACAGGTTGTACGGCGCGATCCGGTCCTGGTCGCGGTAGTAGCCGCCGACCTGCAGGGCATACAGGTCGACGATGGGTGCCCGCTCGACGAACGGCACCAGGTGCGGTGTCGCGCCTGACCAGGCGAAGGCCGGCCGGCCGAACTGGCGCAGGATGTCGAGGTCGCTCTGCCTGGCGCTGCGCACCGGCCCGACGACCGGCGGTACGTGCGAGGAGTAGACGGCCATGAACCGGGTGAGCCCGCCCTCGACCGGGATCACGTACACGATGTCGGCTGACTGCAGCCCGGTCTGCGGCCGGGCGTTCACGATGTTGTCGATCTTCACCGCGAGCACAGGCCCGAGCGACTTCACCGGCTGCCCGGTGAACGGGTCGAGCAGCGGCCCGGCAGGCGGCCTTGGCGTTCTGGTCGGCGTGGGCGTGACCCGCGGCGGTGACGGCGCGGCGGCCGCGGGCCTAGGCGGGGGGTGGCTGCCGCTCAGCGTGACGGCCAGGGTAACGCCGAGCGCGGTGACCGCCGCCGCGCCGATGGCCGTCGCGGCGGTGAGCCGCGGGTGCCAGGCCAGCTGGCGTCGCACCGTCAAGTTCGCCCCCCGGTGCCAGCTCATCGGCCGCCTTCCGTTGTCGCCAGGTTCCCCGCCCTGACTCCCTGATGCTAAGCCGGCGGCCCATCCCGATCAGCTCATTTGAACGGTTCTGTCATATCGGCCTTGCCCGGTTTGTGGCCACGGCCAGCGCGGGCTCGTGACGGGGCGGATAACCTGCTGCTATGTCGGCCAAAGACGGGTTCCGCCTGGTGCGCCGCCCGCTGGGATGGCAGCTCGCCACGGCGGACGTGCTGCGCCTGGTCCGGGAGGACGCGCATCCCGTGGCGCTCAGCGGTACCTGGGCCGGCGGCAGTGACCTGGTCGCCGCGGAGCCCGTGCTCGTGCGGTCCGCGCCCGCCCCGCTCGGTGACGTGCTCGACGCGCCCTGGCCGGCGGGAGCTGCCGCCCCTGCCGCCCCTGCCGCCCCTGCCGACCCGCCCGGCGCGTTCGGCGGCGGGTGGATCGGCTACCTCGGCTACAGCGCGGGCGGTGAGGCGCTGCCCCCGGCCGGGCCGCGGGCCCTGCCCGCCTGGTGGTTCGGTTATTACGACCACGTGCTGCGCCGGATGAGGGCATCGGGGGAGTGGTACTTCGAGGCGCTGTGCGCACCGGGCCGCGCGGACGCGCTCGACCGCAGGCTCGCCGAGCTTACCCGCCGCGCCGCGGCGCGGGCCGAAGGCCCGCGCGACTACGCGTTCGGCCCGTTCCGCCTGGTGCCCGGTGCCGGGCGGCACAAGGAGGCGGTCCGCAAGGCGGTGGAGTACATACACCAAGGTGACATCTTTCAGGCCAACATCACGCTGCGCGCCGAGGCGGACTTCGCGGGCGACCCGCTCGACGCGTTCTGCCGCGGCGTCACGCAGCTCGACCCGCCCTACGCCGCCTTCGTCGGCGTGTCCGCCCCCGGTGCCGCCCGGGCCGCCGTCGCGTCACTGTCGCCCGAGTTGTTCCTGCGCCGGGCCGGCGGCACGGTCGCCTCCAAGCCGATCAAGGGCACCGCGCGCCGTGCCGCCGACGCCGGCCTGGCCACCGCGCAGCGCGCCGAGCTCGAGGCGTCGGCGAAGAACCGCGCGGAGAACGTGATGATCGTCGACCTGGTCCGCAACGACCTGAGCCGGGTCTGCGCGCCTGGCACGGTCACCGTCCCCGTGCTGCTCGGCGCGGAGCCGCACCCCGGCGTCTGGCACCTGGTCTCCACGGTGGCCGGCACCCTGCGGCCAGGCACGGGCGACGGCGACCTGATCCGCGCCGCGTTCCCGCCGGGATCGGTGACCGGCGCGCCCAAGGTCCGCGCGCTTGAGGTCATCGACGAGCTCGAGGCCGGCCACCGGGAGGCCTACACCGGCGCGGTCGGGTACCGCTCGCCCGCCGCGGGCCTTGAGCTGAACGTGGCGATCCGCACCTTCGAGTTCGCGGCGGGCAGGGCCTGGCTCGGCGCGGGCGGCGGCATCGTCGCCGACTCCGACCCGGCCGCCGAGTACGCCGAGTGCCTCATCAAGGCGACCCCGCTGCTCACCGCGGTCGGCGCCCGGCTCGGCCCGGACAAGCAGGCACCCGGCCCGGCCCCGCAGGCGAACGAGCCCGACTACCTGGGCGCGCTCTCGCCGCGGCCGAGCGCGGGCGTCTTCAGCTCGCTCCTCGTCACCGGCGGCGAGACCCGCGGGCTGGCCGCCCACCTGACCCGCCTCAAGTCCAGCGTCCGGGACCTGTACGGCAAGGACCTGCCCGCCTCCCTGGCGGCGGAGCTGGCCGACTGCCTGGCCCGCCGCCCGACTGGCCGCCTGCGGATCACGGTCCGCCCGGTCGGCGGCCCCCTCCAGGCCACGGTGGAGGTCGTTCCCCTGGCCGCCACGCCCCCGTTCCTCTCAAACTCCGTCACGCTGCGCCCGGCGGCCGCCCCCGGGGGCCTCGGCGCGCACAAGTACCGGGACCGGCGGCTTCTCGCCGAGCTCACCGCCCGCGAGCGGCTGTCACCCGCGCAGCAGCTGCTGCTCGCCGACGAGACCGGCGAGCTGCTCGAGACCGACCGCGGCAACGTGTTCGCGGTGATCGACGGCGTGCTGCTCACCCCGCCCGCCGACGGCCGCCTGCTGCCGGGCACCACCAGGGCCGCGGTGCTGCGCGCCGCCCGCTCCCGCGGCATCCGGGTCGGCCAGAAGCCGCTTACACTCGATGAGCTGGCCGAGGCGGCCGAGGTCTTCGTCACGAACGCGGTCGCAGGCGTCATCCCGGTCACCGCCATCGAGAACACGTGCCTGGCCTGGCCCCCCGGCCCGGTCGCCGCCGCCCTCGCGGCATCCCTGGCCGCAAGCCCCCCAGATGGCCCGGCCGTTGCGCCCCCCGCCCCAGCCACCCCGCCAGCCCCAGCTACCCGCGCCCGGGAGCACGCCCGTATTGGCCCGGGGTTCCCCCGATACACCTCTATTGGCCCGGGGACCCCCTGGGCCAACAACGATATGGCCCGGGGTTCCCCCGGTACGAAACGCGGCGCGGCCCGGCCGCTGGTGATCCTCGTCGACAACTACGACTCGTTCACCTGGAACCTCGCGCACCTCCTGGCCACCGGGGGCGCGCGGGTCGAGGTCGTACGCAACGACGAGGTGACCGCCGGGCAGGTGATCGCGGCCGGGCCGGCCGGCGTGGTCATCTCCCCCGGCCCCTGTGCCCCGGCCGAGGCGGGCATCAGCGTCGCCACGGTGACCGCCTGCGCCGCGGCAGGCGTACCGCTGCTCGGCATCTGCCTCGGGCATCAGGCGATCGGCGCCGCGTTCGGCGCGGACATCATCGCCGCGCCCCGCCCGGTGCACGGCTCGGCGTTCCCCGTGACGCACGACGGCGCCGGCGTCTTCCGCGGCCTGCCGAGCCCGCTGGCGGCCACCCGCTACCACTCCCTCATCGTCGACGAGGCCACGCTGCCCCCGTACCTGCTGGTCACGGCGCGAACCGACGGCATACCGATGGCCGTCAGGCACACGGCCCGCCCGGTCGAAGGCGTCCAGTTCCACCCGGAGTCGATCCTCACCACCCACGGCGCCGCGATCATCGCCAACTTCCTCGGCACCGCCGCCCGCGCCGGCGCGGGCCAGCGCTAGCTCGGCGCCAGGGCCGACGCCCATCCCCAACGGCGGCGTGCGGTGCCATCCTCCCCAATGGCCGTGCGCCACGTTTGTGTCCTGCGCGCATGGCCAGGCCGCCGGCCGTTCGCTCACAATCGATGCCATGAGCGAACGAGCAGTTGGATTTGTCGGGCTTGGCAACATGGGCTGGCCGATGGCCGCGAACCTGCACGCGGCCGGATTCGCGCTGACCGTGCGGGACGCCGACGCGGACAGGCAGGCCAGGTTCGTCGCCGGCCACCCGGGCGTCACCCCCGCCGCGGCGCCCGGCGACTTCGCGGCCGCGGACATCGTGGTCACCATGCTGCCGGACGGCACGGTCGTCGCCGACGCCCTGCTGAGCTGGGGGATCGGCGCGGCGCTGCGCCCCGGCTCGCTCGTCGTCGAGATGAGCTCGGCGGACCCGGCGGACACGCTCCGCACGGCGGCCGGGCTGGCCGCCCACGGCGTGCGCGTGGTGGACGCGCCGGTCTCCGGCGGGGTGCCGCGCGCGGTCACCGGGGAGCTGGCGCTGATGGTCGGCGGTGACGACGCGGACGTGGCCCGCGTCCAGCCGGTGCTCCGCGTGCTCGGCGACCCGGCCAGGCAGTTCCGCACCGGCGCGCTCGGCACCGGGCACGCCATGAAGGCGCTGAACAACGTGATCGGCGCGGCCACCTACTGCGCCACCGCCGAGGCGGTGCTGGCCGGCGCCAGGTTCGGCCTTGACCCCAGGGTCATGATCGACATCATCAACGCGTCCACCGGCCGGTCGTTCAACAGCGTGAGCGTCTGGGGCGAGAACGTGCTGACCGGCGCCTACGCCACCGGATTCGCCCTCGGCCTGATGGCCAAGGACGTGCGCATCGCGCAGAGCGTCATCGCCGCCGCGGCGGCCGACGCCCCGGTACTCGCCCTCGCCAACCAGCGCTGGGCCGCGGCCCTCGGCGAACTCGGCCCCGCCGCCGACCAGTCAAGGGCGCACCAGGCCTGGTGGGAAGACAAGCTCGCGCCCGAGGCACCGGGCTGACCCGGTATGAGCTGAGTCACAACGGCCGGCAGCGGATGGACAGAAACTTAGGTTAGGCTTACCTTAGTCCACGTGACTTGGGCAGACAGCGTACCCAACCTGCTGATCGGGCTCCGTGAGGGCCTCGAGGCGGGCCTCGTCGTGACCATCCTGCTGGCGGCCGTGCGCAAGGCCCCCGTGCCGAATAAGGACGGGGCACGGGCCGTACCGACCGCGCCGGTCTGGCTCGGCGTGCTCGGCGCGGTGACGCTCTCCGGTGCGTTCGCGGCCGTGCTCACGTTCTCCGTCAGCGTGCTGACCAGCGCCGGCCAGGAAGCGGTCGGCGGCCTGCTCAGCGTACTTGCCGTCTGCCTGGTCACCGCGATGATCTTCTGGATGCGGCGCACCGCGGCCGGACTTTCTGCGCACCTGCGCGGTGAGGTGGAGCGTGCCGCGGCGGTCGGTGCGGGCGCGCTCACGCTGACCGCGTTCCTCTCCGTCGGCCGTGAAGGGCTCGAGACGACCCTCTTCCTGTGGACGGCGGCCAAGGCGTCGGGACAGACGGCGGGCCCGCTGGCCGGAGCGGCGATCGGGATCGCAGGCGCGGTCCTGCTTTGCTGGCTGCTGTACCGCAGGGCGGTCCACCTCAACGTGGGCGTGTTCTTCAACAGGACAGCGATCGCGCTGGTCGTGATCGCGGCCGGCGTGCTCGCCTACGGCCTCGGCGACCTCCAGGACGCCGGCTGGCTGCCCGGTCACACGTGGATCGCGGTCGACCTCTCCGCGCACATCGACCCCGGCTCCTGGTGGGCGTCGGTCATCACCGGCGTCACCGAGCTGTCGCCCACGATGACCGTGCTCCAGGTCACCGCCTGGGTCGCCTACCTCGTGGTGGTCATCCCCGCCTTCGTGAACGCGGGCCGCGCGGCGACCGCCAACTCCGCCGACAACGCGGCCGACAAGCCCGCCGCCGTCCCTGCTTACCCGGCGCGCGGGCTCGGCCGGTGGGAGCGGGTCGCGGGCGGCCGCCCGTGGCTGGTGGCCGGCGTGCTGGTCGCCGTGCCCGCGGTGGCGGCGGGCGCGACCATCGCCGCACTGCCCGCGGCGGCCGCCGGCGCCGCGAGCGTGGTGACGGTGACCCGCGCCGCCTGCGCGCCCGAGTGGACGTCCGCGGGTCCCGGCACCCAGACGATCACGGTGACCAACCGCTCCGGGCTGGCCGGCGAGATCAACCTGGACGACGCCTCCGGCGCGGTCATCGGCGAGATCGAGACCATCGGCCCCGGCACGTCCGCGCCGCTGACCGCCACCATCGGGCCGGGCAGCTACACCTTCAAGTGCCTGATGGGCAGCCTCGCGGCGACCGAGTCCCAGCCGGTCACGGTGTCCGCGAGCACCGGCCAGGCGGTCACCGACCCGCTGGCCGTGAAGCCCGTGACCGTCGCCGAGCTGGCAGGCCAGAACAAGCTCTACCAGGCTTACGCCGCCGCGCAGCTGACCGGCCTGGCCGCGGCCGCCGCGGCCATCGAGGCCGACCTGCGGCACGGCAACCTGGTGCAGGCCAGGCGGGACTGGCTGACCGCCCAGCTCGACTGGGAACGGGTCGGCGCGTCCTATGACAGCTTCGGCGACCTGGGCCTCGCGGTGGACGGGCTGCCCGACGGCCTGCGGGGCGGCGTCAGCGACAAGGCCTTCACCGGCCTGCACCGCGTCGAGTACGGCCTGTGGCACGGGCAGCCCGCCAGCGAGCTGCTGCCCGCCGCCGTCGCGCTCGACAGGGACGTGGCCACGGTCAGGAAGAACCTGACCTCCGACGACCTGGCCGGCGATCCCGCCCAGCTGCCGATCCGGGCGCACGAGATCATCGAGGACGCGCTACGCGACCACCTGTCGGCCATCGACGACGAGGGCGCCGGCGCCGCGTACCCGATGACGTACGCCGACACCCAGGTCGACAGGGCCGTGCTCGGCTACCTGTCCGGCCTCATCGGCCAGCGCGAGCCCGGCCTGGTGGCCACCGCGGACAGCGAGCTTGCCACGCTCGACGCGGCGCTGCTCGCCACCAAGGCGGACGGCCAGTGGCAGCCGCTGACCGCGGTCAGCCTGGACAAGCGTCAGCACGTGGACGCGGCCATGGGCGCGCTGCTCGAGACGCTTGCCTCCGTTCCCGACCTCCTCGAAGTCCCGCCCGCGCACTAAGCCCGTGTCGAAGGAGACGAACCCCGTGGACCTCAGCCGCCGCAAATTCCTCAAGGGCACCGCGACCGGCGCGGCAGGCACCGCGCTGGCCGGCGGCGTGCTGATCGGCGGCGCGCGCGCCGACGCGAACGCGGCCACCCGCAGCGGCCCGGCCGAGGCGGCGACGTACCCGTTCCACGGCATGCACCAGTCCGGCGTGCTCACCCCGGGACCTTCCGGCAAGCAGGCATTTACCTGCGTCGCGGCCTTCGACTCCATGGCGGCGGGCGACTCCGTGGCGGCGGACAAGGCGGCGCTTGCCGACCTGCTGCAGACGGTCACCGCCAGGGCGCGGTTCCTCACCGCGGGCGGCGTCCCGCCGAACCTCGGCGTCAGCCAGCCGCCGTCCGACAGCGACGTGCTCGGCCCGGTCGTGCCCGCCGACGGGCTCACCGTGACCGTGTCGGTCGGATCGACGCTGTTCGACGACCGTTACGGCCTGGCGGCGAGCAAGCCGCTCAGGCTCAAGCCGATGACCACCTTCCCCAATGACTCGCCCGAGGCCGCATGGCTAGGCGGCGACCTGCTCGTGCAGCTGTGCGCGAATCACCCGGACACGATCCACCACGCGATCAGGGACATCACCAAGCACACCCGTGGCGGCATGCAGCTGCGCTGGAAGATCGAGGGCTACGCCTCGCCGCCCCGCCCGTCGGGCACCGGGCGTAACCTGCTCGGGTTCAAGGACGGCACCGCGAACCCGACGGGCGGTCTCGCAGGCGACCTGGCCTGGGTCGACGACCCGGCGGAGCCTGCCTGGGCGCGGAACGGCTCCTACCTGGTGGTACGGCTGATCCGTATGCTCGTCGAGTTCTGGGACCGCGTGTCCATCAACGAGCAGGAGGGGATGTTCGGCCGCCGCAGGGACACCGGCGCGCCGCTCGACGGAACCAGCGAATTCGACACACCGAACTACAAGGCGGACCCGCACGGAGCCGTGATCCCCCTCGACTCGCACATCCGCCTGGCCAATCCCCGCACCCCGCAGACCGCGAACCAGCGCCTCATCCGTCGCTCCTATAACTACGACCTCGGCATGGACCTGAACGGCAACCTGCAGGCGGGCCATATCTTCATCGCCTACCAGCAGGACGTGGAGCGCCAGTTCGAGACCGTGCAGCGGCGGCTCGTCGACGAGCCCCTGGTGGACTACGTGCAGCCGTTCGGCGGCGGCTACTTCTTCACCCTGCCCGGCGTCCGCGACGCGAACGACTGGTACGGCACGGGCCTGCTCGGATAACCGCTGGCAGGGCGCCAGGTAAACGCGGCACCGCCCGCGCGCTCCTTGAGAAATAAGGAGAGGAAAAGGAGCGGCGTTTCGCGCCCGCCCGCGATTACAGGTCGCTATATTAAGCAGCATCATCCCTGGTAGAGACCGGTAAGTCTGATTCTGAAAGACTCAGGTTAAATCGGGCATAAGAACCCAATTTGGCGCGGTTGAGAAAGATCGGATAAGCATCCTGAACCCGACAGGAAATAATACCGCGCGCGAAATTTCTGACAAACTCTAAAAGACCACAGCAGACCACAACCCCAGGAGACGAATCCCGTGGACGTCAGCCGCCGCAAATTCCTCAAGGGCACCGCGACCGGCGCGGCAGGCACCGCGCTGGCGGGCGGCGTGCTGATCGGCGGATCGCGCGCCGACGCTGCCACCCTGAGCGGCCAGGCCGAGGCGGCGTCGTACCCGTTCCACGGCACGTACCAGGCCGGCGTGCTCACCCCAGGGCCCTTCGACAAGCAGGCGTTCACCTGCGTCGCGTCCTTCGACTCGACGGCAGAAGGCACGGATGGGCTGGCCGGCCTGCTGCAGACGCTCACCGCCAGGGCGCGCTTCCTCACCGCCGGCGGCACCCCGCCCCACCTCGGCGCCGGCCAGCCGCCTGCCGACACCGACATCCTCGGCCCGGTCGTGCCCGCCGACGGGCTCACCGTGACCGTGTCGGTCGGATCGTCGCTGTTCGACCGCTACGGCCTGTACCGGACCATGCCGGTGAAGCTCACGCGGATGCCCGTCTTCCCCAACGACTCGCCGCAGGGCGTGTGGCTGGACGGCGACCTGCTCGTGCAGGTGTGCGCGAACCACCCGGACACGATCCACCACGCGATCAGGGACATCACCGAGAACGCCAGCGACGGCATGCAGCCGAATTGGAAGATGGAGGGCTTCGGCTCGCCGCCCCGCCCGTCCGGCACCCCGCGTAACCTGCTCGGGTTCAAGGACGGCACCGCGAACCCGACGGGAAGCCTCGCAGGCGACCTGGTCTGGGTCGACGACCCGGCGGAGCCTGACTGGGCGCGGAACGGCTCCTACCTGGTGGTCCGGCTCATCAGGATGCTCACAGGCAAGTGGGACGGCGTGCCGCTCAACCAGCAGCAGAAGACTATCGGCCGCTTCAAGGACAACGGCGCGCCGCTCGACGGCAAGAGCGAGTTCGACGCGCCCAACTACAACGCGGACCCGGACGGGCACGTGATACCGCTCGACGCGCACATGCGCCTGGCCAACCCCAATACGCCGCAGACCGACAACCAGCGTCTCATCCGCCGCTCCTACAACTACGACCTTGGCATCGACCAGGACGGCAACATGCAGGCGGGCCACATCTTCATGGCCTACCAGCAGGACCTGGAGCGCCAGTTCGCGACCATACAGCG
>Ga0335078_10003379_pt1 | contig 23793 bp, 25 predicted proteins | sample Lox_Sample_32_FD_206711 | JGI IMG/M metagenome (GOLD analysis project Ga0335078, IMG submission 206711) | Soil microbial communities from Loxahatchee National Wildlife Refuge, Florida, United States - Lox_Sample_3.2 | ecosystem: Environmental > Terrestrial > Soil > Wetlands | place: USA... | reverse complement strand
CGCGCAGCAGCACCAGAAAACGCCGCAAGGAAGCGGATTCGGCGCTATGAACAACACCCGGATCGCGGCGCAGAAATCGCTCAACAGTGGCTTCATCCACCTGGTGCAGGTCGACCTGCCCTGCGCGGAGCCAGTTGCTGAACCTGGCAATTGCATACATCTGCATTGGAACAGACGAGGGCAAAAAGCCCTCTTGTTCAATATGTTTTAGATAGGCGTCGAGATGAGAGGCCAGTGGCCCCACACGAAGCCGCTCGAGAAGATCGGGATCAATGAAAGTTTGCATCTCCCCAGGATGGCCATCCCAGGGCACTCTGGACTATGCCGAATCGTTTTACGCTCGCCTGCCTGCTGGATGCGCCGCCGCCCAGCGCATTCGGCATAGTCCGGGATTCGGCATAGCGGCGGTTATGCCGCTAGCGGCATAACAGGAGGACGTGCGCCCGGCTCTGCCACGAGGGTGGTGGCGAATTGGAGCAGATCCAGTTCTTACTCGGGCACGTCAGTATCCAGACGACGGAGCGCTATCTGGGATGCAAGCAGCGGCTCCGCGACGCCGTCAATGATTCAATCGGGATCGAGCCGTAGCGAATTCACACTGAATGTCAGCGGAGCCTCGGTCGTGGCGAGCCACCAGACGCGTCCGGAATTCGGACCTGGGGGTATACTATGGTCATAAACAGCAACTAGGTGAACTCAGGGCATGCCTCAAGTTCCGACGCAGTACGGAGACCATCGCTTCCATAGTAGGCTTGCCGCGCGGTGGGCAATCTTCTTCGACGTTTTGGGAATCCCTTTTGAATATCGCCAAGTCACATACAAACTCCAAGGACTGAATGACCGGCTCTGGTGTCCAGATTTCTACCTCCCAACAGTTGAGCGATATGGCCCGTACCGCAAGGAAAAAGAGCATTTATGCCTTGCAGAATCGTCGGAAGCTGGATAAGGGCAGGGACGACTCGAACCGCCCGACCCTGCGGCGCAGTCCTGGCAGCGGCAATAGTCCCGTCGGCGACGATGACAAGCAGCAGCCAGATCAAGACGAGCGTCCGACGCTGAAGCGCCGCGACGCTAGCCACACTCCTGGCAGCCGGCTTTGCCGGGTGAGTAGCGGGCAGCTACTGGCCGGAATAAAGCAGGAGTTGGTGGCCGGCCTCCCGATTGGGGGTGTTTCGTTCTGCGCTCAACCAGGTTCCAGGCACATGTCCGCTCATCAGCCATTCCAGTTCACATACCTAATCTGGTAAGCCGCTTATGCGAAAATCCTAGGCGTTTTACGTCGCCCATGCTAAAACGAACCACAATAACTCCTAACCTTGGACTCCAGCATGAGCCTGAAGGCGCTGATTGTGGACGACGAGCCGCTAGCCCGCAAGGTACTGCGTGAAGAACTGGAGTCGATCGCAGATGTGGAGATCGTCGGAGAAGCGGACGACGGCCCTACGGCTTTGGTGAAGATCTCCACGAACCAACCCGATTTAATCCTTCTCGATCTGCAGATGCCAGGCATGGGTGGATTGGATGTGATACGAAGTCTGAAGGGCGGTGCGCACGCGCCGGTGATTGTCATCGTCACCGCTTACGACAAATTCGCACTTCAGGCTTTCGAGGCGGGCGCCATTGACTACCTGCTAAAACCGGTACGGCATGAGCGCCTGGTGGCGGCGCTGGAGAGGGCCAAACGACTTAGTGGCAGGGAAATCATTGAACGGGTGGCCAAGCTCCAGGACATCGCCGACCCAGCCGCTGAACCGCGAAGCAGGAGAATTGTGGGACGAGCCGGTACGGAGTTCTTCTTGCTCAATACCAGCGAGATCCACGCCTTCCAAGCCGACGGAGATGTCGTCCGGATTATCACCACAAATCGGAGCTACGAGGCAAGTCAGACACTCAAAGTGCTTGAACAGCGGTTGAAAGAGAGTGGCTTTCGCCGGATTCATCGGAACGCGTTGGTAAATGTAGATCACGTGCGGAAGATGAGCGCCCTCAGCAGCCAAAGATGGTTGATCACCTTGACCAACGGCCAGGAATTCGTGGCAAGCAAGAGGCAGGCGAAGGGTGTTCGCCAGCTTTTCCATTGGTGATGGGCAGCCCGCCAGCGGACGCAGTTCGAACTCATTGAACCGACACGCGCCAACGAATCGGCCGGTCCGCTCACGGCCAGTTCCGGCCCGCATATCGAAATTCTAGACCTCCTGTCGATATTCGCTAGGCCGAACGGCAGTGCCATAGTAACGTTTAGAGACTATGTTGAAACTTGCCGCCGTGGGTCGAATAGGTGGAGGGTGTGATCGTCTTTTTGTGCGGAAACCAACACTCGCGGGCTGCGCCAGCCTGCATGTTGTGAGAAGGTTTGTTGCGCTTGTCTTTGTCTGTCTAGCACAGTTGGTTGGCATGGCGTTCCCTGGTTTCGCTCAATCCAGCAGCGGAACCGTTCATGGATTGGTGGTCGATCCTACAGGCGCGGTGATTGCCGGCGCTGCCGTCACGATCGAGAATCCAGTCTCGCACTACAATCGCAGCACCGTGACCGACAGCCAAGGCAAGTTCGAGTTTGATAACCTTCCGTACAATAACTACCGTCTCTCGGTGGCGGCTACGGCTACAGGGTTTCAAGTCGCCTTCCGGGACATAAACGTACGCTCGAGTGTGCCGTTGGAATTGAAGATCCGCCTGACCCTAGGCAAGGAGACGCAGTCGGTCACCGTCGAAGCCGGCGCGGATTTGGTCGAGAGTACGCCCATCAGCCATACGGACGTGGATCGTGGCCTGTTTGACAAGTTGCCGCTCGAAAGCCAGTCCTCCTCCCTGAGTTCTCTGGTCACCTTGGCAGCGCCAGGAATCAGCGCCGATTCAAACGGGCTGTTTCATGGATTCGGCGATCACGCCTCGAACTCATTCTCGGTGGACGGCCAGCCGATTACTGACCAGCAGAGCAAGGTATTCTCCAATCAGCTTCCTATCGACGCGGTCGAGTCGCTGGAAGTGATACAGGGCGCTCCCCCGGCCGAGTATGGTGACAAGACCAGCTTGGTGATTGTCGCCACCACCCGATCCGGCTTGGGCATCACCGAGCCGCATGGGAGTGTGACGACTTCCTATGGAAGCTTCGGAAGTTCCAACGTGGGATTCGATCTCGCATACGGCGGCAAAAACTGGGGCAACTTCATTTCGGCGAACGGCCTGAATACGGGCCGGTTTCTAGATGGACCGGAACACCAGGTATTTCACGATCACGGCAACGAACAGAATTTCTTCGACCGTATCGACTTGAAGCCTTCCCAAGTGGACAGCCTCAGTGTCAACCTTGGGTTTACCAGATCGTGGTTCCAGACTCCCAATTCCTACGACAGCCAGACCGCGTCAGCTTGGTCTGGGCTGGTAGTCGATAACGGGGGTTTGGGCCCGGACGGACAGCCGGTAGGGTCGGCGGATCAGCGATCGAAGATCAGGACTATCAACGTCGCCCCCTCATGGACCCGCCTCCTCAGCCCCAACACGTTGCTGACGTTCGGCGGTTTCGTGCGGCAGGATCAATTCAACTACTATCCGAGCCGGGACCCCTTTGCCGACTTCGCGCCCGGTGTCCAGTCGACCAGCATCGGTCAAAGCCGCCGGCTGACCAACGCCGGGCTTCGGGCCAGCCTTTCTTACGTCAAAGGAATTCACAACCTGAAGGCTGGCGTGGTGTTTCAACATACATTTCTCACCGAGAACGACACCTTCGGCATCGTGGACCCGACTCTAAACCCGCCGTGTTTGAATGCCGACGGAAGCCCGGATACGGACGCCACCATTACTGATCCTTCACAATGTGGCGGCAGCCTGCAAGCGAATAGCGGATTTGTTCCTTTGCTGGCTCCGTATGACCTGACGCGGCCAGGAGCCGGCGTTGGGCTTTACAACTACCTAGGCCATGCCGACATCAAGGAAACAGCGCTCTACGTTCAGGATGCCATTACGCTGAAGAACTTGACCCTCAATCTCGGCCTGCGCGGCGACCTGTACTATGGGATCAGCACTGCTAGCCAGGCGGAACCGCGCTTAGGGGCTGCTTACAATATCAAACAGACAAACACGGTACTGCGGTTCTCTTACGCCCGCACCTTTGAGACGCCGTTCAACGAGAACCTGGTCTTGGCCAGCAACGGATGCAGCGATGCGGTTGTTAACGCTATCTCGACTGTCCTTCAGGGCTATCCCTGTCTAAACGTCCCGCTGAGCCCCAGCACTCGCAACGAATATCACGCCGGGCTGGAGCAGGCGTTTGGAAGATGGCTGGTAGTGGATGGTGAATATATCTGGAAATTTACGACCAGAGCCTACGACTTCAGCGTGTTTGGCAACACGCCAGTTACCTATCCGATCGAGTGGGCCAAGTCCAAGATACCCGGTTATGCGGTGCGCATCAGCGTGCCGAACTTCCACGGCTTTACGGCTTTCACCGTTTTCTCGTCGGTGGCTGCGCGCTTCTTCGGGCCGCAGGTGGCCGGCATCGGCACCACTCCAACTTCGCAGGGAGACACCGCGGTATTCCGTATCGATCACGACGAGATTTTCAATCAAACCACCCACCTGCAATACCAGCCCTGGAAGAAAGGGCCTTGGTTCGGTTTCAACTGGCGATACGACAGCGGCTTGGTGGCCGGCCCGGTACCCTGCATCGGAGGCAATTGCGCGAATGGGCCTAACGGCACGGACAGCGAGGTGGATGTGTCCGGGCTGACGCCGGATCAGCAGTTTGAAGCCGGACTTTATTGCGGAAGCGTGCACGCGACTCCCACAATGCCGATCAGCCCGGATGGCTTGTGCCCTGGAAATATGTATGGATCAAACCTGGTGAAGATTCCAGCCCCCGGCACGGAGGACGACGACCACAACCCGCCGCGCATTCAACCGCGCAGCCTTTTCGATGTGGCTGTGGGCGACGACAATCTCTTCAACGGCGATCGGTACAAGTGGAGCTTGCGATTCACGGTCGTGAATCTGACGAACGAATACGCGCTCTACAATTTCCTTTCCACATTCAGCGGCACGCACTACGTCACACCGCGCGCTATGACGGCCACGGTGGGATTCCACTTTTAGCTATCGAATTCGGGTATGTGGCCGTCGAACGACTCTCGCGACATGGAACATGGAACCCGTCAACGCCGCGCTCCTGCATCCCATCCCGTTTCGCGATCCGGAGCAGTCGGTGGAGATCTGCGCGGAGGGTAAGGCCAAAGGTCCCGGTCCAAGAGTGGGGACAGGCAAGCCGCAGTCGTTGGGCGAGCTTACAATAAACCATAGGAAGGGAGCACGATGGATCGCCGGGAGTTTCTGGCCCTGATGGGAACTGCCGCGTCGGGCCTGGCCGCGCAGGCTGGGCCGGAGATTCAAAAGCCGACGTAACACTACTTATTGCGCCGGTAGAGCTGGAAATACTCCCCGCCGGAAGATTAAGACGATCCGCTATAACGGTTTGGTTCCGGGTCCCCTGCTGCGCTTGCGTGAGGGACAATCCGTGACCGTGGATGTTCAAAATGAAACGTCCACTCCCGAGATTGTTCATTGGCACGGTCTATTTATTCCTTCCTCGGTCGAGGGCGCCGCGGAGGAGGGAACTCCGCTTGTCCCAGCGCACGGCTCCCGGCGGTACTCATTCGTGCCCCGCCCATCGGGAACGCGCTGGTATCACTCTCACGTCTCCGCCTTCCGGAATCTAAAGCGAGCCACCTACACCGGGCAGTTCGGGTTTCTGTACGTGGAGCCAAAGAGCGAGCCGGATCAATATGACGCCGAAGTCTTCCTGGCGCTGCATGGATGGCAGCCTTACCTCGGAACCATGGGCGCGGACGAAGACACGCTTGACGTGATCTATCAGAGATCTTCGGTCAACAGCCACTCACTGGGCTACGGCGATCCGATACGGGTCAAAGAAGGCCAGAAGATCATGTTTCGTGTTTTGAATGCCAACGCTGCCCTGTCTCATCGGGTAGCGCTTGCCGGCCACAAGTTTAAGGTCGTCGCCCTGGACGGGAACCGCGTGCCCGCGACGCAGGAGGTAGATGTGCTCGAACTGGGCACGGCGGAGGGAGCCGACGCGATTGTTACCATGAACCAGCCGGGGGTCTGGATTCTCGGCGAGGTGGACGACCATGTGCGGAACGCTGGCTTGGGGGTGGTTGTGGAATATGCAAGCCGCAAAGGTCCCGCGCAGTGGACCGCGCCATCCGGTTCGCGCTGGGATTACACCATTTTCGGACGCCCCCCGGACGCGCATGCCGGGAATGTCGAGGTGGTTCCGCTTGTTTTCCGCAAGACGTTCGCGGGGAACCGCTGGTTCGACCACTGGACCATCAACGGGAAGTCCTATCCCAAGACCGACCCGATCCGAGTCCGGACCAACAGACGGTACGGGCTCCAATTCGATAACCAAAGCGACGAGTCCCATCCCGTGCACTTACATCGCCACTCATTTGAACTTACGTTCAGTGTCAAAGTGTCGTCTTTGTCCCACACGCCCTTCGGATACACGATCGCACGTCCGGCCGCAATCTCCGGCAGCCGGGTTGCGCCGGATGCATTCCACGCTGGAAGGGGTGATTTCGATCGCCACCACCGTTTTCGCCCGGGCCTCCAGGGCCTGCCGGGTGAAATCGCCGTCGCTCGCACCGCAATCCAGCACCACGTCTCCCGCGTGAATGAAATGCTCGCCCGAGCCATAGATATGCTGCTCCATCTCCGCCAGGTTGAAAGGCAGCACGTAACGGTTGCCCTAGGGGATCCAGTAATCGCCCTTGGGAGTGCTCCATAACTCCAGACCGCCATCTTCTCTAACGAGATGGCTGCCCGCCAGGATTCGATCCTTGATGCGGATCTTCTCGTCTATATAGGCTTTGCTTTTGAGGGCGTGCGCCATCGGGCAATTCGGGCTGCGGCCGACGACTACGAGTGTCCACAGCCGGAACGTGGGAAAGGTGAAGTAAGCCGCCACTCCAACGGCGGTCAGAACGATTAAGGAAACCACAATGCGCGAGGCCTTCATATCGTAATCATAGGCCACGCGCGAACTCACGTAAGCCAAGCGGAGCCATCTGCACCCACGCTTCACCGGAACCGGGTAGGGTGATAAGCTCAAGTCATGTCCCTGCCCCAAGTCATCATCCTTGCCATCGTACAGGGGCTGGCGGAATTGCTGCCGGTATCAAGCTCGGCGCACGTTGTCGTAGCCGAGAAACTGATGGGCCTCGATCCATCGTCGCCGCCCATGACTCTTTTACTTGTCATGCTTCACACTGGCACCATGCTTGCGGTTATCCTTTACTTTTGGCGGCAGTGGCGGGCCACCTGCTTCGCGAGCATGGCCGCTTTCAAAGAGGTGACTGTGAATATCATTCTGGCCACCTTACTCACCGGAGTGATTGGCGGAACCATCATCGAAGCCATTGAAAAGGGCGTATTCCGCGACGTGAAAGATGCACAGATCGAGGATCTGTTCAGCCACCTGGAGATTATGGCTCCCGCGTTGGCGCTGGGCGGTGCGCTGATCCTGATCGCTGACATCTTTGCCAGACGGAACCCGGCCGGACCGGCGCCGCAGGTGTCCGGCTTGAGCAAACGTCAGGCCGGCCTGATTGGCGCAGTACAAGGTTTCTGTCTCCCCTTCAGAGGCTTTTCCCGTTCGGGCGCCACCATTTCAGTCGGCATGTTGGCGGGTGTCACTAAATCCCGTGCTGAAGCCTTCAGCTTTGCTCTTGCAGTCGTGCTCACACCCGCGGCGGTCGCTCGCGAGGCCATCAGGCTGGTGCACGCCTTGTCACGTAGCGGAGCTAGCAGTTTGCTCTCAGCCCTTACGCCAAGCATCCTGGGAGCGATCTTTGCATTTCTGGCAGGCCTGGTAGCTTTGAGGTGGCTTAGCCGCTGGCTTGAGAGTGGCCGTTGGTATCTGTTTGGCATCTACTGCGTTTTAGCCGCAGTCGCGGTGACGGTCTTGCACCGCGCGGGATATTGAATCTATTCCGCAATCCCTCGTGAGGCCTGATCATCAAGGCGCATTCTCTTTACTGGTTTGTTGTTCTCGGGATCGCTAATCACCCACACGCGCCCATCTCCTTATTGTGACGACAGACTCACGCAGGTGGTGAGTATCCTTTTAGAATCGATGGTCGGGGCCCCTATCAAGTTTGTCCTTTGGCGGGCAATGGCAGCAGACGGGCGGAATTCAGAATAAATAACAACTCGGAGCAGACATGGATCAGCGCGGCCACGATAGGGTGCAAGAACCCACACGCGGCCAGTAACACACCGATGCTATCAACGGCCAGGGTGCCGGCGAAATTCGCCATGATAATTCGCCGGCATCGGCGCGCAATCTTGAGCACCTCGGCAAATCGGAAAAGGTCATTACCGAGCAGTACCACGGAGGCACTCTCCCGAGCCACATCGGTACCGGATCCCATCGCAATACCCACATTAGCTTCCATCAACGCGGGGGCATCGTTCACCCCGTCACCGACCATGGCGACCACAGCGCCGGAGGCCCGCAACCTGCGAACACTAGCCACCTTCTGCTCGGGCAAAAGTTCCGATTCGACCCTGTCGACGCCAAGATCTTTCCCGATCGCCTCCGCGATTTCCTTTCGGTCGCCAGTGAGGAGGATGGTACGCAACCCAAGATTTCGCATGGCATTGACTGCCGCAGAGGCTTCCGAACGGAGGACGTCGGCGATTTGGATCGACCCCAGAGCACGGCCTCCCGCCGCAACCATGACTTCAGAGAAGCGCTCAGACGCCGGTGAGCCCGGAACCACAATGCCCTTTTCCTCCAGCAAGGCTCGCGTGCCAACCAGCGTGCGTTGCTGTTCGACCTCACACACGATACCCTGGCCCGGCGTGTAGCGGAAAGCCGATGGTTCTCCGATCGGCAGGTTCCACTCGGCAGCTCTCCTAACAATCGCTTTACCCAGGGGATGTTCCGAAAAGCGCTCCGCTGTAGCGGCAATGCGCACGACGTCGTTGGGGTGGAACCCGTTCCACACGCAGACATCGAAGATCTCCGGCGTGCCAAGCGTCAGGGTGCCGGTTTTGTCGAGTACGATCGTATCGACCGCACTGAGGATCTCGAGATATAACCCGCCTTTCACGATGGCGCCCTGGCGAGCGGCCCGGCCGATCGTACCCAAAATCGCCAGGGGCGTGCCGGCGGCAATACCGCAGGCGCCGGCAACCACGATCACCGAAATCGTGGACCGGGCATCGCGCGTGATGAGAAAGGTCAAAGCCGCGCAGCCTAGCGCGAAGTAGACCAGGTACCCGGCCAAGCGATCCGCGGTCCGCTGGATCGGCGCCCGCGACCGTTCGGCGTGTTCCACGGCCTCGATGATCCGGCCGAAGGCGGTATCCCTTCCTATCTTTTCGGCGCGAATCTCTAGCACTCCGGACTGATTAATCGTGCCCGCGAAGACTGGAGACCCTGAGATCTTTTCCACGGGCAGGGACTCACCGGTGATCGCCGCCTGATCGACGAAGGAGTGGCCGCTTGTCACGGTCCCGTCAACCGGTATGCGGCCGCCGGGACGCACCACCACGACATCGCCGGCTTCGATTTCCGAAAGGCTGCGTGCCGCCACTTGTCCCGCCGACCTCACCTCCGCGGTTTGCGGAAGCAGATCTAGCAGTTCCCGGATGGCCCGGCGGCCACGGTCCACCGTCATGCCCTCCAGGATTTCGGCGATCAAAACGAACAATGTGATGAGCAGGGCCGTGAAGAATTCCGCGATGACCGAGGCCGCCACGAGTGCGATGGTCATCGAAAGCTCCATGGTCATGCGGCGCCGCCTGAGGTCCGCCAGGGCTTCTTTGAAGATGGGGTAGCCGCCGATCACGACACCGGTCAAAGCCAGAGCATCGATGCCGTGGAGGTGCGGAACCCACCGCAGCCATACCAGTACCAGCACCGCGGCGACAAATCCGACGCGTGCCCAAGCGAGCCGGCTCTCCTCAACTTCATGATCCTGATGATCGCTGGAGTCTCCGTCGGACCCAGCCATCGTTTTGCCTTGCGGATTCAAATCTGAGAGATTTACGTTCTCCATGATGCCCCCTCCCGCCAGTTCTGCACCCGGTGACCGAGTGTCACCTTAAGTAAGCCCGCAAGACGTCGATCAGCTCCTGTGTCGCTTTGGCTCTTTCGGATCTGGGATCTTGATCCGGGTCCATAATATGGAACCGGATGTGGCCGTCCAGCACCTCTGCCATCAGGGAGTTGATCGCCCCCCGGCAGCCGGAGATGGTATGCAGGATCTGCGAGCAATCGGCTTCGCGCTCAATGGCAGTCTCGATAGCCTCCACTTGGCCGCGAATGCGGCGGACACGATTGAGCATCCTCTTCTTGTCCCGAATGATATGCGCCAAAGGTCACCTCTGCGTTCAGTATAGTATACCCCGCTAGGTATGCACAGAGTCCGGGGATTTCGGCACAGCGCACAGCCAGCGCCCATTCGGCGTTCCTCTGCTTTCGATAACGCGCTCTCATCAAACAGATAAGATGCCAGCGAAAGATCAGAGGAAGACGCGGCAGGGTGCCGCGATTCGCGGAGCCTTCGAACACTCCGGCCGGCCTCTTTTTCCACAACAGGTCTTGGAGGCCGCGCAGGGCGACGTAAATGGGTTGGGGATCGCCACAGTGTACCGGAATATCAAGGCCCTCGTGCAAGACGGTTGGCTATCGGCTATTGATCTGCCGGGCGCAGCAACCGTATACGAGCGTTCCGGTAAGGCGCACCATCACCACTTCCGCTGCGACCGCTGCAGCCGGTCTTCGATTTAACGGGCTGTATCCCGAGCATCAACCGACTGGCCGACCGCCGATTCTCCGTTACCCGCCACGAGCTCGTCCTGTATGGAATCTGCGCCGACTGCAAAGCTGCGGCGCGCACCATATCACGACAAGAAATGGCAAACGCAGCAGGGAGGCGGGAAATGGGCTGTGTTCTTAATGGACTGCTATCGGCTCCGGCCCTCTGACTAAAGGCCTAGGCCAAGCGGCGTGCAAGCAGGACCGGCCGGCGGTTTCGGCTTCGACGCCCCGCGCCGCGTGTTTGTGCGCCCCGCTGCATGATCGACGGCCAGCGGCCCGTCCAGCACCGCAGCGGCGTCCGCACCCGCCCGACCCGCCGCGGCCAGCGCGCCGGCAGGTGGCGCACCAGCTTGCGCGCGGGCGCACGGCCGGTAGGCGCGCTCGGCGCCGGCGACGACGCGGCCCTGGCAGCGCCCTCCTGCAGCGCCTGTGCGAGCGCTCTGCGAGAGTCCTAACAGTCGTTTGCCCGACACCGGGAGATCCGGCCGCGCCACCACCGCACCCGGCGGGCGCCGTGCCCGACAGGGGGATTTGGGCACGCCGCGTAACCGCCACCCGGCTTTGCTCGATCCGCCGCAATGACCAGTTGCAGATGGCAAGTGCCATCTGCCATCATCAGGACCCGGCCGTTGGTCCCCTTATTCTGTGGATCTCGATCAGCTCATCTTCACCAGCGTCGACGTCGTTGCCGCGACCGGCGTGCGGCCAGCCACGCTTCAATCCTCGGCAAACCGGGGCATTCTCCGGCTCTCGGACCCACAGCGAAACCCTGGTCCCGGCCACAGACGGCTGTACAGCGCCCTGGATATCGCGCGCATCACCGCCACCCAGACCCTGATCGGCCTGGGAGTGTCGGCCGCCACCGCTGCGCAGATCGCCTGGCGCGCACAGCCTGAGACGCCCGTCTCACCGCAAGGCCACAGCCTCCGCGCCGTCGGCGGGTCACAAAGGCGCGGTGGACGAGATCGAGCGTGCCATTTGGGCAAGATCGCCCCCAAGGCTGGGCCGCACGCTGCAATGGGATGCCGAGAACGAGGACTTCAAGGACGTCGCGGAGGCCTCCCGGCTACTTGCGTGCAGCTAGCGCAAGCCCTACGACCTGACTCTAATCTGAAGCGGAGCTTCGGCTGGCAGCCGGCTGAATGTTCTGGTTCACATTGAAGAAGTTCTCCGGATCGTACTTGACCTTGACAGCTGCCAGGTGGTCGTAGTTTCCACGATAGGTCGCGCGAATGCGGTCCTCGCCTTCTTCCATCATGAAGTTCAGGTAGGCCCCGCCGGCCCCAAACGGATGCAGGGCGTCGTAGTAATTCCTGGCTCGCGTGATGAGCTTTTCGCGATTCCCCGGGTCTGGATCCAGGCCTACAATGACCTCGCTGATCGTCCACGTGTCAGCAACGCGCGTTAGACGCCCGGTGCCGGACGCATACCCGCGAACGCAGCGCCGACTACCTCTTTGACAAATAGCTCATCCGAAGGGCCGAACGATTGGCCCAGGAAGTGGGACAGGAAAACGCGATGTAAGCATGCGCCGAACAAAAGCGTGTAAACCAGTTTCGGGTTCACACGTTTGTCCACTCGGCCGAGCCGCTGCTCCGCGCGAACGTAGGCTTCCACTGCGGCAAGTGATAGATGGGGACCCTCGTTGTGCTTTCGGAGCTCGTCCTGGTGGGCGCGCAAGAGCTCCGGCTCAGCAAAGAGCGACGCCGCAAGAGGCACGAACTCTCGCATGAACTCCAGCGCACCTCGAACCACAGCCTCGAGGTTTGATCGAACCGTCCCCCGCCCTGCAAGGTATTCGAGTTCGCGCAACGCGCCTGTCATCGGGGGAAGACTCTGCCTCAGGAGCGCCAGGAATAATTCGATTCGGTCTGCGAAGTGAACGTACAGAGTTCCGTCGGCACACCCGACCTCTCGGGCGATCTCCCGAGTAGTGGCGCCCACCAGCCCTTTTTCCCGGATTACTTTCTTTGCGCCGTCCAAAATGAGCTGTCGCGTTTCCGCTTTTGCGCTTGGCATCGACTTCCGTCCCTTGTTTTTCCGCAGGCCAGATCTCCTTTGAAGTGAACGAGCGCTCACTGTCATGTTTTGAGTCTATCACAATGTTTTGTTCAAAAGTAGTTCTTGCAAATCAAGTGGTGCTCAGCTAGAATGAGCATATGCTCATTATTAATGAGCAAACGCTCATTGGAGGGTTTTCATCCAGATGAACCATCGGCTCATCATCATCACTTTGTTTGTACTTGGATTCCGGGCAGCAAGCTGTAGAGCGCAATTCGCGCCCGCAGATCCCGCGGCATCCACCAACCCGTCAAACCCGGCCATCGAGGCCTCCAAAGACAAAGATCCTTGCGGAGGCCATCTCGATAGCACACGGAAGGCTGAATGTTTCGCACATCGCTCGCTTAGCATCGGAACGCTCATCGGTCCACTTTTCACGGCGGTTCCGGAATTGGCCAGCCCGCCCGCCGGTTATCCAACACACTGGCGCAAAGGACCGGCGGGATTTGGACGGCTCTACGGAGACGCATTCGCCATCCAAACGGCTCAGCAAACCGGCAGGTTTCTTACCGGACTGGCACTCCACGAAGACCTGCGATATTCCCCGGCCGCGAGTCGAAATCCACTTCGTCGAGTGTTTCACGCGATCACGTTTGCGGTTTTTGATCGATCCGACTCGGGCAGGACGACGCTGGCAGTATCGAACCTCCTGGGTTCCGTCGCCGGCGGTCTCGTGGGAAATGCCTATCTGCCTCGTGGGTACAACGATACGTCCCATGCCGTCACGCGAACGGGGGTCCAATTCGGTCTCATCGTGGCTGAAAACCTTGTGGACGAATTCAGGCCCGAGCTACGGCACTTGCAAAAAACACTGCATCTGCACCACCGGGGTGCAGCCGTAAGTCGAGCAGATTAGATATCCAGTCCGGAGGGAGCCACCGTATGAAGACACCTTGTGTTGTATTGATATCGATTTTGCTGTTCGCTGTCATCGCGCGAACCGCATCGCCCCGGAAAGAATCGGAAAACGCAATCCGCGCGCATATCGAAGGGCTGCACAGTGATCGGGGCCAGGTCGTATGTGCCCTCTTTGCCGCCGCCGATGACTTTCCCAAGAGGCTCGACCGAGCTTTCGCGCGTGTGGATGCGCAAATCACGGCCGGGCATGCAACGTGTGAATTTCCCGGAGTCCCGGCCGGAGTCTACGCCGTATCGGTATTTCATGATGAGAATTTGAACGGCCGGTTGGACACGAATTGGCTGGGGATTCCACGCGAGGGGGTCGGCGCATCCAACAATCCGAAACCTAGAATGGGCCCACCCAAGTTTGCAGCAGCCGAGTTTCAGCACTCCGGCGCCTCCATGGATATCGAAATCATCGTGCACTATTTGTAGAGGTGGCAATGTGACGAAGGGCATGAGATCTAGACAAAGTCGTATCCTCGCCGGAATCGGCGGAATCTGTGGAGTGCTATTGCTTGGGCTATCATTCGCAATCAATAGCGGCCCACCTGCAGGGGGGAGCGATGCCCAACTTCTCGAGTTCGCGCGGCACAACTACGCTCAGGTGTTGTGGGGCGCCTGGTTGCAGGCCGTTGGACCCGCGTTGATTGTGCTATTCGCGTTCTCTCTGGTTCATATGGCGGGCGCAGAAGATCGGCTCGTTGGATGGATGACGTTCTTCGGCGCAGCGAGCCTGATGACTGTGAGCCTCATCGAGGTCACGTTCTACATCAGCGCCCTGCATCAGCAACCGCCGGCAATGGGAGCCATGAGTCTCGGCATGATCTCGGCTGTTCAGCACTTGTACTTTGTGATTGCTGCGCCAGCCGTCTTCCTGCCGCTCGGGATGATTCTTCGTGGGTCCGACGTCCTTCCGGAGCTCTTTGGGTATTTGGCCATTGCTCTGGCAATACTGTTTTTTGTAATTGGGGCGATTTATATGCAGACGCTGACACTTCCCGATTCCGTCACAGCGCTGGGAGCGGTTCAGGCACTATGGTGGTTAGCCGCTGCCGTTGCGCTAATACTGCGTAGAAATGGAGCAGGCGTTTGACCCCCAGAACGCCACCCACGGCATCCAAGTTGACGTATAGTCCCCTTATGCGGCCAATCTCTGCCCGTTATCCGGCCGGGTTAGGTTTGCGGGTTTCAGCGAGGATCTTGATGAGTCGATTGGCGAACTGATCGAGGCGATGCTTGGGCGCGCCGTCGGGCAACGAACGGCGGAACATTTCGATGGCATGTTGGGCGAACAGCAGCGAATCGACAACACCGTCCAGACCGCCGCGCGGTGAAGATCTCGGCGCTTTCGGTTGCGGCGCGAGATGCCGGGGTTGCGATCGGGCCGTGTGAAACTCGCGCTGCAAATCGGCGCCAGCAACGTCGACGTAGTGCATCGTCATCTCGGGATTGACGTGCCCGAGTAGTTTCATGAGCGCCGGCAAACCTTCCTAATGCACGTCGCGCGAGGTCATTCACCCCACCCCCCTCCCCCACGTGACAATAAACAACTTGACGAAAAACAGCTATCGGCCCGGCGATGCCGCCGTTGCGCCCACGGCAGCGCGCAGAAGCGCGGAGGACCGACATCGCGATCGGTAGGGTTGCGCAGACGACCAGGTCGTAGGCACCAGACGCACCGGCGGAGCCGCGCCACCTCCGCAACCCCGCGTCCGCCCGCCCACAGCCGCACGCCCGCCATCGCACGACGCGCCACCGCGCAGCGCGACGTTGAAAAGCTGCGCCGCCAGGCTGATCTCGACGCGCGCGTCGTTGTTTTCTGTCAAATCGCGCGCGAAAAAAAACGGGGGTAAAATGACCAAAAGTGGACAAGCCGTGCGCGCGTTTGAGTGTCTGTGCGGAGCGCGTTATATGGGGTTTGCCGCGCCCTTCACTCCTTCCAGCGGAATCAACAAGATACCTCACGAGATCGGCATTATGCCAGTTTTCGTTTTCGGTTTCAGAGCCGTAAGTCCTTTTGATTGCTTCAGCGGGTCATTTTGAGATCGGCAGTACACGTATTTTGCCGATCTCAGACCGCGCGGTTTTAGGCCTCTCGCGACGGCCAAGTCCAGGCGAACAAAAGACGGATCTGCCAGCTGCGGCCGTCCGCTCCTGCAACGTCTCCTGCCGTAGGTAGTGGGATCGAGGGCTTGATCCCCCCCCCGCACGCTTCAAACGTTTGGGAGTGAATTCTCAGCGGCACTCGGTTTGCCGCGGCCCTTTTTCATGACCAGGAAGTGGCGCCAAACACGTGCCGCGGAGCTGGCCGCCTTTGCGGGCGCACGGTCAGCGGGCACGCATGCATCGCGCCAGGCACCGCGCGAAATGGGGCCGCTCGTCGTGCAGCGCCTGCGACGACCGCCATCGCGAAGTCGGGCCAGGTGCGCAGATGACCAGGAAGTTGGCGCCAGACACACCGGCGGAGCCACGCCGCCTCCGCGTCGCCGCGGCCGCCCCACCCGCTGCCGCCCGCCGCGGCCCACGCGCCGGCACGGCCACACTGGGGAAACAGAGCCAGCCCGGACCTCTTCTTTTTTTCCCCTTAATTCGCTTTTTTCGCATTCGCAAGTGGGAGAGCTACACCACACCCCGGCGCGAGGAGCGAACAAGATCCTATCAAGGACTGTACACATTTTGGCGCACTATTTGAAGAAGCGAATAAGGATGAGTCTGTCTGTGGTGAGCGCCTGACGGAGGAACCGTTGAGACAACTTCGGCGAGCCAGAATTGGAACCAATTGGAACCAAAACGCGGAACGGAGTGTCTGTAAGTGATTGAAAACATGGTGGCCAGGGACGGAATCGGCCAGCATTACGCGAATCTGAGCATCCCGTTCGTTCGCGCTTACCTCAATCCGGCACTGGAGCTGAGCCGAGTCCTACAAACAGTAACCTTATAAGCTCCAGTAAGTTAGGGATACTCCAGGCGGCCATCTACCAACTGAATTAACGCCATCGCCAGATACTGGGCTCGGGCAAGAGGAACGTCGGTTATGAGAGTGGCTGCGGAAGAGCGAGACAGTCCATCCCTAGGGCGACGACCGTTTGGACTAGAGACCTCATATATCGCGCACAACTCGAAAGCCTATATGGCACGTGGAACTATCAGGTGCCGTTCCAGTCCGCGCGGCATTCCTATACCGCCAGCAATACGATTCGTGGCAGAGATAGGAGCCACCCTTCATCACGCGCGTTTCCCCGGAAGCCGGTCCCACTGGATCGAGCCGGGTGGCTTCCACGTGCCAGACGGGATCGAAATAGTCCGCGCACCACTCCCAGACGTTGCCCACAGCGTTGCATAGCCCGAAATCATTGGGCTCGAAGCTGTCCACCGGCGCGGGGCTCGTGAAACCGTCTTCGCCCAAATCCTCATCGGGGAACGTGCCTTGCCAGATATTGCACATGTGGCGGCCTCCCGGAGTCAGTTCGTCGCCCCAGGGATAGGTCTTCTGCTCGAGCCCGCCGCGCGCCGCATATTCCCACTCAGCTTCCGTCGGTAGCCGATAGCCCGCCCACTCGCAGTAAGCCGCCGCATCATTCCATGAGACATGCACGACAGGATGATAAGGACGATTCGTTATGGAACTGCCCGGACCTTCGGGATGTGACCAATCCGCGCCATCCACCCGCACCCACCAGGGCGTCCCGGGCACGGCCGGTCCCTGGAGCGGCTGCGGGACGTGATTGCAGAAGACAAACGACCAGCCGAAACGCTCTGCCTCAGTGCGGTATCCCATCTTCCGCACAAACTCAATGAACTGCTCATTGGTCACGGCATACTGCGAGATATGGAATGGACTCAGCGTGACCCGCCGCACCGGGCCTTCGCCGTCCGCCGGAAAAGATGCCGGCGATTCGCTGCCCATATAGAATGGACCGCCATCCAGACGCGCCATGTACTCCAGCGATCCGGTGGTCGCGCGGGGACACTGCAAAGAGGCGTTAACGGAGATTGCCCATTGCGCGAGGCGCTGCTTGCTTGGAGCACAGCAGGGGGTATAGTCCGGCATATCAGGCGGAGGCGGCCTCTGCTGTAGGGACCCAGCGGATGTCGGCGCGGCAGCGCAACTCCGCGATAGTGCGCAGGTAAGCCTCATGCTCTCTGCCAAAAGTGAGGACACGCTCAATGCCGACGCGCGTCTCCTCGAAACTGGCCTGGCCCGCAGCGGTTTTCGAGTGCAGCTGCGCGATGTGGAAGCCAAAGGGCGTAGTAAATATGCCGGTTCGTTGCCCAGGTTCCAGACCGCGTATGGCTTCCTCGAATTCCTCCACCATATAACCGGCAGGGAATTGTCCCAAGTCGCCGCCCTTGTCTTTGCAATCCGAACGGTGGTCTGCTACTTCGGCAAACGGCACCCCGCGTTCCAGTTCCGCCAACGCTGCGGCGATGTCGGCCTCCGCCTGCTCCTCGCTCTGCTCGTGGTTCACGTACTTGACGATATGCGAGGCATGGAACATCTCAGGCCTGGGGAACTTGTCGCGGTGGGCGTTGAAAAAGGCTTCAACCTCCTCCGCCGTGGGTTTCACCGCTCCGCCGATCATTTCTTGCCGCACACGCTGTACGCGCAGGTTGCGCTCGGTGAGCTGCCGGATCTGGTTATTATCAAATCCGCTACGGCAACCCCATTGGGACTTTTGCGTCTGAATCGCCTGCTCGAGTGCAGCGGCATCGATGGGCCGTGGATCGCGGGCGGCGGCCTGCTCTATGAGAATCCGATCTTGGGCGCATTGCTCCGCCGCGGCGCGGATGTGCCGGGCCCGTTCGACCGGGTCCAAAATGGTCTGCCATTGCGGATCGCGCGCAATGCGGTTGCCTTCCTCCCGAATGAGCTGTTCAGGTACAATTTGACCGTTCACTAGGTAAGGCATACCTTATTTGGTTAGATTGATGAGCGTCATCACGCCACCGTTGAAATCCGGTGCGACGATGTCCGGCACGCCCGCCCGCTGCCCATGCAGATTCGCCGTCACCAGGCTGCCTGGCGCCCATCCGGTGCCGATGTAAAACGGCGCCCCATACGTGGCACTCCCCTTGCCCAGGTAGATCGCCAGCGTGTCGGCGTTCAGCACTTCGATGTCCGGGATACCATCTCCGTTCACGTCCGCCACCATGTCCGGTCCGGGAAAATCCACCGAATCCACGAGTACCGCCTGCTTGCTGAACCCACCCTGTCCGTTGCCTAAGTATACGTAGACGCCTCCACCACTAATACCCCCAAAGACCAAGTCCAGGTTCCCATCGCCGTTCAGGTCGGCTAAAATCGCCTGGCTCGTTTCCCCACCAAAATTCACCGGAACCTGGTTGAACCCGCCCTGCTGATTATTGAGCAGCACAAACAGGTTATAGGAAGGGACGGCGCCGTTGGTGAGTACCAGATCCGGCCAGCCATCATTGTTGATATCCCCCGCAACGATGTTCGAGTATCCGCCGGATGGAGGATTCGACACAATGGGAACCGGCGGCTGGAACGTGCCATCCCCGTTGCCCAGTGCCAGCAGGTTGCCGGAAGTGGCGAAGTCCAGCTTGCCATCATGGTTGAAATCGGCCAGCACCACGTAGCCCCCCGAACCCGGGGTCGGGGTGCTGCCTTTGAGTGTAAACGTTCCGTCGCCGTTGCCCAGATAGGCATACAGCGCATTTGGGTTGTTGGAGGCCACCAGCAGGTCCGGGATGCCGTCTCCATTCAGATCGCCGGTGAGCAGGCAGGCGGCGTTGGCCAAGGTGATGGTGGCGCCCGTAGTGAAGGGCGAACTGGCATTGCCCGTTCCGAGCAGGATGGCCACCCCTGTGGCTGTGTTGACAGCCAGGTCCGGCTTGCCATCGCCGTTATAATCCGCCGTTGCGCCGCAGCCCTCACCGCCTGGTACCTTGGTCCACACGCCATCCTCATAACTGCCTTTACCAAGGCTCAACAGCACGGAGACCGCGGTGTGCGAACCCGTGACGATATCCGTCAGGCCATTCTTTCGCAGATCGGCAAGCACAACGTTGGAGGAGCCCCCGGCACCCTCGATGGGATAGGGCAAAGGCGTAGTGAAAGTGCCGTCCGGTTTGCCGTAAGCAATATCGCCGCCGGCGGAAACCAGGTCGGGAATGCCATCGCCATTCACGTCGCCGAGGGCGATCGTCCCTGCTCCGGGTAGGCTGACATATTTCGGTCCGGAGAAGCCCCCGGCGCCGTTCCCGTAATACAGATATACGTATGAGTCAAACACCAGCGCAATGCCCGGATAGCCGGCTTTGCTGAGCTTACCGACTGCGATGGAGAGGGGCTTTTGGGGCTTCGCGAACGCTTGGGGAGATTGGAAGGTACCATCGCCGTTTCCGAGTAGGACTACAAAGCCGCTGCCAGAGACTCCTGTGAAGGGCAAGCCTACTACCAAGTCCAGATTGCCGTCACCGTTGAAATCGATCGCCGCACTGATGCCGCCGCTGCCTCCGTCCAGCGGAACCACCAACACCCCAGGATTGAACGTGCCATCCCCTTTGCCGGTGAACAGCCACACTCCACTGGAGCCAGCGGCGGCAACATCCGGAATGCCGTCGTTGTTGAAGTCTCCCACGACTGGGTTTCCTATGTAGTTATCGTTCCCCGCCGGATAGAAAATGACAAACTGAAACGTTCCGTCGCCGTTGCCGAGGCAGACACCGATTCCTTGCGGCGGGCCAGTTCCACGCAATCCTCCGGAGAGCACGATATCGGCTTTGCCGTCGCGGTTTACGTCGGCCGGTACAAAGCCGGCTGTGGCTAGCATGCCGGACCAAGTTGAGGGTCCTGTTCGGAAGGTGCCATCCCCATTGCCGAAGAGAACCCCAATATTACCGTTGATCAGGTCCGGAATACCGTCGCCGTTTGTATCCGCCACGGCAACGGCATTGCCATCAATCGCGACGTAGTCGCGCCGGGCGAAGAACCTGGGCCCTGGGGGAGTGGCCGCGCTGGCAGATGCCAGAGACATTAACAGGTAAAATGCCAGAATTGCATTTCGTTTGGTCATGTGCCTTCCCTCGAGCTGCCTCTTCAGCACCTTAATAGCTCGGGCAGGAGTTGCCTTTGCACGAATCTTGTCTCCCGTCAGACCCGGTCATCTGGTTGGTGCACTCCAGGAAGAGCAAATAGTTGGCAAAGGCGGCCTGAATTGCGGCTTGCACCTGCTGGGTATTGTTCCCGGAGGGCAGGTAGTAGAGCTCGCTTTGAATGGTCTCGCAACCTTCGGTGCTGTTGCAGGACTGGTTGTTATTCTGGTTGTTATTAAAGAAGTCGTTCAAGTAGAGCGTCGCCTCCACCGTGGGATTGCCGCCGTTGTTAGCGTCAAAGTATTGATTCCCTACTTCCTGCGGATTCGGTGAAAGCGGCTGTGTGGCGTTGCCAGGGGGATGCTGGGAGTAGTTGTAGAACTCGTACTGGTTGGCCGCATTCAGCGTTGCATTGTTAATCCCCATGATGGGAGCAGCCGTCGCGTCGCAAGTATCCCAGAAGCTGTAAACCCCCAGCTTGCCACCACCGTAACTGTTCCCTGGGTACAAGCTAGCCGGGTTGTTGTTGACGTCCGTTTGGTCGACGGTACGAAAAGCAACCGCATGGCTCGGTTGGCAGTTGTTAGTGCTGTTGTTGCCTAACGGCGCAATGGCGAAGTCGTCCGCGGTGTGCAGAACGAACGGCTGATAAAGCTTCCAAGCGCAGCCACTGCTGTTTGCGCTACACGTGCCAGGCGGGTTATAGAGCGGAATCGAGGAAATTCGTCGCTGCTGAATGTACTGGCTGTTGTTAGTGCTGTAATAATATATAGAATCCTCGATTGCCTCGCGATATCTGAGGTAATAAATCATGTCGTTATTGTTGGTCCGCCACGAGGCATTTCCGAGCGCCAGGGAGTAAAGGAACGGGAGAAGGTCCACGCTGGAGCAGACATACGGGAGAATCACCGGCGCGGTCTGGTTATTATAGCGAGGTTCCGGGTAGCTAATGAAAAGCGGAACATTCATCGACTCCTCGTAGAGCGCTCCACCCTTGGCGTGCAAGCCATGGGATCCGGCGTAATCCCCGTGGTCGGAGGTGAAGATGATTACAGTGTTATTCCAAAAGGTGCCACCATCTTGCCACCGCAGGCCGGTGCCTTTTCCTTCATCGTCGGCGTTGGTACCGAGCACCTCGCCCACCTGGTGATCGACGCACGCTTGCATCCAGAGATAGTAATTGAGGAACGTCTGCCACGCGTATGGACTGGACCAATTGTTGCCGCTGTTGTTATAAGTGCCCGGGGAGGCGATTCCCCCCGAGACTGCGTCACGTTGTTTTTTGAAGTACAGTTGCAGGCCCGGTTTCCCATTATTGGTATATTGCAATTGCGATGAGGTAAGGTCCTCCCAGTTCCAGTAACCGTTGTTGCCGGTGCCATATGGCAGGTCGGTGTAGAGGCTCGAGTTATTATACGCAGGAATCTTGACGAGATCGCCATCTGTCGTGCATTGAGTCGCGTTGGCTCCCCCCGAGCAGTTGTTGCCGTAATAGGTGGTGTTGGACGTAGTATTAGAGGGCGGTGGCTGGTATACGTATTGCATGCCGTTCGTGGGCGCCGTGAAGTTGTTGTTCGTGGGGGTGGTGAGGCCGAAGGGATATGGGAAGTCGCTAATGTCGTGGGGATTGACAAAGCTGACCGCGCAGAACCAATGCGGCTGCGCGTTATTGGCACCATAGTTCAGTGCACTGCTGGCGTACGGGAGCCAATAATTAGTGAAGGCCCCGGCGATAGCGGCGTCGTTAAGCTGGGCGTAGCCGGGCTGGGCGTTGTTAAAGAATGGCCCTGTGTTTCCGTAAAAGTTCGGCACGTCTCGCGATGACGATTGCGGAAGGCTATCGAGGAAGTCACCCCCGGTACCTTCGTTGTCATAGCCGTTGGGCGACGGGTAACCATACCCATGGTTGTTTGCCGGATAGGGATTGCCCACGAATGGCACGTTGGGAAGGGAGTATGGGTCGAGGAAACCGTAGTCGGAAGGTCCCGCCGCGCCCGGGCTGCCGTCCTGGGTGCCAGAGATGCAGGATAGGTGCCATTTTCCAATCCAGGTGCAGTCGTAAGCGCTATTGGATCCCCCGCTCCCGAAGTTTTGGGAGAGAACGTTCCCGATGGTGGGAAAACCCGGATTCACATTGTTACTGGTGGACCAACCCGGGTTGTACGGCAGCAGAGGTGGCCCGAAGTGAGCATTGTTCCCTCCCCCCGATCGGAAGATGCAGGTCTGCTGCGTATACAGGCCCGTAAGCAGGCAGGCCCGGGACGGCCCGCAGATCGTGGCAGCCACCCAGTAATTTGGAAAGGAGAATGACCACTTCGCTAGTTGGCAGATGTTCGGTATGGTGCTATTGAGGGCGTCGTACCAAGGCTGGCTGGGAGGAGCACCACTGGAAGGTAGCCAAAATGCCGGATTCCTCATCTGGTCGACCATGATGAGGAGAATGTTGTACTTAGGGTAACCGGACGAGTAGTACGTTGCGCCAGCTTCGCCCGCGGCGCCCGGATTGGCTCCGCCAGGCGGCAGAAGCGTCGTGGGAACAGCCGGCGGATACACCCCCAGATCTATGGCACCTTGACCGGCGGGTGCAACATTGCCGAAGGAATCCTGATAGTAATAGACCTGCGCAGGCAGAGCGCTAGCTGGCCTGTGTTGGAGGAGCGCAGCCGCCGTCGCCGCTCCTCCCAAGGCGCCAATGAAATTGCGCCGGTTCATCCCCGTCCCTTTCGGTGCGTTCGGCTTCCCGTCCACGATCCTCTCCTCTGAAAAAGTGGCTCTATATTACACAAGACACCCTCCGATGTCAAGGGCTGTCTCTTGTAATTTGTTGTTAGCATGTGATCTGTCGGGTTCAATTCGCACGTGATCTGTCCGCTTGACGCGGATGGGACCCTGAAGGTGTGAGCCTTGAACAGATGGTCCCATCCGCA
>Ga0335078_10003378_pt1 | contig 23804 bp, 17 predicted proteins | sample Lox_Sample_32_FD_206711 | JGI IMG/M metagenome (GOLD analysis project Ga0335078, IMG submission 206711) | Soil microbial communities from Loxahatchee National Wildlife Refuge, Florida, United States - Lox_Sample_3.2 | ecosystem: Environmental > Terrestrial > Soil > Wetlands | place: USA... | reverse complement strand
CTGGCGACGGTCCTGTGGAACGAGGGTCACAGCCGCGAGGTCGCCGCCGCGGTGAACACGATGCTCGGCAACACCACCTTCGGCGCGGACGACTATTCGCGGCTGGAGGTCGCCGAGTTCCTCTACCAGATCGGGCATCCCGCGGGCCGGGAAACGCTCGTGCAGATCGCCACGGGCGGCAGTAACCGGCTGCGGCAGCGCGCGGCCGAGTTCCTGCTGGACACCGACGACCGCCAGGTCGGCCGCGACGCCCTCATCGCCCTGGCCCAGGAGACGCCCACCCAGGTCAGGGACGCGGTCAGCCTCGCCCGGACGCTGCTGCTGCTCGGCGCCGAGGACGCCGCGGTGCGGCTGCTGCACACGACCGTCGACGCGATCCGGCCGGATACCTGGAACGACCGTACCGAGGCGCTGGTGCTGTTGTCTGAGCTGAGGCCCGGCGAGGGCCGCTCGGTGCTGCTGGCGCTCGCCGGCGCCAACGGCTTCGGCGAGCGCGAGGTGCTCCCCGCGGCCAGGAACCTGATCGAACTCGGCGAGCCCGCGGCCGCGCGGGCCGTGCTGCAGCACGCGGTCTCGGGCAAGGCGGGCCGGTCGCGGGTTGACCTGGCCGAAGCGGGGACCCTGCTCGCCCGCGCCGGGGACCGGGCCGGCGCGACCGCGGTGTTCGAGCGGATCCTGCGCGACGCCGCCACCCGGGACCACGGCAAGCTGGGCGATGTGGCGGTCGCGGCCAGCTTCCTCGGCGAGGCGGGCCGCATCGGCGACCGCCAGCGCCGGGAGCTGAGCCAGGCCGCTTCGCGGGCCCTGGCGGCGATGCTGGCGGCGGACGAGGACTGGGACAGGGCAGCCGCCGACGACGAGCGCGACGCGCTCACCATAGCGGGAGTCCTCGCCGCGAGCGGGGCGCCGCGGCTGGCCGCGGACGTCGTGGCGGAGGCGGTCGCCGCCCGCGACGCCAACGGCGGGGCCATGCCGGAAACGGCCGAGGAGCTTCGCCGCCTCAAGCGCCTCGCGTCCGGGTGAGTGACCAACAGTGTCCGAGTCAGTGACCAACACCCAGGGGAGTCAGGCATGGCGGTAGAGCTCGCAGAACTGATCGGCCAGCTTCGTGAGGACCTCAGCACGGCGATGCGGGACGGGGAGAAATCGGACCTGCGGTTCGAGGTGGGCCCGGTGGAACTCGAGCTGACCGTCGCGGTCGACAAGGAGGCGAAGCCCGGCGCCAAGGTGCGGTTCTGGGTCGTGGAACTGGGCGCGGACGTCACGGCCGGCTCGCACACCGCGCAGCGGATCAAGCTCACCCTCGACCCCCGCAGCGCCAGCCAGCCGGGCCGCCGCCTGCAGATCTCCGGCACCGAGGAGGAGGGCGAGCGCTAGCGCAGCCGGGCGTTCACCGGCGCAACGCTGGCCCGCCGCCGGCCTTTCGTACTGCTGGGTATGTTCAGGCGGTCGCCTGACATGTACCTTTGGCCCAGGTATGCGCGGCCTGCCGTCCGACCGGGGAGCATGGTGAGCTGCGGAAACAATGGCCTGATCGCGGCCACGCATCAGGCCAACGGCCAGGGAGAGGGAGTGAGGGCGATTCTCAAGGGTTTGAGAAGGGCTCTGGTCATGAGTGCGGCAACGGCCGCTGTGGTCGGCCTGGCGGTCGCGCCGGCACTCGCGGCGGCCACCTGGACAGTCAAGCCCGGCGGGGCCATCACCGGAACGGCCTCGAAGGTGGTGGTGACCGACCAGACCAAGGGCTTGTCGGTGACCTGCACGTCCTCCACCGCCAAGGGCACGCTCAAGAGCGGCAGCGGCCTGTCGGGCACGGGCATCGGCACGATGACCTCGCTGGCCTTCAAGGGCTGCAACGTGTCCGGCATCTCCGTCTCGGTGACGATCACCGGGAAGATGCCGCTGAACGCGACCGCCTACAACGCGAAGACCAAGACCGCGAGCATGACCCTCACCAAGATTCATGGCAAGTTCTCGGTCAGCGCCCTGAGCTGCAGCGCCACCATCGACGGCACGGGTGCCGCCAAGCACAACGGAATGGTCAAGGCCACCTTCGCCAACGGCACCGACACCCTGAAGGTGCTTTCCACCGGTGGCAACCTGCACCTGTACAACCCCACCAGCGGTTGCTCCGGCGCCGTCAGCAACGGCGACGCGGTGAACTTCACCGGCGGCTACAAGCTCACGCCCAAGCAGACCATCACCAGCCCGTGAGCTAGCGCACGATCAGGCGGTCAGGGCCACCTGGCACCCGGGTCCACCATCTGGTCCCCGGGCTGCCAGGTGGCCCTGCCGTTGCTGCTCGGTCCTTCGCCGGGCCGGGCCTCTACGGGAACAACTGGCTGGCCAGTTGCGCGTGCTGGCGGAGGACGAAGGCGGCCCGCGCGCTCTGCTCGGCCGGGGCAAGCGACTCATACCCTTCGTCGTCAGCGCCCGGGAGCTCCGTCCCGCCCTTGACCGCCTCCGCGAGCACCTTCCCCGCGGCAGCCTGCTTCGCGCTGGCGTCCGCCCGGTTCTCCGCGCGTTCCTTTCCCGCCGCGCCGGCCGCGTGGCCGGCCACCAGCCCGGCCAGGGTCCCGACGGCGGCGGTGACCCCGCCAAGCACGGCCGGGATCAGCTCACCGGGGCTCTTGGCGTTCTTGAAGATAAGGACCGCCGCGAAGAAAGCCACCATCACTGCCACGATTCCAGCGGCCGCGATGCCAAATGTGAGCCATAGCCGCAGGCGGTCGTTGCTGTCGTCCACGTGCTCCCCCTCTCGTTCCCATGCGGTGTCACCGGAGTTCGGCCGCCTCCCCGCCGCGGCCCGCGCGGTCCAGCGCCCCGGCCAGGGTTGCGGTCGAGCCCTGCAGCTCCGCGTCGAAGGCATGCGGCGCGCGCTGCTGCCATCGCCGGTAGAGCATCACTGACTCCCTGGCCGCATCAATCCCGGCGTCCGGATCGCCGCCGTCCTGCTCATGGACGACCGCCAAGGTCCACAGGCTCTTGGCCAGGTGCGGTTCGAACGCGTCGGGACGGTCCCCGGCCAGCTGCCGGTAGATGGCCACGGCCGACTCGGCGGCGGCCCTGCCTTCGTCGTGCCGGCCCGCGCCCGCCAGCATGACGGCCAGGTTGTTCAGCGACATCGCGAACACCGGCCGGTACTCATCCGGCCGCTCCGCCGCCAGCCGCTCCCAGACGGCCACCCCGCGACGGCCGGCGGCAAGGCTGTCCGCCTGCCGTCCGGACTCGGCCAGGCGGGCCGACAGGTCCCGTAGCGACAGGCCCAAGGCCCGCTGATACTCATCCGGCCGCTCCGCCGCCAGCCGCTCCCAGATGCCGGCCGCCCGCTCGGCCGCGGCCACAGCCTCGGCAGCCTGCCCGGCCTCCGCCCTTCGCCTGGACAAGGTGCCCAACGCCACGGCCAGGTCCGGCTCGTAGATGTCCGGGCTGGCGTCGGCCAGGCGCTGCCCGATGTCCGCCGCCCGCTCGGCCACGGCCAGCGCCTCCGCCCGCTGCCCGGTCCGAGCCATCAGGTTCGACACGTTGCCCAGTGACATCGCCAGGGCAGGCAGGTAGGCCTCCCCGCTCGCCGCGGCCAGGCGCTCGCGCATGGCCATCGCGCGCTCGGCCACGGCCAGGGCCTGCGTCAGGTCCCCCGTGTCGGCGATCCGGTTCGACAGGTTGTTCAGCGTCATCGCCAGGTCCGGCAGGTAGGCCTCCTGGCTTGCCTCGGCCAGGTGCTCCCATATCGCCGTGGCCTCCCGGGCCACGGCCAGGGCCTCGGCCGACCGGCCCGCCTCGGCCAGCCGGACCGACAGGTTGCCCAGCGACCGGGCCAGGTCCGGCAGATAGGCGTCCCGGTTCGCCGCGACCAGCTGCCGCCGGATGTCGACAGCGCGCTGGGCGGCGGCCAGGGCCTGCGGCCGCCGTCCCATCTCGGCCAGGCTCACCACCAGGCTGTTCAGTGACCGGGCCAGGTCCGGCAGATAGGCGTCCGGGTTCGCCGCGGCCAGCTGCTCCAGGATGGCGACCGCCTGCTCGGCCACGGGCAGGGCCTCGGCCGCCCGGCCCGCCTCGGCCAGCCGGCTGGCCAGGTTGCTCAGCGAGCGCGCCAGAGGCGGACGGTAGGCATCGGGGTTCGCCTCTGCCATCCGTCCGAGGATGTCGGCCGCCTCCCCCGCGGCGGCGAGGCCCTCCGATCGCCGTCCCACCCCGGCCAGGGCCAGCGACAGGTTGTGCAGCGACGTCGCCAGGGCCGCCCGGTAGGTACCGGGGCTGCGCTTGGCCAGCGCGCGGTAGATCGCGGTGGACTCTTCCACGGCAGCCAGGCCTTCGGCATGCCGGCCCGCCTCGCCGTAACGCACGGACAGGTTGTTCAGCGCGCGGGCGAGGTCGGGCTGGTAGGCGCCGGTGCCGGTGTGGGCGAGGCGCCGGTACATGGCCGCGGCCTCCTCGATCGCGGCCAGGCCCGCGTCCCGCCTGCCGACGTCACCGAGGCGCACGGCCAGGTTGTTCAGCGCGGAGGCAAGATCGGCGAGGTAGGTGTCCGGGTCGGCGGCCGCGAGCCGCCGGCGGATGCCTACCGCCTCCTGGACCGCGTCCATGGCCCGCTCCGGGTGGCCCAGATCGGCCAGCAGCGCGCCGAGGTTGTTCAGCGCGGAGGCAAGATCGGCCAGGTAGGCGTCCGGGCCGGCGGCCGCGAGCTGCCGGCGGATGCCCACCGCCTCCTGGAGGGCCGCCAGGGCCCGCTCCGGCCGGCCCTGCTCGGCCAGCAGCGCGCCGAGGTTGTTCAGCGCGGAGGCAAGATCGGGCAGGTAGGCACCGGTCGCGAGGTCCCGGTAGATCTGGACCGCTTCTTGCGTCGGCTCCAGGGCGCTCTCCTGGCGGCCCAGCCCGGCCAGCACGGCGCCGTGCAGGCGCAGCGCCGAGGCAAGCTCCGCCTGGTGGGTACCTGGATCGGATTTCTCGATCCGGCGGGAGATCTCCACCGCTTCCGTGGCGGACGCCAGCGCCTCCTCCGGGCGGCCCAGCTCGGCCAGGACGACGCTGTGGTTGGCCAGCGCGGCGGCGAGCTCAGGCAGATGAGCTTCCGGGTCCTTTTTCGCCGCCTGCCGGCTGGCGCGCACGGCCTCTTCAGCCGGTGCCAGTGAGCTCTGGCGCTTGCTGGTCCCGGACAGCAGTCCTTGATCGATCTCCTCCCGGTACAGCTCGGTCAGGCACGTCAGGACCTCCCTGGCCGGGGGGTAGAACTCCTCCAGCAGGCGGGCCAGCTGCCGGGACAGCAGCCCGGCCTGCTGATCCTTCAGCCACTTCTGCCACGCCTGCAGCGGTGAGCCCCCGGACGGCAGGCGGGCCATGGCCCGCAGGGCACCCGGGGTGTTCCCCCCTTCGATGCTCAGCTTCTGGTCCCACTCGACGAGCGCCCCGGCCAGCCGGGTCGCACGCCAGGAGCTCAAATCAAGATCAACGCCGATCTCCCGGACCGTGACGGTCAGCAGCTCCGGGTAGACGGGGCCGATCTCGGCGGCCAGCTCACGCAGCAGGGCCGGCTCGCGTCCCAGCTCGTACAGCCCGACCGCTCGGGCGAGGGCGGCCGTGCCCTCGAGCGCGTCCTCCGGGACGGTGGCCCCGGTGGTCCGGCCCAGCCGCAAGAGCCCGACATCGACCCGCAGGATGTCCAGGTTACGGCGGGAGCTGTGCACCACGTTGTGCGCCTGCCGGAGCACGTTCGTTGCCTCGGCGAGGTTGTTGGCGCGCTCGGCGACGCGGGCGACGTCCAGGGACGCCCCGACAAACTCCTCCACGCCACCCGCGCGCACGGTGGCGTCGAGCCAGCGCCTGCCGAGCTCGAGGGCGAAGTCGAGGTGGCCTTGCTGCTCCAGGACCTCCAGCTCAAGCTCGGGCAGCAAGCTCTCCCCGTGCGGCCCGCGCCGCTCCCGGAGAATGGACAGCGCCTCGTCCAGCCGCCCCACCCGGGTGAGCCGCTGCACCTCCTGCTGCGCGTACCGGGCCCAGCTGTCCGCGCCCGCCTCCCGCCGCACGTCCGCACCGATTTCGAAGCCCAGCTTGGGCGCCAGGAACACCTGGGCAGGCTTGGGCAGCTCATCGAAACTGATGCGCAGGAAGCGGCCGGCCTCGTCCTGCCAGCGGGCGGAGAGCCTTTCGCTGGTATCGCCGCGCATCATCCGGTGATACAGCTCTTCCGCCCGCTCGAGCGGGCCATGGAGCCGGGAGTAATAGGCCACGGCATCACGGTCTATCGCGGCCACCGTGTCGCGCATCGAGTCCCGCAGGTACGGCAGCATCATCTGCCGGACATCCAGCCGGTGGTAGAGGGCGCCGGGATCCTCGCCGCGGCGCTCGACCAGCGTCGCCTCGGCCTCCAGCCGGCCGAACAGGTCGGCCGCCCTGCGGGCATCGATCTGCCCCAGCCCGCAGTTCTTGGCCAGCACCTTCGCGATGATCTCTGGCGTGATCCGGCGCAGCACGAGCCCCGGATGAGCCAGGCAGCGGATCTCCGGGTCGCCGATGTGGCCGAGAATGCGGTCGTAGAGCACCGCCTCCGCCTCGGCCTGGTCGAGACGCAGGAACGCGAGGGAGCGGTCCTCCGCCGGGTCGCTGAGGATCCGGGCGGCGAGGCGGAGCTTGAGCGGGTTCCCCTTGACCTTCCGCACCGCCCGCCGGAGGTCGCGGCTGCTCAGGCCGGGCACCCGTGCCTCCAGGTATGCCCGCGCGGACCTGTCGTCCAGGTCGCGCAGCGGCAGCTCGCTGGTCTTGTACTGGCTTACCTGCGCCCGGCTGGCCAGCACGATGCGCAGCATCGGGAACTGCTGCTGCAGGCTCTCCAGCAGCTCCAACACGCTGGCCAGGGCTGCGGTCCCCTGCCGCCGGACCTCCTCGAAGGTGTCGAGGACAAGCAACAGCGGGCGGGCAGTCCCTGCGGCACCCCGCACCAGGCGGCCCAGCTCGGCGACGGCCGACCGCTGGTCCTCGGTGCGAGCCTGGCCGAGCCGCTGGCTCCCCGCGACCTGGCTGCGGCTCTCGTAATAGCGCGAGGACTCGCCGATCAGCTCGACCGATTCCGCGGCCTCCGGCGCCAGCCGCGGATACTGCAGGCCCAGCTGGCGGACCGCCTCGACGACCAGTGAGCTCGGCCGGAGCGGGTCGAGTGCGGACCGGTCAAAGTTCAGGTACGCGAACGGGAACCTGTCCCCTGGGTCGGGGCTGCCGTAGTGCTCGAGCACGAACTTGGCGACCAGCGTGGACTTGCCGACCCCGCCTGCCCCCCAGATGAGCAGCGGCGGCTGCTCACGCAGGCTGCGGACGCGGGCGAGCAGGCGCCGGTGCAGCGACCCGGGCGGCAGCACGCCGACGTACTGGCGCAGCCGGTCAAGCTCCTTCTGCCGGCCTTCGAAGCCGTGGCGGAGCAGTTCTCGAAGCGGGTCGAGCAGGTCGGAGAGGTCCAGCCGCGCGCGGATCTCCCCCGGCACCGCAGCCGGCTCTCCCCGCTCCCCGGCCAGCCAGTCGGCCACCTGGAGCCGGGCGCGCAACGTCTCCGGCGGCTCATCGCCCGGTGCGGGCGGGCCGCCGGTGATGGCGTCGTCCAGGGCCCGCTGCACCGGGTTGTCCGGCCGGCCAGGGACGCTCTCCAGCGTGGACCTGAGCTTGCCCGCTTCCTTCAGCTCGGCCAGCGCGATCCGGCGGAGCGGATCCTTGATGGCCCAGTGGCGCGCGCCGTCCGGCAGGGTGATCCGGCTGCAGTCCTCGGCGAGGAACGCGGTGAACTCACGGTCCGGCGGCCCGGGCTGGATCGGGCCTATCAGCTGGTCCTCGTCGAACCATGCGAGCACGGCCGCCCGGTGCCGGTAGCTGTTCCGCTGCCGGCCCGGCTGCTTCGGCGCCTCGGCCTGGAAGGACTCCAGCCTCGCCCATAGTTCGGCCGGCGTGGAGTCACTCATCGGCCCTCCCGCCAAACACCGACAGCGCCAGGTCAGCCGCCTTGTTTCCGAGCATGCCCAGGTCGGGCGAGGTGCCCAGGCCGGTGTAGAGCGTGTTCATGAGGGAGGACAGGAATGGGGGATCGACCTTCTTCCCGTAGTCGTCGCCGACGTCCTTGAAGAACCGCTCGACCTCGGGCCGGTCAATCGGCTGGATGTGCTCCACCCCCCGGTCGGCCGGGGGGGTCGCGACGAGCGCGCCGCTGTAGCCGGTGACGATGAGCTGAAGGCCCCGGAGCCGCCTTTGCTCGGCGGCTCTCGCCAGCGCTTCCACCAGGCCGATCGCGTCCGGGGTCACGTTCGTGCGGTCCACGCCGTCGATCAGGATCCAGCGGCGCCGGCCGTCGTCGGGCAGCGAGGGCAGCATGCCGACCAGCTTCCCGACGAGAAGCCTCGGCCAGGTGTCGGGCTGCACCTGATCGCTGGCCCGCAGGTCCACGGTGATCCCGAGCTGGTCGGCGATGGCTCCCAGGAGCTCGGCCGCGGTGCACGGGGCGGAGCCCCACATGTCGGCTACGTCGATCAGGACGGCCACGTGGCCCTCGACATCGGCGATGTGCTGGACGTAGTACCAGGAGTGGCTCTTGCCCGACAGACGCTCGCCCACAATGAACAGCACCGGCATGCCCGCGGTCATCTTCGCGCAGTTCGACCGCAGGTCGAACCGGTTGAACACGGCACGCCGGGTGAACTCCCCGACAAGGCGGGCGCGATACGGGTCCGCCGGACGGTAGGAGCCAGCCCGCCGCCGCGGGCCCTCGATAAGCCTGGCGAGCTGGTCCAGCTCCTCATGATCGCCCATCTGGCCGAACTGGGAAATGATATTCGCGTGCAGGTCCGGGAAGCTTCCCCGCCGGCGGGCGATGCTCACGATATCGCTCCACATGGTAAACGGCGTCTGGCCCCACGACACCCCGGCGTTTCCTATCCCGGCTGCATTCGCGATCCCCTGGGCTTCGCTGACTCTCCAGAACAGTTCGGCCACGAGGCCGGCATACCGTGTGGCTGGCGTGTTCACAGCCCCGCCCCTACCCCGAGGGCGCGCATGCGCTCCAGCACGCGGGTCATGCGCCGTCCCTGGTTACGGTACTCGAGCCTGCCGCCGACCTCGCGCTTGACCGAGCGATGATGCAGGCCGACGAGGTGCCATTCCTCGTCAAAGACCGGGGAGCCCGAGGATCCATTTTTCGTATCCGTCCAGTACTGCAGCACATCGGCGTCGACATAGCGCACCACGTTGTGATGCATGCCAACCTTCTTGGGCAGGCCGTCGGGGTGCTGGATGATGTACACGCGATCGTTGACACCGACCTCACCGATCCCCGCGAGGTCGGCCGGCGGGAATTGGTCGGGAATGGGGGAGCTGGCCCTTACCACGGACCAGTCATGCTCTTTTTCGCCCACGATGGAGGCGGGGTCGCAGTCAACCGGAAGGTAGGTCAGCTCATTCCGGTCCCAGTCCAGCTCGTAGTTGAACCAAGCCGCCACCGCCGTGGCCGGCTCGTCGCCGCGCTTCCTGTTGTGCAGCACATGATGGTTGGTAAGGATCAGGTCGTCAGCTATACGGAACCCCGAACCGTAGCAGTCCGTCGTGCCAAAGGCGGCCCGGATCAGGCACACTGAGCGCGCGACCTGCAGCCCTTGGTGAAGGAAGGCTATCCCCAGCAGGGTGTCATCGTTCTCCACGATGAGCTTCTCGTCTTCGCCGTCATCGCTGAAATTCTTCCAGGCCGGCCCCTGGCCGCCGGCTTCCGCGGGAGCGGCCATAATCGGCTCCTCGCGGAGGAGCTCGTCGATCCTGATGCTCACGCCCGGCGCGATGGCCTTGACCCGCGCCAGCAATTCGACTTGCGTGCCCTGGAAACGAGCCTGGATGAGCACGTCGCGCCAGATATAGCGGGCCGGCTGCTCCCACATGATGTCGCCGGCGTCGAGGCCTGCCGTTAACGCGACATCGACGATCTTGTTACGCTCCCAGATGTTGCGGTAAAGGATGTCATGCAACTCCTGGAGGGCGGGATCCGCCCAGTCCAGTGGCAATTTGTCCAGAAAGTTCACTCCCGGAACCCCCCTGCAGCGCATAAGAGCCTGCCCCGGTCCTCGCTGCGTGTGGGAGTATACGCCGGTCTGAACCGTTGCGGTATACGCCTTCTGGTAAGGCGGCCCCGGGCACGGACCGCGGCGCAAGGCACGGCCGTGGCCGTCCCTAAGATGAGCGCGGCGCGAAGGCGGGCGGCGGGCCGCGGGCGCCCCGGCGGGCGTGCCCGGGCCGAGGAGGTGGCAGATGTATCGCAGCAGGCTGGCGGGCGTGAGCATCCCCGGGGGGACCGTGCCGCAGTACGTCCTGCGGCGCGCGGCGGCGCTCGGCGGCAAGCCCGCGATCATCGACGCGGCGACCGGGCGGGCCCTCAGCTACGCCGGGCTGGCCGGCGCGGCGGCCTCGTTCGCCGCCGGGCTGGCCGCGCGGGGGTTCGGCCCCGGCGGCGTGCTGGCGATCCTCGCGCCGAACATGGTGGAGTACCCGGTCGTGTTCCACGGCGCGGCCATGGCCGGGGGCGCGGTGACCACGCTCAACCCGCTGTACACCGCCGGGGAGATCGCCGGCCAGCTGCGGGCGTCGGGGGCCAGATGGCTGGTCATCGTGCCGGAGCTGGCGGACAAGGCGGCCGCGGCGGGCAGCGGCCTGGACATCATCGTCGTCGGCGGCGATGTCCCCGGGACGGTGAGCTTCGCCTCGTTGCTGGCGGCCGGCGCCCCGCCCGCCCCGGCCATCGACCCGGCCGCCGGCCTCGCCGCGCTGCCGTATTCGAGCGGGACCACCGGCCTGTCCAAGGGGGTGATGCTCACCCACCGCAACCTGCTGGCCAGCATCGCCGTGCTGCAAAGCGTGGTCAGCCTGCGCGAGGACGACGTCGCGCTCGCGGTGCTGCCGTTCTTCCACATCTACGGCATGAACGCGATCATGAACCCGGTGCTCAGCGCCGGCGGCACGATCGTCGCGATGCCCCGGTTCGACCTGGCCGCCTTCCTGAGCGCGGTCGAGCGGTACCGGGTGAGCGTCCTGTACGCCGTGCCGCCGATGGTCAGCGCGCTGGCCCGGCACCCGGCGGTGGCCGATGCCGACCTGTCCAGCGTGCGCTGGATCATGTCGGCCGCCGCGCCGCTGGACGCGGGCACCGCGGCGGCCTGTGCGCGCCGGGCGGGCTGCCCGGTCTTCCAGGCCTACGGGATGACCGAGGCCAGCCCGGCGGTCACCGCCACTCCCCCGGGCGACGACGCGCCGCTCGACTCGGTCGGCGTCATCCTGCCGAACACCGAGTGCAAGGTCATCGACCCGCTCACCGGCAGGGAAGCCGGGCCGGGCGGGGACGGCGAGCTGCTGTTCCGCGGGCCGCAGGTCATGCGCGGGTACCTGGACAACCCGGCGGCCACCGCGCGCGCCTTCGACGCGGACGGCTTCTACCGCTCCGGCGACGTGGGCCACATCGACGCCGGCGGCCGCGTGTACGTGGTGGACCGGATCAAGGAGCTGATCAAGTACAAGGGCTACCAGGTCGTCCCCGCCGAGCTCGAGGCCGTCCTGCTGTCCCACCCCGCCGTCGCCGACGCCGCCGTGATCGGCCGCCCCGCCGGGACCGACGGTGAGATACCCATCGGGTTCGTCGTGCTCACCGCCGACGTGCCGCTGGCCGAGATCACCGCGCACGTCCAGAAGCGCGTCGCGCCGTACAAGAGACTGCGCGCCCTCGAAGCCGTCGCCGAGATCCCCCGGTCCGCGACGGGCAAGATCCTGCGCCGCGTCCTGCGGGACCGCGAGCCCCGCTGACCGGCGGGGGCCGCGGCGGTCACGGCGCCTTGCGCCGCCCGTTCCCCCGCTCCGCCGGGGGCGGGATGACCGGTTCCGGCAGGGGGATGTTGTCCCGCTGGGAGATCCAGTAGCTGCGCACGCGGAGCGGGCGCATGGCGATGTGGAACCAGTCGCTGCCCGTCATCCCGGCCAGCTGCCAGGCGCCGTCCCCGTCCGCGGCCGGCTGGACCGGCCACGCCGCCAGGGTCAGCGGCCACCGGTCCACCACCCCCTCGTCCCGGTCGTCCCCGGAGATGACGCAGCCCTCCGCCACGTGCGGCGGCGGCGCCCCGGCCTGGTGCGCCGCCCAGTTCTCCGCCCACTGGGCCAGCGTGAACCGCGCCGTCAGCAGGTAGGACAGCTTCGCCGCGGGCACGAGCAGGACCTCCGGGTCGGCGCGCATGGCCGGGTCGTGCATGCCCTTGGCGGTCAGGTGGGTGGTCCGGTTGTCCATCAGGTTGATCACCCGGACCCGGGCCTGGACCTGCAGCAGCCGGCCGGCATCGGCCGGCAGGGTCCACCGCGTGCCCGGGCCGGCCTGGCCGCCGGGCCGGTCCGCCGGGCCGGCGGGAAGGACCGAGACCTGCTCCACGTACACCTCCACCCGGGGCGCCTCCTGGTCCAGCCGGCTGCGGGCACTGTCGATCGCCAGCGAATGGGACGCGTCCAGCGTCCGCTGGCTCAGGTTGGTGGTGCGGTGCGTCTCCAGCGCCTGCCACGCGACGATGGCGGAGCCGATCGCGGCGACCAGGACCGCCGCGATCGTCCAGAGGTTCGATGCCCCGCCGCCGTGGGCATGCCGGGCCGCGCTCAGCGTGCCTTGGTGCAGCCACAGCAATCGCATCGTCAAAGCCTACGCAGGGCCGCCCGCGGCGCAGGATCAGCGGCGGGATTGGCCGGGTAAGGGCGTAGCACCCTTATGTCGTGCGGGGTAATGTCAAAGCTGCGCACTCATAATCACCGGCTGACCATGGGCCTGGGCGGAGGTGTGCCACGGGCAGGCGGAGGGGGTCGTGGCCACGAGTCTGAACCTGAGGGCAGGCGCGAAGTATGAGATCACGCTGCAGGGCGCGCAACGGTGGGTGCGTATTGCAAGAATCCTGACCGTGCTGCCGGACGTGCTCGTGCTTCAACTCGACGACGGCCGCCAGCTGACCGTCCCGCAGGCAGCCATCATCTCGGCCCGGCCGGTGAGCGGCGCCCGCGCCGGCCAGGCGGGCGGCGCCCGGCGCGCCCCGGGCGAATCAGGAACGGCCCGCGCGGCCCCCCCGGCCAGCCCCGAGTCTTTCTATTTCGCGAATATCAATGAAAAGGGCAGCGACGTCTCCGCCGCCCTGCTGCTCGACCTGCGCGCGCGGCTGCTGAAGGAAACAAGCGTCGTCGGCGCCTCGGCCGGGCTGCGGGCCCCGATAGCGGATGCCCTCGCCGCGGTGGCCCGGCAGCTGCTGGAAAACGACTACGAGCGGCACATGTCCGCCTACGAGCAGGCCGGCGACAACATCGCCGCGGCGGCCTCGGCGCTGGACGCCACGCTCGGCGATGGGCAGGGCCCGCCGGGGTACTTCCGCACGCTGCTGCGGCAGCTGACGTACGTGGTGGATACCGAGCATGCCCGCTATCTGCGCACCGCCGTCTCCTCGCCCGACTTCGTCAGCTTCCCGGCCAGGGAGCACTTCTACGTGGGCGACGACCAGACCTTCCTGCTGACCGTGCTGATCGGGCTGCCCGCCGGGGATGCCCCGGTCGAGAGCGTGCAGCTCATCCTCAAGGACACCCCCGGCCTGCGGGCGTACGGGCAGACGGGCTTCGTGCAGCAGCTTCGCCCCGGCGAGACCCGCGAGCTGGTGCAGCGGCTGAAGGTCTCCGACCTGGCGCTGGGCATGGGCGAGGTGACGGTGTCGCTGGGCCTGCGGTTCCGGTGCACGACCGGCCAGACCGCGGAAAGCCACACCCGCAGCATGGTGGCGGTGCTGGAGCCGGCCCTGCGTTTCGTCGCCGTCGCCAACCCCTACACCCGGTACTCCGGCGGCACCCCGGTCGAGGAGCAGAAGATGTTCTTCGGCCGGGCCGAGCTGCTCGAGCGCGTCTACAGCGAGGTCACCACCGGCCCGCTCGGTCAGTGCTTCGTCCTGTACGGGCAGAAGCGCTCGGGTAAGTCCTCGGTTCTGCGCCAGTTGGCAAAACGGCTCCGCCCTCCCGACCTGGCTGTCTACCTCAGCCTGGGGACCATCGATACGGCCAGGGCCGAACGCAGCTTCGTCCAGGCGTGCATCGACTCGCTGTACGAGCGGCTCGTGCTCGACTTCGACATGACCGACGTGGTGGAGCACAACTGGCCGCGGGAGTCCCAGGTGGAGTCGTCGCCGATCGAGAGCTTCCGGCGCAGCGTGCTCGCCACGAAACGGCTGCTGCAGGCGCGGAAGGGCTGGCGCGACGTCCGGCCGATCTTCCTCATCGACGAGTTCACCTACGTGTATGAGTACATCGAGGAAGGGCTGCTCACGCCCGCGTTCATGCGGCAGTGGAAGTCGCTGCTGGAGAGCCAGATCTTCGACGCCGTGCTGGTCGGCCAGGACACCATGCCCCGGTTCAAGGAGAAGTACCCGAACGAGTTCGGGGTCACCTACGACGAGCGGATCAGCTACCTGTCCGAGGAGGAGGCGCGCGCGCTCGCCGAGAAGCCGATCCTGCTGGCGGGCGAGTCGCGGTACAAGGGCGCGTCCCTGGACCGGCTGATCGCCCTGACCGCGGGCAGCGCGTTCTACCTGCAGATCTTCTGCGACCGCCTGGTCCAGTACCTCAACCGGAACCGGCAGGCGTTCATCACCGAAACGGTGGTCAGCGACGTCCTGGCCCAGCTCACCACGGGCCCCTCGGCGCTGTCCCTGGACAAGTTCGACCCGCTCATCACCGCGGCCGCCGAATCGGTCGCGCTCGTGCCGAAGGACAGGTACCTCGCGCTGCTCACCCGGGTCGCGCTGAACCCGGCGATCACCTCGCAGCAGGTCGGCCCGGACGATGCCCCGCTGGTGCGCGACCTGTTCGCCCGGGAGGTGCTCGAGCGGGAGGTGACCGGACGGCTCCGCATCCGGGTGGGGCTGTTCGCCGAGTGGCTGCGCGCCAATAGCGTCGGGATCGTGGAATGACCACTGCCAACCCCTTTGTCGGGTACGGGACCATAGCGTCGGACGACCGGTTCATCGGCCGCGACACCGAGCGCGGGTCGCTGCGGCGGCGCCTGTTCGAGGCCCGCAGCAGCGCGGCGCTGATCGGCCTGACCCGGATGGGCAAGTCGTCGCTGGCCAACCAGATCGTCCGGGAGAAACCCGACGACAGCACGCTGGTCGGCTGGGTCAACATCGCCACCGTCCGCTCCGGCGCCGAGGCGCTGAAGGACATCCTGGACATGTGCCCGCCGGAGACGGCCCTGCACGCGACGTTCACCGCGGGCCCGGACGAGGCCAGGGACGTCCCCATCCACGACCTCTACCGCCTGATCCGGGGGGCGCTGCTGCGGCTCGGCCAGACCGGTGGTCACCTGGTGGTCGTGCTGGACGAGTTCGACTCGCTGAAGAACTTCCCGGACGCCCGCGACTTCCTGAACCTGCTCCGGGAGCTGGTCTACTACCCCGACCGGATCCCGATGGCGGCCCTGGCCCTGGCCCGGCGCCCGATCGACCGGATCGAGGTGGAGGCGGCGGACATCTCCAGCTTCGCCGGCGTGTGTGACTCCATCTACCTGCGCCCGATGGACTACGAGCAGGTCAGGAGGATGGCAGCCCGGTCGGTGGACCTCGGCGGCGACGCGCCGGACGTGGCCTGGAAGTACGCGGCGGGGCACCCGTTCCTGTCGGAGGTGGCGTTCTGCCGGATGCTGGAGCACGGGATGAGCGACATCGGCCGGGTGCTCCAGTCCGACCTGTCGGCCTACTACAAGAAGGTCGAGGACTTCATGCGGCGGGAGGAACTCTGGGACCCGCTGCTCACGCTGGCCTTCGGCTCGGCGATCGACGTCGACGTCGAGCAGGGCGCGCTGGTGCGGCGCTACGGCCTGATCGACGACAACGGCGAGGTGTGGTCCTCGGAGTTCTCCGCCTACCTGCGCCCCCGCTGGGCCGCGCGGAGCGCCCCGGGGTGACGCCCGCTACGGCCGCAGGCCGCGCTGGTCCAGCAGCTTGATCAGGTTGCGCTTGCGCTTCTGGTCGGCGCGCAGCCAGGCGAGGTAGGCGGTGAACTCGGGCATCGTGCCGAGCCGCCGGTGACAGTCCTGGATCTTGGCGAGCAGCGCGGCGGCCTGCTGGTAGGCGGCGTCGCCGGTGGTGGACCGCAGCGGCTCGATCGCGCGCAGGTACACCGCCAGCGCATCGGCCGGCCGGTCCTCGCTGACCAGGTCGGCGAGGGTGAGCCACTGGCCGTCGCTGGCGGCGACGGCCGCCGCGTCCCACGCCGCGGCGATGTCACCGTCGTCGATGAGCGCGCTGACCCACACCGGGCCCCCGTCCCGGTACCACCAGGCGCGGGCCCGGTCGCGCGGGCCGGTGGCGTCGGCCCGCAGCCGCGCCAGGGCCACCTCGCGCACCTCCTCCCAGTGCCCGGCCGCGCGCGCGGCCTCCCGCAGGGCGCGGTAGCTGGCCAGCGACCGGTCCGCGTCGAAGGCGTGGTTGCGCAGCGCGAGGGCCCTGCTGAGCGCGCCGGCGGCCGCGTAGCGGGCCGCGAGGTAGTCCACCAGGCGGCTGTCCGCCGCCCCGGCCGCCTCGCGCATCCCGCGCTCGGCCCACGCCAGGGCGTCGCCGGGCCGCCCGGCCGCGTCGAGCTCCTGGGCGATCCGCAGGTGCGTGTAGCCGCTCGGCAGCAGGTCCGCCGCGTAGCTGGCGATGAGCGCGTCCACGTCTCCCGCCGCGCGCAGCACCTCTTCCATCAGGTACTTCTCGTAGAACCCGGACGGGTTGCCCTGCCACGCCGCGGTGATCAGCCGGCGGTACTCGGCGGCGCCCCGCTCGCCGAGTGCCTCGGAGTACGCGCCAGCGTCGAACCCGCCGAGCGTCTGCCCGTCCCCCAGGGCGAACCGGGCCAGCCAGCCGCCCAGTTCCACCGGGTCCGCCTGCGCGGCGGCGCAGGCGCGGGCGTGCACGCCGATCAGCTCGGCTGCGCTGGCGCCGATGGACCCGCTGGAATCGTCGGCCATCGCCAGGGCCGCCACGACCGTGCCCAGCGCCTGCCTCGCCGCGCCGGCCGCCGCCGCCGCGTGCCCGCCGTCGATCAGCCCGCCGAGGACCTCGGCCACCTCGCCGACCTGCCCGGCGTAGGCATGGGCGTCGTCGTACTCGAGGTACCCGTACCGGGAGGTGCGGCTGGCATCGAGCAGCTCGGCTACCCGGTCCCCGATGGCACCCGGGTCCGGCCCGGACGCCGCGGCCCGCAGCTCCAGGCGGTGGCGGAACCCGGGATCCTCGGCGATCTGGTCGCGCACCACCGCCAGCAGGTCCTCCCGGGACAGCCCCGCCAGCCACGCGTCCAGCGCCCCCGCCTTCGCCGCGGCCGCCGCCCGCCGGGCCGGGAGGGCCTCGCCCAGGCGCAGCACGGTCAGCCCGACCGCGACCAGGTGCTTGCAGAAGAACCCGTCCTGGCCGTACGGGCACGAGCAGCCGCCGCTGAGGCCGCCGCCGGCCAGGTCCAGGACGACCGCGTAGTCATCGGTGCCGTAGACGGTCGCGGTGACCTCGTCCGGGCCGATCTCCAGGTCGCCGACCGCGGTCAGGTAGCCCAGGCCGCGGCCGAACGACCGCTCCCCCGCCGCCTGCCGCAGATCGGCCTCGGTGAACGAAACAGCCGTCGCCATAAGGGCTATCGAACACCCTCGGCTCCCCCTTGCGCCGCCCCCTGTCATGGGACGACCGGCAGGCTTGGCTGTCTCTCTAGTGGTGCATGGCCTGGACCACCAGGACAGCCCCATAGACGGCGAGCGTGATGATCAGTATTGCTGCGATCCGCAGAGCGGTGCGCCAGTAGATGACGCACACGGCAACGATCAGCATGACCAGCACGCCAATCGAGCCGAGATCCTGCGGAGGGCCTTGCACGGCGGGCATTCGTTCTCTCCTCAGCTTCCCGTCGCGACGCCGAACGCCAGACCCGTTTGGTGAAGCAACCACTGCACTCGCCCGGGTTTAACCCTCCGCACAGGTGGGGACGGTCCGGGCATGGCTCACGCCGTTGCCTCGCTGCGAGTTGCTGTCGGCAGATGGGAACCCACCACGAGGGGAAAGCGCGGGTCGATCCACTAAGGCTTCCCTCACCGGAAGCCCGGGGTCTGGCACGGCCGATGCGGACACATCGGCCGTGCTGCTTGTGTATCCGAGATCGCAAAAGATCTTGGCTGGTCCCCCTCGAAGCTGAGCAGGTTCGAACTCGGGCGGGCCGTGCCCAAACCTGCCGATCTTGAAAGGCTGCTCCAGCGCTACGGCGTAGCAGCCGACCGGCGGGCGGAACTACTCGCCCTCGCTGACGAGGCCACTGGCAGGGGCTGGTGGGATGCATATTCCGATGTGCTCCCCGACGAACTCATCTCGCTGATCGGCATGGAAGCCGAAGCGCGCTCATCAAAGATTTGGCACCTTGAGGTAATACCCGGCTTGCTGCAGACAGAGGACTATGCCAGGGAGGTGAATCGCGGTTACCAACGAATAGCTCATGTTCCGCCCGCACATATGGAGCGCAGGCTGGAGGCACGCCTGGCACGCCAGCAAGTACTTACCCGGAATCCGCCATTCGAGATTTCTGTGGTGCTGGACGAGTCAGCGCTGCAGAGGAAAATGGCCACCGGCGCCATAATGCGCGGTCAGCTAGCGCGACTGATCGAAGTGGCCCAGCTACCGAACGTGGACCTCCGGGTGCTGCCTTTGACGAGGCTTTATCCGATTGTTACTGGATCCTTCATCCTGCTGAGGTTTGGTGAGGCTCATGAGACTACGCTGCCTGATGTGGTTTACGCTGAGCGCCTGAGCAGCAACCTGTACTTCGAGGATGAAACCGAAACGTACCTGTATCAGGTGGCATTCGAATATCTGGTCGAAGCTGCCCTGCAACCCCAAGAGTCCATTGAGCTGATCTCCCGCACGTCCGAGCAGTTCCAGGTGTAGCCTGTCGCGCGTCTTACTCAATGACCTCCCGTACGCGATCAGCTACGTTCCGCTGAGTCTGCGCGAATCTACGATTGGTGGTGTATTCCCTTGATCCCGGAATGCGAGGGCGACCCTGCGGTGGAAGGCGCCGGCACGTGCGGACTTTCGTGGAAGAAAAGCACGTACAGCCTCGGCAACGGTGACTGCCTGGAATTCGCACGGACGGCGGCGGGGGATGCGGCTGTGCGTGACAGCAAGGACCGGTCAGGACCCGTTCTGTCCTTCGGCCGGGCCTCGTGGCAGAGGTTTCTCCGTGAGGTCAGGAACGGGGAATCCGATCTCCCCAGGTGATTGGAAGCAATGATGGGCAAGCACGGCAATGAGCCCGTCAAGGCCGGGGCGGGCGGGCGTGTTGAGCGTTGCATACAGGCTTTGGAGCCCGCATCGTGACCCCCGAGTTGGGGTCATGACGCGGCGGTGCACGGCTGCCTATGATCTCGGCATAACGAAGAGCCGAGGACGGGTGTCTCCTGTTGCCCTGGCCCAGGGGGGGATCTGAGGCCAGGGGGTGAAGGGAGATGCCCGTCCTCGACGGCTCGATAGTACAGATCCAGTTTGGTAGGCGCTGCCCGACTTGCCAGCGCGTACTTCTCCCGGACCCGCCGGACGTACTGCCTGGCGGTCTCCTCGCTGATGCCCAGCCGCCGGGCGACTGACTTGATCGGCATGCCGGTGGCGTAAAGCCGCAGCGTGCGCGTTTCCTGCGCGCTGAGCGAGGGCCGGTCGGGCGCGTCGTCGGTGGCCAGGATGTAGGCGAGCCGGGGCGACACCCAGTCCTTGCCCGCGGCCACCGCCCGGATGGCCGCCCGGAGCTCGGCGGCCTCCTCGTTCTTCAGCACGTAACCGTGCGCCCCGGCACGCATCGCCTCGCGTACCGCGGCCGGCCGGTCGGCGGCCGACAGCACCAGGATCGCGGGCCCCGCGGCGCGCACCGCGGCCACGTTCTGGTCCGCCGTGGTCCCGTCGCCCAGGTCCAGGTCGAGCAGGACCACGTCCGCGTGGCGACCGGCCCCGGCGAGCAGGGCGCCCACCGTGGCCGCGGTGGCGACGACCCTGATGTCACTGCCCGGCGCCGTGACCCAGCCGGTGATGCCGTCCCGGATGACCGGATGATCGTCCACGACGGCCACGTCGATGGCCCCGGCCCCGGGGCCGGGGCGGTGCGCGGGCGCGGTCACGCCGGCACCGCCGCCCGCCACCGGACCTCCAGGCAGCCCTGCCCGGTGCCCTCGACCTCGAGCGACGCCCGCCACTGCGCCTCGGCGCGCACCGCGCTGCCCAGCCCGGCCACGTCGCACCCGCCGTCCGGCGCCCGCCCGAACGTCAGGTACAGCTCGGCCGTGTCGCCGGCGGCCAGGACGGTGAGCGTCACCGGCCCCGGCGGGAGGGACCGCAGCACGCCGTCCACCGCGGCCAGCGTCGCCTGCGCCACGTCCGCGGCCAGCGGGCCCGGGTCGCCGACCACCTGCACCTCGACCTGCACGTCCCGCGCCCGGGCGGCGCCCAGCACCGGGCCGAGCTCGGCCAGCAGCTTCCCGGCCTGCAGTGTCCGGTCCACCAGGGCGCGCCGCAGCGTCGCGGCATGCTCGGCACACCGCCGCCGGACCTCGCCGCCCGCGGGGTCGAGGGTCCCCTCGGCGATGCCACGCAGCAACGGCAGGGCCTCGGCCTCCAGCACCCCCAGCCGATTGCGCCGGACCTCGGCGATGGCGGCCGCCGCGGCACGCTCGGCGGCGGACCGGCTGGCGAGCTCGGCGCGGCGGACCGCCGTCTGCGCGTGCGCGCGAAGGGCCGGCCGCAGCGCGGCGAAGATGGTCATGACGATCACCACGACATAGTCGCCGGCGGCCACGCCCGACAGCCCGAGCGGGCCCGTTCCCTGCACGCGCAGGATGAAGACCGCGTGGACGGCCGCGACCAGCACCGATCCGGGCACCCATATCCGGGGCGGGCTGGTCAGCGCGACCAGGGCCAGCAGCCAGACCGTGCCGAGGATCGTCCAGTCCACGGGCATCACGGCGCCATGCGTCCGGTGGTCCAGGCCGATCGCGCTCACCGCGGCCACCGCCACCGCGACCCCGGCAACCGCATGGGCGGCGGTCATGCGGCCCGAGCTGGCCCGGGGCACCAGCCACGCCGCGGCCGCCAGCATGCCCAGCCAGACCACCACGGGGACCGCCGGGTACCGGTAGCTGGCCTGGTCCAGCAGGGCCTGCAGCAGCAGGCCGGCGGGCAGGATGATCGCGACCGCCCCGGCGAAGCGCGGTGCCGCCGACTCGGTCGCGGCCACCACCGCTCCCTGCGTGGTCACCGTCTCCGCGCTGGCCGGCTTGGGGGCATTACGCCCGGCCCGGGTTAGCGTCCGGCTCATCACTGGCCTGGCGCCCCCTGACCCTGCGCCCGCCGGGCGCCACCGGCCGCCACCAGGCCCGGGTCCGCCGGGCGGGCCTGGTCCCCGGGCCAGCACAGGCGCACCTCGGTGCCCCGGCCGGGGGCCGACCGCACCGACGCCGAGCCGCCCCGGTCCTCGACCCGCTCGGTGATCGACCGCCGGATGCCCAGCCGGGCCGGACCGACCTGGCCGGGGTCGAACCCGGCGCCCTCGTCCTGGATGCGCACCCGGAACCGGCCTGGCGCACCGTCCGCGCCGGGCGGCCCCAGGCTGACCGTCACCCGGGCCGTGCCGGTGCCCGCGTGCGCGGCGACGTTGGCCAGCGCCTCCCGGGTGGCGTGCGCCATCGCCGCGACGACCGGCCCCGGCACCGGGGCGCCCGGCGGCGCCGTGGCATCGTGGCCGGTCACCGGGCTGACCGTGAGGTCTACGGTCAGCCCGCAGGCACGCATCTCGCCCACCACCTCGTCGATGGCGGCGACCGGGCCGGCCGCGGCGGCGGACGCGCCCAGCGCGCGCTCCAGCAGGCCGATGTCCTGACGGCACCGGCTGGCCGCGGCCCCGGCGGCGCCGGAGCGCGCGATGGCGGTCAGCGTGTTCAGGATCGTGTCGTGCAGCAGGCGGTCCTGCTCGCGCCGCTCGATGTTCTCCGACAGCAGCACGTACTGCGCCTGTGCGTCCCGGTCCGCCGCGGCCAGGGCGGCGTCGGCCCGGGCCGCCCGGCCGCCGAGCATCCGCCGGGCGATCGAGTGCAGCGCCACCAGGGCGAGCAGCAGGGCCAGCGACGTGTGCCGCGCCTTCCCGGTGACCAGCGGGGACGTGGCCAGCATGGTGCCGGCGGCAAGGGCGAGGCACGGCGTGAGCGCGAGCGCCGTCCGCAGCCTCGGCGGCGCGAACCAGGTGGGCATGATGATCTGGCCGGACACCAGGATGAACAGCCAGCTGGCCGCCTCGCCGCGGACGGCGGGCGGCACGCACCAGCCGGCGCCGAGCGCGAGCACCGCGTACACCGCGGTGTCGGCGCAGGCCAGCGGCTGCGTCGGATGGTGCCGCCACAGGTAGGTGACCACCGCGCAGCCCCAGCCGAGCGCGACCGCGGGCCCCCACAACCGCCAGGGGCCCGCCAGGTAGAACGCATGCCAGATGAGCACCTGCACGACCATCTCGGCGAGGGCGATGATCCGCAGGACGGCCACGATGCGGGCGATTGTCGTGCCCAGGACGGTCATCGCGGGACCGGCTCGCACCGCGCCGGAGTCCCAGGTCGCAGGCTGCAGCACCAATGGCTGGAGCGACCGCATGGCCCGATGATAGGACCCGTCCCGGGCGGGACTGGGCCCTTTTGCGATGGCATGACGCCGGGGGGCGCCGGGCCGCGGGCCCGCATACCGGGGCGTACCGCCCGTACCGGGCGGGGCCGGAACCGTTACCGTCGGACGATGACCAACGGTGAGCCGCAGTCCGGGCCGCTGCGGCGCGGCCTGCGCACGGCACGGCTGGAGGCCTTCAGCGACGGCGTGTTCGCCATCGCCGTCACGCTGCTGGTGCTGGACATCGCGCTGCCCGCCGGCGCCAGCCGGCATCTGCTGCGCTCCGTCGGCGAACTGTGGCCCTCCTACGTGGCCTACGTCGCCAGTTTCTCCACCATCGGGGCGGTGTGGCTGGGGCACAACGCGATCACCGAGTACCTCGACCGCGCCGATGCCGCGTTCGTCCGGCTGAACCTGCTGCTGCTCCTGGTCGTCTCGTTCCTCCCGTTCCCCACCAGGCTGTTCGCGGACTACATCGGCCGCGACAGCCCCGAGCGCGTCGCGGTCACGTTCTACGGCGTCACGCTCCTGCTGGCCTCGACGCTGCTACTGGTGCTGTGGCGCTACGCGGTGCGGGAGAGGCTGGTGCGGCCCGACGCCGGCGACGAGGAGATCCAGTTGCTGACCCAGCGCCTCACCCCCGGCCTGGCGGGCTACCTGGTGCTGATCGCCGCCGGGATCTTCGTGCCCATCGTCGCCGTGGTCGGCTACCTGGGCATCGCGCTGTACTACATCACCCCGTGGCGGCGGGTGACGAACCTGGTGCGGCGCAAGCTGCATCGCGCCGGGCAGCGCCGCGGGCGGCGCGGTCCCTGACCCGGGGCTTTCCAGGGTCCGGGGGGGCGCCGCGGGCGGCGCGGTCCCTGACCCGGGGCTTTCCAGGGTCCGGGGAGCGCCGCGGGCCGCGCGGTCCCTGACCCCTGCCGGTCCGGGCGGCCGGGGATCAGCCTGAGCCGGGCCCGCCCAGGGTGTCGGTACCGGCCTCGTCCGGCTCCGGGCCGCCCATCACGTCACCGCCCGGCTCCGCCCCGCCGAGGGTGTCGGTGCCGGCCTCGTCCGGCTCCGGGCCGCCCATCACGTCACCGCCCGGCTCCG
>Ga0335078_10003376_pt1 | contig 23808 bp, 18 predicted proteins | sample Lox_Sample_32_FD_206711 | JGI IMG/M metagenome (GOLD analysis project Ga0335078, IMG submission 206711) | Soil microbial communities from Loxahatchee National Wildlife Refuge, Florida, United States - Lox_Sample_3.2 | ecosystem: Environmental > Terrestrial > Soil > Wetlands | place: USA... | reverse complement strand
CACTGAAAAAGCACTCGCCGCAAGCTCGTTCGCGGGGCAGGCGCGATCCCGCTGTTGGCATTCACCCGGGAACATTTTGCAAGCCGCGAAGTGGTCACATTTTCATGCGGCCATGGGGGTGCTGTGAGCCGCCGGGGGGCGGCGCAAAGCGGGGTATTTCAAAAGCGGGGTATGTCATGAACTTTGCAAAACAACGCGGGACTGGCGACGGCGACAAGCCGACCGAAGTGGAGATTGAAGGCAATATTCGCGAGCTGGTGCGGCGCGACACGACAGCGTTGCGGCAGACCGGCGGCGAAAACGAAGTTGCAGCCAACAGCCTGAGCTCGTTGCTGCGCCGTGTTTCCGGCAATTCGGCGCGTGAAATCGATAATCTGATCAATGAACTGAAGACGCTGCGCGACAAGCTGCAGTCCGACGGCACGCGCGTCGAGCGTGACATCATCGAATACGCGGCGCTGAGCCAATCGGTGAGTCAGCTGACCAAAATCATTTCCGACGGCGTGACGCAGGTGAAGAAAGTGCCGGACGCGCCCGGCATCAGCGAGTAGCCTGACGCCGGCAAGCGGGCGTACCGCGTATCAATAGTATCCCACAGTGGCGCCGCCGTCGACGGCGATGGCGGTACCCTGGATGTGCCGGCCCTTCTCGGAGCAGAGAAACAGGGTCAGCGCCGCGACGTCGGCGGGTTTGCCGAGGCGGCGCACACCGTCGCGCGCCGTAGCTTCCTGTTTGAGCTGTTCCACCGATTTGCCGGATGCCTTCGAGCGCTGCTCAACGAGCTGGAAGAACCGCTCCGTCTCGGTCGCGCCGGGATGAATCACGTTGACATTGACGCCATCGCGTTTGCCGAGCTGCGACAGCGCCTTGGAGAAATTGCCCATCGCGGCATTGACCGAGGCGCCGATCGAAAAATCCGCGCCCGGCGAGCGCGCGGCGCCGCCGCCGATATTGACGACGAAACCCTGCGCGGCCTTGAGCATCGGCCAGAACAAACGGCACATGCGGACGCAGCCGAACAGCTTGAGCGCATAGCCGTCCATCCAAGCCTCGTCCGGCAGGTCGACGAAATTGCCGGCACGGGTCGCGCCCGCCGAGCAGACCAGGATGTCGCAACGATCGAACTGCGCTTTGACGCGGTCGAACACCTGCCGGCAGCCGTCGAGGCTCCGCAGATCGGCCGCGATCGCGACCGGCGCCGGTCCGCCGCCGGCGGCGATCGTCTTGCTCGCCGATGCAAGGTTCTCCGCTGAGGACGATACAATGACGGTCTGCGCGCCTTCGCGGGCGAACTCAACCGCAATTTCGCGGCCGATGCCGCGGCTGCCGCCGGTGATGACCGCGACTTTCCCGGCAAACTCTCCTGGCATTTCCGATCCTTTCCCTTGTCGCGAATTGGCAGCTGGTTGTAGCGAGCGAAATCCGCCGCGACAGTTGCCGGGCTTCATGGCCGACGGCCCACCCTAGCGGACATTGTAATCCGTGGGAAAACTTATAGATTGCCGCGCCGTGTCGGCGTACCACCCCTCCCCCATTCCCCTTATCCCTCGGCGTCGCCTGGAGGCGCGGCAATGATCGTCGTCGCCATCGACATCGGCGGAACATTCACGGACCTCGTCGGCTTCGACGAGAAGGCCGGCCGTTTCGTCGAGGCCAAGAGCCTCACCACGCCGCGTGAGCTGACCCAGGGCATCCTCGACTGCATCCGCAAGAGCGGGCTCGACGCCGCCGCCATCGACGAGCTGATCCACGGCTCCACCACCGCGATCAATACCTTGATCGAGCGTACCGGCGCCAAGACCGGCCTCATCGTCACCAGCGGCACCCGCGACGTTTATATCGTCGGCCGCGGCAATCGGCCCGAGGCCTACAATCTATTCTTCCACCGCCACAAGCCGCTGGTGCCGCGCCACCTGACGCGCGAAATCGAGGAGCGGCTGACGAGTTCGGGCGAGGTTTTCCGGCCGCTCAACAAAGCGAGCGTCACGGAGGCCTGCCGCGTGCTCGCGGCCGAAGGCGTCGAGGCGGTCGCGGTGTGTCTGCTGCATTCCTACGTCGATCCGGCGCACGAGCGGATCGTTGGCGACATGGTGAGCGAGGCGCTGCCGAACGCCTATCTGTCACTGTCGCACGACATCCTGCGCGAATATCGCGAGTTCGAGCGGCTGTCGACCACGGTGGTCAACGCCTATATCGGGCCGCGCGTCGGCGGCTATGTGAAGAACCTGAAATCGCGGCTGGCCGGCGCTGGCTTTGACGGTGAGCTGTCGATCATGCGCTCGAACGGCGGCGTGATGACGCCCGAAGTGGCGACCGCCCGCCCGGTGGCGATGATGGAATCCGGACCGGTCGGCGGCATTATCGCGTCGGCGCGCGTCGGCGAAAAGCTCGGTTTCGGCAACGTCATTTCGTTCGACATGGGCGGCACCACGGCGAAGACGAGCTTGGTGCGCGACGGCGAACCGACACTCGCTCCCGGCTATTACGTCGGCGGTTACGCCAGCGGCCACCCGGTCATGCTGCCGATGATCGACGTAGTCGAAGTCGGCGCCGGCGGCGGCAGCATCGCCTGGATCGACGATGTCGGAGCGCTGAAAGTCGGCCCGCACAGCGCCGGCGCCGATCCCGGCCCGATCTGCTATCGCGGCGGCGGCACCGAGCCGACCATCACCGACGCCAACGTGGTCCTCGGCCGGCTCGATCCGAAGAATTTTCTCGGCGGCACGATGGAGCTCGACGCCGATGGCGCGCGCAATGGTGTCGCCGGCAAGATCGCCAAGCCGTTGGGCATGGACCCGGTCGCGGCCGCGCAGGCGATCCTGGAGATCGCCGTTTCCAAAATGTCGCTCGCGGTGCGCGAGGTGTCGGTCGAGAAGGGCTACGACCCGCGCGATTTCGTGCTGGTGGCGTCCGGCGGCGCCGGGCCGCTGCACATCTGCGCGATCGCACGCGAGCTGCACATCCCGAAAGTCATCGTGCCGCTGTTTCCCTCGCATTTCTCGGCGCTCGGCATGCTGCTCGCCGACGAGCGCCACGATTTCATCCGCACCTTCTACTGCGACCTCGCCAACCTCGATTTCGCCGCGTTGCTTGCAGTGCACGACGAAATGGCCGAGGAGGCAAAGCACAGCCTGCGCCACGCGCGCGACGCCGAATGGCAGATCGCGCTCGACCTGCGCTATGTCGGGCAGGAATTCACGCTGTCGGTCCCGGTATCGCGCGACGCGCTCAAGAAAGGCGAGCGGCAAAAAATCCGCGCAGCGTTCGATGCGCTCTACGAGCACCGTTACTCGCACAAATCGCCGGACGAGCCGGTGGAGATGGTCAATATCCGGCTCGCCGCCATCGGCAAGCGGCAGAAGCTGCGCTTCCCGCGGCTGACGCGCCGCGCCGCCGCAAAGGCGATGCGCCGCCGCGACGTCTATCTGGGCGACACCCGCAAACCGGTGTCATGCCCGATCTATCAGCGCGGCGACCTCGGCGCCGGCGTGCGCATCAGGGGACCGGCGCTGATCGAGGAGCACGGCACTACGACTGTGCTGTTCGCCAACGATCGGTGCGCCGTGGCGCCGTCTGGCGAACTGCTTATCGACGTCGGAGGCGCATGATGGCTAAAACCCGTCATCCTGAGGTGCGACCGAAGCGAGCCTCGAAGGATGCACGGCCGAGGCGTACCGGCCGTCGCCCTTCGAGGCTCGGCGCTGCGCGCCGAGCACCTCAGGGTGACGGGAAACGGCCGCTCGACCCGGTGACGCTCGAAGTCATCCGCAATGCGCTCCCGGCCATCGCCAACGAGATGGCGGCCGACCTGCAGCGCACCTCCTACAACATGATGATCTACGAGGTGCGCGACTTCTGCACCTCGCTGGTCAACACCAAGGGCGAACTAATCTCGCAGAATGTCGGCGGCGTATCGCATTTCGTCGCCGACCTCGGCGTCATCATCACCGACGCGATGAAGCGCTACGGGCCGAAAGGTTTTGCCGAAGGCGACGTGATCATCACCAATCACCAGGCGGTCGCCGGGCAGCATCTCAACAACATCGTCATCTACATGCCCTATTTCCACAAGGGCGAGCTGCTGATGTTCGCCATGGTGCGCGCGCACTGGATCGATGTCGGCGGCATGTCGACTGGCTTCGGCGCCGGCCCGAGCGTCGGCGATCCGTGGCTCGAGGGCCTGCAGCTCGACCAGCTGAAAATCTACGAGGCCGGCAAGCTCAACGAAACGCTCTACCGCGTGCTCAAGGACAACATCCGCTTTCCGGAATCCTCGCTCGGCGACATGAAATCGCAGATGGCGGCGTGCCGGCTCGCGGTGCGGCGCATGAACGAGCTGTTCGACAAATACGGCAAGGACACGATCCTTGCCGCCATCGCCCAGATCTTCGACGAGACCGAGCGCAAGTGCCGCAACGTCGTGGAGAAACTTAAAGACGGCGTCTACGAGGCAAGCTCCTTCCTCGACGACGACGGCGTCAAGCGCGACGAGCGGCTCAACCTTGCGGCCAAGGTGACCATCGATCACGGCAGCATGACGATCGATTTGTCCGGCTGCTCGGGCGAGCGCAAGGCGGCCGTCAACTCGCGCACCTATGCGGGCGCACGCGTCGCCTACAAGGCGCTGACCGGCCCGCTCGAACCGGTCAACGAAGGTTCATTCCGCGCGTTGAACGTGATCATCCCCGAAGGCAACATCATGATGGCGCGCTACCCGGCGCCGATGTCGGGCTGGAGCATGGTGGTGCCGACAGTGGTCGACACCATCGTCAAGGCGCTCGGCCCCGCCATGAAGGATCGCGTGCCCGCCGGCCACCACGGCCTCCTCGGCGGCGCGGTGGTGTTCTTCGGCGTGCATCCGAAGACCGGGCGGCGCTTCGTCGTGCAAAGCATCGAGGGCGGCGGCTGGGGCGGCCGGCCGAGCGAGGATGGCGAGTCCGGCACGGTGTCGGTCTGCCAGGGCGACGTGCGCAACGCCTCGATCGAGGGCATCGAACTGAAATGCCCGGTGATCGTCGAGAGCCGCGCGCTGCGCACCGATTCCGGCGGCGCCGGCAAACATCGCGGCGGGCTCGGGCTCGATACCTGCGTGCGCAATCTGGTGGACGGCCGCTGGAATTTCGACCATCCGAGCCGCGAGCACTGCCCGCCCTGGGGCCTATGGGGCGGCAAGCCCGGCACGCACGGCGAATTTCTGCTGCGCCTTCCCGGCGAAAACGATTTCCGGCCGATGGACGCGCCGCACTATCCGGTGCCGGTACAATCGGAGGTTATCGTGCGCACCGGCGGTGGCGGCGGCTGGGGCGACCCGCTCCAGCGCGACGCCGCGCAGGTTCGCGCCGATGTGATCGAGGAGCTGGTGTCCCGCAGCGCCGCCGAGAAGTTGTATGGCGTGGTGCTCAGGGACGATTTGACGCTTGATGAACAAGAGACCGAGCGGCGCCGAAATGCGCTAAGATCGGCGGTGAAAAGGGAGGAAACCGGTGGCAGCGAGCGCCGCAGTCCTTGATCCGTTAGGCCTGAAATTCGCTCCGTCATCGCGGCCAGGCCGAGGCGGAGGACACGGCGGCGGCCGAGGCCCTCGCCGGCGTCCACATCGTCCGCGGCCACAAATGCCGCCGCTGTCTTCGCGGAATCAGGGACCGGACCGTGCTTCCGAAAAACGGCTAGGCACAGTCATCGCCCGCGCAATCGTGACCGCATTCGCGTCTGTTCTGCTACTGATCGGGCCCATGCTGCTGCCGGCGATGGCCGCCGATCTCATTCGCGTCGGCAATGTCGGCGCCGTGGCATTCTCCTTCGTGCCCACCAATGTCGGCAAAGAGACCGGCATCTTCGCCAAGAACGGCCTCGATGTTCAGATCGTGGGCTTCGGCGGCGACGCCAAGCTGCAGCAGGCCATGACCGCGCACGCGGTCGATGTCGGACTGGGCTCCGGTCCCGGCATGGCTTTCATCGTCAAGGGTTCGCCCGTCAAGGCAATTGCCGATATTGCCGGACCGCCATTGATCTTCGCGCTGGTGGTTCGCTCCGACAATTCGGTGAAGACGATCGAAGATCTCAAAGGCCGCAAGGTCGGCATTTCCACCGTCGGCTCCGCGACCAGCTGGTTGATGAACGAGGTGTCGCGTCAGCACGGCTGGGGCTATACTGGTTTTTCCGAAGTGCCGATCGGCGATAACGCGGCGCGTCTCGCCGCGCTGAAAGCGGGCGCCATCGACGGCTGCGTGGTGGATATCGGTTCGGCGCTTAACTTCGTACAGCATGGCGATGGCCGCATTCTCATGCGCTTCGGCGACGTCGCCAAGAATTTCATCATGCATGTCATCTTCGCCACCGACCAAGCCATGGCGGAGAAGCCCGCGGATCTGCGCGGCTTCGTCAAAGGCTGGTTCGAAAGCATCGCCTACATGCGCGCGCACAAGGCAAAGACGGTCGAGATCGCGCAGTCCGTGATGCATACCGATGCGAAAACGACCGGCGCGATCTATGACGAATTGATGCCGATGTTCACCGACGACGGCCACTTCGATCCGAAAGCGCTTGCTGTGTTGCGGCGATCGTTCGTCGAAATGAAAATACTTCCGGCCGAACCGGATATGAGCAAGCTTTATACCGAGGCGTTTCTGCCGAACAAATGAACCGGCAGCGCGTTTGGGAGGTTGCCTTGATCCGCATACTGACGGTTCTTGCCAGATTACTGGTAGGCTTGGCGGCTGCGTGCGCGCTGTCCGCCCCGCCGGCCAACGCGGCCGAGACCTTGCGCGTCGGCAAGGCGGTGCCGGAAGCCTTCTCGTTCACGCCGCTCGACATCGGCATCCGCAAGGGCATCTTCAAACAAAACGGCCTCGACGTGACGGAAATCGCTTCCGCGGGCGACGCCAAGCTGCAACAGGCGATGGCATCGAACAGCATCGACATCGGCATCGGCTCGGGGCCGGGCTTGGCGTTCATCGTCAAGGGCTCGCCGGTCAAGGGCGTTGCGGAGATGGCCGGCCCGCCGCTTCTGCTTGCCATCGTGGTGCGGCCGGACGGGCCGAAGACCGTGGCCGATCTCAAGGGCAAGAAAATCAGCGTCTCGACCGCGGGCTCGCTCACCTACTGGCTCGTGAGCAACACGTCGCGGCGCCAAGGCTGGGGCCCGAACGGAATCACGATCCTGCCGATGGGCGCGATGGTCGGCCAGCTCGCAGCATTACGCCGCCATGAAATCGACGGCACCATCATGGACGTTTCGACCGCCTATGATCTGGTCAAAAAAGGCGACGGCCGCATCCTGGTACGCTTCACCGACCTGACCGAGTTCATCACCCATGTGATATTTGCGACCAACAACCTGATCGCGACCCGGCCCGACACCATCAGGGCGTTTCTCAAGGGCTGGTTCGAGACCATCGCCTTCATGCGCGCCAACAAGGCCGAGACCGTCGCAATCGACACCCAGGTCTTGCAGAAGGACTCCGATATCGTGAGCCGAACCTACGATGACGTGATGCCGATGTTCACCAGCGACGGCCACTTCAACAAGAAGGGGCTCGAAGTCCTGGCAAAATCGTTCGTCGATTTGCACACGTTGCCGACCGAACCCGATATGAGCAAGCTTTACACCGAAGCCTTCCTGCCCTCGGCAACAAAGTAGGACGGATCGCCGAATGCCGCAGATGGCCCAGTTTCCCGCCGACACGGTTTGGCCGCCATGACCGCCGGCGACGTGGCAGTGCGGATCCAGGGCGTCGGCCACCAGTTCGGCGAGGCGGGCGAGACGCAATACGTGCGCGCGCTCGCCGATACCTCGCTCGACATCATGCGCGGCGAACTGCTTTGCCTGATCGGACCGAGCGGTTGCGGCAAGAGTACCCTGCTCAACGTGGTCGGCGGACTGATGGAGCCGACCAACGGCAGCGTCGAAGTTGCCGGCAAGCTGTTGCGCGGGCCGCGGCCACACGAAATCGCCTTCGTGTTCCAGGAGAACGCGCTGTTTCCCTGGAACACGGTTGAGGAAAATGTCCGCCTCGGCATGCTGTTTCAAGGCGTGCCGAAATCCGAGCATGAAACGCGGACGCGGAAATCGCTCGAGGCTGTCGGCCTTGCCGACTTCGCCCAGCACTATCCGGGCCAGCTCTCGGGCGGCATGCGCCAGCGTGCGGCGCTGGCCCGGGCGCTCGCGCTGCAGACCGGAATTCTGTTGATGGACGAGCCGTTCGGGGCGCTGGACGAACAGACTCGCATGATTCTCGGCGAGGATCTTTCCGTGCTGCTGTCGCAGACGGAGAAAACGATCGTGTTCGTCACCCACAGCCTGGGCGAAGCCGTGTTCCTGGCGGATCGCGTCGCGGTATTTTCGGCACGGCCGGGCACGATCAAGAAAATCATCAAGGTCGACGAGCCGCATCCGCGCAAGCCGAGCTTCGTCACGTCGGAGAAATTCACCGAACTGCGCAACGAGCTTTACGCGCTGCTGCACGACGAAATTCGAAAGGCGGTTTCGGAGACGCCGGCCAAGCGCAACGGGGCCGGAGGCGCTGCGTAATGGCGCGCCGCACCGAGCGGGCGCGGCAGCTTGCCAGCCGGAGCGTGCAGATCGGCTTTCTGCTCGCGCTGCTGCTGCTTTGGTATCTCGCCACCAATTTCTGGGGCGTCAATCGCCTGCTGCTGCCCAATCCAGTCGAGGTGTGGGAGCAGCTCGGGGACGTGCTGCGCAGCGGCAATTATCTGCCCGATCTGCGCGTGACCGCCACCGAGTTCGTCGTGGCGTTTTTGCTGTCGACGACCTCCGGCACCGTGATCGGCTATTTCGTCAGCCGCTCGCGCTTCTGGACCCGCGTTTTCGAGCCGCTGTTCGCCGGCATCTTCTCGATCCCGATCATTCTGTTCCTGCCGCTCTACGTGTTGTTCTTCGGCCTCGGCCTGGAATCCAAGATCGCGCTCGGCGCGACCATCAGTTTCTTTCCGATCGTGCTCGCCACCATCGCGGGCTTCAGCAACGTCGATCGCACGCTGATCACCGCGGCACGCTCGATGGGCGCTTCGAACTGGCTGTTGTTCCGGCACGTGCTGCTGCCGGCGGCGCTGCCGGTCATCCTCGGCGGTCTGCGCATCGGCTTCACCATCTGCCTGCTCTCCATCCTCGGCAGCGAGACCATCGCGTCGCTCGCCGGCCTCGGCCATCACATCGTCGAACTCGCCGAAGACATGGAGATGTCGCGCATGTTCGCCTACATCGCCTTCGTCGTCGTGATGGTGGCGCTGCTCAACGCGGTGGTGTCGCATCTCGAAGCCCGCGGAAGGCGCCGCGGATGAACTCGGCTCAATCCACCGACGCAAAATCTGGCGCTGCGGTGTTCGCTGCCGGCTCCGGCGACGGCGCAAGCCGCTTGAAGTCGGCGCGGCGTTTTTTTCTGCGGCACCCCGGCGTCGTCCGGCTCGGCATCGTCGTTCTCATTCTGATCGCCTGGGAGATCGCCGCGCGCTGGTTCATGGACCCGCTGTTCATTGCCCCGCCGTCGCGCGTCTTCACCTCGCTCGACACTGTGCTGGGCACGGCCGGCATTCCGGCGGCGCTGCGGCTCACATTCTTCGAATTGGCGGTCGCGTTCGTCATCGCTGTCACGCTCGGCCTCGTCATCGGGCTCGCCATCGGCCTGCAGCCGTTCGCGCGGCGGAGCCTGATGCCGATCGTGCTCCTGGTCTACGGCCTGCCGCAGATCACGATCCTGCCGCTGTTCATTCTGGCCTTCGGCATCGGCGCGGCGTCGAAGATCGCGTTCGGCGTCACCCACGGCGTGTTTCCCATCGTCATCACCGTGGTGGCCGGCGTGCAGAACCTCAAGCCGATCCTGCTTGTGAGCGCGCGCTCGATGGGCGCGAGCCGCTGGCAATTGCTGCGCTACGTCATCTTTCCGCACATGATCCCGAGCTTCTTCGCCGGCATGCGGCTCGGCATGAGCGGCGTCCTGCTTGGCGTGCTGCTGTCCGAGCTTTACGTCTCGACCGCGGGCATCGGCTATTTCACGCAGATGTTCACCGAGAATTTCGATCCCACCAAGCTGTTCGGATTGATCGCCATGCTGGCCGCGATGGCGATCATCCTCAACGAGATCGTGCGCCGCGCCGAAGTTCATTTCAGCCGCTGGCGCTAGGAGAATCAGATGGCAAAGCTGAAGCTGACCGTCGCCTGCGGCGATTACGAAATCGTGCGGGCGCTCACCGACGGTTCGGTGGAGTGTGATGGCATTGAGCTGGTCATGCTGACCGGCATGGGCTCGCGCGAGCGCCATTGGCGCATGGCGCGCAAGACCGAGTTCGACGTCTGCGAGATCAACATCGGCGGCTTTCTGATGGGCCGCGATCGCGGCGAACCGCTCACCGCCATTCCGGTGTTTCTGCACCGGCGCTTCCGCCACGGCTTTGCTTTCGTCAACGTCAATTCCGGCATCCGCACGCCGAAGGACCTGATCGGCAAGAAGATCGGCGGCACCAACTTCCAGCCCGCCTCGAACATCTGGATGCGCGGCATCCTCGAAGAGCATTACGGCGTGCCGCACCGCCAATGCACCTGGGTGGTCGAGCGCGAAGAGGACGTGGAGTTCACGCCCGCCAAGGATCTGCGCATCGAAATGGCGCCGCACGGCAAGCGGCTTGATGTCATGCTGGCCGAAGGCGAAATCCCGGCAATGCTGTCGCCCGACATTCCGCGACTGTTTCTCGAAGGCGACAAGCGCATCGTGCGCCTGTTTCCGAACTACAAGGACATGGAGATCGCGTATTTTCGCCAGACCGGCATTTTTCCGATCATGCATGTCACCGTGATCCGCCAGGAGATCGTCGACAAATACCCGTGGGTGGCGACTAATCTGACAAAAGCGTTCGACGAAGCCAAGGCATTGGCCTATCGCCGCATCGCCAATCCGCGCGTGGTGCCGCTCGCCTGGATCAGAACCGCCTGGGAGGAGCAGCAGGAGGTTTTGGGCGACGACCCGTGGGCCTATGGGCTCACCGAGGCTAATCGCAAGAACCTCGAGACGGTGCAGCGCTATTGCCACCAGCAGGGCCTGATCGGCCGCGTCACGCCGCTCGAAGAGCTGTTCGCCGACACCGATCTCGGCGATGCTGGCGGCGGCGCGGAGAATATTTGACCACACTGTTTCCCGGGCGCAGTGCAGCACGAAGCGCAGCGAAGTGGTGCGCTGCAGACCCGGGATCGTTACAATCGCTGAGTTCATAACGATCCCGGATCAGCGGTGCACCGCTTGCGCGCTGCACCGCATCCGGGAAACAACGCCGAGGATGAGCGAATGCCCGAAGCTCAAAACGACGACCCCGCCTTCCTCTACTTTCCCACCAACTATCGCTGGTCGATGGGGCTGCTCATCTGCCTCGGCGGCGCGCCGTGGACCGGCGTCGATATCGACGAGGTCAACCGCGTCGGCCGCGCGCTCACCGACAAGGTCGGCGACGACACCGCGTGGTTCGAGGAATGGGCCCGCATGGGCGACAAGATCGAAGCCCGCGGCCGCGACGCCGAACGCGCCGGGCATAAGCTCACCGCGGCGTCGTGCTTCATCCGCGCGTCGCGCTATTACCAGACCGGCGAGCGCTTCATCCACCCGCGCTCGCAGCGGAGCCAGGAGGTCTATGCGAAGTCGGTCAGCCTGTTCAAGGAAGCCGCCGCCATTGCCCGCCACCCGCGCATCGAGCCGGTCGAAATCCCCTACGAGAACACCAGCCTGCCGGGCCTCCTCGTGCATCCCGATCCCGAAGTAACGCGCCGCCGTCCGGCGCCTGCGATGGTGTTCTTCGACGGCTTCGACGTCACCAAGGAATTGCAATACGGCTACGGCGTTCCTGACCTCGCGGCACGCGGCGTCGGCTGCCTGATCGTCGACGGTCCGGGGAACGGCGAGAGCGTGCGCTTTCGCAATCTGCCGCTCATCGCCGAGACCGAACGCTATGCGACGCCGGTTTACGAATATCTTGCCGGCCGCAGCGAGTTCGACTCAAAGCGCATCGGCGTCATGGCGCTGAGCCTCGGCGGCTATTACGCGCCGCGCGCGGCTTCGCTGGAGCAGCGCTTTGCCTGCTGCGTCGCCTGGGGTGCGCAGTGGGACTACCACGAAATCTGGGCGCGCCGCCTCGAACTCCTGGATTCCGGCAAGGTGCTGTCGCTGTCGGTGCCGCCCGAGCATCTGCAATGGGTGCTCGGCGCGTCCGACCGCGCCTCGGCGCTGAAGATTCTCGAAGGCTTCCGCCTCGACGGCATCGTGCAGAAGATGACCTGCCCGTTTCTCCTGCTGCACGGCGCCGGCGACGAGCAAATCCCGCTCGCCATCGCCGAGAAACTGTACGACGCAGTCGGCTCCAAGCAGAAGGCGCTCAAGGTCTTCACCCGTGAGGAAGGCGGCTTCCATCACTGTCAGGTGGACAATCCGACCATCGGCGTGCACTACATGTGGGACTGGATTTCAGATGTTTTGAACGCAGGCGCGTGATTTCAGCCATGGCGAAAACCGCAAGGAAAAAGGCACGACCGAAGGTCAAAAGCGTCCGCAAACGCCCAGCGCAAAGCGGGGGCAAAAGCGCGACGAAGAGCAAATCGAAGGCCGCGCCGAAAGGCCCGCTGTATCTGACCGAAGCCGACGTGCAGCGCCTCGTGACCGTCAAGGACGCGATCGCGACGCTTGAGCTGATGTTCGAGACTTGGCCCGACCCCACCACCGCCAATCTGCCGCGGCAGCGCGCCCAGATCGGCAAAGGTTCGTTCAACCTGATGGGCGCCGCCTGGAGTGCGTCGGAAATCTTCGGACTGAAAGCCTATTACGGCGCACCCGGCGGGCGTTTTCATGTTCTGCTCTATTCATCGCGCGACGGCAGCCTCAAGGCGATGATCGAAGCCGATCATCTCGGCCGCATGCGCACCGGCGCGGCGAGCGGGCTCGCGACCAAGATTCTCGCCAATCCGGACGCGCGCACGCTCGGCGTCATCGGCGCCGGGCGGCAGGCCTTGACGCAAGTCGCCGCGGTCTGCGCCGTGCGAAAGATCGAGACGGTGCGCGTGTTCACCCGCACCGCGGCGCATCGCGAGGCTTTTGCCAAAGAGATCGAGCGTAGACTGCGCGTGGCGGCGCAGCCCGTCGCAACCGGCGAAGCCGCGATCGGCGACGCCGACGTCGTCATCACGATCACCAAATCGGCGGAGCCGGTGCTGCGCGCCAACTGGCTCAAGTCCGGCGTTCACGTCAACGCCGCAGGCGCCAACTCTGCGTCGCGCCGTGAAGTCGATGCCGAGACGGTGCTGCGCGCCACCGTGCGCGCAACCGATCAGGTGGCGCAGGCGCGCGCCGAAGCCGGCGAGTACCGCGACCTCGTCGCCGCCGGCCGCCTGCAGTGGCAGGACATCGTCGAGCTCGGCGATATCCTGACAGAGAAAGTCCCGGGACGCCGCGGCCCGGCCGACATCACCTTGTTCAAATCGCTCGGCATCGCGCTTGAAGACATCGCGTTCGGCGATCTGATCTGGCGCCGCGCCGTCGAGCGCGGCGCCGGCAAAGCCATGCCGTAGAGCACTGCCACCACACGCGTGCCTTCAACGTGTGCGCTTCGCCTGCGCACGCCGGCCTCCAGTAAGCGGACGTTGACTCTAACCTCGATGGGCCGCGCGGGATGCGGCTTAGTACTTACAGACAAACCGACAGGCAGAATTAGTTTTGCGGGCGCATCCAAAAAGGAGATGTGCCATGCCAACAAAATATATTTTGATGTGCGGCGCCCTCGTGCTTGGCGCTGTCTTTGCGAGCCCAGCTTTCAGCCAGGAACCGCGCACTTGCATCCGCATGCAGCTCGGCTGTTCCGATGCGCCCTACCCTGTGACCGAGGGCGCCGTGAGGCTTTCCCATCGGCGCCTCTACAACATGGTCCCGCCGCGGGTCATGCCGCAGCAGAGCGCCGTACAACCTTGCATCCACGCGCAGACGTCCTGCTTGTGACATGCATGCCGCAAGCGAGCCCTCGCCCGATGGGCGAGGGCTTTCAATTGCTTGGACCATGTCCGATTTGAGTTCGAAACAGGAGCGCCGGCCGACGCCTTTCAAAGTGCCGGGCTTCTCGCCGCCAACGCCTCGACCTCGGAGGCGATGATATCGCGCAGCGCCATCACCGCACGCGCGTTCCGCTGGTCCCTGCGGTAAGCGAGGCTCAGCGTCCAGGAGAGCTTCGGCCTGCGCAGGGGCACGGCTGACAGCTGCTGGCGTTCGACTTCCTGGCATACCGAACTCAAGGGCAACACGGTGTAGCCGAGGCCGGCGGCGACGAACGCCTTGGTGGTCGTATAGCCGTCGACCTGAACCGCGACTTCGAACCGGCCGCCCTGCTCGGCCACAGCGCGCTCCAGCAGCATGCGCAGGCCGTGCGTCCGATGCGGCAAAATGAGCGGCAGGCGGTCGAGCAGCATTCCGCGTTTCACCGGCGGATGGCCGGATGCGCCCGTGCCTGGCCCGACGAGAAACATCGGTTCTTCGAACAGCGGCTCGATTTCGACGCCCTGATGGCGCGGCGGATTGTGCATCAGGCAGAGCGTCAGTTCCTGGTCGATCAGCCGTTTGAAGATGAAAGCACTGACGCCCTCAACGAAATTGAGCCGCACGTCCGGATGGCGCGCTGCGCATTCGCGCACGATGCTTGGCCCTACCGCCTCGCTCACAGTTGGGCTGACGCCGACGGTGAGCGTGCCGCGGATGCGCGAGCCGTGCGCGCGCACGTCGTCCGCAGTCTGCGCCACCTGCCGGATCAGCGAATGCGCGCGCTCGAGCAGCAACAGCCCGGCCTCGGTCAGCTCAAGCTGGCGGCCGGCGCGCAGGATCAGCTCAAGGCCGAGCTCGTCTTCGAGCTTCTGCATTTGCCGGCTCAATGCCGGCTGCGCGATGCCGAGCTGCACCGCGGCTTTGGAAAAGCTGCGCGCCTCGGCGACATAGACGAAATAGCGGAGCGCCCGGAGATCCATCGCGGTCATGCCGAAACGGCATAATTCCTATCGGTATTATATCTTAGACGATAGCGCCGCGACCGGATAGCCTGCCGGGCAAAATCGACACGCAATCCGGAGGAAGCCATGCCGCAAAACACCCCGCAGGTCATCATCACCGACACCAAGGCCATGGATTTCGAGGAAGTCCGCCGCGGCCGCGTGCATATGATCCGGCGCAAGCGGCTACCGCTCGAGACCGGCGTTCCCGGCGTCACCATGGAGTATTCGCTCTCGGTGGTGCCGGACGGCTATTTCACGCCGCGCCATCGGCATAATTTCGATCAGATCCGCTACACGCTCTCGGGCCTGCAGAGCACCGGGCTCGGCGATCTCGCCGCCGGCGAGTGCGGCTATTTTCCCGAAGGCGCCTATTACGGTCCGCAGAAGCAGGAAGGCCAATGCGAATGCCTGGTGCTGCAGTTTCAGGGCGCGAGCGGCGAGCACCTTCTGTCCAACGAGGAGATGAACGCAACCTACGAAAAGCTCCTCAAGTCCGGCGGCAAGTTCGAGAATGGCGTCTACAAGGGCTTCAAACCGGACGGCACGCCGAAGAACAAGGATTCCTACGAGGCGATCTGGGAAGAGCACGAGGGCCGCGATCTCGAATTCCCGCCGCTGCGCTATCGTACGCCGGTGATGATGCTGGCGGAGAATTATCGCTTCTGGCCCGATCGCAAGCGGCCGGGCATCGAAATCAAGCATCTCGGCACGTTCAGCGAAGCGCGCACCAGCATCAGCTTCCTCAAGCTGAGGCCCGGCGCGGGGATCGATGGCGGCGTGCAGGAAGATGCGGAATTGCGCTTTCTGCTCGGCGGCTCGTTCGAGTACGATGGCAAGACCTGGAGCGAGGGGACATACATGTTCCTGCCCAACGGCGCCGCCGTGAAAGACCTGCGATCGCCGGCCGGGGGAACGTTCTTCGTCATCACGCTGCCGATGCTGGCGGACCTTGCGGCCGCCGTGCGCAATCCGGCCGGCAAGCATCCGGCAATGCCTTCACACGCCAGCGCCTAGCTGCAAAACGCGTCACAGAAGAGCGCAACGCGCGCACGATCTGCTGCGGGAGGATTGGGATGTTACGCAAAGCCCTGATGGCTTGTCTTTGCTTGGCGCTATCGGCCATCGCGCCGGCCTCGCAGGCAGCGGCGCAAACCAAGCTGGCAGTCGCCAAGGTCGCCAACGACTTCGCACTAAGCATGGTCGACTACGGCAACAAGCTCGGCACATTTCAGAAAAACGGGCTTGCCGTCACGGTCAGCGACATCGTGCAAGCCAAGATGATCCAGGCGATGATCGGCGGCAGCGTCGACATCGCGCTGGCCTCGGGCGCCACGCTTGCCTTTGCGGCCAAGGGCGCGCCGCTCACCGGAGTTGCGGCTTTGTCCGGTCCGCCGTCGATCCTCGTGCTCGTGGTCGCGCCGAAGAGCCCGATCACGTCGATCGATCAACTGCGTCACCGCACCGTTGCGGTGTCAAACCTCGGCTCGCTGACCGATTGGGCGGTCTCGCAGATCGCCCTGCACGAGCACTGGCCCTCCGCCGACATCGGGCGCGTGTCGGTCGGCGGCACCGGCGCACGGATCGCCACGCTGCGGACCGGGGCCGCCGATGCCGCAGTCGTCGATATCGCCGCGGCGTTTAACCTCGAAGAACGCGGCGAGGGCAAAATTCTGGTCAATTTCGGCGACCTGATCACCAAATTCCAAAACCAGATCGTTTACGCCTCCAACAGCCTCATCAAAAAGAATCCCGATGCGGTCCGCGCCTTCGTCCGTGGCTTTTTCCAGACAGTGGCTTACGCTCGCGGCCATCGCGACGAAACGGTCGCATTCGCCCAGAAGCAGCTGGGCGTGACGCCGGTCGTCGCAACCCGCGTCTACACCACGCTGATGCCGGGAAAATTCTTCTCGAAGGATGGGCGCTTCGACCCCGACATCCTCAAGGCTATGAGCCAAGGATTCGTCGAGATGAATCTGCTGAAAAGCGACCAGGATCTGACGAAATACGTCACGGATAAATTTCTGCCGAAGACGCCGTAACGGGCTTTGCCGGTTCTATGACAAGCTCTCTCCCGGGCGCATCAGCGGCGGAATAATCCTGCTCGCTTGCGCGGGGCCCGAATATTTGAGACCTTGATCCTTCGCTGGCTTTTGTTGCTTTTCTAGCCAACGAAATTGTGGGGCGATCAGGGAAGCCGAACCATCGGTACCTGTCGGGGCCGGAACGATGGACGACGAACGTCATAGTAAAATGCCAGGCGTCGGCGACGACCGCGACTTCACCTATGATGCGTTTATCAGCTATCGCCACGTGGAGCGTGACCGCAAATGGGCGGAATGGCTGATCGCCTCCCTCGAAGCCTATCGGGTACCGAAATCGCTGCAAGATAAGGGGTATCCGGCCCGATTGCGCAAGGTTTTCCGGGATGAGGATGAAATTCCGGCCTCTCCCGACCTCAACGATCAAATAAAACTCGCGCTCAAAAGCTCACGCTTTCTGATCGTCATTTGCTCGCCCTATACGCCGCGGTCGAAATGGGTGCAGCGCGAAATCGAGATGTTCAAGGAGATGGGCCGGGGCGACTACGTCCTGGCGCTCCTGACCGAGGGCGAGCCGAGCGACTCGTTCCCGTCGCAGATGCTCGAGCGGGAGCGAAAAGTCGTTGGCGGCGACGGCAGCGTCACGGTCGTTAAAGAGGATGCCGAGCCGCTTGCCGCTGATGTGCGGGCGTCGCGCCATGAATCTGCGGCGCGCCTCAAGCGCTTTGCGCTGCTTCGCCTGGTCGCCTGCATCCTGGGCGTAAAGTTCGACGACCTCCGCCAGCGCGAGCATGAGCGGCAGCGGCGCCACTGGATAATCGGCGCGGCCGCCGCGGCGGCGCTATGTCTGCTCGCGGGCGGCACCGGGATCGCCTACCGCTATCTGATGCTGCCGACCACCACGCATTACCGGCAGCTGGTGTGGCGATGGGGAGCGCCGCAAGGGCTCGCGCCGATCAGCGACGAAACCCGGGCGCACCTGGAGACCAACTATGCGGTGACAACAGAGCGACCCGGAATTTTTCAGCCGCCGCGGGTGATCGAACTGCGCCGCGAAAGCAGCGCCGGCACGCCGCGGGATTTCGGTCTCGATTTCGATTATGAGCCGGGTCATGCCCGCCTGGTGCTGCATTACTCCGCCGATGGTTCGGTCAGCAACATTGACGCGTTCGACGCCGCCAATCGGCTGGTGCGCCAGTATGCCTTCGACTGGGACGCGAAAAATCAAGCTGTGCTGACCTTCAAGCTGGGAGCCGTGGAGGTCGCGCAGGCGGCGACCACGAGCCTGGTAGTCGATTGGACCCTCTCGCCCACTCAACGATATCAGGCCAAGACCGACATCACCAAGAACCGGCTGGTCTTCGATCCCAACGGCTACATTCTGCAACGGAGCTATCTCAACAATACGGGCGATCCGCGCCACGACGCGCAGAACAGCTACGGCGAACGCTATCAGCACAGCGACGATGGCCTGCTGACCCGCCGCGTCAATATCGGCAGCGACGGCAACGAGATCGCCTTGCGCAACGGTTCGTTCGCCGTGGTCTTCACATACAACGCGAATTATCAGCTGGTCCGCGAACTGGTCGTCGGCCCCGACGGCAATCCGTTCAACGGCCCGGACGGCTTCGCCTATTTCACCCGCGCCTACGATTCACGGGGCAACGATATCGCCACAGCCTATTATCGGCTCGACGGCAAACCCGCCCTGCAACGCGCAGGCTTTTCCAAAGTCGAGGCGTCGTACGACCAGTACGGCAACAACATCGCGCTGGCATTTTTCGGCGTGCGGAGCGGCGGCACGACGTCCGCAGGCGGCACGGATTACGCCCCGACATTGAACTCATCGGGGTATGCGCTGGCGAAGCGCGAATACGATCAGCATTCGCACATTATCAGGGAGAGCTACTACGGTGTTGACGGCAAGCCGGTGGTGAACAAGGACGGGGCCGCCAGCGTCGCGGTCGAATATGACAGCCGCGGCAATCGGATCGCGCTCGCGTTCTTCGGCGTCGACGGCGCGCCAGCACTGAAGGCCGACGGCGAGGCCAAGCTCACACAAGTCTACGACAGCAACAACTATCCCATCGAGGATGACTACTTCGGCGCGGACGGCAAGCCGACACTGATCAAGGAGGGCTACAGCAAGGTAATCCGTCACTACGATGGCCGCGGCAATCTCACCGAGGAGAGTTATTTCGGCACAGACGGCAAGCCGATCGTCAGCCAGGACGGCTACGCTAAATATGTCATGCGCTATCAGAGCGGCAATGCGGTCGAGGTTTCCTATTTCGGTGCGGACGGCGGACCGATGGTCAGCAAGGAGGGGCTTGCCAAGTTGACGCGGGTCTATGACGGCAGCGGCAATATGACGGAGGAGAAATATTTCACCGCCGACGGGAACCCCGCCCTGTCGAGTAAGGGATATTCCCGTCTGGCGCAAACATTCGACAGCCACGGCAACATTACGAGGTTCGCTTATTTCGGCACCGACGACGCGCCGACCTTGAGCAAGGAGGGTTACGCCCGGCTCGATCAGAAATTCGACGAGCATGGCAATGTCATTGAGACGTCCTTTTTCGGCACCGACGGTAAGCCGACCTTGGGCAAATACGGTTATGCCAAGCGAACGGATCGCTTCGATCAGCGTGGCAACCCGATCGACAGCGCGTTCTTCGATGCCAATGGTCAGCCGACGCTGACGACGCAGGGAATGTCGAGGACCGCGCGAAGGTATGACGAGCGCGGCAACCTCGTTGAAGAACGCTATTTCGGGCTCAACGGCCAGCCTGTGCTGTACGACGGCTACGCCATCATGACGCAGCGCTACGATGCGCGCGGCAATCGCATCGGCGAGGCGTATTTCGGCGTTGACGGCAAGCCGACGCTGAATTCCGAGGGGGACGCCAGCAACGTCATCGATTTTGACGCCCGCGGCGATATCGTCGAGCAGGCCTTTTTTGATGTCGACGGCAAGCCGATCGCCCAGAAAGACGGCTATGCCCGGCTCAGGCGGAAATTCGATGCCCGCGGCAGCCTGATCGAAGAGGCGTATTTTGACCCGAGCGGTCAGCCGACCCTGAACAAGAGCGGCGACGCAAAGGTGACAATGACTTACGACAGCCGGGGCAACAAGATCGACGAGCGTTATTTCGGCGCCGACGGCGCGCCGACCCTGGTCAAGGATGGCTACGCCGAAACCAGCAGGCGCTTCGACGATCGCGGCAACCAGGTGGAGCAAAGCTATTTCGGCACCGACGGCAAACCGATCGCGATGAAGAACGGCTATGCCACCGTCAAGCGCGAGTTCGACAGCCAGGGCAACCAGACAAAGGTGGCGTTTTTCGATGCCGGCGGCGCACCGACCGTCAGCAACGAGGGCATCGCCCGCATCGAGCGCAAGTACAATTCGCGGGGCAACCTCATCGAAGAGGCGATGTTCGGAACGGACGGCAAACCGGCCGCGACCGCAGGCGCGATCGCAAAGTCGATCAACGTCTACGATGCGCGCGGCTACCGAATCCAGGAAAGCTATTTCGGCATCGACGGCAAACCGGCCCTGCGGACGAACGGCTACGCCGTCCTGCGCAATACGTTCGATGCCCGCGGCAACGAGATCATGCAATCCTACTACGGCATCGACGGCAAGCCGACGCTGCACAACGACGGATACGCCGCGGTCCAGAGCATCTATGACGCGCGCGGTAACTTGATCCAACGGACGTTTTTAGGTCTCGACGGCAAGCCGATCGTCTTCAAGAGCGGCTACGCACGATTTGACGAGACTTACGATGCGCGCGGCAATCTCCTGCGCATTTCATACAGCGGTATTGACGGCAAGCCTGCGCTCTATCAGAACCGCTACGCCAGTTTGACGAAAGCCTACGATCAGCGCGGATTTAACACCGAGATCGCCTATTTCGGCGTTAACGGCGAACCGGTTCTCAACGACCGGGGCGTGGCAAAGATATCCTATGCGTATGACTCCAGAGGCAATCAGATTGAAGAGCGTTTCTGGGGAGTAGACGGCAAGGCGGCGACGAACGCCGATGGTTGCGCCAGACAGACCAACAAATACGACGGGCGCGGCCTCGAAGTTGAGTACGCCTGCTACGGGCTCGACGGAAATCTGGCGATCAACCGCTCGGTCTTCACGGCTAGAGTCACAACGGTTTACAACAATCGCGGACAGTTTATCGAGCAATCCAGATTTGGGGCGCACAACGAGGAACTGGGCACGGTCACCTACACCTACGACGCGCGCGGCAATCAGATCACTTTCGCCATCTTCGGTGTCGATGGCCGGCCGGCCGTTGGACCGCCCGGTTTCGCAAGCTCTCTGCGCAAATACGACTCGCGGAGCAACCTGATCGAACAGGACGATTTCGGGGCCGATGGCAAGCCTGTGATCGCCGGCGGCGGGTTTTTCAAGGAAACCATGACATTCGATTCGCGTAACCGGCAAATCGGCGTCGCGTATTTCGGATTGGATGGCAAACCCATTGTCAGCCGATACGGCTTTGCCAGCGCGACCTGGAGCTACGATCCGCGCGGGCAGCGAATCAACGTAATGCGTTTCGGCGCCGATGGGCAGCCACTCGCCGCGCATTGAGTTTACGGCACAAGGCGCAATCGCTGTTCGCCCCGCCGCCGGCGTTACGCCTCCGCCGATTTCGGGCGATGGCCGCTCACCTCGGCGGCGGCGTCGGGATGCAGGGTCCAGCCATGGATCAGGCTCAACAGCGCGAACGCCACGGCGCCCGCGAAGGCGACCTTGAAGTCGAAGGTCGAGAGCTTGGTCGCGCCGCGCCACACCAGCGACAGATGCAGCAGCACCGCTACCGTCGAGATGCCGAAGCCGCGGCTTAATTGCTGGGTCATGCTGGCGATCGATGTCGCCGTGCTCATCAGCGGCTGTTCCACATCCGCGTAGGTCATCGCCTGTGTCGCGGTGAATTGCAGCGACTGGAAGAAGCCGGCGATCAAGAGCAGCACGAAGATCGTATACTCCGGCATCTGGGCATTGAAGAAGGCACACATCGAGATCGCGGCGGCGCTGATCACGCCGTTGACGAGAAGGACGTTGCGGAAGCCGAAGCGCCGGATGATCGGCCGGGCGGTAAGCTTCATCGACAGCGATCCGGCAGCCGTAGCAAAGGTGATGGTACCGGACACGAATGCGGACAAGCCGAACACGACTTGCAAAAGCAGCGGCAGCAGGAAGACCAGTGTTCCAGCGCCGGCGCGAAATAGCGAACCGCCGAAGATGGCGGCACGGAACGTGGCGATGCGAAATACCGAAATGTCGAGCAGCGGATGCTTGGCCCTGCGCAGGTGCCACAGCGAAAGCGCGCCCAGCGCGAAGCCGAGCACCAGCAAGCCGAAGGCGATGGGCAGTCCGCCGTGACCGCGGCCGATGGCCTCAACACCGTACATCACGCAAAAGGCCGACGCGCCGGTGAGCAGGAAGCCGATCCAGTCCAGCGGGCGCGGGTTGTCTTCCTTCGGGTTTTCGAAGAACAGCGTCACCAGCAGAATGCCAAGCAGGCCCAGCGGCACGTTGACGAGAAAGATCCAGCGCCACGAAAAATAGGTGGTGATGAAACCGCCGATCGGCGGGCCGAGCACCGGGCCAAGCTGCGCCGGCACCTGCAGATACGCCATGGTGGCGATCAGCGCGGTCTTCTCCACGCTGCGGAACAGCACCAGCCGGCCGACCGGCACCATCATAGCGCCGCCCAGACCCTGCAGCACGCGCGCCGCCGTCAGCTCAGCCACATTGCCGGACAACCCGCAGAGGATCGAGCCGAGCGTGAACAGCGCGATGGCGGCGCGAAAGATCACCCGGCCGCCGAAGCGATCGGCCGCCCAGCCGCTGATCGGAACGAAGATCGCAAGGCTCAGGAGATAGGCGGTGACCGCCAGACTGAGCTGCACTGGATCGGCATGCAGCGATATCGCCATCTGCGGCAGCGCCGTGGTGATCACGGTCGAATCGATCTGCTGCATGATGATCGCCGATCCGACGATCATGGCGACGACTTTGGTCTTGGTCTCGGGTGACATGTGGCGAAAGGATCAGGCTGCAGTGCAGCTATAGCACCTCGCCGCGCGATTCCATCACCTGGAGACGGCGCGACCGGCGCGCAGAGCCCATATCTGGGTTGTTCGCACGTCCGGCCGTTACCATTATGCCTGAAACCGGAGACCTATTTTGCTGCGGTCGCCGGCTGTGCTGGCTTGGCTAGGGCGGTCTCCGGTTGCGCGGGCTTCTTGGCCGGAGCGGCGTCGGCCGTCGGCTTGGGCGCGGCCGGTTTCGACGCGGCCGGCTTTGCGGGGGCCGGGCGCTCGAAATAGACATCGACCTTCATCCCGACGAGCAGCGGGCCCGGATCGGTCAGGTCGATTTGAACCTGCGTCACGTCGAAATCGGTGAGATTGCGCGAATTCGGCGAGTTGATGCGTCCCGCTTGGACGATCGGCGCGATCGACGCGACCTTGCCGTGGAAATCGCGGCCCGGGAACGCATCGGCGCGGACCACGACCAGTTGCCCGATCTTGACCTCGCCGATGTCGCGTTCGTCGAGTTCCGCACGCACGCGCAGCGACGACAGATCGCCAAGCACCACGAGCGGATCGGGCGAAGACGGCGATGCCAGTTCGCCGATCCTGGCATTGACCTGCAACACGGTGCCGGCGATCGGCGCGCGGATTTTCAGCTTTTCAAGACCGACTTCGGCCGACCACAGA
>Ga0335078_10003375_pt1 | contig 23812 bp, 15 predicted proteins | sample Lox_Sample_32_FD_206711 | JGI IMG/M metagenome (GOLD analysis project Ga0335078, IMG submission 206711) | Soil microbial communities from Loxahatchee National Wildlife Refuge, Florida, United States - Lox_Sample_3.2 | ecosystem: Environmental > Terrestrial > Soil > Wetlands | place: USA... | reverse complement strand
CAGGTCCGAACATGAAACGTGCGCTGTATTATGCATGATCCTTCGGTTGGGCGCCATCCCACAATTCGTAACAATCAGCGCCCTGATTGCTTCGAGCCACATCGGGGAAATCATATACCGCCTCAACAGGGCGATGGACAGTCGTCGTACTCCAAAGCAGGTAGGGGAGACCGCCATGCAAATAGCTTCCTACGCCGGTTGGCCGAATGCATTTTCCGCGCTGCCCGTTGTAAAGGATGGCCGCGGGGAGTATCTGCGATGAAGCCCAGATAGGCCTCGAGCAATCCGCGCGAGAGCCACACCGTCATTTTGTTATGGGGGTCGTTGGCAATCTCATCGGTCATGGCTGCATTGTTGAATTCACGAGCGAACGCCTGACTCGCAATGGAGCCGCGGTTGAACCAAACCCCTTGCTTCCCGTCGTCGAAGTGCTCAGTGGTAATGTCGAACGTAATGGTGTCGCCTTGCTGGAGTGCACCGGGCCGTCCGTACATGGCGGCGATCGTGAACTTGTAGGGCGTACCCGGGTCTGCGGTGTAATCCGACCACAGGAAGCTCTGAATGGGATTCTCAAACGTAGAGTACTGCGCATTCGGTTTCGGATCAGGTTGCAGTGTCTCGAAAACCTTGAGGCCCTTGAGCCAATCTCCGGGTCTGCCGGGGTGTTCGCGCTTAAATGCGAAGCCCATCAATCCCCGACACTTTTCTTCTGCGAGATCCAAGGCGATCAAAATCACTCGCGAGCCGGCGATGACTCTTGCGCGAAACTCTCCAGGCGCTCCGGGTGTCGTTAGACGCATTGCTCCTCCTCTTGCTCATAATTTTCGCTGGTATAACGTAGTTGCCGAAATAGATGTTCTCTAAGTCAGGTTGATATCTCCTAGTTTGGAGACTTCGAATACGCTCGGTCTTCGGGCGGCAAGGCCCGAATGCAGCGCTCGGCCCCCTGACTCAGGATGTCCTCGCTCAGTCTCCAAGGATTGCCGAAGAAGGCCTGGCTGGCGTCGGCGTCAATCTCCACGATGGCGAGTTCATTGCTTGCTTTATCTGTCGGGCCAAGCGATTCCGCGAAGATTACCCGCATGCTTTCGCCCGGATAGGACCAGGGCGGACCGTCGTCCCCAATGAGCCAGTGAAAATATTGCGTCGCGGCGTTCCGGTATCGGGCCTGATGTCGGGCGAGGTTGACGATCATCAGATTCGACCATTCGTCCTGAGTCATCCGCTCTTTCCACTTCATCATCTGTGCATGCGTTCCCTGGATTTGCGCACAGCCAGCCTGATCCGCGTTCTGCAGCATAAGTGGTCCCAGTTTCCGGGCAAACGACAAAAGGTCTTCCCGTCGCACGGTCTTCGAGTGCAGTGTCGACGTAACGAACTCATCGGAAGTGCGAAGAATGGTTCGCTGCCTTTCCAACTGATCGGCCGAAAACAACTGCGGAGTCAAGGCCGAGAGCGCCGCCTCGACGCAAGCGGATAACCGAGTGAGCGCCGGCGTCTGAGCATCGAGAGTGACCAGATTCTTCTCAACCGGTGAAAGGAGGAGATACACGGTGAAAGGAATATGAGCGACGTCTTTGAGCGCGTGGTAACTATCCGGAATTACTCTGGCTCTGGTCGTCGCGTTTTGCTGATGCAAGATCAATTCACTACCGGAGACGACGACGTAAGGAGGCTGGTGACCCAGAACCAGATCTTCTCGCGCCGTGTAGCTGTCGACAAAACTCCGGTCAACCTCGCCGAGGGGTCCCGGTGGAATTACCGGCATCTGGTGAGCGGGTGCCGGCGGCGCCGGTGCGGGGGGATTCGCACTCTCTGGACTCGTGCAGGTTACGCTGTTTGTCGCTTCAAGATGAGAAGGCAGAGGTGGCTGCTCCTGTGCCCTGAGGCAGGGCTGTCCCTGCAGCAGAAGGGTCACAAATAGGCAGCCCACTGATCGGCGCGGGGCATGCATGGTCATGGTTGAACCGTCCTTTTAGGGTGAAGGCTTCGTAGCGGTGTCCGCTGTCAGCGGTGACGCACGGTAATGTCGCCAGGTGTATTCGCGCGCCTGGCCCACCGCTTCCGCCAAGGCATCGAGATCTGCCTGAACCTTGGTTTTCTCGTCCCGGCACGAATCCGGTTTTGCGCTGCCACCCCCGTTGAGAAAAGTTCCGTAGGTGCGGAGAGAGCATTCCATCAGCTTTTCCACTGAATCGCGAGAGGCGGCCCAATGGGAGACAACGGCCGGATGGTTGAAGTGGTAGTACTCCAGGAGAAGACCTGTTTTGTATTTTTCGGCGTCCCACTTGAGCGAGAGTTTCTGATGCTCTTCGAGGAGAGCCTTTTTCTGCTTCCGTACGTCCGGACGATCGGCAGGCTGAATATTCTTCTCCTCGAAAACGGGCTGGGTGAGCGAGATCAAGACCTGTGAATCGGAAACGGCTTCGCCGAGCAGATCATACGTTTTCTGCACGACATCCTGCTGCTTCGAGATGAACTGGCGGTACTCGGCCACCTCGAGTGCCGTCCGCTTCGCGCGGTCCTGGTAGGAAGAGACGATGAGTTTACCGACGATCCCACCGAGAACCACGCTGACTAGAGTGAGGAGGAGTTTTGACTCGAGAATTTGATGCCAAATAGGTTCTTCGTGAGTCCCGGATGGGGATGTGCGACGCCGAAGGATCTCGGTATAGAAGGCTTCTTGTCGTAGCAGGCGTTCTTCTTCTGGAGACCATTCAGGTTGGTGTAGGCCTGGCATAGTGTCACTCGGAACGAATTTGAAAAACGCCAATCGAAGCTTGAGGTTCAGGGTCTAGACGCCGGTTTGAGTTTGAAGTCTTGCGTCTTCTGTTGATGGGCTTCCACCTTGACGCGCTTCTTTGCCTGAGCGTATCCACTCGCTTTTGCGATCACGTCGTACGTTCCCGCCCGGAGGGCGGACCTTGCGTAACTGCCATCCTTCGCGGATGTTTCGGTTACTGCATCACTCCCATCATCGGGAACGAATTCAAGGGAGGCATCCTCGATCGGATTCCCCTTGTCGTCTCGAACCGTGCCTTTGATCTCGCCGAATAGTGAGCTGCCGACAGGCAGAATGTCGAGGTCAATGTTCAGACTGGCAGCCTCTCCTGGCTGGATGGAAGCTTCGCGAATCACCTCCCGAAATCCCTGGACGGAAACCTTGACTGTGTATTGCCCGGGAAGTAGGCCAGGGAAGGTAAATTGCCCGGCGGAATTGGTTGTGGTGGTGTGTGTCTGTCCGGTGGCCTTATTGGTCACGGTCACCGTCGCATTTGGAACGGCGGCTCCTCCCGCACTCACTGCCCCAACTAGCGTCGAAGTGCTGCCTTGTTGTGGTGATGCGACCGTGGCCAAAATGGGGAAAAGAGCGAACGCGGAGAGGATGGTGTATAACGCGACGCGAAGAGAAAAACCGCTCTGGGCAGCGGGCATCGATGACTCCAATGGGAGCGACTCTGGAAGCGGTAACTTTCGAGAGACTATCTCAGGACGTTATAGCCTGTCAACGCATGCGGCACGTACTCCGGACGTATACCGTGCCGCAAGCGACAAACGCACCTGCCTAATTCCTATAACTATGAGTCTTACGAACGATGCGTCAACGGGCGTCATGGAAGGCAATAGATCGTGTGTCGATTCCAAAAGCACACATTTGTCAGGGAGAGTTGATCTGGAAGAGAACGCGCTTGTCGGCCATCGCGAACTCGGCGAAGGTACATCGCAAATTGGCGGGAACCTCGAGGGCCAGCCATGATGCCTCGCTGGATGTCGCGCCGGTATGAATGGCAAGAATCGAGAGTGGAGTATGGATGCAGACAGTCTTGTCCTTTGCCGAGTCTGCCTTCCCCACCGTCTTCTGGTAGCAAGGAATCACCGATGCGCCTTCGGTCCATCCTCCGGCCGGCGTTGTGTCTTCTTTCAAAACGTAGAAATAAATCTGCGAGTCGGGCACATGGGTTTTCAACACTGGTCTCGGAGAGATGTCCTCGGCCGGTATCGCTTGCCCCGGCTGGACAGCGGAGGCTGCTAGATGCATCCCGTTGGCGCTTTCATCCCGAAGGAGAATCCTAGCGGCGGCGAGAGGCTCCTCCGGATACGCAAGATCTCCCGGGCGAATCTGGTGATTGCTGGGCAAAGAGTGTTCGGCTTTCCATGTGACTGTATACCCGGGAGAAAGCGGTGACGCCTGGAATACCCGATACAGCCCAAAGCCGAACAGGGCTACAAAGACGAGGGCGCTGAGGATAACGCTACGCATGGTCGTAGGTGATCGTTATTGCGGCCCCGGTTTCGAGCTTTCTCCCGAGGTCGAGCCAGATTTGCTGTTCTGCATTGTTGTTGGCCGGAAGCGGGAGATGCAAGGCCTTTAGCAGTTGAAACCGGAAGAGTTCCACAGATGTCCTCACGGTCTCGGCAAACGCCACGTAATTGATGAAGACCAGGCGCTGGCAGACGAGGATCGCGAAGAGGCCGAGCATTGCCACGAGCGTGTAAACGAGAGGCCTGGAGCCAAACCAGATATTCAAAGCAATCCAGCCGATCGTGAAGATAGCAGCAACCGCCGTCATCGCGACGGAAAAATCCAGGCGCGTCTTGGCGTTGTCGAGCGTCGGAGCGAACTTCTCGTCGGCCGAGGCGACCTTCTGCAGATCGGCCCAGAACAAAGAGACGTCGATTCCGTAATTTGAAGTGATGTAATCGCGTTGGGCTTCCTGGATATTGGCCAGTTTTGTGGGGCCCACGTTCCTGGGCTGGGCAGGATACTGGAATATCCGATCGGTGACCCGTCGGTACAATTCACGTTCAGCACGGTCAAGACCGGCGGGCAAGACGGTGTTGCAGAACCCATCGAGAATCTGGGCCAACTCTGGGACATGTGTCGTCGAGGTGACGTGGAGTTCGGTCACGAGTTGGTCGTGGAACGGCACCAAGTCTTTCTGAGGGACGGTTTCATACCTATCCAACCGGGAGTTAAGCTGCTCATAGCCGGGAGCAAGATTCCTGTCCGTAAAGGAGCGGCCAGTTCCCGTGCGATCCGCGGCCAATTGACCTGGCCATTGCTTGACCGCCTGACGATAGAGCCCGACTTCATGAAGCGCGTCCTGCATGCTCGCCTGCAAGGACCGTAGGGACTTCCGGTGGGAATCGGCGAGCCAATCCTGGACAAAGGATGGCCAGATGCGCCCTTCGAGAACTTGCCGGAACCACGGGTTCAGCAGCCAAAAGACAAAACTGAACATGGAGAGCAAAAGGAGACAGACCACGCCCATCTCGAATTGTTCCGTGAGTTTGGCACGAAGGAAGTACTCGGAAAGGTCGCGGCACGCGGCGGATTGCCAACATGCCAAAAGCCAGGAGACGGCAAGGAGCAGGCTAACGGGTAGAAAGCCCGCCAGCAGCATCCCTTTCCCAAAAATGTTTTGCAGAGCATCCAGGACTCCAGTGATTTTGTCCATAATGAAGGGTCACTTTCGTTCCAAACCAAGTGCGTAGTCAGAAGCAATTCATGGTGCCATGCCCCGTGGGCGCCTTCGGGCAGGGAGTCTGATCCAGGGTCGGCGTGGAATCGAAAACGGTATGATTTTTATTTTGGCTGCTGCACAGACAGACCTTGGCAGCGCCTGCGACGTTCCCGCCAACGCTCTCGAAAAGAGAGGTGACGCGAATGAGGGGCTTGTTTGTGGGAGGCTCCATCGAAAAGAGGCGGATGCGAGCGACCGGTCGGGTTTCTTGCACGGAAACCGGGTGACCGAGATCGCGCATGGCGGCGAAGTTCAGGCGGTCAAGGTATCCTTGAGCGATCTGATAGTTCATGAAGAGCTGACAGGCATCGGTGTCATAGCCGACCACGACGGCTCGCTTATCGAAGGATTTCATTTGAGCGATGGCGTCGCCGAGCGTTGCGGTTGAGGGTAAAAAGGGAAGATCGAAATCAGTTCCACCCGCTGCGATGCCTTTGGGATGAAAGGTGACGACGATCTTTTGCGTGCCCTGGGTATCCCGCACCCGGATGTAAGGAACCCGATCCTTGGAGTTGAACTCCTTAAACGCCACGACCTCGGATCGCGTAGTGTCCGGCGCAAGGGAGACGATGGACGGATCCTGCAACAGACTGAATTCGTCCTCTTCGGGCGCTGCCGATGCACTTTCGAAGTAGACGATGTCCGTTGGATTGTTTCGCTTCCGACGGGCCAAGAGAACGATTTGCGATCCTAGTTGGTGGGCTTCGTAGGACTCCGCGAAAGATAGTTTCGGTGCCATTTGCGCCTCCTCTTAGATGCAGGCCAGGCCAATCATGAGACTCTGCCTCGGACACCGTTTCGCCGGCGAGCAGCAGAAGAGGAGGAGAAAATGAAGAGAAGAGGATTCTTGCACACGGGCCCTCCATCTGTACGACGCGACAATGCTGCAACGGGGCGCTCGAGACACTTCAGTGCGGAGAGTCTACTGTAATAACTGTGTAAGTCAACCAGAGAATACTTACGCTTACGATAGCTGTCGGGTTTTGGAGACCTCCCGCGAAGTGGCTAGGTATTTGAGATGAAATTCTTCAAGATGTTCTGGCTGTGAGGCGGATCTTCCCACGGCATGTAAAGCTGTGACAAGCTCCTCCAAATATAGGATGCGAACGTGAGACCGGAAAGGTTCGATTGCGCAAGTTCTGATGACAGGCTCGCAGTGCCGCAAAGCGGAATTCGATTTTGGGAACAGGAATACCGCGATGTCTTTGGTATCGTCACGCAAATGCCAGATATTTCGCATAATTTGGTAATGGTTTAGGAACTGTCGAGCGGTGCAGAAGGCCGGCGCAAATCTTAGAGTTACCCCGGACCTGTAGACCTTTTCAAATTTCTCTAAGTGGTTGTTGTCGGTCTTTGCAGCGCCGAATTCGGATTCCGTGTATTTGACTTCGAAGTTGATCCGCGCACCGTCTTTTAGATGCAGCGAGAAGTCGATGCATGTGCCCTCGGTCGGATCTGGTTGAAACTCAAAAAAAGCTTGATCTGTCGGTTGTCCGTCCACTTCGATGACGGATAGAAGGGTGGCCAGCCCCGCTGGGTTCTTTCTCAGCAGCGGAAAAAACAAATTAAAGCAGAGCGCTTGTGAAGAATTGAGGTGATGGAAATCACGCTGCAAGTGAATTTCTTGTGTGTCAAACCAGTGCCAGAATTCCTCCCGGAGGCTTGGAAGGATGTTTAACTTGTACCGATCCGAGGGAAGGATGTGCTCATACTCTCGGCCGTTGCGCAGCCAAACTCCCTTATCTGAGACTTGGAGAACGTCTTTCTTATACGTGGATAACCATCGTTTCGCTTGTTCTTGAAATTCGTTTCGGCTCATTGGATCCACTAGATTTGATATAAGCAATTCACCTGGACCGTCGCGAGGAACGCCCTAAAGTGGCGATCACATAAATAGCGGGCTTTGCTAATGGGCGCAGTTTTCGGTGATCACGGTGCGGATTGCTGGTTCCTCGCGCGCAACGTGGCTCCAGCCAACGACAGCAAGCACGCGCTTGCCGTCACACACGGCACCTGTAATCTTGGCCACGATAACCTGGTCGCGGAATTCGGTGCTGGCACGGGCTATCTCATTCATTCGGCTCGCAAGATGCGCGGGATCAACCCAGCTCATCGTTGCGTTCTCGTAAGTGAGGAGTTTCGGAAATCTCTCGGCAAACGTTGGTTGCATTTCGGCCACATTACGGGGCCGAACGTTCTTTAACGTGGGTTCGGCGCTATATCTAGCGATCGCGTCTTGAAGGAACTCTTCCTTGTTGATTTTTGGAGAGTTCAGCCCATCATATGCAGCGAGGTCCCGAACGATGTAAAAGAGTTTCACCTCCTCCGGCTGATATTGCCGAAGAAGTTCGGCAACCTCCTTTCCGAATTCTGGCTCCATGCTGAATGCGGGAATTGTGGATCCGGCCAAATATTTCACGAGACCCCTCTCGCCGTACTCGCGGATGGCTTCGCTTTTTGGGTCCCCCTGCTCAAGGATCCGAAGGTCGGGGATTTCGGGTCCCTCGTAGAACACAACATCCGGGTCAAGCCGTCTCCAAAAATATTCGATCTCCGGGAACTGTTCGTCGCAGGGATCGTAGGAGTGTTTCACTCCAAAGTAGAGCAACGCGCCGTGCGACGTGTAGATGTTCAAAAGGTAGGGCTGTCTATACTGAACCTTATTGTATTCCTCCCATGGCATTGTGCGATAAGTCTGCGACCTGGCTGGGGCCAAAACCAAGGTGCAAGCAAAAGCCAGCAGGAGATACTTGAGATGTGCTCCTAGCTTTGCCGCGACAGATTCCATAGGTGTACTTCCGTTTCTGCTCACCGGGTGTGCGTCCATCCGTGCTAATTTCTTTGCAGAAGTTTACGATTTGGGAACGCAGACCCAGTCACCTGTGCTGCTGAGAACGCACCGTTCGGTCTTGGGGTCGCAGGGTGGATTGCATTGGCCCGCCATGGCCTGCGTGTTCACACGAAACGTCATTCCGTGAACTTGCAAGCCGGTCACCCCTGCCGCACGGAGCGCCTTGTCAGCAGCCTTCTTCAGATTAGGAAAGTGCTTTTTCGCCGTCTTGGAGAACTCCGCTTTCATTTGCTTGATGTCAGCCTCGGACATTTCTGACTTTCGTGACGTTTTCTTTCTGGGCATTTTATTTACCTGCTTTCTGTGCTGGAGTTGGTGTAACTGTGAATGCTGCGTGCACGGGATCGTTGTCTTCGGAAATCAAATCTAATTCATTATCCACGCCGGGCTTGGCGGTCACCGTGCGCGTCAGCCGGATGGAAATCTCCGTCCCTTCGTCATTGCATTTGAAAGTGAGGCTCTCCTTATCGAACAGGACCTTCTTTACCTGATCGAGGTTCTTCCCTTTGTAGGTAACCGTCTTTGCGACATTCTGTGGGATCGTGACTTTCTGATCTTTGTCAAGTTTAGGGCCCGGAGGCGGCGGTTCGGGAGGCGGCACGTTGCCGATGAGCAGGGGATAGTTAGCTTGCTTGTTCACGAGCGCGAAATGGTGGAATTGCTTTAGATCTTTCGTTTCCATGTCCAGACTGAGCATCGGCGGGGACTTCTGCGCACACTTTAAACCGCCTTCCGGCGGAATCACTGCGTCATCTTTCAAAACTTGGAAGATTCTTTTGCCATCCAACTCCAGCTCCCAGTCCTGCGTTCTATGTGTGCTGTTGGGATTTTCTAGATGATACCCACAGAGCCACATCGTTGGGTCGGTCGCAGAAATCAGGAGACGTGTTCTGTCTTTACCCCCGATTCGAGCAACTTTCAGTGTTGCGTCGTAATGGGGAAGACTGGCCGACCAAGCAGGGCCCTCAAACGGAAATGTCACTGTGATGGTGACGGGGCCGGCCTTTACAAAGGACCCGGGTACGAAAGTGGTGACGTAGACCGAGCAATCGTCAGCTTGCTCGAAGAACGAAGGTGCGGAAGATGGTATCCCGTTGACGGAGACTACCGGGCGGTTCGCTCTGGTCTGCAGGTCGTCAATCGTAATCGTTTTAGGTTTATGTTGGTCGTCATAGAATGCAAGTGTCGCCTGGACTTGATACATATCGTTGCCAGATGGCAAGAATTTCAGGCCTCGAAGGTCAAATCCCGCAGGCAGAAAAGGGTCGGCAGATTGTAAGGGCTTCGCTTTCCCGTAGCGTCCGCTGAGCACACCCTCGGTCACGGCAGCACCCAAAGGCAAGGCAACTTCCAGTTGCTGGTCCGACTTAATAACCAGGCCGTCCGCAGGCGTTGCGTAACTTTTCCCGCCAAACCGAACTGTTGTGCCCGGAAAGAAATTCTTACCTGTCACGATGGCAACACCGCTGGAGGCGTCGCCTTGCACCCAGGTAACTTTGCTGACTTCCGGGCCCAGGTCTAGCTGCGTAGTTGCGGTCCTTGGGACTGCCACGTCGGCAAAAACAATTGGCTTGCCGTCGGGTGGATGTCTCTCCGTCTTAAACAAGCTGGCCCAGAATGACGGCTTGCCTCCGGTCAGTTGGCTTCCCTGGTCATAGCGCATCCAGGAAGTCCTGACGTCAACCTTAAGATTGGGTGTTGCGCTCGCGTCTTCACCTCGTTTCGCCACATCATCATTCGCGGGCAGCGCGAGCACGGCGAGCATATGACGCATGCCGGGCGAAACCGAATGCCGGCCCAACACGGGCCTGAATTGCCAGCCGAAGTTCACACTTTTGCCGTCAGGATCGGGTCGCTGAAACGAAACAGTGTCCATGTCCCGGTAGAGATAGAAGACTTGGCTTCGCTTCTGGGTCGCATAGCCAACGGAGAAAACCGCGGAAGCAATTGCACCTCCGAATGCGTCGGCCCTTTGGTTCAATGTAGCCGCGTTGTGGGAACCTTCCTCCGGCATGATCGCAACGAGCGACATCTTGTCCGCGGTGTCGCAGTTTGGCAAGCCATTGCAGTTTTTCATGGTCACCACGACGTCCACCACCGCCACAGCATCCTTCGCGTTCACAGAAGGCTCGATGTCCACGTCAAACCCAATGACTGCCTGAAGACGGGAATTCCCTTTGTAGACTCGATCACTCACGGCTCGCTGCACCATCATGCTGATGTTGTAAAACTGATAGGTAAGATTGACTTGATCCGAGAGCAAGTCGGCGGAATTCATCCCGAAGTTCGGCGTGAAAGCAGGCGCCGTCTGCAATGTAGGCAGCGCCGGTGGTTGCGGTCCTAGTGTGGGCGAAGGAGTTGACGCGGCGGGAGTGGTGGCAGCAGTCGTACCCGAACTGGAGGTTGCCGTAGGCGTCAAAGTAATCGAGACGGTCGGAGCTGTCGAGGTCGCCGCTGTTGTGGAAGGCGTTGCGCCAGCACCGGCGGCACCCGCGAATACGGATGCAGCGTTAGGGCCGACCGCCCCATTAAGCATGAGCGATTGGCTGAAATCTTGATTGGTGAATCCCTGCAGGTTACCCAGGGCGCTCGCTAGGGCCTTGGTGTCAATGAAGCCTGGAGCGCGCATGCTTTCTGCAAGGCTGTCCAGCATCAACGTTAAGGCCCGCGAATCGTACATTTTTGGCCGGCCCACGTGAATCCCGTTATCATCGGGGGACTGCGCCGTCATCGGTAAGAGGCCTGCCAACAGCAACAACGCGATCAATCGAAAACAACGCGGCACTAAGCGATGGCTTGAGCGTGTCGCTCTCATCGTGCCTCCTTTGGTCAGCAGTCGGCTCCGGAGCCGTGGAATTCTTCGGGCTGAGAGAGTTCGCCGTCGGATTTTTCCATAGCCACAGGACTCGGTTCGGACTCAGGCGAGTCTTCGCATTAACCTTAAGTCCCTGATCCAAGCGGAGTGTGTCAGATGGGCTCTCGCTCTAGGTTCGTGAGGGCGACCCACTGGACACCTCGGGAGTTCTGTCATTTCATGCGAAGGGTCTGATGGATGCAAGGACTCGCCTCAAGGGGTGCTGCATCCCAGCAGGGGCTGCTCTTCGGGGAGGCGATACCTATGCGGAAGTATATACGCTGTCTTTGGTAATATTTCAAGAACGTTACTTTGCATCAACCCAATGCGGTGAGTTCGAGACCGTTCCCTCGCGCGTGTGCTTCAGAACTAACAAATTGACACATCCCATGACTCGCATGCAATCGCGGTGTCCGGAGTGGCAAGCCCTCCCGCCTTGTCTCGTGGTCGCGTCCGCTTGACGATATAGGATTACAATGGTAATCTTATAAAACCATGCGTTACGACCGGGAACACAAGACGAGGACTCACGAGCGGATTGTAAAGGCCGCTTCGCGCCAGTTCCGCGCAAAAGGATTGAATTCCCCCGGGGTAGCTTCACTGATGAAAGCCTCGGGGCTGACCCACGGAGGATTTTACAAACATTTCCGGGGGAAGGAAGATCTCGTCGTGCAGGCCCTCGAGGAAAGCCTGAATGAGATCTGCGCAAGGATGGTCGAAGCCACCAGGCGAGGGCCCGCGTCAGAGGGTTGGAAAGAGATCGTGAACGAGTATCTGTCGGTCGGCCATTTGGAACATGCGGAACTGGGGTGTCCGATTGCTGCTCTGGGTTCCGAGATTTCGAAGGCACCTTCCGGCGTACGGAAGCGGATTGCTCCAGCGCTCAAGGCCTATCGCGAACGTCTAGTGGAATTCATGCCGGGAGGATCGAAAGCGGAGAAGCAGAAGAACTTCATGATCATCATTGCGACGATGAGCGGAGCCGTAGCGATGGCGCGAACGTTGGCAGATCCGGCAGAAGGGCGGAAAGTGCTTGACGCGGTGAAGGAACACATCCTGAAGAGTTACTAAAAAATTTTGGCCGTTAGGATGATAATCATAATCCAATGAATAAGGAACTGATCGGACCGAAAGCGGAGTCAAGTCCTCTTTTGACGGAGGGGCGTGCCGGGGAAACTGCGACATCCGACGCTCCGAAACCGGAGCGGCATGCCTGGCTGACTCTGGGGTGGACGAGTCTCGGCGTGTTCATGGCGCTTCTGGATGCAACCATTCTCTTTGTCGCTTTTCCGAGCATTCGTCGCAGCTTTCCGGGTGTGTCTCCGGCCAACCTCTCATGGGTGTTGAACGCGTACAACGTAGCATACGCGGCTCTGCTGGTGCCCGCAGGGAGAGTCGCGGATCGGGTGGGCCGCCGGCGAATGTTTCTGTGGGGCGTGGGCGTTTTTACCATCGGATCGTTGGCGTGTGGGACTGCGCCAACTGCGTATCTGCTGGTTCTGGGACGAGTGCTCCAGGCGGCGGGCGGAGCGATGCTGATGCCATCGTCTCTTGCGCTCGTTCTGGATGCCTTTCCCCGCCCCAGATGGCCGGTTGCCATAAGTTTGTGGGCGGAAGTTGGGGCGTTGGCCGCGGCTGTCGGGCCGTCCGCAGGAGCAGCGCTCGTCCAGTTTGCGGGCTGGCGTTCCGCATTCTTCATCAACCTGCCCATCGGAATTCTGGCATTGCTGCAGGGGCAGCGCGTGCTGAGCGAATCGAAAGAAGGAAGCGACCAGGAGTGGCCCGATTTCCTCGGGATTATCCTGATGATAATCGGAGTCTCGCTGCTCGCGCTCGGCATCGTGAAGGTACGCGAATGGAATCCGTTGTGGCTTGCCGGAAGCGCGTGCAGCGCCCTACTGTCCCTCGGATGGTTCGCGCTGCGGGCCCAACGTGTGCGTGCGCCGGCACTTGATCTCTCCCTGTTCCGCGCACCAGCCTTCCGTTATGCAAATCTTGCCACGCTGATTTTCAACGCCGCATTCTCGGGAATGTTTCTGGGGAGCGTGCTTTTCCTGACCGCCGTGTGGGGTTACGACACGGCACATGCGGGGCTTGCGATGACGCCTGGACCCCTGGTCGTCATGGTCGTTGCGCCGTTTGCGGGACGCCTCGCGATGCGCGTCGGGAACCGGTTTTTGCTGGTCTCGGGCGGGATCCTTTTTGGCGTCGGATTTCTTCTGCGTTTTCTCGTGACGAGTTCCTCGCCTCACTACGTGAGCCAATGGCTGCCCGTGGTTTTTACGACCGGCGTATCCGTCGGCATGCTTTTGCCATCTCTTTCCGCGGCGGCCGTACAAAGCCTGCCGAAAGAGAGATTCGCTGCAGGTTCAGGAGTGAATCAGGCGGTCAGGCAACTGGGTTCCGTACTCGGCGTGGCCGTGACAATCGCCATGGTGGGAAGCGCCAGGGGAACGACAGCGCTGGGTCCGTTCCTGAAGTTCTTCTTCCTGCTGGCGCTTGCAGGTTTTCTGACAGCGGTGATTTCCGCTTCCATTGGTCCGGCGACCGGGCGAAACAGTCGGGATGCAGTTGCAGAGGAAACACGCGCAGCGCCTCGAAGCGGTCAGGGCCGACCTTACGCCTCTGCGGAACAGCGCAGTTCATCCGCGATGAACTGGCTTGCGCTGGCCATGCTGACCGGTGACCGTGCGAAATACCTGGGCCTGATTTTCGCAATTTCGTTCAGCTCGTTCCTGATTACCCAGCAGGCATCGATTTTCTGCGGCCTGATGAACCGGACCCGCTCGCAAATCCTGGACGTTAACGATGCAGACATCTGGGTCATGGACCCCGCAACACAGTATGTCGACGAGGTGTACGCGCTCAAGGACAGCGACCTCGGGCGTGTCCGGGGAGTGCCGGGAGTGCGCTGGGCTGTCCCGTTTTTCAAGGGACAACCCCGCGCGAAAGCTGCGGACGGAAAGTTTCGCGTGGGAATCCTGCTGGGACTCGATGACGCGTCGCTTGCCGGAGCACCCGAACCACGAAAGATCGTACTCGGATCGATCGAAGGTCTGCGCGACCCGGATGCCATCTTCATCGACGTAGCCGGCTACCACTTCTTCTTTCCTGGCGAACCGCTGTCGCTCGGCAAGGTGCTCGAGATGAACGATCATCGGGCGAAGATTGTCGGCATCGTCGACGCTTCGGCCCCCTTCACCACATTTCCGGTCTTCTACACGCGCTACAGCCAGGCGCTCAACTACGTCGGCCGGGAGCGGAAGCTACTTTCCTTCATTCTGGTCAAGGCGGTTCCTGGAACTTCCCTGCCCGCGCTCACGGCCCACATCCAGGAGGCTACCGGACTCAAGGCCGCGACCAGCAACACGTTCGGCTGGATGACGATCATCTACTATCTCCGGCACACGGGAATTCCGATCAATTTCGGTTTGACCGTTGCGATCGCGATGCTGGTCGGAACGGTTGTCGCCGGGCAGACCTTTTATCTTTTCACTCTTGAAAATCTCAGGCAGTTTGCCGCGCTCAAGGCGATGGGAACGACCAACCGCCGCCTGGTCGGAATGATTCTTCTGCAGGCACTCGTTGTCGGCGCGGTCGGTTACGCCATGGGCATGGGCACGGCGGCAACTTTTTTTGTCGTGGCACGCACGGAAGCCACGCGGGGAATCGTGATGCTGTGGCAGGTGATGGCGCTCACCGGCGGGATCGTGCTGCTCATCATCATGCTGGCCAGTTTGTTAAGCATTCGCCGCGTTCTTGTGCTCGAACCGGCGATGGTCTTTCGAGGGTAGAAAAATGGAACCGGCTGTCGTGTGCAGGAACATCACCAAGGCATTCGGGGAAGGCGACGCACAGGTGCAGGCACTGCGCGGGCTGGATCTCGAGATCGCTCTCGGAGAACTTGCGATGCTGGTAGGACCGTCCGGGTGCGGCAAGACCACACTTATCTCGATCATCGCGGGCCTACTCGACGCGACCTCGGGAGACCTCGAGGTGCTTGGCGCGCGCACGCCGGCGTTGCCACCCGAGGAACAGATTCTTTTCCGGCAGCGGAACCTCGGCTTCGTCTTTCAGCAGTTCAATCTTCTGCCAACGCTGACGGCCGCCGAAAACGTGGCCGTACCCCTGTTCGTCGCAGGGGAACGCCGCCGGATTGCCGTGGAAAAAGCTTCGGACCTTCTCGATGAACTTGGCCTCGGAGATCACTTGCGGCACCGGCCGTACCAGCTCTCAGGCGGCCAGCAGCAGCGAGTCGCGATCGCCAGGGCCCTGATTCACGACCCGCGGCTTGTGGTATGCGATGAACCAACCTCCGCACTCGACGCACAAACGGGACACAAGGTGATGGAACTGTTTTCGCAGGTGGCGCTCCGCGCGGACCGCGCCCTCCTGGTCGTCACACACGACAGCCGGATCTTCGAGTTTGCCGACGTCATCACCCGGATGGAAGACGGGAGGGCCATCGGCACGGAACGAAGGAGAACCAATCCGCCCCCGACACACGAAGTGCCGGTTTCTCCTTCGTTCCGCTCATTCGCAGCTACAGAACGATACGGGAGCGATGGGAGGGAAGCATGAAGCGCTACACGATACCCGGATTGGCAGTTCTGAGTCTCACATTCGCGATCGCCTGGGCCCTGGCATCGAAGCCGGTACACAAGCCTACGGTGCCACCCGCTGCTCCGCCCGAGAGCACCTCGGAAGATACTGTTGCCGCAGTTGGACTGGTCGAGCCGGAATCGGAGCACGTGGCACTGAGTTGCCCGGTATCCGGAATGGTGACGAGTCTCTACGTCAAGGCGGGCGACCGTGTGAAAAAAGGGGAACGCCTGTTCACGGTTGATGACCGCGATCTGAATGCCGAATTGCAGGTGAAGCGCGCGGCCCTGTCCTTGTCCGAAGCCCGGCTTCAGAAACTGGAGCAGGCCCCGAGGCCGGAAGAAGTTCCGCCCGCAGAGGCCAAAGTCGCGGAGGCCAAGGCGCTCCTTGCCGATGCGGAGCTGCAGGTCCGGCTGATCAACAGCGTGTCGGACCGACGCGCTGTAAAGGAGGAGGACGTCGGCGTGCCGGAAAACGAGCATGCCATGCTCAAACTCGCACACCGGATCGGCATTGATGTTCCCCGGAACGAACTCGTCGAGATTGACAGGATCAAGGGATTGCCCGAAGAGGCCGCCAACGTCGGCAAGCTGGCACTCGCGGTGCAGCGTTTCGACCGCCGGGCCGACGGCTCACGGGTGCACATGGAAGATTTCGCGCAGGTATTCGGCCTGTATCCCGACGACAAATATGGCCACAGGAGCTACGCCAATATCGCCTCAGTGCTCTGGGCAGAAACCAGCCAGGAATCGACGTACGAGTTTTTCCGCCGCGTGGTGTTCTCCGTGCTGATCGGGAATGCGGACATGCATCTGAAGAACTGGTCCCTGCTCTATCCCGACCGGCGCACGCCGGTGTTGTCGCCTGCCTACGATATGCTTTCGACGCTGCCCTACATTGCCGGCGATACTCTCGGATTGAGCTTCGGGGCCAGCCGGGACATCGGGGGAATCACGAAAGAGCAGGTCCGACGTTTCGCGGAGACGGCGCGCATTCCCGTAAGTCCGCTCTGGAGAATTGTGACCGGAACCACCGAGCGGACGGTTGAGAACTGGAAGAAGCTCGACGAGCGTGAGGCGATTCCGACTGACATCCGCACGGCCATCGAGAGGCAGATTCTCCGCGTGGCCGCATCGGTCGGAAGAGGGTAAACGGGAGACGAAGAGCTACTCGAAGACACAGCAAGCCCAGGCACACCGACCAATTCGGATCGGAGGGAATGGCGCGGCATCGAGTTTGTCACAGCAAAGCACTTGACAACACACTAACGGTAATGTAAAGACTGCTCCCACGTCGCACGCCCACAGACGAAGCTGTTCACGCAACGGCTACCACAAAGGCCAGATTTTCCGGGACGGTTTTCTTTCAGGATCGGCGGAGGCTTGAAGTCTTGCCAGAACGTGTTGGCTGAAACGTATTGCCATCCACAATCACTATTTGTGAGGGGCGCCGACATGCTCCCGGTGGGTGTTGAAGGAATTGTGCGCAGTTTCCATCTCCGGGTTATAGAGTCCCGAAGTTAAGCCAGAACCTGCGGCGACCTCGCAATGTGGTGCCCGTGACTTGGGCGGATGCCGAATCATTCCCTTGGGTGTGCAACGGATCGGGGGCAGGATATGAATCCCGACGGTACGGAGAGATCCCAAAAGAAACCTGCGTTGCCCTCCGCCCCGACACCGGAGCATCCCTCGGAGGAATTTTCACGCAGTGACAGCAGCCGGCAAGATGAAATCTGGCAGCGTCAGGGTGAAAACAAGCAGTCCGAATTGCTTCCCAAGGTAACGCTTCCCCAAGGTGGGGGGGCGATCCGCGGGATTGGCGAAAAGTTTTCGGTGAGCCCCGCCACAGGAACGGCGGCGTTGAGTATCCCTCTCGCGCTGAGTCCTGGACGAAGTGGGTTCACGCCCGGTCTGGAGTTGAACTACGATTCCGGTTCAGGGAATGGACCATTCGGGTTTGGCTGGAAGCTGTCGCTGCCGTCGATTACGCGAAAAACGGACAAGGGCCTGCCGCAGTACGACGATGGCGACGAATCGGACGTATTCATCCTGGCGGGATCTGAAGACCTGGTGCCTGTATTGGATGCGAACGCGGCACGCGTGAAAACGTCGCGGACCGTGAGCGGCATCGATTACGAAATTCACCTTTACCGTCCGCGAATCGAAGGCTTGTTTTCGCGCATTGAACGGTGGGTGAACGCCGCCACCGGAATCAGCCACTGGCGAACCATTTCCACCTCTAACGTCACGACACTGTATGGCTACGACAACCAAAGTTCCATTTGTGATCCGGCCGATGCGACCAGAACATTCAGCTGGATGATCTGCCGGACCTGGGACGATACCGGGAACGTTGCCATCTACTCGTACGTGCCAGATGACGGACAAGGGATCGATCTCACACAGGCTAACGAAGCGAACCGGACGGCGGGAGTTCGAGGCACGCAGCGCTATCTTTCGTTGGTGTGTTATGGAAACACACAACCTTACTTGCCAGGGTGGAGTGCCAGGGGGCCTGAGACGCCATTACCGCTGGACTGGATGTTCAAGGTAGTTGTGGACTACGGCGATCATGCCGGAAGCGCTCCTACGCCGCAGGCGGGTTTTGGTTGGCCGGTTCGTCCCGATCCCTTCTCCAGCTATCGCTCCCGATTTGAGGTCCGAACCTACCGGCGCGCCCAGCGCATCCTCTACTTCAACAATTTCCCGAAAGAGGATGCCGTTGGCGTGGATTGTCTGGTGCGCTCCACAGATTTTGTCTACTCGGACCAGCAAACGCCAACTGACCCGCACAACCCCATTTATGCCTTCCCCGTGTCTGTAACGCAGACGGGTTACCGCCGGAACGGTAATACCTACAGCAGCAAATCACTCCCGCCAGTGGAATTCGAATACAGCACGCCGCAGATTCAATCAGATGTCGTGACGCTGGACCCAGACAGCCTGACGAATTTGCCTGAAGGCATGGATGGCAGCCGTTTTCAGTGGGTAGACCTGGATGGCGAAGGCACTTCCGGAATTCTGGCGGACTGGGGAGGAGGATGGGGTTTCAAGCCGAATTTGAGTCCTGCGAATCTTGTGCTCCAGTCGGATGGGAGTCAGCGGGCGGCGGCACGCTTTGGGCCCCTCGAGATCGTGACCAAGCTCCCTTCGCGCTCAAATCTGGGTGGACAACGACTGCTCGATCTTTCCGGGAGTGGCCGGCTGGACGTGGTTGACTTTTCACGCCCGGATCCAGGGTTCTACGAACGTACTTCGGATGAAAACTGGGAGCCGTTTCAACGATTCGATTCCTTGCCGGATATCGACTGGTCGGACCCGAATCTGAAGTTCGTGGACCTGACGGGCGACGGACTAGCCGACGTGCTGATCACGGAAGACGGTGTGTACACATTGTATCCGTCACTGGGCGAATGCGGTTTCGGCCGTGCTCTCCTGGTTCGCACGCCATGGGACGAAGAGCGCGGTCCGAAAGTGGTCATGTCCGATGGCACAGAAACTATGTTTCTCGCGGACATGACCGGCGATGGTTTGAGCGACATTGTTCGCGTGCGCAACGGCGAGGTGTCGTACTGGCCCAACCTGGGCTACGGGCATTTTGGAACCAGAGTCAGCATGGATCATGCTCCTCGTTTTATTGACGAGGAACGCTTCGACGCACAGCGGATCCGGCTTGCCGACGTCGATGGCTCCGGGAGTGCGGACCTTGTGTACATCGGGGAAGACGGTGTGCAGGTATGCTTCAACCAGTCCGGGAACACCTGGTCGTTGCCCAATATCATCGCTGTTTTGCCCACCACAGATAAATTAAGCAACGTGCAGGTGATCGACCTGCTCGGCACAGGAACGGCCTGTTTGGTGTGGTCGACACCGCTGCCCTGGGCTGCGGGAACTGCCTTGCGCTATGTGGATTTGATGGGCGGCAAGAAGCCCCATCTGATGACCTTAGTGCGAAACAATTTGGGCGCGGAAAGGCGAGTTACGTATGCACCTTCTACGCAGTTTTATGTTGCCGACAAGCTCGCCGGGACACCGTGGATCACGCGGTTGCCGTTTCCGGTGCAAGTGGTCGAGCGGGTCGAGGCCTTCGATTGGGTCGGGCGCAATCGCCTGGTGACACGCTATGCGTATCACCACGGGTACTTCGACGGTTACGAGCGGGAATTTCGTGGCTTCGGGCGAGTGGATCAATGGGACACGGAGGAATATCGCAGCGACACGGCGTTCAACGATGGGGACGCGGTCAACTGGGACGCGCAATCCTGGATTCCGCCGATGCATACGCGCACATGGTTTCACACCGGGGTGTTTTTGGATGCGTTGACGGTATCCCAGCAGTATGCGAGCGAATATTGGGTGGAGCCGGTACTGGCCAACGTGCAACCCCCGCCGATGCTCTTGCAGGACACGGTGATTCCTGCAGGCGTAAATCCTTTCGAGATGCAGGAGGCGTATCGCTCGTTAAAGGGAAGAATGATCCGTCGCGAGATATACGCTGAGGATAGATCGCCGGTGGCGGGTAACCCGTACTCGGTCGAGGAGCAGAACTTCACCGTCGAATTCCTGCAACCCATCGGCATTAACCTGCATGCGGTGTTTTACACGCATCCGCGTGAAGCCGTGACGTTTCACTATGAGAGAAACCCGGATGACCCTCGGGTTACGCACGAGTTCACATTGGAAGTAGATGCGTTCGGCAATGTCCTGCAGAGCGCATCGGTCGGTTATCCACGGCGCCCTGGGTATGCTCCGCCGGAACCAACGCTGTCGTCGGCAATGCAAGGCATGCTGGCCTACGATCAGACCAGACTGCATGTATTGACCACGCGCGACCAATTCACGAATGCCATCGACGCGAGCGACGCGTACCGCAAACCGATGCCTTTCGCGACGATCGCTGCTGAACTGACAGGTATCTCGCCGGCGGCCCACGCTCCCGGAGTGACCAACCTGTTTGGCTTCGACGAGTTGGATGGCATTTGGAACACGGTGTGGGATGGCACTCACGATATTGCCTATGAAGCGATTCCCGCTTCGGATGTGGATGGGGTGAGCGTGCCCGCGACTTCGCCTACGCGAAGGATCGTGCATCAATCGCTCACGCTGTACCGCAGCAACGATTTGACCGAACTGCTGGCACCCGGCGTTCTGGAATCGCTTGCGTTGCCCGGGGATACTTATCGTTTGGCCCTGACCCAGGGTCTACTGTCCAGTATTTTTGGCGCTTTGGTTCCGGATGCCACGCTGACCGAAGGCGGTTACGTTCAATTATCGGGGCAGGCCGGGTGGTGGGCGCCCACAGGCCGAGTGTACTACTCGGCAGGAGATGGCGACGCACCAGCTACGGAATTGGGGGCCGCACAACAGAACTTTTTTCTTCCCCGCAGAGTGATTGATCCGTTGGGGGGAATCACACGGGTCAGCTACGACACGTACGACCTTTTGGCCTTGAGCGCTACCGACGAGGTCGGTAACGTCACCGGCGCCACAAATGACTACCGCGTCCTGAAACCAGTTCAGGTGACGGACCCGAACGGGAACCGCACGCAGGTGGCCTTTGATGTTCTCGGCATGGTGGTGGGAACGGCAGTGATGGGCAAGGTGACGGAGAATCTGGGCGACTTGCTGACGGGCTTTGTGCCCGATCTGGACGACGCGACCATCGCCGCCCATATGAGCAATCCGCTGGCCTCACCGGGAGACATCCTTGGAAATGCCACGACGCGAATTGTCTACGACCTCGACGCGTTCTATCGTACCGACTCGGCGCCACCTGCTGTTTACACGCTGAAGCGTGAGACAAATGTATCGGATTTGGCGAAAGGGCAAACGACGCTCTATCAGCACAAATTCTCCTACTCCGACGGATTCGCGCGCGAAATACAAAGTAAGGGCCAGGCTGCGCCAGGCCCGCTGACTTTTGGCGGGCCAACGATCACACCGCGCTGGGTTGGCTCGGGCTGGACGATTTTCAATAACAAGGGAAAGCCGGTCCGCAAATACGAGCCGTTCTTTTCGACCACGAACGCTTTTGAGTTCGGGGCCATCAATGGCGTAAGCACCGTCTTGTTTTACGATCCCCCGGGACGCCTGGTGGCAACGCTGAATCCCGACGATACCTGGTCGAAAACCGCATTCGACGAGTGGCGTCAGGAGAAGTGGGACGGGAACGATACCGTGTTGATTTCGGATCCACGAACCGATCCTGACGTCGGTAATTATTTTGCTCGATTCTTGGGAACCAGTTCCTTTGTGTCTTGGCACGACCTGCGCATTGGCGGCACCTACGGTTCCACGCCCACTGATCAAGCTGCACAGCGAGACGCTGCAAAAAAAACGGAAGCACATGCCGCCACACCAACCGTGGAGCATTTTTCCGCTCTCGGCCACACCTGTTTGAAGGTAGAAGACAACGGCGGCGGTTGGCGATATCCAATGCGGCTGGCGCTCGATTGCGAGGGTAAATCCCTTGCGGTTTTTGATCCGCTGGGGCGGCGTGCGTTTGAAAATGTCTTCCGCGCTCCTCAATACGTTGCCGGTACTGACATGGCGGGCAACCTCCTTTATGAAGATGGGATGGACAACGGTGCGCGGCGGACCGTAACCAACGTCACAAAGAATCCGATCCGAACGTGGGATGCGCGAGGCAACGTATTTCGTAATTTGTACGATCCGGGTCACCGCCCCACGCATCGGTACGTCAGCACCAACGGCGCTAAGGAGATTCTGCTGGAGCGTTTGGTCTATGGAGAAGGCTTAGAGCCGCAGAACCTCTGTGGGCGATTGTTCCGGCAATACGACACGGCTGGCGTGGTCATTCACGAACAGCACGACTACAAGGGGAATTTGACGAATAGTGCTCGCCAGTTGGCCATTCAGTATCACCAGTCGGTGGACTGGACCGTCCTAGCGAACTTGACGACCGCGGCTACATTGGATGCGACCTCAGCCCCGCTGCTGGTCGCCGCAGATCGCTTTGAGGGCAGCAGCAGATTCGATGCGTTGAATCGTGCGATTCAAGTGGTCGCCCCGCACAGTGCCACGATGAATCCCAATGTGCTGCAGCCCTCCTTCAATGAGGCCAGCCAACTCGATGCCATGGATATTTGGTTACAGCAAACGGCGGTGCCGACCGCGTTGCTTGACCCTACGACCGCTGCCTTGCATGCCATTACCGCCATCGATTACAACGAACGCGGCCAGCGACTCGACATCACGCTCGGAAACCAAACGGAAACTACGTACGCCTACGATCGGCAGACCTTTCGGCTGACCAATTTAGTAACCAACCGCCCGAATACGTTTGCTGCCAACCAGCAAAACGTGCAGAACCTCGCGTTTAACTACGATCCGGTCGGCAACATCACCCGCATTCGGGACACCGCCGACACGCAGAATGTCATTTATTTCAACAATCAGCGCGTGGATCCCACGGGGGATTACACTTACGACCCCCTCTACCGCTTGATTCGCGCCACTGGCCGAGAGCATCTGGGTCAGAACGGTGGCGCACTCTCGCCGGCGCAACAGGTCACCAATGACGACTCCTTCCGCATGAGTCTGCCTCAGCCGGGTGACGGCAACGCCATGGGTACCTACAGCGAGACGTACAACTACGATCCGGCTGGAAACCTCCTTTCGATGGCCCACGCGGTTAGCTCCGGAGGCTGGGCGCGCTTTTACACTTATACGGAACCTTCACAAATCACTGCTGCGGAAACCAGCAATCGCCTCTCCACGACGAGTCTTCCCGGGGATCCCACGGGTGGTCCCTTCAGTGCGAAATACTCCTACGACGCTCACGGGAACATGATCCAGATGCCGCATCTTCCAGCGCTCACATGGGACGAGCAGGATCACTTGCGCTCGACGACCCGGCAGGTGATGAACAATGGCACTCCAGCGACGACCTTCTATGTGTACGACGCAGACGGCCAGAGGATACAAAAAGCGACCGACGCCCAGGCGGCGACAGGCGTAA
>Ga0335078_10003374_pt1 | contig 23819 bp, 17 predicted proteins | sample Lox_Sample_32_FD_206711 | JGI IMG/M metagenome (GOLD analysis project Ga0335078, IMG submission 206711) | Soil microbial communities from Loxahatchee National Wildlife Refuge, Florida, United States - Lox_Sample_3.2 | ecosystem: Environmental > Terrestrial > Soil > Wetlands | place: USA... | reverse complement strand
CGGCCCGAGCATGAACCTGACACGGCTGTAGCCGCCAGCCATCGCACGGTAGGCGGCGGTGACGCGGCGCGCGTCCAGGTTGGCCACCGCCGCCGACATGCTCCCGATCGTTCGGGCGCGAGCCCGCAGGGCGCTGGCCGAGACTGCAGCCGCGGCGCGGTCTCCGGCTGCGACCGCCACCGCGCTCGTCAGGGCGAGCAGGCCAAGCGCTACGGGCCAGAGCGGTGCGCTGCCGCCGGACAGCGCCACCGGCGCCTGGGCGGCCCAACCCCACGGACCCGACCACAGCAGCACGGAGCCGACAAGCGACGGCAGGGACGCGACCGCGGCGAGCGCCGCCACCACGGCGGCTCCCGCTGCCGCGCCCCCGGCGATCAGTTTCGCGGCCCGCCATGATCGCCAGCCCGGACGGGCCTCGGCCAGAGCCGCCATGCCCGTGCCGAGCGCGGCCAGCAGGGCCGTGCCCAGCATCGTCGCGCCGGCCAGCCGCAGCGAGCGACCCGTGCCGCCGCGGCCCAACCCGGCCGACATCAGGACGGCAGCCGGCACCAGGCCGGTCGCGGCGCCGGCCAGCAAGCGGGTCAGTATCGAGACCCGGTACCTGGGGCGAAGCAGCCGCGCCCGTCGCACGGGCGTATCGAGCAGCCAGTCGGCGGTCGGCTGGCTGACGGTCACCGGGCCACGCCAGCCCGCTTCCCACAGCAGCACCACGATGACGAGCAGGGCCAGCGCGCACAAGCCTGCTGGGACAGCGCGCAGCACCGCGGCCGTGTCGGCGGCGGGCGGCTGCGGACGGCGGATCGCTCGCACGATCGCGGCCACCAGCCAGCCACCGTAGACGAGCACCGTCAGCCCTGCCAGGTACAGCCAGTAGGCGACGCTCGCCGCCTGCTTGCGGACGTGCCCGTGCCGCAGACCGCGCAGCAGGCCGATCGTGGCGTCGGTGCTGTCGGGCACCTCGATGACGGCAGCGGTGGGCATCATCGAGTCATCGCAGGGCAGCGAGGGCCTGGTCGGGCGTTCCCCGCCCGACCACAGCTCCGTCCAGAAGCACGATCGCCTCGTCGGCGACGGCCTCGGCCAGCTCGACGTGGTGAGTCGCGAGCAGCAGCGCGGCGCCCCGGGCCTTCTCCCTGGCCAGCAGCTCACCCAGCCAGCGGCGGGCAGTGGGGTCGAGCCGCTGCTCGGGCTCGTCCAGGATCAGCAGCCGGCGCGGACGCACCAGGACCGCGGCCAGCGCAAGTGCCTGGCGCTGCCCGCTGGACAGCCAGCCGGGCAGAGCCGCCGCCTGCTCGGCCAGCCGGCACTCGGCCAGTGCCGCGTCGGCGAGGTCCGGTGAGCGGGCGCCGCCGCCGTGCGCGACCGCGATGATCAGCAGGTGCTCCCGCACGGTGAGGTCCGGGTAGGCGCTCGAGGCGTCCCCGACGACCGCGATCTCGGTGCGCGCTGCCAGGGCATCCTCGCGCAGCACCTGGCCGTCATAGCGAACCTGCCCGGTCGTCGGGGTGTCCCGGCCCGCCGCGATCCGCAGCAGGGTGGACTTGCCCGAGCCGTTCACGCCGAGGAGCGCGATGCACTGACCCGACGTCACCGCCAGGTCGATGGCCTTCAGCGCCTGCAACGGGCCGTAACTGCGGCTTACCCCGGCAAGGGTGAGCAGCGGGGCCGTCTCGGCCGGGATCACCAGCCGATCTCACCACGGGGCGCGTGAAGCCGCAAACCTGGCAGTCCGGCTCAGGCGGCCGGCCCGGCCCTGGCCGTTATCCGAGCTGGCCAGGCTGGTAGTCGCCGGCGGGCTGGCGGATGATGACGTTCATGCGGTTGTAGGCGTTGATGAGCGCGATCACCGTCACCAGGGCGGCCAGCTGGTCATCGTCGAAGTGCTTGGCCGCGTTCGCCCACGCCTCGTCGGTGACGCCGCCGCCGGAATCGGCGATGCGGGTACCCTGCTCGGCCAGCTCGAGCGCGGCCCGCTCGGCCTCGGTGAAGACCTGCGCCTCCCGCCACGTTGCGACCAGGTTCAGCCGCTGCTGGCTCTCCCCCGCATGCAGGGCCTCCTTGGTGTGCATGTCGGTGCAGAAGGCGCAGCCGTTGATTTGGCTGGCCCTGAGCCTCACCAGTTCCTGCGTTGCGGCCGGAAGGTCCGAATCGCGAAGGACGGCCCCCGCTGCGCTGAGGTGCTTGACGATCTTCATCGCCGTGGGGCTGCTGAGGTAATCGAGTCGGGCGTCCATCATGTCTCCTTGTGTTCTCCGCGGTCACCGCCTGCTCGGGCGGACCGCCGGATGGGCTGCTCTTCCGTGTGCTACGACGACACAGCAGCCCGGATCGTGAGGTGACAAGTCCCGCCTCACAATCGGGTGCGCTCTTTCGTCGGGCTGGTGAGGGCAGACACGACCGGGGAAGGCAGCAACCATGAGCATTCAACCCGGGCCAGGAAACGGCCGGCCCGACCCGAGCCTGAGCGCGATCATGAGTGAGCGGCGCCGGCTGATCAATCTCGCCTACCGCCTGCTGGGCTCGCTGGCCGAGGCGGAGGACGCCGTCCAGGAGACATACGCGCGCTGGTACGCCATGTCCGGGCAGGAACGGGACGCCATCCAGTCTCCCGGTGCCTGGCTGATGACGGTGGCCAGCCGCGTCTGCCTGGACCTGCTCCGCTCGGCCCGGGCCCGGCGGGAGCGCTACGTGGGTGAATGGGTCCCCGAGCCGCTGCCCGACCCGGCGGAATGGATCAGCGGCCGGCCGGAGAACATGTCGGCGGACCCGGCCGACCGGGTCACCCTCGACGAGTCGGTCAGCATGGCCTTCCTCGTCGTGCTCGAATCGATGACCCCGGCCGAGCGCGTCGCGCTCATCCTGCACGACGTCTTCGGCTACTCCTTCGCCGAGGTGGCCGAGGTCACCGGCCGCAGTCCTGCGGCCTGCCGTCAGCTGGCCTCCTCAGGCCGCCGCCGGATCTCCGCATCGCGGCCCCCCGCGACTGCCACGGCGGCCCGGCAGGCTGGCCTGGTCAGGGATTTCAAGCACGCCTGGGACACCAAGAACATCGACGCCCTGGTCGGCCTGCTCGATCCTGACGCCACGGTGATCGCCGACGGTGGTGGCCTCGTCAGCGCCGCGCTGCGCCCGATCGAAGGCGGCGAGCTTATCGCGCGCCTTGTCGTTGATCTCGCCAGCCGGATAGGCAACGACGTGACGATGCTGGAACGCACGGTCAACGGCCAGCCTGGCCTGATCGCGCAGCAGGACGGCGTCACGGTGACGGTGTTCGCGTTCGACATCGCGGGCGACCGGATCAAGCAGATCTGGGCGGTGCGCAACCCTGCCAAGCTCCGCTCCTGGACGGTGCCTTGATGGTCAGCTTGTGGAGACTACCCTCCGGATGGCCGATAGCGGACGTGCGCGGGCGGGCTGCGGTGGTAGCAGACGCCGAGCCGGAGGAGCCAGACATGCAGGCCGAGGGAGCCGGCGCGCAGCACCCCGCTGCGCCGTAGGGTCGGCCGGAAGACGGCCAGCCTGGAAAGCGCCAGGGGGAAGGATGCCGCGGAGTAGTCGAACAGCAGCACTTCGGCCGGGCACCGGGTCTTCAGCACCCAGAAGGTGTGCCTCGTGAAGGCTGGCAGCTGGGTAGGCAGGCTGTTGAAGGCGCCGTGATACATCCCGGCGTACTCGATGTAAGGTTCGTCGACGAGCCTGGGCCACCACGTCATGACCTGCTCGCCGCGGTAGGCGGCCCGGCCGACGAACGCCGGCAGCTCGGTCGCTATCCGGTAGCGATCGAGGTAGATCGTCGAGCTGCCGCCGAGCGCCGAGGCGTATGGCGGGGCCGTATCGACATCGTCAGGCAGATTCTGGGGAAGCGTCGGGTGCTGCGGGATGGGCGCGACGGTCAGCACCAGGGCAGCGCCGGCACACGCGGCCAGCGCCAGCCCGAAAGCCACCGCCGCGACCAGCGGGCGAGCGAGCCTGGCGCTGCCGCGCGCCACCACGGCCGCGATGATGACGGCGGCCGCCAGGGCGGCGCCGAGCGGCACCCAGCCGAACGGCGGCGCGTGCGGGTCGGCCTCGTAGCCGAGCGGGACGGCGAGCAGCACCGCAGCGGGCAGCCACCGGGCGATCGGGCGGTCCGACAGCGGCCTGGCCAGTTCCGCGACGGCGATCGCGAACGTCAGGCAGACCCCCGCCCACAGCGTGGAGGAGAAGAAGTACTGCTCCAGGGTCTGCAAGGTGCCGAAGAACTGCAGCCCGACGTAGAGCAGCAGCTGCGCGGCAGCCACGACGCCGACCAGCAGCGTCGGGGTCGGCACCGCGCGACCCCGGCGGATGACCGCGACGGCGAAGGCTCCGACCACCGCGGGAGGGACGAGCAGGTAGGACACGTACGGCGCCCATCGCCAGTTCGCCGAGTGCCACTTCGCTATCTGCGACGGCTGGGACAGGTAGCGGAAGGACTGCCAGGTGAGGCTGATGAAGTCGGAGTAGCCCATCACGACCTGCGAGGCCAGTATCAGCAAGACGGTGACCGCGGCCGCGACGCCGGCCAGCAGGACGATGTCACCGAGCAGCCGTGCCCGGTCCCGCGCTAGCCGCACGGCCAGGTAACCGAGCAGCGTTGCGCCCGCCAGCGGCACCGCGACTCCGTGCGACCACACCGCCAGCGTGAGCAGGACCCCGGCGGCGGCCAGCCACGCCCGGCGCCACTGCGGCGCGCTCGGCATCGCCAGGCAGGCCAGAGCGCCGGCGGCGTAGGAGACAGCTGCGCAATCCGGGTAGTCGGTACCCCACGCGGTGATGATCACCGGCGATGACAGCAGCACCAGGACGCCCACCACCCCGGCGGGGCGGCCGTAAACGCGTCGCAGCAGCAGGTAGGCGGGGCCCACCGCGATAAGGGCGAACACGTACCTGAGGACCAGGAATCCAGGAACGGCGCCGAAGGCCTCATAAGCGAGCCGGGCCGGAATCAGGAAGCCGACCCGGCCAGCTTCGCGTAGCCGGGCGGTCGAGGAGTAGATGGCCGCGTAGCGGACGAACACATCGCGGGGGTCAACGATGTAGATGGTGTGCATGGCCGGGTCGGTCAGGGCCATCGGCGCCATCAGCCGAAGCCGCAGCACCAGCGCGGCGATGGCCGGCGACAGCGCCACCCCCATCGCTTCCAGCCAGGCGGATCGCGTCGACGCCGTCCGCCGCACGGCCGCTGGCTCCTCCAGGCCAGCGCCGGAGGACGGCGCGCGGTGGGAGACGGCATCCACGGCCCAACTATCCCATTGCGCCCGGCAGATTGCTGGCCGTCCCGGCGACGCCCGGGACAGCCGCCTCAACCAGGGCGGGAAAGGCTTCGGAGAGTACGCTCCGCCACTCGGCCAGGGGAGCGAGCCCGGCCTGGACCCAGCGGTCGTGGCCGAGCACGCTGTAGGCGGGGCGGGGGGCAGGCCTGGCCAGCGTGCCGCTCATGGTGGGCGTGACGCGGTCGGGGTCGGCGCCGAGGAGGCGGAACACCTCCCGCGCCAGCCCGAACCAGGTGGTCTCGCCCGAGCACGTGGCGTGGTAGATCCCGGGCGGGGCGCCGGCTGAGGCGAGGCCGAGGATCTGCGCGGCGACCGCCGCCGTCCACGTCGGCTGGCCCCGCTGATCATTCACGACCGCAACGGTCTCCTGGCGGCGCTCCAGCTCGAGCATGGTCCGGATGAAGTTCTTGCCGCGCGCGCCGTACAGCCAGGCCGTGCGGACGATGTAGCCGGATTCGGGCAGCATGCGCAGGACGGCTTGTTCTCCGGCGAGCTTGGTGCGCCCGTAGGCGCTGGCTGGCGCGGGGGGAGCGGTCTCGGGGTAGGGCCGGGTGGCGGTGCCGTCGAAGACGTAGTCGGTCGACAGCTGGATCATCCGGGCGCCGGAGGCGGCGCATGCGGCGGCGATGCTGGCCGCGCCGCCGCCGTTGACCGCGAGGGCCTCGGCCTCATGCGATTCCGCGAGGTCGACGTTGGTCCACGCGGCGCAGTTCACCACGATGTCCGGCCGGAGGTGCGCGACGGCGGCGCTCACCGCGGCCGGGTCGGTGATGTCGAGGTCGGGCCTGGCCAGGGCGGTCACCGCCGTCCCGCGCCGGCGCAGCCTGGCGCTCAGGTCCTGGCCGAGCATGCCGCCGGCGCCGGTGACCAGCCAGCCGCTCACCGTGCCGCCGCGCTGTCGGCGGCGGCGTGTCTCTTGAGCGGCTCCCACCAGGCCCGGTTCTGCTCGTACCAACGGACCGTCTCGGCCAGGCCCCGGTCGAAGGGGGTGCGGGGCTCGTAACCAATCGCCCGCAGGGCCGAGTCGTCCAGGCTGTAGCGGCGGTCGTGGCCCTTGCGGTCGGCGACGTAGCTGATCATGGCGGGGCCCGCGCCGCAGGCGTCAAGCAGCGTGCCGGTCAGCTCCAGGTTCGACAGCTCGACGTCGCCGTTGATGTGATACACAGCCCCGGGCAGGCCGCACTCGGCCACGAGCTGGATGCCGCGGCAGTGATCGTCCACGTGCACCCAGCCGCGCACGTTGGCGCCGTCGCCGTACAGCGGCACCGGCTGGCCGTCGAGCAGGTTGGTCACGAACAGCGGGATGACCTTCTCCGGGTACTGGTACGGCCCGTAGTTGTTGCAGCAGCGGGTGATGGTCACGTTCAGGCCGTAGGTACGGGCGTAGGCGAGGGCGATCAGGTCGCCGCCGGCCTTGGAGGCGGCGTACGGCGAGTTCGGGGCCAGCGGCGCGTCCTCGCGCCATCGTCCCGCGGCGATGCTGCCGTACACCTCGTCGGTGGATACCTGGATGACGCGCGGGGTGCCGGCCTGCAGGCACGCTCGCATCAGCGCCTCGGTTCCGCCGACATTCGTGGCCACGAACGCGGCCGCGTCGGCGATCGACCGGTCGACGTGGCTCTCGGCCGCGAAGTTGACTACCAGGTCGTGCCCGGGGACCACGTCGGCAAGGAGCCCGGCATCACAGATATCCGCCTGCACGAAGGTCAGCCGCGGATCACCGGACACGGCGTCCAGGTTCGCCAGGTTGCCCGCGTAGGTGAGCTTGTCGATCACCGTCACCGATGCGTCCCGGGCAGCCGGGTAGTCCCCGGCCAGCACCCGGCGCACGTAGTGCGACCCGATGAAGCCGGCCCCGCCGCTGACCAGGATCCTCATCTGCCCGCATCGCTCCACTGCGGCGACGCCGGGAGCCTGACGCCCGCGATCTCGGCCTCGAGCAGGCCGAGCAGGTACGTGCCGTAGCCGCTGACCAGCAGCGGCTCCGCCAGCGACCGGAGCTGGCCGTCATCGATCAGGCCGGCCCGCCACGCGGCCTCTTCCACGCAGCCGATCTTCAGCCCCTGCCGCTCCTCGATCACCCGGACGAACTCCGACGCCTGAACCAGCGAGCCGAACGTCCCGGTATCCAGCCACACCGTGCCCCGGTCGAGCACGGTCACCTGCAGCTCGCCGAGCTGCAAGTACGCGTCGTTGATGCCGGTGATCTCCAGTTCGCCCCGGTCACTCGGCCGCAGCCCGGCGGCGATCTGCACCACGCGGTTGTCGTAGAAGTACAGCCCAGGGACCGCGTACCGCGACCCCGGCCGGTCGGGCTTCTCCCGAATCGACAGCACCCGGCCGTCCGCTCCGAACTCGACCACCCCGTAGGCCTGAGGATCAGCCACCTGGTAAGCGAAGACCCGCCCGCCGCTGACCGCCGCATTGGCCCGCAGTTGCCGCCCGAGGCCGGTGCCATGGAAGATGTTGTCCCCCAGGATCAGTGCCACCGCGTCGGTTCCGATGAACTCCGCGCCCACCAGGAACGCCTGCGCGATCCCCTCCGGCCGCGGCTGAACGGCATAGCTCAGCCGCAACCCGAGCTGGCTCCCGTTCCCCAGCAGCCGCTGGAACTGAGACTGTTCATCCGGTGTCGTGATGATCAGGATGTCGCTGATGCCCGCCATGATCAGCGTCGACAGAGGGTAGTAGATCATCGGCTTGTCGAACACGGGCATCAGCTGCTTCGAAACCGCCCTGGTGATAGGCCACAGCCTGGAACCAGTACCGCCAGCCAGGATGATGCCACGCATGCAGACACCCTATGCGCCGTCCGGCACAGGCAACGCAGATCCCCCCAGATCGGGCTGACGGCAGCCTGTCAGCCGCGTTCCGGCGTCAGCGTCGCACGTCGACAGGCCCGAGCTCAGCCGCGCCGTGCGGCCGTGAGCTCCCACGAGGGATAGCGTTATCGGATGTGATCGGCGGCAAAGCCCCCGGCGCGCGCACATGCCGCCAGATGCGCATGGATAGGCTTGGGCCGGTGCTCTGGAGAGACGGCGGGGGCGGCTGGCTCGCGCGGTGCGCGGGGTGATGCGAGGAGGATGGGTCATGACCGCCGGTCCGACATCAGGTGCCGGCCCTGCAGGGGCCCGGTCGGCACAGTCGATGGACACATCGGTAGCGCATCCGGCCCGGGTGTACGACTACTGGCTCGGCGGCAAGGACAACTTCGCCGCCGACCGCGAGGCGGCCGAGGCCGCGATCGCGGTGAACCCCCTCATCGTCGCCGGCGTGCGGGCCAATCGGCAATTCCTCGGTCGTGCCGTTTCCTTCCTGGCACGCGAGGTCGGGCTACGGCAGTTCCTGGACATCGGCACGGGCATCCCGACCGCGAGCAACACTCACGAGGTGGCCCAGGCCGCGGCCCGCGAGGCCCGCATCGTCTACGTGGACAACGACCCGATCGTCCTGGTGCACGCGCGGGCGCTGCTCGCCAGCACGCCGGAGGGCGCGACCGCTTACCTGCAGGCCGATCTGCGCGACCCCGCCGCGATCGTGCGCGAGGCGGCCGCGACGCTGGACTTCGGCGAGCCGATGGTCGTCATGCTGCTCGCCGTGCTGCAGTTCATCGGGGACGCCGAAGACCCGTACGGAATCGTCGGCGCGCTGATGGACGCGGTAGCGCCCGGCAGCTACCTGGTCATCTCCCACCCGGCCAGCGACCTTCTCGCCGATGCGATGAAGCACATGGCCCGCAGCCTGAACCAGCGGCAGCGGGAGGCCGACCAGGTCAGGTTCCGTGACCATGCCGAGGTCAGCCGGTTCTTCGACGGGCTCGAACTGGTCGAGCCCGGACTTGTCCAGCCGCAGGCCTGGCGGCCGGACGCCGCCACCGTCAACCCAGGGCACGACGTCAGCGCCTGGTGCGGCGTGGCCCGCAAGTCGTGACCTGCCGGGTCCTGCCGGCCGTGACCTGCCGGGTTCTCGGCTGAGGTCCCGGCGCAGCCCACCGATCGGAGCGACTCGATGACGACCAAGTCCGCGGACATCGCCGGGATCCTGGCCGGCTCGAAGGACGAGATCCTTGGCGAAGCGGTCGGCGCGCTCGACCGGTCGCACCTGCGCCACTCCGACACGGCCGGCCCGGCCGAGCGGCGAGTCAGGCTGGAGAAGCTGTTCGACGTGACGGTGGACTGCCTGCGGCTGCGTCAGCTTGCCGAGATGGTCGGCTACGCCGAGCAGATCGCGCGGGAGCGGTTCGACAACGGCTTCGACATCGGCGAGGTGCAGACCGCGTTCAACGTGCTCGAGGAGTCGATGTGGCGGCGGCTCGCCGACGTGACCCCGCCGTTGGAGATCGTCGAGTCGCTCGGCCTGCTCACCACCGTGCTCGGCGTGGGCAAGGACGCGTTCGCGCGGACCTACGTGTCGCTGGCCAGCAAGGAGCATGTGCCGTCGCTCGACCTGCGGGCCATGTTCGACGGCACCGGCGGCTGACGCCCCGGCATCACGGGATGGGCCGGTCGCGGCGACGCCCCGGGCGAAGAGCACCCTGCGACGCGTCATCCGGCGACGCGTCATCCGCGAAGACCCCCAGCGAACGTGTCATTCGCGAACGTGTCATTCGCGAACGCGTCCTTCGCGAACGCGTCATCCGCGGGCGCGTCAGTCGCGAGGAGCCCCACGCGAAAGCCTCATGTTCGCCCGGAACCCTTGCTGTGTGGCGAGCAAGACGGCGGGGAGGCTCTGTTGATTTAAGTTAAAGTTGACCGAAAGTGTCGAATTCGCCGTTTCGGACCCCGCCGAGAAAGGCGTGCCATTCGCCCGGAGTGAACCTAAGCACCGGGCCCTCGGAGTCCTTGCTGTCGCGAACGCCGATGTGGCCTCCAGGCAGATTCGCCACCTCGACGCAGTTGCTGTTGCAGAAGCTGAGGGAGCTCTTGATCCAGAACGAATCTGGCGCCTGCTCTCCCTGGTGGCTGGCGGATGCAAGACTGTCCACGGCCCATACCTCGCTGAATGTGGTGTGGAATAGGGGGTAATGCTGCGGATACGCAGAGTATTCTAGCAGCTACTCAACGTACCCACTGGGTTTCGGTGAAGTGATGTTCAGAACGGGTGGTGTCGGCGAATGCCGCCCCGCGATCGGAACCATCCTGGCAGCAACAGAACCAATTGTCACCGCAGTAACGCGAGAGTAGTTTTCGTGTCGCGACGGGATGCAAATGCGTGAAACGGACGGCCTGCGGCGGACTCTCTTAAGATGCGGAGGCGGGCTCTCCGAGGGTGTGAATCTGCCTGGCCCGCTAGCGCTGCCCGGACCAGTAAGACTCGGCTGTGGCCAGGATCAAGTCCCTGGACGCCGACTCCTCGAGCGAGGAACTCGCGAGTGTGTCGAAGGCGAGTCGGTGCAGGAACGTGTCCCGCTCGCCTTCCACGGAGAAGTCGTTGCGCAAGTGCTCGGTGCACACGACGTCCTGGAGCACGGGGTTGTCATCTGTTCCGAACCTGAAGATGACGAAGGACTCACCGAAGATCGTGTGCTGCTTGTCGAGCGGGAGCACCCGCAGGGTGACATTCGGTCGCTCCGCCTCGCGGCCGAGCCGCTGAAGCTGGTCGTACATCGTTGCCGCGTCACCGATCCTACGCCGCAGCACCGACTCGTCGAGCACCACCGACAGTTGCACGCCCGGCTCGCGGAACAGCATCCGCTGCCGCTGCATCCGAACCCTGACCAATCGCTCGATCAGGCCGGGCGCTGTCGGCTCCACCTGGTTGTAGCTATGGATGATGTGCCTGGCGTATGCCTCGGTCTGCAGGATGCCCGGCACGACCTCGACGTGCCAGATGGCGATCGAGCTCGCCTCGTGTTCCAGGCCGATGAACTGCCGGTAGTCCGCAGAGATGTTGTCGGCGAACTCCTCCCACCAGCCCTTCTGCGCGGCGTCCCTGGCAAGGCTCAACAGCAAGGCCCGGCGAGGCCCGGTGACCTCGTAGTAGTCGAGCAGCTGCTCCACGTCGCCCGGCTTCAGGCCAGTCCTCGCTAGCTCGTATCTGCTGATCTTGGAAGGCGACCACCTCAGCGCAGCAGCGACAGTATCGCCGCTCTTGCCCTTACTCTCGCGAATCGCCCGGAGCTCGGCTGCCAGCCGCCGGCGCCGCACGGTAGGGCTCGATGGCGTTGTCATGCCGCCTCCTCTCCGCGCCCGGTGTCGTTCGCCGACGCATGATCACGCGAGCCGGACGAGAGCCGTGACCCGCCGCGAGAGGCTTGCCCCGCTGCCACACGTGACGTAGATCCTACATAAGAAGGTAATGGTGCAAATTTCATTGCACCTCGCCGCGCGGCCCAGCGCAACTACGCGATCTGCCACCTCTTCCGCGCCCCGATTCGGCCCGGTCCACCTCGGGTCCGACTATCGGGGGCACTTTGCTGTCGCCATGGCGACAGCAAAGTGCCCAGCTTGTAGGGCAGTTGGGGGTCCGGGGCCGGGGCAGGCCGTCGGAGCGCGTCGCGGGCACCTCTCTGTCCGCCAGCCAGCACCAGCCATGCCACAGCCCGGCGGCCATGTCGGCCAGCGCTGTCGGCCGTGCCCGAGGCCGCCGTCGGCCACCGCGCCCTGTGCCGCCCGGAGATGATCTTGATGGATGTGGCGGATGTCCCAGAATACGCAGTGGATGTGGCATTCATTCCAGCGCCACTCCGATGATCACGTTCGGTTTTAGCTGGTATGCACCGATCCGGGGGCTGTGCTCGCCCGGGGCGGCCGCGGCCGCGCGGCGCGAGGACCAGCCGCGCGGCGCGAGGACCAGCCGCGCGGCGCGAGGACCAGCCGCGCTGCTCCGGGTTGTCCGTGGCCGGTGATGCCGCGCGGCAGAGCCGTCGGTGCCAGCGGAGATCTAGGGACAGGCGCTAAGGCGGTCGGCCGCAGCGGCGGCAACCTCAGGTCACGTCAGCGGTCGCCAGCCACGTCGGTCACGTCAGCGGTCGCCAGCCACGCCGGTCACGCCAGCGGTCGTCGGTCACGCCAGCATCATTAGACAACCACGCCCGCTGGTCGCAGGCGGGCGGATTCGGTGATCGAGTCACTCCTTTCACGCCAAACCTCAGCCCGCCGGGCGATCCGCCACGATGGCAGGGGATCGGCGTACCTGGCCCGGCCGGATAACCCGATTACACGTGGTAGTAAATGGCAGGCGAGTTACCGGAGAGTGCGATTACGTGAACGTGAGCGGCGGGTGCCATCGCACCTGTCGCCGGTACTGCCGAGCCAGCCAGGATCACTCCGGCTGTGCCAAGCACAAGGATTGCGGGGGTAATGAGAGCTCGGCCGATGCGCATAATTCCTCCATGACGTTCCCCGAGGTCAGGACCCAGGGGCCCACCTGGGCTGCCGACCTTACCGGCGCATCTTCGTACTGTCCCGTTGGTTCCCACTTTACGGCTTACTCACGCTTTTTCTGACCATTTTTTCAATAGAGAAACTCGCGAAGAAAATTGTCATTGCGCCTTGCTGGAAAGGGTTAGTGAAAGGTTCCGGAAAATCTCGGAGATGCCTGCGCTGCAATTACCTGCGCAATTGCAGCGCAAGCTGCGGAGGTTCGGCCTATGATCCGAGTCCGGGAATCCTCTGGGAGACTTACACCGAAAACATCGCTTGTGAACGGAATGTTCCGGCGGTAAACTCCGCTCCGTGCCCACCGTGACCACGGCCGGTGTGCTGATCGGCCGCGACAGCGAGCTGGCAGTGCTGGCCGGGCGAGTGAACGATGTGGCTGACGGGCGGGGCGGTGCGATCCTCATCGAGGGCGAGCCAGGCATCGGCAAGTCCGCACTGGTGCGAGCTGCGGTGGCCGGGGCACGGCAGGCCGGCTGCCAGGTGTTCTGGGGGGCTGGGGACGAACTCGGCCAGGCGCTGCCGCTGCTGCCGCTGTTCGAGGCTTTAGGCGTACGCGAGCCGTCGGATGACCCAAGGCGCAGCGCGATCCTGCGGCTGCTGCGCGGCGAGGCCACCGCCGACCGTGGCTGGGACGTTGCTGCCGCGCTGGCCGAGCAGCTGATCGCGCTCATCGCCGAGCAGTGCGCGGCCGGACCGGTCATCCTGGTGATCGACGACCTGCAGTGGGCGGACCAGGCCAGCGTCGGCCTGTGGTCCAGGCTGGCCAGGTCGGTGCGGCAGATGCCGCTTCTGCTGATCGGCACGATGCGGCCGGTGCCGCAGCGGGAGGACCTGCTCGCGCTGCGGCGGTCGGCGACCGACGCGGAGCGGCTGGTGCTGACCGGGCTCACCGAGGCGCAGGTCGCCGAGCTGGTGGCAGCCCTGGTCGGCGGACAGCCCGACGACAAGCTGCTTCGGCTCGCCGACGGCGCGGCGGGCAACCCGCTCTACGTTACCGAACTGGTAGCGGCCCTGGCCCGCGGCTCAGGCCTGACCGTCGACGGCGCCGGCGTCGCGACGCTGACCAGCGGCACCGCGCCGAGCTCGCTGTCGGCGGCGATCGCCGACCGGCTCGGTTTCGTCTCGAGCGACGCTCGCGATGTGCTGCGGGCGGCTGCCCTGCTCGGGGTGGATTTCGCCGTCACGGACCTGGCGATCGTGCTCGACCGGGGCGTGGCCGACCTGCTCCCTGCGGTTGACGAGGCCCGGGCCGCAGGCGTGCTGACCGAGTCTGGCAGTAGCCTCGGGTTCCGCCATCCGCTGATCAGGGCCGCTTTGTACGACAACATGCCGGTGCCAGTACGCGCCGCGTGGCACCGCGATGCCGGTCGCGCGCTTGCCGAGGCAGGCGCGCCGGCCGACCGGGTCGCCAGGCAGCTGCTCTGGTCGGCTAGCGGCTCAGGCGGCCCGGCGGAGCCGATGGCCGAGTGGATGCGAACGTGGCTGACACGCAGCGCCGAGCAGCTGATCGGCCGGGCGCCGCAGGTCGCCGCCGAGCTGCTCCGCCGGGCGGTCGCGAGTTCCCCGCTCGGGTCGCCGCAGCACGACTGGCTGCTCGGCCAGCTAGCCGACGCGCTCTACCGGGCCGGCGATGCGGCTGGCGCCGAGCAGCTGGCGAACAGCGCGCTCGACTACATCGCCGACCCCGATGTCCTTGTCGGGCTGCACTGGACGCTCGCCCAGTGCAGGATGAAGCTCGGCCAGTCCGCCGAGTCGCTGGCCCCGCTGAATCGGGCGCTCGCGGCTGAGGGGATATCTGACCGGCACCGGGCGCGGCTGCTTGTGCTCGCCGCCCGCATGCACAGCAACCTGGGCGAGGTGGAGACGGCCGGAAAGGTCGCTTCCCGCGCGCTCGCCGCCGCCACCGAGGCCGGCGACAGCTGGGCGATGGGCTGGGCGCTGCATGTCCTGACCATCGTGACCGCGGTGCAGGGCCAGATGACCGACGCGCTGCCGCTGTTCGAGCGGGCCCTCAGCGTCACCCAGGCCGACCCCGCGCTGACCGACCTGCGGCTGCTGCTGCAGATCAACAAGGCCGTGACGCTGAGCAACCTGGACAGGTACGAGGAGGCGCTGGCCACCGCCAGGCAGGCGCGGCATCTCGCCGAGCAGGCCGGCACGCTGGTCAGGCTGACGCAGGCACATAGCGCCCTCGGCGAGATGCTGTTCGACACCGGCCGGTGGGACGAGGCCATGGCGGAAGTTCAGGCACTGCACGAGGACCTCAAGGAGCCAGCGGCGAACTGCTGTGACCTCGGCGTCGCCGCCGTGATCTGCTTCCACCGCGGCGAGTTCGACCAGGCCCGCCGTCATCTGGCCACGGCTGCCCCGCACGCCGAGCGGATCGGCAACCGGATCGTCCCCGCGCTGGCGCTTGCCCGCAGCCTCGACCGGGAGCATGACGGTGCGCTGCCGGACGCACTTGCCGTGCTGACGGCCGGTTTCGCCGATAACTCCGAGGAGCTTGAGGAAATCGAGGACCTGCTGGCCGACGCGGTGCGGCTGGCCGTCGCGATCGGGGACATCGGCACCGCGCGTGCGCTCGCCGGGCACAGCACCGCGCTCGCGGCCGACTCGGAAATGTCCCGCAGGCGGGCGAACGCGCTGTACTGCCGCGGCCTGCTCGGCCACGACGCCGCCGCGCTGCTCGCGGCCGCCGACCGGTATCGCGAGGCATCCAGGCCGCTGCGCAGGGCCGGGGCCCTGGAGGCGGCGGCCGAGGAGTTCGTCAGGGCGGGCGACCGTGACCAGGCGCGGGCGGCGTTCACCACCGCTGGCGAGATCTACACATCGCTCGGCGCGGCCGCCGACGCGGCCAGGCTCAAGGCCACGTTCCGCGGGCACGGCATCCGGCGCGGCCCCCGGGCCAAGCACCGGCAGGCCCGCAGCGGCTGGGACAGCCTCACCCCGACCGAGGCGCGGATCGCCGCCCTGGTGGAAGACGGCATGTCCAACCCGGAGATCGCCACGAAGCTCTTCCTGTCCAGGCGCACGGTCGCCACTCACGTCTCGCACATTCTGAAGAAACTCGGCGTGCACTCCCGAACGGACATCGCGCGCGAGGCTGCGCTGCGCACCGCGGCGTCCAAGTGACCGCCGCGGACGGCGAGATCACCTGAGGTAGCCACGGTGGCCGTTCGAGGTGCGTTCTGCTAGGTCGTCGGGGTCGATCTGGAAGGCGAGCGTGAAGTACACGGCCTTGCCGGCCGGTGTTCGGTAGTGACCCCAGTCGGTCGACAGGCTGGCGACCAGCATCAGCCCGCGGCCCGTCTCAGCGTCGACTGGCGCGTCGATCGGCACCGGCGCGCTTCGCGAGCTGTCGTGGACGTAAACCCGCAGGTGGCCGCATGAGCAGGTGATGAAGAGCTTGATCGTCTCGCTCTTCTCATGCTTGATCGCATTGGTCACCAGCTCGCTGGTAAGCAGTTCAGCGACCTGCGCGTCGACGGGCACCTCCCAGGCGCGGATGGCCTCCCTGACCAGAGCGCGGGCCTGGGCGGCCGCGCTCGGGCCCGCGGCGAGCGGGATGCGGAGCGGACGCTGCACGGCCGGGCGGATCGGCGCGATCGTATCCATCTGACTTCCTTGCCGAGCCGGGGTAGGTGGTGCGGTCCGCAGTGCCGCGCCGCGCTGCGCGGCCGGACCGGTCGATCTTGTCGAGAGTTCCGGTGCCTGACTCAGCACCGCTTGCACTACAAATGCTGCTGAAAATTGCACGCGAAGACATCGGTCGGGTGACGGATATTTGAAGCACCTGGCGGCTCTCCCTACCGATCTGGCAAGCCACCAGCAGGTGGTGGCCATGTCAGCGAAGGTGCATCCGATGCCCGACGAACTCGCCAGCATGCCCATGGCTCTCCCGGCGGCGATCGACCGCAGGCTGACCAGGCCGCCGACCCCGGCGGAGGCGCTGCACGTCCTGCTCAGGTCGCAGCCGCATGCTCCCCGGCTGCTGTCGGAGGCGCGGCATCGGGCGGTCCTTGCCGGGAACTCGGCCGCCGCCGCCGACCGGGCTGCCCGCGTCGCGAGGGATACCGAGATCGGATACGAGCAGGTCAGGCGCGTTCATGATCCGAGGGGCGAGCTACGCGGCAGCTTCTGGGGCTCGGCGACCGCCGCCGGAGTCCTGCTGCTGGTTGCCGTGGCAGCCGCGCTCGTTCTGAGCTGGGGGCTGCCCTGGGCCGGGCGGCTGGTGTTCGCCGCCGCCACCGTCACGCTGGGCGCGGTCGTCGTGTGGGCGCACCGCCGCCAGCCCGCGCGGCGTGGTCTCGCCGCGGGCATGACGATCGCCGTCGGCATGCTGTGCGCAGGTCTGGTCGCGCTGCGCGTGCTCAGCGGCGGCCCGCCGGCACCACTGCGGCTGATCGAGGCGGTCGTGCTCGGCGTGGTTCTGGTCATGGCGATCGCGGGGGCTGTGCTCGTGGCGGACCGGTGCGAGTGCCTGACCTGCTGCCGCGCCCGGGTGCGCAGTGAGCGGGCAGGCGGGGCTCGCGACCAGCTGACCGCGCTCGCCTTCTCCGACCAGGCCGACGCCGTGGCGGCCGGAGGTGCCTGGGAGTCGCTGGTCGTCGAGGAGTGCAGGCTCATGCGCCCGGCCGGGCCGGACGGCGAGCAGTGGATCGCGGAGTGCATACAGATCGCCCGGCAGTCGGCGACCCCCGCGGAGAGCTAGCCGGGATCGGCCGCGGTGCTGAGGTCGCCGGTGCCGCGCAGCTCGGCGGCGCCGCGGGCTTCGGCGGTGCCGTGCAGTTCGAGCAGCCGCCCTGTGGCCTCGACGACCTCGGCCCAGGCCGGATCGCCCAGATGGTCGCCGAGCACGCCGAACACGACGTCGTCCGAGGCCGTGGCGTCGGACGCGGCCTGCGCAGCGCTCCGTGCGATCCGGTCGGCCACCAGGAACGCGAACGCCCGGTCGTGGAAGAACCGCCAGCCGGCCGGCGTCTTCGTCAGCAGGTGGGTGACCTGTACCGCGCTAGTGACGGCAGTCCGCTCGCGCTTATCGAGCCCGGCCGTCAGCGCGCGATCCGTGTCACCCTCGAGCAGTGCCGCATCGACCTCCGCGGTCGATCCCGGCGTCGCGATGTCGCGGATGCTGAATTCCCCGGCGGGATGGCCCGTCGAGATGGCGGCGCGGAAGGCCACCTCGGCCAGCGGCGCACGCTGGTCCCGGTCCGCGCCCAGCAGGACGTCCAGGCCCCGGTCGAAGAGGTCGGCCGCGCCGCGGTCGCTGGAGGAATGGCCGGCGACGACGCTGAGCGCCAGCAGCAGCGGGTTGGCGGCAAGGTCCCGGTCCAGGTCGGCGGAGGGCGGCGGGAGGCCGAACGCGGCAAGGAAGCGGTCGATCTGACGGTCGCCGAGCGGCCTGAGCTCCACGGCCGCGACAGACCCGGTCGGCCCGCCCCTCAGCCGGCGCAGCGATGCCACCGCCTGCTGGTGCGCGGGGCTGTCGGCCCGGCCGCAGAGAACGAGCTGGATCGGTAGGGTCGGCTGCCAGGTCGGCCCGCCCGCCGCCGCGCTGCCGGCGATCAGCGCGACGAGGTCGGACATCGCGCGCTGCCCGCCCTCGGAGTCTGCCGGTTCGGTCCGATCGGTCCCGTCGACCACGACGAGGGCGCGGTAGCCGCCCCTGGTCACGCCGCGCAGGGCCTTCGCGAGCGCGGCCGTGACGTCCAGCTTGTCGCTGAGGGCGGGAACCGCGTCCACAGCGCCCAGCACGAGGTGTTCCCAGCTGTCTGGCAGCTCCCTGACCGGCAGGTAGAACGGCAGGGTGATCGCCGTACTGCTCGCGTTCGGCTCCACGGCCCTCAGCGAGTCGAGTGCGACCCTGGCGGCCTCGGCGACTATCCGCTTGGCCGTGACGGTGCAGCCGGCGCCAGGGTCGGCGCTGATCGCGAAGGAGACGTCCGGGTAGGTCTCGGCCAGCAGGTGCGCGGCACACGGCTGAACGGCCGCCGTGCCCGGCGCGGCCGCCGCGTCGTCGGCCCGGTCCGCGGACGTCGGACCCCATGCCGCAGCCAGATCAGCTGCGCCTGCGCCGTCCGCCACGCAGCCCGCCGTCTCGTCTTCCGTGATCGGGCGGCACAAGACCTCGAGCATGGGCGGCTGCACGGCGGAGCCTTCTCGGTCCAGCCAGGCTTGCATCCACGGCTCCGGCGTCACCAGGCGACAGGCGGCCTCCAAGTAGCTGCGAAGGTCATGAAGCTGCCTTGTCACCGTGATCACGGCGTCCTCGGCGGACGTGACGCCTTCAAGCTCGACCGTGTCGCCCGGATCGAGCCAGGCGAGTCCCTTCGGGTGTACCACCAGGCGGATGCCGTGCCGGGCCGCGGCCCGGATCTTGGCCCTGGCGTCCTGCACCTCGCCCAGGGTCCCGTCGCGTGCGACCTGGCCGCTGAAGGCAACGTCGCGCTCGGCGAAGATGCCGGGGCTGGACAAGGATCGGAAGGCCACGTACGCGCCGAGGCCAGCCGACCGGCCCGAGACCCGGCGCTGCGCCAGCGGGTGCCCGTCCTCGGCAAGCAACAGGTTCCACGAGACGATCTCGCCCGGCCGCGCGAGCGACTTGGTACCGTCGCGCCGGCACGCCGCCGCCAGCGCGTCGGCGACCGATTCGAGAAAGTCGGCTTCAGGCACCACGAACGCGAGCCTGGCCAGGTCGGGAACGGCGAGCGCGGCGGGCGCGGCCAGCGTCGAGTGCTGCCGGCGGGCCTCGAATCGCCCGAGCTGCCCGTGGTGGCCAGAGACGAGCAGCACCTTGGCCGACGCCTTGGCGGGTGGCTCGGCCGGGCCGCTCGCCGGCGGGTCGTCGATCCTGCCGCGGGCGAGCCGCCCGGCCAGGTGCGCCGTACCCCATATCACCGGGTCCAGGTCTGGCACGCGCCGCTGCGCCTGGCGGGCGATCCGCGCGAGGATCCCGTCGGGAGTCGTTGCCGCGGGCGGGCGGGTACCGCGGGCCGGCGGCTCGGCCGGGACGCTCGGCGCGGGGTGGTTGTCGACTGCAAGCCAGCCGGCCACGAGCGCGATGGCGTCGGTGCCGTCGGCCGCGGGCCTCGCATGCCCGGCCCGGTCGAGCGCGGCCCGCCCGGCCGATATCAGCTCGCCCGACGAGGTGCGGGCCGAGCCGACGGTGCCGCCCGACCAGCGGTGCCGCTCGAGCTGGACCGCCAGTTCGAAGGCAAGGACCGTCGAGGCGGTCGCATCGCGCCAGTCGGCGGTGTGCGGCGCGGTCCTGGCCAAGTGAGCGGCTCGGCACGCGCTAGCCGCGCAGACCGCCGACGAGGCCAGGCAGATCCACGGGGTCAGCAGGGCCGGCTGGACGAGGAGGTGATGGTCGAAGAACTCGCCGACGCCGAGCACCTCAAGCCAGTCGCCGGGTGCGCCGTCGGCGCCGCGGGCCAGCGCGGCCAGCGGTGTCCACCACTGCCCGAGGTCGTGAGCCCACAGGTCCGGGTCGTACCGCAGGGTGCCCGTCATGTCGACGTGCCGTGCCGGTCCAGCGCGGCCCTGATGGTGGCGCGCTGGCGCTCGTGGGTGATCCGGTTGCTCATCGCCCGCCATGCGTGTAGAGCGTCGGCGTGCCGAACGCTGCGGGCGAGGACCGCCCCGGCCTCGTCGTCTTCCGGGTCGCCGAGCTCGCCCGCGATCTCGTCGGCCCCGTACACCTGGACGCTGGACTCATGCAGCCAGTCCTCGTCGGTGCCGTACAGGGCCCCGGTGAAGCCGAGCGGGCCAGGCGCCAGCGGCACGATCCAGCGCCGCGCGGAGCCGGCCCTGCCCCACGTGCGGAACAGCACGCCGTGCGTCCCGGCGGCGGCCGCCGCCACCTCGGGCGGATCCTCGCGCAGCAGCAGGGTCAGGTCGGAGCCGCCCATGCGGCTCAGGCAGGTGAACTGCACGCCGCCGGCCTCGGTCTGCCACCTGCTGGGCTCCGTGGCCGACTTTTCTGCCGTCTGGTCCGCGGCGGCAAGCACATAGGTCGTTGCGGGGACTGCCGCCCGCAGCGGAAGCACGACGGCTCCCGCCGGCTCGCCGCGGCCGCCCACCTCGCCGAAGTCACCAATCTGGATGAACACGCTCGCACCCGTAGCCCTCAAGCTCGCCCGGCCGGCCTCGTCCGTGACGACCGCGCGGTGCCCGTCGTGGTCGGTGACCCGCAGCGCGACGCCGGCCAGGGCCGTCCGGTCGGAATCCACCACGCGCACCGAGGCCGCCAGGTGATCGTCGCCCTCAGACAGCAAGCCGACGCTCAGGTGCGCTCCTGACGAGGTGGTCTCGGTCCGCACGTCGCCGGCGCCGACCGCGAACCTGGCCGTCCCGGCCAGGTTCCTGGCCGTCAGCGCCGTGTCGAGCGCGCGGGCCGCCTCGGGCGGGCTGCCACCCACGGTCGCGGCGAAGCGCTCGAGGAACCCTGGACTTCCGGGGTCGCTATCAAGGAAAATCGCGGCCTGCTGGAGCAGTGCCCGGGCATAGTTCTCATTCATCTCCATCCTCCCCTTGCGACTCTCCGCGCTCTCCTGGCGGCAATGCCTCCGCCTCCTGCTTGCATCGGAACAGCAACCGAAGCCCGCGCTCTCCGGCAATGGCGCAGAACTGGTCCATCTCGTCGCGCGACCAGCGCTCGGCGACATCCCACGCGTCCGCCGACGTCCGCAGTACGCAGGCGTAATCGGGACCCATCTCGCCGATGGCCTGCTCGAGGAACATCAGCTCTTCCCTGCTGACCGGCGTCTCCTCTGCGGGCTGGACCGGTGTTGCCGGTGCCGCCGGGTGCCTCGTGTCGAGCAGGTCTTGCCACGCGTCGGCGAGCGGCAGCAGCACCCATCCATGGCCGACTGGCTCATGCCGGTCCGTCGCCGCCTCGGTCTGGCAGTCGGGGCAGTATTCGGGCGACAGGAAGTACCGCCCGGTCGCGGCGCACAGCCACAGCGGGCCGAGCGCCTGGGTGGACCGGTAGCCGGCGCCGCCCTGCTCGGACGCGACGACCAGGCCGAGCTTGGGTCGCAGGACCCGCTTGCCGGCCCGCTCGACGAAGTCGCAGCGGTAGACCCGCCGCGGGTTCGCGCAGCAGCTGGCCCGTCCGACGGCGGCGTGACCGTCCGGCTGGACCGTCGTGACCGGGCGGGCGGGCTGCCCGCAGTTCTGGCAGTACTCGGGCAGGATGCGGTCGTACAGCAGCAGCGGGCCGCCGTAGCCGCGGTCCGTCGGCAGCCAGCACCTGGCGAGCACGCTGCCGGCAACGTCGTTGGGACGCAGCCGGGGTCGGCCGTCCGGCGCGCGGCTAGTACTCGAACCGCCCAGCCAGCGCCGGAGCCAGCCCCAGAGCGTCTCGGCATACCGCCCGCCCCCGCCGCCCGGCTTGGGCTGGCCGGGCAGCCAGTTCCTCAGGTCGTGATCCGCCTGTCGGCACGGTCCCCGCGGCACGAAGGCGACCACGCGCGGGTCGATGCCGGCCTTGCACCGGCAGCCCTGGTGGAGGTTGCCGGCCTGCCCGGCGACGAGCACCATCAGGTCGACCTCACGCTCCGGGGTCCGCGGCGGAGGCTTGAACTCGATCCCGAGCCAGTCTTCGATGGCGACAAGCCCGTCTCGCGCGGCACTCAGCGCCAGCTTGCAGAAGATGTGGAACGGGAACAGCCAGCGCTCCGGCGGGACGCCGGTCTCGTCGGCAGCGCCGCCCACCAGTGCGGCGGCAAGCGCCTCGGCGAGGATCCGGTCGGCCTGGTCCACGCCCCGCCAGGCGTGCCTGCGATCGTGATCGGCGGCGAGCATCACTCGGTGCAGCTGGGCGGTCCGCGCGGCAAGCCGGTCGAGCGCAGTCGGCCACTTGCCGGAGCGGAACGGCCGCATCAGATCGCGGGCTTCGCCGTTCAGCTCACCGGATAGCCTCCCCTGCGGCCGTTGTGTCGACAGCGCTGCGACGGCGACGATCCCGGTAATCCGGTGCCGCTCCCGCTCCTCCTCGCCTAGACCGGCGAGCTCCTGGGGCGTGCACCCTGCCACGGCTGCCGCCGCGATGTCCACGATGTGCCGTGCCAGCAGGTAGAGCGGCACCTTGTACGGGTGGACCAGCGGCTCGGCGGTGGGTTCGTGGCCAAGCCCGGGCTGGTGCTGGCGCTCGAACCTGTGCCGCAGGCGCGGCGCGGAGACGCCGGTCACGATGGCGAGCATGGACTGCCCGGCGCTCTGCTGGGTGCCCGGCTCGTACCGGTCATAGGCCAGTGCCCGGGCCACCGCTTCGATGACGTTCACCCAGTCCTTCACAGTCTCTCCTGATGTACCACGATCATCTGGACTGCCTGTTGTGTGCGGCTTGGTAGCGGAGTCGGTAGCGACTGCTGTCACGAGCCTTGGTAGGGATAAGGCCCGCCTGAGCCGGTCACCCCGGCGCGGCGGCAGGCGGTGGAAGCTGGTCGAGTGCCTGGCGAGCCGCCCGCGACCAGTCGGCCTCGGGCTCGCCGGTGAGCCACCGCCGGGCGGCCGCGGCCACAAGGCCGTCGAAGGCCAGCGTCCGGCGCACGGCGGTGGCCGCGGCCGCGGCCCGTACCTGGGCAGCGAGCCTGATGGCGTCCTCGCGCGGCCAGGCGAGCTCGACCGCGGTCACCCACCGCGTCGGCGGGTCGGCACGGAGCCAGTCGCTGAGCAGGGCGGTTAGCGCGGCAGGCATGATTTGCCCGTTCAGCAGCCTAGACAGCGCCCGCCCGTCCTTATCTCGGCCGAGCATTCGTCGCGCCGCTTGGACGAGCACGTCGTCGGGCAGCGGGCGAGACGACAGCACCGACAGAGCGCCGACGGCCACCGAGTCGTCAGGGTGGCCGAGCAGATCGGCGATTGTAGTGAGCACCCCATCGGGCAGCGGCCGGTCGGCCAGCAGGTCGAGCGCCGCTGCGACGACGAGCGGGTCGGGATGTCCGAGCAGTCTCGCGATCCTTGCCTCGAGCTCGGGTGGCAGCGGCTGACCCTTAAGCACGGCAAGTGAGCGGGAGACAATCGCGGGGTGCGGGTGGTCAAGTCCGCTGACGACACCGGAGAGCACATCGGCCCGAAGATCGGCCATCGCCAGCACCGAGGACGCGCCGCTCGCCACGGACGGCTGCTCATGTTCGAG
>Ga0335078_10003373_pt1 | contig 23822 bp, 20 predicted proteins | sample Lox_Sample_32_FD_206711 | JGI IMG/M metagenome (GOLD analysis project Ga0335078, IMG submission 206711) | Soil microbial communities from Loxahatchee National Wildlife Refuge, Florida, United States - Lox_Sample_3.2 | ecosystem: Environmental > Terrestrial > Soil > Wetlands | place: USA... | reverse complement strand
CCGCCGGAGGCCGCGCGCGCCGGAGGCCGGCACGCCGCCGGAGGCCCGCGCGCGCCGGAGGCCGGCACGCCGCCGGAGGCCCGCACGCGCCGGAGGCCGCGGGCCGCTCCGGTTGACCTTCGGCCGCGGAGTCACTAGCTTTGCATTTCAAAGCCAGCAGCCAGGCGGTGCGGGATACACGGACGAGGGGACCGGCATGACAGACGGCGCGGACGAGGAAGCGGGGATGGACCCGCAGCAAGCGTCGGTGATTATGCAAGAGGCGCGGGACCGGGCCAGGCGTGCGCTGGTGGTCAGGCGCCCGGTCCTGCTGGCCGTCTGGGGAGCGGCCTGGCTGGTTTCCGATGGCGCGATCTGGTTGTCGGTTCGCGGGCAGCGGCCCTATAACGGGCCGACGCCCGCGGCGCTGGCGACGCTGACCCTGGTCATCGCGGCGGCCGCGGTCTTCGCGGCCATCTACATCGGCCGGGCGGGCAGCGGCGTCGGTGGCCTGTCGGTGCTGCAGCGGCGCGTCCTGTTGCTGTCGTACCTCGGGGGGTACGTTGCGCTCTTCACGCTTGAGGCCGCGCTCGACCATGCCGGCGCCAGCCGGGCCGTCCTTGCGGTATATGGTGCCGCGGCGCCCATTCTCCTGGTGGCCCTGACCGTCGCCGCCAGCGCCGCCGTCTTCCTTGACTGGTCCCTGCTCGGCCTTGGCCTCTGGCTGCTTGCGGTCGCGGCAGGCAGCGGATTCGCGGGCCCGGTGACGGTGTGGGCGGTCAGCGCGCTGGCGGGAGGTGGCGCGCTGCTTGTCATGGCGGTGATCGGGCTGTGGCCGAACCGTTCATGAGCACCGACGGACTCGACCCGGTGATCCACGGGCCCGCGCGGCTCCGGATCATGGTGACGCTTGTGACGCTGCGGGAGGGCGACGACCTGTCCTTCACCAGGCTGCAAGATCTCCTCGGCCTGACGCCTGGCAACCTGATCACGCACCTGCGAAAGCTGGAGGACGCCGGCTACGTGACCACAGTGAAATCCGGTGCGGGGGTTACCGCGCGGACTTCCGTATCGCTCACCCGCGACGGCCGGGTCGCACTTGATCGCTATACCACCGCACTGCGACAACTGCTCGACGCGGCCGCCCCGCCGCCGCCCGCTCCACCGTGAACCGCGTCGCGTCCCGGATGAAGATGGTGGATACGTCCGCACGTCCGGGTGTCGAAGACTATCCACCATCACGATCCGCGCCCCGCCCGGCTGGATAACAGCAAGAAGCACGGCCGACGGCCGGGCGGTCCTCGTCTCAGGCGAAGATGGTGGACGTTTAGGTACACTCCGATGTACCTAAACGTCCACCATCTCGGTCTCAGCGGATCGTTAGGCGCGCGTCCGGTACCTCGTGGTGAGATAACAGCAACAGGCGTCCGGGGCGGGCGCCTCAGCCGAAGCCGATTGTCTCGCTCGCCAGGCCCATCGTCTCCGTGCAGGCGAAGCCGGGTGAGTCCGGCGAGCTTGCGGCGAACGCGCCGTCCATGGCGTCGTGCACGGCAGGCAGCGTCCACATGCCGTCGGGGGTGTCGGCGCGGAAGACGGCGCGGACGCTCGGCGGGTTCAGCACCGCGGCGACGCCGCCGTGCACGACGAACACCTCGCCGTTGATCCGCGCGGCGGCCGGGCTGGCCAGGTAGGTGACAAGCGGCGTCACGTGCTCGGCGTCGAGCGGGTCGGGTCCGTCCGCGGGCGGCGGGCTCACCAGCCCGGCGAGCATCGCGGTGCGGGCGCGCGGGCAGATGGCGTTGGCGCGGACGCCGTACCGTGCGCAGGCGCGCGCGGTGGACACCGTGAGGGCCGTGATGCCGGCCTTGGCCGCGGCGTAGTTGGGCTGGCCGGGCGAGCCGAGCAGGAACGCCTCGGACGACGTGTTCACGATCCGCGCGTAGACGGGACCGTCGGCGGCCTTGCTCGCCGACCGCCAGTGCGCGGTGGCGAAGTGGGTGGTCACGAAGTGGCCGCGCAGGTGCACCCGGATGACCGTGTCCCATTCCTCGGCGGACATCGTGAACACCATACGGTCCCGCAGCACCCCGGCGTTGTTGACCAGGATGTCCAGCCGCCCGTATGCCTCGAGCGCCGTGCCGACAAGCCGCTCCCCGGTCTCCCACTCGCCGACGTCGCCCGCCACCACGACCGCCTGCCCGCCGGCCGCCTCGACGAGCCCGGCCGTCTCAAGAACCGCGTCGCCCGCCAGGTCGTTGAGCACGAGCAGCGCCCCGGCCCTGGCGAGGGCGGCCGACTCCGCCCGGCCGAGCCCGTTGCCCGCCCCGGTCACGACCGCCACCCTGCCATCCAGCCGTAGCGAGTCCGGCCTCAGCGAGTCCGGCCTCAGCGAGTCCGGCCTCAGCGAGTCCGGCCTCAGCGAATCAGGCCTCAGCGAGTCGTTCATCGTCAGTACCCCGGTCCCGACAGCACGCCGCCGTCCGCGACGAACTCGCTGCCTGTCGAGTAGGAAGACTCGTCAGAGGCCAGGTACGCCACCAGGCGGGAGATCTCGGCGGGCTCGGCGAACCGGCCAAGCGGCATGCCTTCAAGGAAGCGCGCGCCGTCGCGGCCACCGTTCGCCTGGTCCACGATCATCCGGGTGAGCACGCCGCCGGGATGCACGGAGTTGACCCGGATGCCGAACTGGCCGAGTTCCTGCGCGGCGGCCTTGGTCATACCGCGGACCGCGAACTTGCTCGCGCTGTAGGCGGAAAGACCCGCCGCCCCGGTGAACCCCTCGATCGAGGAGACGTTGACGATCGAGCCGCCGCCCGCCTTGGTCATCGGGCCGATCACCGCCTTCATGCCGAGCCAGCAGCCCACCGCGTTCACCTCGAGCACTCGCAGGAAGTCGGCGAGCGGCATGTCGGCGATCGGTGCGAACATGAGGACGCCGGCGTTGTTCACCAGCACGTCAAGCCCGCCGAACGCCGACTGAGCGAGCGCGACCGCGGCGTCCCAGTCCGCCTCGCTCGTCACGTCGTGATGGATGTACCTGCAGGACCCGGAACCGAGCTTGGCGGCCACGTAGGCGCCCTTGTCGTCGAGCACGTCGCCGAAGACCACGCGCGCGCCCTCGGCGACGAAGTGCCGCACGTGGGACTTGCCCATGCCCCTGGCGCCCCCGGTGATCAGCGCGACCTTGCCGTCGAGCCGGCCCATGTTCCCACCACCTCCGTTCTGGATACTACTAGAACATGTTCTTGTTTTGCAGGTGCCGCGGGCGTAGAGTCCCGAGCACCGGCGGATTTCGCCGCCCCGAAGGCCGGCGGCCAACCTCCTGCGAGGACCACATGGATCACACCGCGGATTACGTCGTGGCCGGCGCGGGCAGCGCCGGGTGCGTGCTCGCGCGGCGGCTCGCCGCCTCAGGCGCCAGCGTCATCCTGCTCGAGGCCGGCGGCCAGGACCGGACAAGACTGGTGCGCAAGCCGGGCATGATCGCCATCTTCCACAACGTGCCTGCCCTGAAGAAGCGCCTGGACTGGGGCTACTACACGGTCCCGCAGCCGGCCGCGCTCGGCCGCCGGATACCGCAGCCGAGAGGCCGGGTGCTCGGCGGCTCCGGCTCGATCAACGGGATGGTGTTCGTCCGCGGCAACCAGCGGAACTACGACGACTGGGCCGCGGCCGGGTGCAAGGGCTGGTCCTTCAAGGACGTGCTGCCCAGCTTCAAGCGGATGGAGGACTGGGAAGACGGTGCGACCGAGTACCGCGGCGGCGGCGGGCCTGTCAAGGTCACCAGGCAGCGGGACCTGACCGGGGCGTCGGCGAAGTTCATCGAGGCGATGGCCGCCACGGCCGGCGTGGCGCGGGTCGACGACTACAACGGCGCGTCGCAGGAAGGCGTCTCCGTCATGCAGCAGAACGCCGCCGGCGGGCTGCGCTACAGCTCATCGATCGGCTACCTGGACAAACAGAGCCTGCCCCGCCTGACCGTGCTGACCAGGACCCACGTAAACCGCATCGTCATCGAGGGCGGCCGCGCCACCGGCGTGGAAATCAGCACGGAGACAGGCCGGGAGACGATCCGGGCCGCCAAGGAGGTAATCCTGGCCGCGGGCGTCTTCGGCTCGCCGCAGCTGCTCATGCTGTCCGGCGTCGGCCCGGCCGCGCACCTGCGCTCCCACGGCATCGACGTGGTCGCCGACCTGCCGGTGGGCGACAACCTGCACGACCACATGTTCGTGCCGCTGACCTACGTCATGAAGAGCGCGCGCAACCGCGGCACGACGCCGTACTTCGTCGGCGGGATACTCGGCGAGGCGGTCCGCGGCGACACCTGGATGGGCCGCAGCGTCTTCGAGATGGTCGGCTTCGTGCGCAGCAGCCTGGCCGGCCCCGTCCCCGACATCCAGCTGCACGCGCTGCCCTGGTCCTACCCGTTCCCCAACCAGGACGCGCCGGTCAGGCACGTGGTCGACAAGCGCCCCGCGCTGACGATCTTCTCCACGCTGATCTACCCCAAGAGCCGCGGCACGCTCCGCCTCGCCTCCGCCGACCCGGAGGCCGCACCGCTGATCGACCCCGGGTACCTGACAGAGCCGGACGACACCACGGTGCTGCTCGACGGGATGGAGCTCATCCGCGCGGCGATGCGCGGCAAGAACATCGCCGGCGACGTCGAGCTCGAGCTGTCACCGGGACCCGACTACCGCGACCGTAAAGAGCTGGCCAAGGAGGTGCCGAACCGGGCGACCTCGGTGTACCACGCGGTCGGCACGTGCCGGATGGGCACGGACGAGCGGGCGGTGGTCGACCCGGCCCTGCGGGTGCTCGGCGTCGACGGGCTCCGCGTGGCGGACGCCTCGGTCATGCCCGCCATCACCGGCGGCAACACGAACGCCCCGGCGATGATGATCGGCGAGCACTGCGCGAGCATCCTGCTCGGCCGCCCCGACAAGCCATGAAAGGATTATCCCGAACGGAAGCGGGCGATCCGTCACCCGCCGGCGGTCTGCGCATAGGCGGCGAACCGCTCGTCGACGTCCTCCCCGGTCAGCCCGAACTCTTCCAGCGTGTAGCGGTGCGCGGCCGCGTCCGCGGGCCGTCCCGTCGCCGACGACGCGGCGAGCGACCGGACGGCGTCGGCCGCCGCGCCGGACAGCGGCAGCCCGAAGTGCCCGTAGACCCCCTCCACCGCGGCGACCGGGTCGGCCACCAGGTCGTCGTAGCGCACGTCGCAGAAGCGCGCCGGATCCTGCCGAGCCCGCTCCGCGGTGAACAGCGCCAGGCCGCGGGCCCACAGGTCCAGCTGCGTGCGCCCGATCAGCGCCCCGGTGAACACCGGCGACCAGCCGGCCGAGGCGTGCGCCGCCAGGCTGCACGCGGACGCGATCGCCGTCCGCGGCGCGCGGTGCGTCTGGATGACGAGCGCGTCCGGGTAGACGGCGAGCAGCGCGCCGAGCGCGAACAGGTGACTTGGGTTCTTAAGCACCCACCGCCGGCCGGCGTCGTGCAGCCCGATCAGCTGGAGGTTGCGCCGGTGCCGCAGGTAAGCCCCGGTCCAGTCCTGCCCGCGCAGCCATGCCGAGTAGCCTGGCACGTACGCGAGGGTCTCGAACGACACCGAGCGCATCGACTGCTGCAGCAGCTGCCAGCACTCCTCGACCTGGTCCGCCGCCATGTAGTGCAGGCCCATGAACTCGGGATGCTCCTCATGGTGCTGCGCGAAGCCCGCCTGGATGGTTTGGAAAACCACGTTGTCCTGCCAGGTGGACCGGGGCGGCCGGGGCTGCGGCGCCTGCGCGAGCCACATCTCCAGGCCCTGGCTTGCCGGGTCCGCGGTGAGCAGCCGGTGCAGCGCCGTGGTGCCGGTCCGTGGCAGCCCGGTGATGAACACCGGGCGTCCGATGCCGACCTCGGCGTACCCCGGGTTCGCCCGCCAGGCGGCCTCGCTGCACAGCCTGGCCATCAGCACGCCGCGCAGCAGCGCCCGCTGTGCCTTCGCGCCGAGCGGCGTGAGCCGCGCGTCGGCCGCGAGTGAGTCGAGCAGCACCGCGAGCCCGTCGGTGTAGTCGTCGGGCCCGAAGTCGGCAAGGCCCGCGCGCCGCGACGCGGACGCCCGCAGGTCAGCGACCGTCCCGACCGGATTGGCCGTGTTCGCGTTGCCCGCGGTCAATGGTGGTACTCGCCGCAGTTGACGTCCAGGCACTGCCCGGTGATGGCCCGCGCAAGCGGCGAGGCGAGGAACGCCACGGCGTCCGCGATCTCGTCGGGCTCGGGCAGCCGGCCCAGGTCGATGGGGGCGGCGGTCTCGGCGTAGATCTCCTCGACGCTCACGCCGCGCTTCCTGGCGAGGTAGCCGAAGTACCACTTCAGCGAGTCGCCCCAGATGTGACCGGGCGCCACAGAATTGACCCGGATGCCCTGCGGGCCAAGCTCGGTGGCCAGGCTCTGCGCCATCGCGAGCAGCGCCGACTTGGCGAGCTTGTACGGCCCCATGGTCCGCTGCGAGAACCGCACCACCATCGAGTTGATCATCACGACGGAGCCCTTGCTCTCCGCGAGGTCGGGCACCAGCGACCTGGTCAGCCGGAGCGCGCCGACCACGTTCACGTCGAAGCTCGCGCTGACCGCGTCCAGGCTGACGTCGCGCAGCTCCTTGATGGGCGGCATCGCGAGCGCGTTGTACACCAGCGTGTCCACCCGGCCGAACGCGTCCCGCGCGGCCTGCGCTATCCGCTCCGCCGCCGCGGGGTCCGCCAGGTCGGCAGGCACGGCGAGCCCGCGCCGCCCGAGCGCGGTGACCTCCTTGGCCACGTCGTCGAGCCGGGCGGCGGTCCGCGCGGCGAGCACCACGTCGGCCCCCTCCCGCGCGCTGGCAAGCGCGATGGAGCGGCCGAGGCCCGGCCCGACGCCGGCCACCACGACTACCTTGTCCCGCAGTATCAACCGAGCATCCTTTCCGCGATCGCGGCCTGGCGCGCGGCGATGCGTCCCCGCCACTGCCCGGGTGACACCCGCGCGCTGTCGTAGTACGGCAGCTTTTCCTGTATTCCCGCGAACGGAACGACTTCGACGCCTGGACCGTCGTCAGGCCCGAGGTCGCGGGTCAGCCGCTGCCAGCGCAGTTGCAGGTAGCCCCGGGTGTGCCCGGTCAGCTCCAGCCAGTTCGCCACCCCGGGGTTCCGCTCGCTGATCACGAAGCGCATCCGGCCGTCGGCGTCGATCCGTGCCTGGTCGGCGGTGAGGCTGGTCTGGTGGTTGACGTAGTCAAGCGAGATGTACCACAGGGAGCCGAGCTGTATGCCCTGGTACGGCGCGACCTGCTGGCCCGCGGCTGGCACGGTCACGATCATGGCCTCGTCGCCGCCGAGGTCGAAGTGGCCGGCCGAGGAGAACTGGGTGGCGAGGCCGCCGGGCGTGGCGCGCGCCGGCGTCAGCGTGTTGACCGGCTCGTTCAGGTAAAACCACTGGGGGAAGGCGAGGAAGGTCCGCAGCCGTGACAGCAGCAGCTTGCCTGCCACCGCGTAGCGTTTCGCCGCGGTCCCGGTGTCCGTCGCCTGCGGCGGCGCCTCCCCCTCGCGGCCGGCCCGGTGGATGCGGAGCGTGCCGCGGCGCTCGGCGGCCCAGTCGGAGTAGACCTCGCGCACGACGAGCATCGCCGAGCCCGGGCCGAGCGTGAAGTACCCGGGGCCTGCCTTCCCCGGGCCGAACCGGAACTCGAACTCGCCGTTGTCCGCGATCTGGATGGCCCGGTCGTCGAACGCGCTCAGGCTGTCGGGCACCTCGGCGGGGGTGTAGTCGCCCTTGAGCACCTGGAAGCTCAGGTCGGCGGTCGTGCCGCGGGTGCCTGTCACCACGTACTCCGCGTCGTCGCGCAGGTAGGCGTGGAAATACAGGGTGTCCGGGTTGTCCAGCCCCAGCTTCGTGTACGGCCCGGTGGACTGGACGAAGTACGGGAAGTCACGTTCGTAGGCCCAGGCCATCCGGAGCGACGCCTGCACGCTGCCCGCCAGGTAGTCGAGCCCCTCGGCCAGGTCGCGCTCGGAGGTGACGTGCGGGGCAGTCGCGATGATCCTCTCGGCCTCCGCGAGTGCCTCAGCGAACGGCTGCGTCAGCAACGTTCATCCCGTCGTCGGCGGAGGGCCCGGCGGCCGCGGGCCCCGTGGCTGAGGGCCCCGTGGCTGAGGGCACGGCCTTCGGCAGTCCCGCGAGGAACTTGAAGCTCGGCAGGTCGTCGAGCGACATCATCGCCTCGTAGCTGCGCACGTAGCCGGTGTGCGCGATCCGCCAGGCGCCGTCCGCGCCGCGTTCGTAGCGGTCCTGGTAGTAGGCGGCCCCTGCGATGACGACGCGGTGCTCGGTCGCGATCACCGTGTCCTCGAACCGCCAGGTCCCGCTGGCCTTGTCACCGTCCACGGTGATCTCCGGCTGGCCCGCGGCGTGCACGGTGATGATCTCGGGCCCGAGCGCGGTGCGGAAGAAGGCGATGATCTCATCCCGGCCATTGAGTTTGAGCGGCTTACCGTAGGCGCGCGTGCCGTAGTCCACGGTGGCACCGGGAGTGAACACGTCCGCCATCTCGTCCCATAGCTTCTGGTCGACGCAGCGGAGGTAGCGGTACTTCAGCTGGCGGATGTCTTCGAGTACGGCAAGGTCCATGCCAACCAGCTTGGGGCATTCGCTTGATCGAGACAAGAACATGTTCTATTTTTGCCACAAGCTCGTCAGCCACGGGAAGGCGGGAGGCACGATGCGGTTCAGCTATGCCGAGTCGATGACCGACCCGTCGTTCTACGCGCCGCTGGCGCGCGCGGCCGAGGAGGCCGGGTACCACTCGATGGTCATACCGGACAGCATCTGCTACCCGCTGCACGCCACGAGCGAGTACCCGTACAACCCGGACGGCAGCCGCGAGTTCCTCGAGGACAAGCCGTTCCTTGAGCCGTTCTCGCTGATTCCCGCGCTCGGCGCGGTGACAAGCCGGCTGCGGTTCACCACGTTCGTCGTGAAGGCGCCGGTCCGCAACCCGGTGCTGCTCGCCAAGCAGGCCACCTCGACGGCGGTGCTCACCGGCGGCCGGCTGTCCCTCGGCGTGGGCACCAGCCCGTGGCGCGAGGACTACGACGTGCTCGGCGTCGAGTGGGCAGGCCGCGGACGCCGCCTTGACGAGTCGATCGCCATCCTGCGCGGGCTGGCGGCCGGCGGCTACTTCCAGTTCGATGGCAAGTGCTTCACCGTGCCCCCCGTCAAGATCGCGCCGGTACCCGCCGAGCCGATCCCTGTGCTCATCGGCGGTCATTCGGACGCCGCGCTGCGCCGTGCGGCCCGGCTTGGCGACGGCTGGATGCACGGCGGCGGCGACCCGGCGGACCTGCCCGGGCTGCTCGACCGCCTCGCCGAGCTGCGCCGCACGTACTCGGCGCCGCAGGCGCCGTCCCTGGCGCGGCCCGGCGAGGGGGCCATGGGGGAGGGACTCCCCCATGCGCAGGGGGGGTCTGTGGGGGATCGCTCCCCCCGAGGCTATGAGGTGCACGTGATCTCGATGGACGCCTACACCGTCGACGGCGTCCGCCGGCTGGCGGAGCTTGGCGTGACCGACGTGATCGTCGGCTTCCGCTGGCCCTACGCGACCGGCCCGGACACCGAGCCGCTCGGCAGCAAGCTCGACAACCTGCGCCGCTTCGCCGACGCCGTCATCGCGAAAACTTGATCCCCTGGAGGGACGATGCGCGTCACCGGATTCATGCTCGCAGGTCTTGGCGTGCTTCTCATCCTGGCCGCGATACTCCTGCCCGGCTGGGTCAGCAGCCAGTTCATCAAGTTCCCGCTGAGCGAGAACCAGACCGCCGTGCTGACCGCGAGCAACGCGTCGTACTTCAGCGCGGCCGTGTTCAAGGAGCAGACCGGCGTCACCATCCAGGCCACGTACACGATCAAGGGCGAGCCGGCCAAGGGCAGCTCGTCGACCGCCGTGTGGGAGCAGACGAGCAGCGTGGTCGACCTGACCAACCACCGGTCGATTCAGCAGACGACGCGTACGTTCGCGTTCGGCCGGCGCACCGGGCTCCTGGTCGACTGCTGCGGCGCGAACGTCAACGGCAACGCGTCGGTCCGCCAGACCGGGTACTCCGGTGTCGTGTTCCCGTTCGGCACGCAGAAGCAGACTTACCAGGTGTTCGACACGACACTGGACCGGCCGCTGCCGTTCGTGTACGCGGGCACGGCGAACGTCGGCGGCATCGCGACCTACGAGTTCACCGAGAACGTCCCGTCGACGCAGTTCACCACCCAGGAGGTACCCGGCTCGATGCTCGGGGTTAAGACGGCGGTCGTCCGCGCGCCGCTGTTCGACGAGCAGCACCTGGTCTACTACGTGGACCCGGAGACCGGGGCGCTGCTCGACGTGAACGAGCAGCAGACGGTCACCCTGCACAACCCGGCCACCGGCGCCGCGGCCCTCGTGCTCTACGACGCTGACCTGACCGTGACGCCGGCCAGCCTCAGCCAGATCGTCGCGCTCGACAGCAGCGGGCGGAGCACGATCACCCTGGTGGAGACCACGCTGCCGCTCGTCGCCGGCATCGTCGGCGGCGTCGCGCTGCTCGCGGGCGCCTTCCTCGGCCTGCGCGGCCGCAAGCCGCGCGACGACATGGCAGAACTCGACGACGTGCCACTCGAGCGGAGCAGCGCCGCCACGGAGTCGGCTCGAGATCATCGCGCCGCCGAGCTCGTCGGCGTCGCACCCGGCCTGGACGACAGCCAGCAGGAACTCGCCGCCGAACCGCCAGAGGGCGACGGCACGGAAACCGATACCTGACCGGCGCCGGCACCGTGTGAAGCCGGCACCGTGTGAAGCCGGCACCGTGTGAAGCCGGCACCGTGTGAAGCCGGCACCGTGTGAAGCCGGCACCGTGTGAAGCCGGCACCGTGTGAAGCCGGCACCGTGTGAAGCCGGCCCTGGGTGAAGCCGGCACTGGGTGAATCAGTGCGCGGCGGGTCAGCGCAGCAGCAGGCGGGCGGCGAGCTCGAGGCGGCTGGCCACGTCGTCCGTCGTCGCCCGCCTGGTCACCCAGGCGACGAGGTTCGACAGCCACACGTCGCCGATCACCCGGGCGATCGCGATGTCGTCGGCGGACGGCGCGCCGTCGTGCATGGCCCGCGTGAACATCCGCACCATCTGGTTGGCGACCGTGTTCACCTCGGCCGCCGCGCTCGGGTCGGCGAACATGAACGCCCGCGTCATCGCCTCGGTGAGCATCGGGTCGCGCTGCATGGTGCGGGTCACCAGGGACAGCACGTGCGTCATGCGCTCGGTGGCCGTCTCGCCGGGGACCGGCTTGCGGTCGAGCTTCTCCTGCATCCGCTCGAATTCCTCGGTGAGCGCGGCGACAAGCAGGTGGATCTTGGAAGGGAAGTACCGGTACAGCGTGCCGAGCGCCACGTCGGCGCGTTCCGCGACGGCGCGCATCTGCACGGCCTCGTAGCCGCCCTTGGACGCGAGCGCCAGCGTGGCGTCAAGTATCCGCTTGCGCCGTTCCCGCTGCGCGGCGGAGCCGGTTTCCGCATCGGCTGCCGCGGCCGGCTGGCCATTGACACGCGTTCTCGCCGTTGTCATTCCGGACCCCTCGTTATTTCCCTTGCTCATGATCAGGTTACCAAGGGGTCGCTAGCAGCGGTGTATGCGACACTGGTCGCGTAAAGATGAAACATGTTCTATTTTTGAAGGGAGCAGAGAGGGGCGGCGCCGGTGGACTTCAGCCTGACGGAGAGCCAGCGGGAGATCGCGCGCCTCGCCGGCCAGCTGCTCGATGAGGAGAAGGCCGACCCGTGGAAGGAACTGGCCCGCTCTGGCCTGCTCGCCCTGTCCCTGCCCACCGAGCTTGGCGGCGACGGGCTCGGCGTGCTCGACACCGCCGTCCTGCTCGCCGAGCTCGGCCGCCGGGCGGTCCCGGTGCCGGCGCTTGCCACGCTGATGACCGGCGTGCTGCCACTCGCCCGCTGGGGAGACGGCGTGCCGCGGCGGGCGCTGCTGCCCGCCGCGGCCATGGGCGAGCTGATACTCACCGCCGGCCTGCGCGAGCCGTCGGACCCGATGCCCGCGGTCCCTGCCGTCACGGTCGCCGCGGACGGCACGGTGTCCGGCACCAAGGTCGGCGTACCCTACTGCGCACAGGCCGGCCGCGTCCTGCTCCCGGTGAGCTTCGCGGGCGGTTCCCACGGCGGCACCGGCGTGGTCCTCGTTGACCCGACGGCGGACGGTGCGCGGATGACCCGCACCCCGTCCGCCTCCGGCGGTCCCGAGTACACGCTGCGGCTCGACCGGGTCCCCGTCGGGCACGTGCTCGGCGGCGCCGACTGCCTGGCGGACCTGTACCAGCTGGCCGTGGCGGGCGCGTGCAGCATGGCCGACGGCGCCCTGTCCGCGGCGCTGGCGCTGACCAGGGACCATGTCGCGGCTCGGCGGCAGTTCGGCCGGCCGCTCGCCGCCTTCCAGGCGGTCGCGCAGCAGGTCGCCGACGTCTACGTCACGTCGCGCACCCTGCACCTGGCCACGCTGTCGGCGTGCTGGCGGCTTGATGCGAGCAGGGACGCGAGCAGGGACGCGGCCGGCGACCTCGCCGTGGCGGGGTACTGGTGCGCGGCGGAGTCACCGGCCGCCGTTCGGACCTGTCATCACCTGCACGGCGGGACGGGCATGGACGTCAGCTACCCGTTGCACCGCCTCTCGGCACTGGTCAGCGACCTGGTGCGATTCCTCGGCGGTGCCGAGTACCAGCTGGAGCGGCAGGCATGTTCATTGACCTGACGCCGGAGCAGGCCGCGCTGCGCGACGAGCTGCGCAGCTATTTCGCCGGCCTGCTGTCACCCGCCGAGCGCGCGGAACTGCTCACCGAGCGGCACGGCGCCGTCTACCGCGACGTGGTCCGCCGGATGGGCCGCGACGGATGGCTCGGGGTGGGCTGGCCCGCCTCCTACGGCGGGCGCGGATTCGGCCAGGTCGAACAGCAGATCTTCGCGAACGAGGCGGCCCGCGCCGACGTCCCGCTGCCCGCCGTCACCCTGCAGACCGTCGGCCCGGTGCTGCAAACCCACGGCACCGCCTGGCAGAAGGAGTTCTTCCTGCCGCGCATACTCGCGGGCGAGGTCCACTTCGCGATCGGCTACACCGAGCCGGAGGCCGGCACCGACCTGGCGGCGCTGCGCACCCGGGCGGTGCTTGACGGCACGGACTACGTGGTCGACGGCCAGAAGATCTTCACGACGGGCGCCCACGCGGCCGATTACGTCTGGCTCGCCTGCCGGACCGGCCCGGACGGGTCACGGCACAAGGGCATCACGATCCTGATCGCCGACACCGCCGACCCGGGGTTCTCCTGGACGCCGATCATCACGCACGACGGCGCCCACCACGTCAACGCGACCTACTACGACCACGTGCGCGTCCCTGTCGCGATGCGGGTCGGCGCGGAGAACGAGGGCTGGCGGCTGATCACCGCGCAGCTCAACCACGAGCGGGTGATGCTCGGGCCCGCCGGGCGGATCGCCGCGATGACCGACCGGGTGCGCGAGTGGGCCGCGCCGCGGTCGCTGCTCGGCCGGCCGGACATGGCGCGGGCGCTGGCGCGGGCCGCGGCGGTCACCCGGGTCAACGAGCTGCTCAACTGGCAGGTCGCGGCGACAGCGGAGCTGAGCATCGCCGACGCGTCGGCGACCAAGGTGTTCTCCTCCGAGCAGGCGCAGGCGATCGGGCAGTCGCTCGCCGAGGCGGTGGGTCGGCACGCGGATGCGGCGGAACCGGAGACCGCGGCGCTGCTGACCTGGCTGGACGTGCAGCTCAAGCGGAATACCGTGCTGACCTTCGGCGGCGGCGTGAACGAGGTACAGCGCGAGCTCATCGCGCTGGCCGGCCTTGGCCTGCCGCGGGTGCCGCGATGACCACCGCAGCGGCCATTAGGGCCGCCGCGGACCGGATCGCCGCGGCCGGGGACAGCGCGCCGCGGCTGGCCCGCGACCCGGTCAACCTGCCGATGATCCGCAACTGGCTGGAAGCGCTCGCCGCGCCGGTCAGTGCTCCGGTCAGTGCTCCGGTCAGTGCTCCGGTCAGTGCTCTGGGCGGCGCGGCCTGCCCGGACTGCGCAGACACCGCCCCGCCCGCGATGATCCAGGTCTGGACCATGCCGGGGCTGCACGGGACGCGCGCTGCCGACGACCCGCTCGGGGCGATGCTCGCGCTGCTCGACGAGGCCGGCTACCCGGCGATCGTCGCCACCAACTGCGATCAGGCCTACCGCCGGCCGGTCAAGCTCGGCGAGCGGCTGGCCGTCTCCGCCCGGCTGACGGAGGTCGCCGGACCCAAGCGCACCGCGCTTGGCGAAGGCTGGTTCGTGACCACAAGGAGCACGTGGACCTCGGCCGGCGAGCCGGTCGCCACGATGGACTTCCGCGTGCTCAAGTTCAGGCCCGGACCTCCCAAGACGCCCCAGGGGAGCGCTACCCCCCCAGCCTCCCCTGGGGTCATCCGCCCGGTGACGTCGCCGGACACCGAGTTCTTCTGGGCCGGCGCCGCGGCCGGCGAACTGCGCGTCCAGCGCTGCGACGGCTGCGGCGCGCTGCGTCATCCGCCCGGCCCGGCGTGCCCGTCCTGCGGCGCCATGAGCCCGCGGCCACCGGGTTACGTCGTCGCGGCGGGAGCCGGCGAGGTGTACAGCTACGTGGTGCACCATCACCCGCCGGTGCCAGGCAAGAAGCTGCCGTTCGTGGTCGCGCTCGTGCAGCTGACGGAGGGCGTACGGATGACCGGCGAACTGCTCGGCGCCGCACCGGACGAGCTGCGGATCGGCCTGCCGGTGCGCGCGGAGTTCGTCAGGGTGGACGACGAGCTGACGCTGCCCGCCTGGCGGGCTGTGCTGCCCTCGGGGGGAGCGATCCCCCCCAGGCCCCCCCTGCGCACGGGGGAACTACCCGTCCCCCCGTCCCCCCCTGGCCTGCCCCCGCAGGTCATCGACGTCACGCCGACGTTCGTTGTCGTCTCGGCGCTCGCCACCCGCGACTTCCAGGACGTGCACCACGACAGGGACCGTGCCGTCGCCGGGGGCGCGCGGGACATCTTCCTGAACATCCTCACCACCACCGGCCTGGTGCAGCGGTACGTCGCGGCCTGGGCGGGACCGGACGCGGTCGTCCGCTCGGTCTCCGTCCGGCTCGGCGTGCCCTGCCACGCGGGCGACACGCTGACCTTGACCGGCGAGGTCACCCGTGACGAGAGTCCCGGCGACGGCGGCGCTGTCGGCGACACTCCTGCCAACCCGGGGGCTGCCGGCCGCGGGGCCGAGCGGGTGATCTCGGTCGTCGGCCGGTGCAGCGGCCCCGATGGCCGGGTACGGGGCGATCACGTGACGGCGACCGTGCGCCTCGCGCCGGCGGTGGACCGCTGATGCCGGGCGGTGGACCGCTGGTGCCGGGCGGGACGGCGATCGCCGGCATCGGCGCCACCGAGTTCTCCAAGGACTCAGGGCGCAGCGAGCTCCGGCTGGCCGTCGAGGCGGTCACCGCGGCACTCGCCGACGCCGGCCTGGCCGCCGCCGAGGTCGACGGCCTGGTCACCTTCACCATGGACGGCAACGCCGAGATCGCGGTCGCCCGCGAGCTCGGGCTGCGTGAGCTGCGCTTCCTCGACCAGGTCGGGTACGGCGGCGGCGCCGCCTGCGCCACCGTGCAGCACGCGGCGATGGCGGTCGCCACCGGGATGGCGGACGTCGTCGTCTGCTACCGTGCGCTCAACGAGCGCTCGGGGCGCCGCTTCGGCCAGGTCGCGGCCGGCCTCGCGGGCGCCGCGACCACCGCGGGTATCGACAACGGCTGGCACTACCCGATGGGACTTGCCACCCCCGCGGCGACGGTCGCGATGGTCGCCCGCCGCTACATGCACTCCTACGGCGCGGCAAGCGAGGACTTCGGCAGGATCACGGTCGCCGCCAGGCGGCACGCCGCGACCAACCCGAACGCGTGGTTTTACCGGCGCCCGGTCACGCTCGCCGAGCACCAGGAATCCCGCTGGATCGCCGAGCCGCTCCGGCTACTCGACTGCTGCCAGGAAAGCGACGGCGCCGTTGCCGTCGTCGTCACCAGCCTGGACCGCGCCCGCGACCTGCGGCAGCGGCCCGCGGTGATCGCCGCAGCGGCGCAGGGCAGCGGGCCAGGACAGTACATCATGACCAGCTACTACCGCGACGACCTCGCCGCGCTGCCCGAGATGGGCGTGGTCGCCAGGCAGCTGTGGCGACAGGCCGGCCTCGCCCCGGCCGACGTGCGCACCGCCATGCTGTACGACCACTTCACACCGTACGTGCTCATCCAGCTTGAGGAGCTCGGCTTCTGCCCGCGCGGCGAGGCCCGCGACTTCATCGCCGACGGCGCCATCGAGCTCGGCGGCCGCCTGCCGCTCAACACCAACGGCGGCCAGCTTGGCGAGGCCTACATCCACGGCATGAACGGCATCGCCGAGGCGGTCCGCCAGGTCCGCGGCACCTCGGTCAACCAGGTACCAGGCGACGGCCCGGTCCTGGTCACCGCCGGCACCGGCGTCCCCACCAGCGGCCTGATCCTGTCCTGACCCCCGTGGCCCCGTGGCCACGTGGCCACGGGGCCCTGCCTCCCGCGCCCTCGTCCCCCACCTGACCCGCTCAGGCAGCCGAAGCCATGTCCATGGGCTCCGGTCAGTATGCACGCAGCACAGGAGACACAGGCGTTACGCATGGTTCCGGCTTTCGTTGGCGCCGAGAGTCCGGTCAACGACCGACTAGTTAATTGAGTTGCCTGTGCGTCGGCAGAGGCGGGGAGAGCCCCATGCGGCTCGACATAGCGGCCAGATCATGAAGGATTTTGGTGTCGTGAAAGGTTGTGAGCGTGGCAGTACTAACAACCCTTCATGATCATGGTCGAGTAAGTGGATGATGGCAGGATAGGTGGGAGTTTCCCGGTTCCTGCCATGCTTGCCGCCAGTCGGCAGGGAGGAACGCATGGAAAGCGCGCCTCGACAATGGGCAATGGGAGCATAGGGAACTACCATCATCCCAGAATTCAAGGCTAACGGCGATTTCGATGAGCCCTGTAGGAGGAGTCGTGGCTGGGAGCGTGCTTGTGCTTGGGGGCGGGGTAGCCGGCCTGAGTGCTGCCCATGAGCTTGCCGAGAGGGGATTCTCGGTCGCGGTGCTCGAGGAAAGGCAGGTCCCCGGAGGAAAAGCCCGGTCGATCCCTGTACCGCACTCCGGCAGGGACGGGCGCGTGGATCTGCCAGCGGAGCACGGCTTCCGGTTCTTTCCCGGTTTCTACCGGCACCTGCCCGACACCATGAGCCGGATTCCCTTCCGCGGGCAATCCGACGGAGTTCTCGGTAACCTGCGCGTTGCCACCGAGGCGGAAATCGCCAGAGGGGGCGGGCAGGTGCCGGTGCTCTTCCCGGTGCGGTTCCCGGATTCTAAGTCCGATTTCCGCGAGATCCTGCGTGACCTCACCACTGCCGATCTCGGAGTGTCCGCCGCGGACATCGCGTATTTCTATGAGCGGCTGTTCGTGCTGCTGACCAGCTGCGAAGCGCGCCGGTTCGGGGAGTGGGAACAGCAGAGCTGGTGGGAGTTCTCGGGAGCGAGCAGCCGTTCACCGGCGTACCAGAACTTTCTCGCCGATGGGCTAACGCGTACCGCGGTCGCGGCCAGGGCACGCGAGATGAGCGCCCGCACCGGTGGCGATCTCCTGATTCAGCTGCTGCTTGACATGGCAGAACCGGGACGGGCTGCAGACCGCGTGCTCAACGGTCCGACAAGTGACGTGTGGATCCATCCCTGGACCGACTATCTCCGCGGCCTTGGCGTCGATATCCGCTATCGCACGCGGGTAGACCACATCAACTGCTCCGGCGGCCGCATCACCGGTGTCGGCGTGACGGGTCCCGATGGAGGCGTGGCCGATCTGCGGGCCGACTGGTATGTGGCCGCGGTACCGGTGGAGCAAATGGCACGGCAGGTTACCCCGGCGCTCAAGGAGGCGGACCCGAGCCTGGGCAATCTCAGCATGCTCCATACCCGCTGGATGAACGGAATCGTCTTGTTCCTGCGCGAGGACGTGCCGGTCGTCCATGGCCATGTGATCTATATCGACTCGGCCTGGTCCCTAACCTCGATCTCGCAGCGCCAATTTTGGGATGAGAGCCTGGACAGATTCGGCGCGGGCGACGTGCGGGGAATCCTGTCGGTCGACGTGTCGGATTGGACCACACCGGGCCCGGTTACCGGCAAGCCAGCCATGGAATGCAGCCGCGAGGAGATTTTCACCGAGGTCTGGGCTCAGCTGCAGGACCGCCTGAATAGCAAGGGCGCCGCCGTGCTCCAGGATTCGAACCTCGTTCGCTGGTTCATCGACTCCGATGTGCGGTTCCCGGCGCTTCGCCGGGACAGCAATGTCCGAGCTGACATCAATCTCGAGCCGCTGATGATCAACACGGCCGGATCCTGGGCATGGCGACCAGAGGCGCAAACGGCCATCGAGAACCTGGTCCTGGCTTCTGATTACGTCCGCACCTACACCGACCTGGCCACGATGGAAGGGGCCAACGAAGCCGCCCGCCGTGCCGTCAATGGAATTCTCGACCGCAGCGGCTCTACGGAGCCGCGCTGCGAGATCTGGCCGCTGCACGAGCCGGATATATTCGCGCCAGCGCGCCTGCTGGACCAACTGCGATACGAACGGGGCGAGCCTCATGCGCTGCCCCCCGATTACGCGCCGCCGTCGTAGCAAGCCAGGCGGCTCGGCATTGTCCCTGACGGACGCGCCCGCCCTGGATCGCCAGTCGGCCCGCCGCCGCGCCGGCCTCCTTCAGCAGGGCGGCGCTGACCTGGAACGCCGCAGCGACGGTGCGCTCAATGACCTGGCCAGCCCAGCGCAGGTCGGGCGCCTGCGCATCCCGCGTGCGCCCGGCCGAAGGCGCGGGCACCACCACCAGCCGTGGGACGGGAGCGCTGCCTTTCCTTGGCTCGCTCATCGCCGGAACCTCCGCGACCACAGCTGAAGCAGGACGTTGCCCACGGCCAACAGTACACACGCGACGGCAGGACTGTTGGCCACCCACCGGCCGTATCCGGCCAGCAGGCCGGAGGCCGGCGCGTTCACGGCGCCAACGGCGATAAGCACGGCCGCGAGCAAAGCAAGCACGGCGGCGAGACGGATGAGCTGGAAGAGGCCGAGCAGGAACTCATCGGTTACCGACGATGTTGGTGAGGTAGGCGAGGCGCCGCGCATCAGACGGCGTTCCACCCACTCGATTGCGTCGAGAGCGGTAGAAGGGACATCCATCACGGACGAGAAGGTGAACGGGTCCGCGGTAGCGCGGACGGCGAGCTCCGCCTGCTCCGCTACGAAGCTGACGAGGAAATCCTCCATCTCGGCCAGCCAGTCCACCTGAGGGTCGAGGCGCAGCATTACGACATCGGCGATGAGGATGGCGCGGTACAGCTGAATCGTCGAGGTGCTGATGGGCAGATGGTGGCGGCGGAGAGCACCGAGCGTACCGATCAGGAATGCCCCCGTGCTGCGCTGGGAGAGCGGCGCGGCGGGATCACGCGCCGCCATGATGTAGTTGTGGATCGCCTCCTTCATCTCGGTCTCGAAGCCTCGCAGGTCACGGCGGGGCAACGGCGCCACCGATTCCACAAACAGCCGATAGGCGCCATGCACCTGGCCGCGGGCGAACGCCTGCCGCAGGCGCAGTTGCAGCGACCACTGCCTTTCATCCATCCAGCCGACGAGCCCGAAGTCGACCCAGTTGAGCTGACCGCGCTCGCCGATTATCAGGTTCGACGGATGCGGGTCTGCGTTGAACATGCGGTGTCGCATTGACTGCTCAAGGACGGAACGGAAAAGCAGGCGGGCGACGCCCTGGGGAGTGATGCCGGTGCATGCCCACTCCCTGAGCTGTGCATGGTTGCCGCGATGCATGGCGGTGAGGATGTCGCGCACGGCCACGCCGGAAACACGCTCCATGGTCAGCACCTCGGGCGTGCACAGCTCGCGAAACGGGGCGGGCGCACTGTGCGCCAGCTCGTCCTTAGCCATGGCCGCATGGAACAGCGCGAGGGCCGTGGCCTCCCGCTGCAGATCGAGTTCCGCCGCGGCGATCCGGCACAGCTCCTTCACCACGGACGGAATATCGAGGTTAGCGAGCAGCGGAAGCCAGCCGAACATCCAGGCCGCCACGCGCATGAACCACATATCGATGCCGACGAGCTGGCGGATGCCGGGCTTCAGCACCTTGACGGCAACGCGCTCGCCGGACCACAGCACCGCGCCGTGCACCTGCGCCAGCGACGCGGTGGCAATCGGGACCTCGTCAAAATCGGAGAACAGCTCACCGAGACGAGATCCGAGTGAACGCTCGACGACGGCGATGATGCGGTCGGCAGGGACGGGAGGCAGGTCATCGAGAAGCCGTCCGAGTTCCTCGCAGTATTCCGGCGGTAGCAGGTCCACCCTTGTCGCGAGCAACTGGCCGATCTTCACCACACCGCCTCCGGCGGTCTCGAAGTACCAGCGGACGATGCGCGGGCCGCTCGGCCGGCGCAGCAGCGATGCGGCCGCGAAGGCAGCCGATGCGGCCGTGCTGAGTGTGATCAGCACGGGCAGCCGCAAGGTACGGCCGACACCGGTGCCCGCGAGCCTAGCCATCCGCGCTGGTCTGGCCGCAACGTCGACTGGCCAAGCATTGTGCGGCCTTGCCATGGCGCTCCTTCTGGCAGAAGAATTGTTTAGGCGGAGCATCGAGGCCGCCAGGCCATCTTCTGATCTTAATCTGCGGGCTTACCGCGGATCCGCAGCGGCACGATATGCGGCACTTCCTTGGAGTAGACGCGGTATCGCTCGCCGAGGACAAGGACAAGCCGCCGGTCTTCCAGTACGTTATACGCTAGCCCGTAGGCCGTGTTGATCGCGGCGATTATCAAACCGTCCGCCGTCATCCACACCAGCGCAAGCGCCCACGAGACGCCGATGCCCGACCAGAACAACGGGTGGCGAACGTGGCCATAGGGGCCGCGTCGTACTGGCTCGAACAGGGTCGTGTCGCCGAATTCGGGCACGAAACCGACCCTTGCGGCTCCGAGCGCGCCCCACGCGAAGGCGAACAGGGTGAAGGCGCCGAGAAACGTCACCATGCCGAGCGCCTGGATCACGCGCCCCGCCGAACCGGCCGCCAGATGCGGAAGCAGGTGGCCCTCCTCCAGGTTCGCGCCGTTCAGGGCCGACCTCAGCATCTGGCTGAACCCGACGGTGATGCCTGGGAAGATGTCCCGCACGAAGGCGCGCCGGTAGGGGTGGGGTATGCCCGCGGCGAGGTACGCTTTTCTGTGGATCGCGAAAAGATGGCTATGCCATACGGTCCACGCGATCCAGACGAGGATGACAATGCCCGCCACAATCAAAGTTGATGCGCGGACCGCCTGCTCGAAAAGTGCCTGGACCGCGGCGATAGCGATCATGGCCGAGCCGAAGCTGAGCCAGATCGCAGCCGCGACGACCTGCCGCAATGTATTTCCGGTCACGCCGAGCGCGTCCAGAAGATCGTTCATCGCAGGATACCTGCGTACTGGCAGCAAGAGATCTCCATCAAGGCCTCCATGCTGAGCTGGCACACGTGTCAGCTGAACTAGGCCAAGGGGCGGTCGGCCCCGCTCGCCGAGTACAACATAACCGGCCCGATCGGCGGCAGGACATACCTCGCCTGACGATTATGTCGCCGTCACCGCCAGCAGGGACGGCGAGGCACCGGATGGCCAGCTACTACCTTGAGACGCGATCCGATTACCAGCTGTGGAGCCCCCGGCTGAACATGCATTTCGGGTTCTGGCGACCAGGCGTGAATCCCGCCGACCTGGAGGCCATGCTGGAGCAGATGAACGTCGAGGTGATCAGCAGGCTAGGGCTCGGCGGCCATGACGCACCTGTCGTCGCGGATCTCGGCTGCGGCGCCGGAACCGTGGCGCGGACGCTGGCGCGGCAAGTGCCTGGCGCTCGCCCCATCGGCCTCACCGCCGTGGCATGGCAGGCCGCACAGGCGCCCCGCCTGGCACGGGCGGAGGCCGAGCCGTGCCCGCCGATCGTGCTCGGCGACTACACCGCCGCACCGTTCCGCACCGCCAGCTTCGACGGCGTATATGCCGTGGAGAGCTCGTGCTACGCGCCGGCGCTCGCCAAGCGGGCCCTGCTCGCGGAGATGGCGCGGCTGACGCGTCCCGGCGGCCGGATGGTGGTGGCCGACGCGATGCTGAAACGCCGCCGCGTCCGGGCGCCGCTGACCCATGCGGCTCACCGTGCCCTGTGCCGGGCGTGGGCTCTTGACACCCTCGGCCACCTCGGCACCTTCGTCGACACGGCCGCCGCGGTCGGTTTCCGTGACATCGTGGTCGAGGACATCTCATTCAACGTGCTGCCATCGGTGCTGCATGTCCCCCGCGTCACCCTCCGCTTCGCGGCAGCCGCGCTCTCCCGGCGGGGCGCCGGCCCTGGCGAAGCGCGCTGGCGCAATGCGTTCGCCGGCTTCCCGCTTGCCCTGTTCGCCGCGGATCCCACGGCGGGTGGCTATTACCTCATCAGCGCCACCAGGCGGTGATATCAAGTGCATACGCCGGCCGATCACGGAGAAGTGATATGGGCAGAACCGGACCACCGGTAAGGCAGGTTGAGTTTCCCGCTCTTGGCAAGGACGGTGCCGCGCCGGTGTTCGCGACCCGGGCGGCGTCCCCGGTCAGCGTGGCCAGGCGGATCCGCGGCTCGTCCGTTGACCTGGCACCGCTGTTCGGCGACGCGGACGTGATAAGCGTCCGGGCAGGCCGGGCCGTGTGGTACCTCGGGCGATCGGCCGAGTGGACCAGGCGCGTGATCGGCTCACGGTCGCTGTGGGCGGACATCGACATCCTGCAACTCGGCCTGGGCGACGACCCCGTCTTCTACGCGATGGGCGGGCTGCCCGGCGCACCGCCGGGTCGCCACCGGGCCGGCCGCCGCACGGCCATCGCCGGCAGCCCGCATCGCGGCATCGATGACGGCACGGTGCGGGAATCCATGGCCCTCGCCACCGACCTGGCACTCGACCGGGCCACCGGGGTCCTGGACATCCAGCTGTTCGCCCGTGCCCTGTTCCTGCGAACGAGTGCGGCGGCCTTTTGCGGCCTGGACATCGACGCGGCGGCCGTCACCGAGATCCTCGGCTGGTTCGACCGGTGGTCGAAGATCATATCCAGCCCGCTCAGCGTGGTCGGCAGGCCCTGGCTGCCCTTCGGCCCCGCGGGCCGGCTGCGGAAGGTGCTCGCGCTCTGGTACGCCTACCTGGCCGGCGTGCTCAGGGCCGGCCCGGCCGCCACCGGACTGGCCGGGGCACTGAGCTCCCAGGCCGAGGCCGGTGAAATCACGATGAACGAGGCAGTGGGGATCCTGGCCACCGTAATGTTCGCCGGCACCGAGCCGCCCGCCCACACGCTCCTGTGGGCCTACTCGCATTGCGTGGCCGTGGGTCCGCGGGAACTGGGCACGATCGACAAGCGTCGCGCGGAGGCCCTGCTATGGGAGTCGTTCCGCGTGCGGCCTGCCGTCAACGTCATCGTGCGCAGGCTCTCAAGCTCGGACACTGCCTACCGCTCGTCGTCGTCAGACGTGTACGTGGTGGCCCCTCCGCTGGCGCATCAGCGTTCCAATGCGCTTCACGGCCTGCCTCCCGTTTTTTCCCCATCCGTGGCCGGGCCGACCAACTTCGACCCCAACGAGTACCCCGGACTCGGCGCCGGAGTTCACCACTGCATCGGCGCCCGGGC
>Ga0335078_10003372_pt1 | contig 23823 bp, 25 predicted proteins | sample Lox_Sample_32_FD_206711 | JGI IMG/M metagenome (GOLD analysis project Ga0335078, IMG submission 206711) | Soil microbial communities from Loxahatchee National Wildlife Refuge, Florida, United States - Lox_Sample_3.2 | ecosystem: Environmental > Terrestrial > Soil > Wetlands | place: USA... | reverse complement strand
AGATGCCCAGTTCGCCTGCGCGCGGCGAGAGGCCCCGCTTGAGCGCGCCCAACACCGACGTGGTAATGCCTGAGGAGTGCCAGTCCATGCCCATCACGCAGCCCAGCGCCTGAAACCAGAATGGATCGCTGAGGCGCGTGAGCAGCTCGGAGGCGCCGTAGTCGTGAATGATGCTTTCCGCGATGGCGGTGCCCAGCCGGGTCATGCGCTCAGCGAGCCAGGGCGGCACGTGGCCCCCATGCAGGGGCAGGTCGGCGTATCCGGAACGCGTTAGCAAAGCGACAGTGTACCATCGGCAGACCGTTATGCGGCGTACGAAGCCCGCGCGACTAAACCGCTATGCCCGCGCGATAATGTCTCAAGAGGAGACGTTGATGAAAAAGGCATGTGTGTTGGCGGTCGTTTTGTGTTGCACATCACTTGGTGTGTTTGCGGACACGGCGGCGGAGCGGCTGGGCGAATCGGCCAGGATTATGCACGAAATCATGGCCACGCCCGACAAAGGGATTCCGCAGGACCTGCTGAACAAGGCGTACTGCGTCGTGATTGTGCCGTCGCTGAAGAAGGGCGCGTTTGTGATCGGCGCCCAGTATGGAAAGGGCTTTACGATTTGCCGCCGGCACGGGGGCATGGGATGGGGTCCGCCGGCGGCCGTGCGCGTGGAAGGCGGCAGCTTCGGATTTCAAATCGGCGGTTCGTCCACCGACGTGGTGATGCTCGTCATGAACGAGCACGGCATGAAGCAACTGGACAAGAACAAATTCACGCTGGGGGGGGATGCCAGTATCGCAGCGGGGCCGGTGGGGCGCACCACCACGGCCAACACTGACGCCTACATGACCGCGGAGATTCTCTCGTGGTCGCGCACCAGAGGCGTGTTTGCGGGCATCTCGCTGAGCGGCGCCACGCTCCGCCCGGACCGGGATGCCAACCGCGAGATCTACGGCGAGAAGCTGGACAGCAAGGAACTGCTGATGTCGGGCCGGAAACCGCCGGCGGCGGCAGAACCGTTGATTCACGAGCTGGATAGGTACTCCATGCGGAAGGTCGGGAACTAAAGGAAACAGCAGGACCGGCCGATAGACCTTCTGAAGGCCGGTATGTCGACCCTGTTCAGCAGCCCTCCTACGCCCGATGAAGATGTCGGGACTGCTCTCAAGCAGATCCTGGACGAATTCAATGCGGGCGGTCTGGCTCCGGCTAGAGTGCGCGTGCTGAGCGGCCGGCTGCGCGACCTGGAATCCCGCGACACAAAGGCATTTTTCCCCGCGGCCGAAAGCCTGCTCCGCTCAGAGGCCGGCTCACCCGGGTGGCGTCACCTGTGCGCGATGGTGACCAAGAGCGCCGGCTTCTGGTGCATGCTCTGCGATCCGCAGCAGTTCACGCGCGACGAACGAATCGAAATCTGCACGCGGCTGATGGAAAGCGACGGGCGTCTGGACATCGAGTTGGCGCATCAATTGCCCGGCGGTCACAACGAGAACGGCGAACTGGACACGGAGGTAGTCGTCTCGCTGCTGGACATCCTGGACCGCATCTCGCCGCGCGAGCGCCTGATTCCGGTGCTGCAGCATCTCACCCGGCATCCTCAGCCGCGCATCGCGTCGCGGGCGGCACTGCTGCTGGGGCGGCGCGTGCGGAACGGCCAGTGGGTCGAAAAGCAACTCACGCAACCCGATCAACGACTGCGCGCGAACGTCGTGGAAGGCCTCTGGGGCATGCGCAGCGCCTCGGCCCGCGCCACGCTGGAAGAGTGCCTGCATGACACGAATAACCGTGTCGTGGGCAACGCGTTGTGGGGGTTGCATCTGCTCGGCGACCCGCGCGTGCCGGGCTTCCTGCGCCGTATGATCCGGAATGAGCAGGCGGATTGGCGGCGGAGCGCTGTGTGGCTCATGGGGAGAATCGCCAGCCCTGAATTTGAGATCAACTTGCGAGAGGCGCTGGCCGATCCCGATGCCGGCGTCCAAGAGGCTGCCCGGCGTGCGCTCAGCGCTTACGAGAAGCCGGAAGAAGTCCGGCCGAAGCCGGAGCTGATCGCCCCGCCGGCGGAACAGAAGGTACCCGCGCCCAAGAGCGTAGAAGCGCCCAAGAGCGTAGAAGCGCCAAAATCGTCAGAGTACGACGTGCCCGAGTTTCTGCGGCGGCTGGCGGAGAAACCGTAGTCAGCCGGCGGCGCGGCTCAGGGCCGTCGATGCCCACTGTACCCACAGCCGCCCGCCATAGAACAGCGCGCTGGCCTCTACGCCGATCCAATCGAACAGCGACAGCGGCGATCCCAGCGTCGTCAGGTTGCCGAACCAGCGGCCCAGCAGGTGGCCGGCGATGGCCCGGTCCATATGCAGACCCGGTACCGCGATGTCGTGCAGGATGCCATCCAGGGTGAACAGCGCCTTGCGAAACATCATAAGACCGGGAGGGAACCGCACGCCCTCCAAGGCCAGGCGGTCGAGCAGGCGCATGGCATCCAGGCTGCCCGGCAGGCGCGAAAGTGGCAACTGGCTGATGAAGCGGTGCACGCGATCGCGAAGGAATCCGCCGCGCGCGCGGCTTGGCCGGCCGAGCGCCAGCGCGTCGATCTCGCCGCACACGCCGGCCGGATCGCGCAGGGCCAGCATCAGCGCCAGAATCGCCATGTGCCGCCGCTGCTCGCGTGTCAGGCGTTCGGTCAGCGCCCAATCGAGCAGCACCAGTTCACCCTTGTCTTCGTCGTAGAGCAGGTTGCCGGCGTGCGGATCGGCGTGGAAGATGCCGCGCTCGCCGGGCGCGAACAGCGGCACGGTGACCAGCGCTTCGATCAACTGCCCGGCCAGCCGCCGCCTTTCGCCCGGAGGCGCGCCCGCGAGCGCCGCGGTCACCTTCACGCCATCCTCGTCAGTGAGCGCGGTGATGCCGGCGGCGGAAAGCTGCCGGATCAGGCGCGGCACGCGCACGCCACGCACGGATCTGTACATCCGCGCCGCCTCCGCCAGGGTGGCCTGCTCGCGCGCGAAGTCCACTTCGTGTTCCAGCAGCCGGCGGACTTCCATGATCGTTTCCGGCAGCGCGCGTCCGTACTCGGGATGCTTGCGGGCCAGAAAATGGGCGAGCTGCTGCAGCAGTTCCAGGTCCTCCGCGAAGCACGCTTTGACGTACGGCTTCAGCACCTTGAAGACGCCGCGGGCGCCTTCGCCCGTAGCCGGATCGCGCCACGTGAATCGCACCACGGCGCTGACACTGGCCTCGGCCAGAATGTCCGGCTCCATCTCGACTCCGTATGCTTCGAGCCTCGCCCCCACTTGCTCGCGGATCACCGCGCGGATTTCCTCGGGATCCACATCCGAGATGCCGTTCTCCAGTTCCGAGAGCGCGCGCCGCAGCGCCGGAGCCAGATGGCGGTTGCGCGCCAGCACCTGTCCGATCTTCTGCAAGCCGGGCACCTTGGCAATCAGCCGGAGCAGGCGCTCCTCGGGGGTGGTCTCCGGCGGCAGCTCGAGCTGCTCCACCACTTTGGGAGCCAGGCGCGCCGCCGAGAGGCGCCGGATCATGAACAGCATCGAGTCGCGCACCAGGGGACGCCACGCGGCGTAGACCTCCGGTACCACCGCTTCCGCCGGCAGAAAGTGGATGACCCAGTTTCCCAGTTCTTCGCGCACCGTGCGCCCGTCGGGAGTTCGCAGCACGGCTCCTACGGCGGCCGTGCGCATAGCGGTCGACGCGTGAGTCCCGAGAAACGATAACAGCAACGGCCGGTTCATGGCTATCCTTTATTCGATCCAGCCGCCGCCCAGCACCAGGTCGCCATCGTAGAAGACGGCGGCTTGTCCAGGGGTGACAGCGCGCTGGGGTTCATCGAAGCGCACCTCGACGCGCGCGCCTTCGCCGGGGTAGAGCGTGGACGCCGCCGCGGTGTGCCTGTTGCGAATCTTCACCGCAGCTCGCACCGGCGCCTGGATCCCCGCGATCGAGACCCAGTTGACTTCCCGTGCGGTACATGAGGCCCGCAGCAGATCCGCGGTGGCCCCCACCGTCACGCGTTGCGATTGCGGGTCTGTGGCGATCACGTAGAGCGGCTCCCCGGTGGCCACGCCCAATCCCTTGCGCTGTCCGATGGTGAAGTGATGCACGCCGGCATGCTGGCCGAGCTTGCGGCCGCCGGTGGTCACGATCTCGCCGCGCGCTTCGGGCAGCGGCGCGCCGCGGTCGCGCAGATATGCGTCCAGGAACGCGGCGTAGTCGCCGTTCGGCACGAAACAGATCTCGAAGCTCTCGCCCTTCTCCGCCACCGCCAGGGACATTTCGCGCGCCATGCGCCGTACCTCGGACTTGCGCATCTCGCCCAGCGGAAACAGGCTGCGCTCGAGTTGCGCCTGCGTCAGTCCGAACAGGAAATAGGTCTGGTCCTTCGACGCATCCACCGCCTTCCGCAACTGCCAGCGGCCGCTGGCTCCGTCGTACGCGATCCGCGCGTAGTGGCCCGTGGCCATCTGGCGCGCGCCCGCCGCATCGGCCATTTCCAGAAACTGATCGAACTTGATGAAGTTGTTGCACAGCGTGCACGGAATAGGCGTCCGCCCGGCCAGGTACTCGCGCACGAACGGCTCGACGACTTGCGTCTCGAACTGGCGCTCGAAGTTGACCACGTAGTAGGGAATGCCCAGTTGCTCCGCCACGCGGCGCGCGTCGTACACATCGTCGAGCGAGCAGCAGCGGCCCGTAGCGCCTTCCACGGCGATCTCCGGCAGGCGGCGCTGGTTCCAAAGCTGCATCGTCAGGCCGACTACGGAATGTCCGGCGCGCGCCAGCAGGGCGGCCACGGTGGAACTATCGACGCCGCCGCTCATGGCGACGGCGATGGGCGGCTGGTTCATGCGGGTACAGGCGACAGCTTGCGCAGATGCTCCACGGAAGCCGCCACCGCCTCCACCAGCGCGTCCACCTGCGCGGCGGTATTCGCGCGGCCGATCGAGAAACGGATGCTGGCGCGGGCCCGCGCGGGCGCGAGTCCGATGGCCGTCAGCACGTGCGATGGCTCCACGGCTCCGCTCGAACACGCCGCGCCGCTCGAAACCGAAAAGCCGCGCAGATCGAGCGCGATCACCAGCGCCTCGCCTTCCAGGCCATCGAACCAGATGTTGGCGGTGTTCGGTGTGCGCGCGTCGCGGCGGCCGTTTACGCCGGTGTGCGGAATGCGGTCGAGGATGGCCTTCTCCAGGCGGTCGCGCAGCTCGCCGAAGCGCTGCGCGTCATCATTTAGCCGCGTGCCCGCCACTTCCGCCGCGCGTCCGAAGGCCGCCGCGCCCGGCACGTTCTCGGTCCCCGGACGGCGGTCCCGCTCATGGTGTCCGCCGAACAGAATCGCACCCAGCCGCGTGCCGCGCCGCACGTACAGCGCGCCGGCGCCCTTGGGTCCGTAGATCTTGTGGCCGCTCATGCTGTACAGGTCCGCGCCCAGCGCCGCCACGTCCACGGGCACCTTACCCAGCGCCTGCACGCCGTCCACGTGCAGATACACGCCCGCCTCGCGCGCGATGGCCGCTATTTCCGCCACCGGCTGCACGGTTCCCAACTCGTTGTTGGCGTGCATCACGGAGATCAGCACGGTATCCGGCCGCAAGGCGCGGCGGATGTCTTCCGGATCGACGATGCCATCGCCGCCCACCTGGGTATACGTCACGCTCACGCCCTCGCGCTCCAGTTGCGCGCACGTGTGCAGAACGGCGGGATGCTCGATAGCGGTGGTAATCATGTGCCGCGAGGCGCGCCGGTGGCAGCGCAGAGTTCCCAGCAGCGCCAGGTTATCGGCCTCCGTGCCGCCGCTCAGGAATACGATCTCGCGCGGCGTGCAACCGATCAGCGCGGCCGCCTGCCGCCGCGCCTGCTCCAGACGCTGCTTGGCTGCCTGGCCGAAATGATGGATGCTCGACGCGTTACCATACACTTGACCGAAACACTCCACGGCCGTCTCCACCGCTTCCGGGCAGACTGGCGTCGTGGCGTTGTGGTCAAAATAGAAATGTTGCACTTCTTTCCATTCTATCAATGACGGCTCCGCTGATTACCCTGACCACCGACTTCGGCCTCTCCGACTACTATGTGGGCGCCATGAAAGGCGTGATGCTTTCCATCTGCCCGCGCGCCCGCATCGTGGACATCAGCCACGGAGTCACCGCTTATGAGATCGCCGAAGCCGCGTTCCTGCTGGCGCAATCGTACCGTTGTTTTCCGCGCGGCACGGTGCACCTGGTAGTTGTGGACCCGGGCGTGGGCACGTCGCGGCGGCCCATTCTGGCGCAGGCCGCCGGACAATCCTTCATCGCGCCCGATAACGGCGTGCTCTCGATGATCTACGCGCGCGAGAAGCACAAGGTGCGGGTGATCTCCGAGCCGCGCTACTTTCTGCAGCCGGTGAGCAACACATTTCACGGCCGCGACATCTTCGCGCCGGCGGCCGCGCATCTTGCGGCGGGCGTCGCACCGGCGCGGTTTGGTAAGCTCATCGTCGACTATCTGCGCATGGACTTCGACAAGCCCGTGCGCACCGCCAAACGCGCCTGGACCGGCGCCATTCTGAAGGTGGATCGCTTCGGCAACATGGTCACCAACTTTTCAGTGACTGACTTTCCCGATCTCGCCAGGCGCTCTTTCGAGATGGCCGTGGGCACGCGCCGCATCCGCGTGCTGGCGCGGCACTACGAGGAGTGCGGACCCGGCGAGCCGTTCCTGATCGTGGGTAGCGCGGGTTACTATGAGATCTCCGTGGGTCAGAACTCGGCTGCGGAGCTCCTGGGGTGCGCGGCGGGCTCACCGCTGGAGCTGACTTTGTTTTAGACTGTGCGACGCGGTCACACCTGTGCCGACGCCACCTCGTTGTCCGGGTACCTCCCATCGGCTAAAATGTACCTTTGCTTCAATCTGTAAACCTGGCAGTGAAACTGTTTGCTGCAAGTCCACGTATTCGTAACAGCGCAGAGTAGAAAGGTATGCTTTCATGATTTGTTACAGGCGCGCCCGCCTGTCGATTGCGCTTGCCGTGTTGTCGATCGCCCTGGTCTCCCTGGCGCGCGCTCAGAATCCGCCGGCGCAACAACCGCCGGCCCCTCAGCAAAAGAAGCCGCAAAACCCGTTCGAAACGGTGCCGGAAGGTCCCCAGCAGCAACAGCCGCCGCTGGAGGCTCCCAAGGCTGCGCCCCAGGCCAAAGCGCCGGGCGGCCCGGTAATCGAAGCGATCGAATTCCGCGGCGAGCGGAGGGTTCCGGCCGCCACCCTGCGCGCGCTCATCACCACCAAGAAGGGCGACATCTTCAACGAAGAGGATCTGCACCGCGATTTCATGGCACTGTGGAACACCGGCCGCTTCGACGACATTACTCTCGAAACGGAACCGGGGGAGCACGGCGGCGTGATCGTGCGCTTCGTCGTCACCGAGCGGCCGGTGGTGCGTTCCATCAAGTACGAGAACATCAAATCGCTCACCGTCTCGGAAATCCTGGATCGCTTCAAGGAGCGCAAAGTCGGACTGTCCGTCGAATCGCAGTATGATCCCAACAAAGTGCAGCATGCCGCCGTGGTGATCAAGGAGTACCTGGCGGAGCGCGGCCGGCAGTTCGCCACCGTCCAGCCCGAGGTGCGCCAGATCCCGCCCTCCTCGCTCGAGATCGTCTTCAACGTGAATGAAGGTCCCAAGGTGAAGGTCGGCAAGATCAACATCGTGGGCAATCACGCCTTCAGCAAGCGCCGGGTCATCCGCGCCATGAAGAACTCGCATCCCTACGGCATCCCTTATTCGATCCTGTTTGAGGACCTCTTCGCCCGCACTTACGATTCCGAAAAGCTCGATGAAGACAAAGACTTCATCCGGGACGCGTATCAGCAGAAGGGTTATTTCACGGCCCGGGTTCTCGACCAGACAGTGAAGATCGTAGACACCGGCGGGCACGGTTTCCGGATTCCCCTGATTCGCCAGAACAATCCCGGCAAGGCAGCCGACATCACCATTCCGGTGGAAGAAGGCCGCTTATACTACCTCGACAAAATCAACTTTGTGGGCGTCAAGCTGTTCCGCACCCCGGAGACACTCATGCGGCCGCTGTTCAACATGGCCGCGGGGGATCCCTTCTCCACGGGCAAACTGCGCAAAGGCCTGGACAATCTGCGCAAGCTGTACGGTGAGTTCGGCTACATCGATTTCGTGCCGGAGCCCAGTTTTGACGTCATCCCCAACACCGACAAGATCGACCTGACGTTGACCTGCGACGAGGGCAAGCAGTTCTTCGTGCGGCGCATCGATTTTTCGGGCAACGTCACCACCCGCGACAAAGTCATCCGCCGCGAGATCCTGCTGGACGAGGGCGACATCTTCAATAACCGGCTTTGGGAGCTGAGCATCCTGCGGCTGAACCAGCTCGGCTACTTCGAGCCGTTAAAGGCCGATCAGGACGCCGACATCAAGCGGAACACGCAGACCAACACGGTAGATATCACGCTGCGCGTGAGGGAGCGCGGCAAGAACTCGATCGGGTTGAACGGAGGCGTCTCGGAGATCGCGGGCAGCTTCGTGGGGTTGAATTACGCGACCAACAATTTCCTGGGGCTGGGCGAGACCCTGTCGATCAGCGGGCAGGTGGGCACGCGCTACACCAGCGTGTCGGCCGGCTTTACGGAACCCTACTTTCTCGACCGGCCGCTGCAGGTCGGCTTTGAAGCCCACTTGACGCGGTTTGATTTCAACCAGGGCCGTGAGGCTTCGATCCTGGCGGGTTACAACCTCATCCCGGAGTACAACGCGCTGGGCTCCCAGAACCTGCTGAATTATATTCAGACCGGGCACGGCTTCTCGGTCTCGGCGAGTTATCCGTTGCGGCACAGCTTCTCGCGCGTCGGTATCACTTACGGTTACGACATATCCGATATCAAGGTGGAAACCGCCGCCGCGCAGTCTTACTTCGACTACATCAATTTCAGCGGCATCGCCGGGCCCAACGCCCTGCAGGGCATCCGCACCAGCACCATCACACCATCGTTTAGCTATAATACGGTGAACCATCCCATCACGCCGACGGCCGGCAAGAGCATCTTTCTGTCTACCTCGTTTTCCGGCAGCTATCTGGGTGGCAACGTCAATACGATCCGGCCCACGGCCGAGTTCAAGTACTTCAAACCGGCGCCGTGGCATAAGTCTCATATCCTGGCTTTTCACTTGTTAGCTTCCATGATCACCGGTTACGGCGGCAAGGAGATCCCCCCGTTCTCCCGCACCTACATCGGCGGCGAGCAGGACATTCGCGGATTCGAGATCTGGGGCATCAGTCCCATTGCGTTCGTCCCCAGCGAAGCCACCATCAACGTGCTGAACAACGACGGTTCGCAGCGCACGCAGAAAATATACCAGAATGGGGTTCTCACGAGCACTCCCGTAACCATGAACCTCCCCATCTACCAACTCACCTTCCCCGGCGGCGACACGCAGGTGATCGGCAACTTCGAATACCGGATTCCGATCTTCGGCCCCGTGACGCTGGCCATCTTCACGGATGCCGGTGTCAACCGCATCCTGCGTCCGGGCGAGCTCAATATGGACCCCACACGCATCAGCTACCTGAACAATTCCTACCCCACTGCCGGATTCGTGGGCAAGGCTCTGATCTATCCCGGCACGCAGAAGCCGCGCATGTCCACAGGCCTCGAGCTGCAGGTCCTGCTGCCCGTAGTCCAGGCGCCGTTCCGTCTTTATTGGGCATACAACCCGCTAACTGTGCGCGAATATCTGCAACCCCCCATCGTGGCCGACCGTTCGATCTTCCCGAACGAGGCGACTTTTTTGAACGCCGTGGCGAGTTTCGGCCAGGCCGAGCCATTCTTCGAGCAGCGTTCCATGTTCCGCTTCACCATCGGCCGGACGTTCTGACATGACAGCGCGGCGCGGCGTCAATATGCTAGTATCGAAACGAACCCGAGGAGTTTCAGCTTGAGAAAGAATTTTGTGTTTCTGCCCGCCTTGGCTATGGGGGCCGTCTTGGTTGCGTCCGCGCAATCGAACCCGCCCCAGACCAAGGTCGGGATCATTCACATCCAGAACGCCATCATTAGCACGAAGGAGGGCCAGAAGGCGGCCGCCGATCTGCAGTCCAAGTTCGCTCCCAAGAAGGCCGATCTGGACAAGAAGCAAAACGCCATCTCGCAATTGCAGGATCAGTTGCGCCAGGGCGCCAACACCATGAGTGACGACGCCAAGGACAAGCTCATGCGTGAGATCGATCGCATGACCAAGTCTCTGAATCGCGAGAGCGAAGACGACCAGGCCGACCTCGATCAGGCCCAGCAAAAGGTCATGCGGCAGTTGGGGCAGAAGATGATGGCGGTGATCGACAAGTACGCCAAGGAGAATGGCTACGCGCTCATTCTGGATGTGAGTTCGCAGACGACGCCGGTTCTGTACGCCACCAATAGCATCGATATCACGCAGGACATCATCGCGCTGTACGACAAGACTTCGGCCGCGGCGGCAACGTCCTCCGCGGCGCCGGCGGCCAAACCGGGCGCGGGAGTCAAGTAGCCGCGCGCCGGCTCCTGCTGCCGGTGCTAAGCTCAAAGCAGAGGGTGCCATGAAGATTTCGGGCGCAGTCATGGTCGCGCTTTTGAGCGTTGGGCCGGTGTTCGCCCAATTCGGCAATGTGGCTTTTCCGGGTTTGGGGCGCGCGCCTGTGCGCGGCAACCCCTGGGGCAATGTGGTCTTCCCGGCGATTCCCGGCGGCGCGGCCGCGGTGACCGGCGCCTATCGAGGCGGCGGCTCCAGAGGCGGGTACGGAATCCATTACGGGTACGGTCTGGGTTCCGGTTACGGGTATCGCCATTTTGGCAGGAGCGCCATCTACGCCTATCCTGTCTACGTCGGCGGATACGGATACGGATACGGCTATGGCGACGATTACGGAGCTCCGCCGCCGGCCGCTCCCCCGGAATCCGGTGGAACGTCCGCCCCGCCGGTGATCATCAACCAGTATTTCTCCACTCCTCCGCCGGACCAGGCGGCGCCGCCGGATGCCGGCTCCAACTCCGATTTCCAACTCCATAAGCCGGCCGCCGATGAGACCGCACCTCCTGCCAGCGACGAGTCCTATTATCTGATCGCCATGAAAGACCATACCATCTACTCGGCCGTGGCTTTCTACACGGAGGGCGATACGCTGCACTATTTCACACCCGGCAACGTGCATAACCAGGTCTCGCTTTCACTGGTGGACGGTCCGCTGACCGAGAAGCTGAATCGCGACCGGGGCATCGACGTGCGGCTCACGCACTAGGCCGGTTATGGTTGCGGCTGGCCCGCCAGCCGTTTGACAAACTCGATATCGCCATCCAGGAATTTGAATTGTGCGAGGCCGGCTGGCGCCACCCAGCGTATCTCCGAGAACACACAATTCACCGGTTCGCCCGCAAATTCATCAACCGCGAAGAAGATCAGCAATAGGGGAGCCTGCCCAGGATAGCGGAACCCGTAGCGCTCCACTTCATCGCCGATGCGGGCGTGAATGTCCAGCTCTTCGCGCAACTCGCGCCGCAAGGCTTCGGGCGGGCTTTCGCCGGGTTCGACCTTGCCGCCGGGGAACTCCCACTCGAGCGCGTGCGCCTGGTCCGCGCGTCTGCGGCCGATCAGCAACCGTCCCTCCCGGCGGATGAGCGCCGCAACCACGGTGGTCGTCTGCATTAGAATCATTGGAGCACAAAGGGCGCGGGTCGCCCCGTTTTGCGCGGTTTCTTAAGGAGCACGAATGTATTCCGAACGCCTGCTGGATCATTTTCAGAAACCGCGCAACGTGGGGGAGTTGCCGCCGCCGGCCGTGTCGGTGGAGGTGTCACAACCGGTGTGCGGCGACCTGCTGCGGCTTTCGGCCGAGTTTCGTGGCGGCCGCGTGGCTGAGGTCCGCTACCAGACGCGCGGCTGTACGGCCACCATCGCCGCCGGCTCCGCGCTCACCGAGTGGCTGACGGGCAAGACGGCCGCCGAGATCGCGGCCCTGCGGCCCGCCGACATCGAGGAGGCCGTGGGCGGCCTCGGCAACGAATCGAAGCACGCGGCCGTGCTTTGCGTGGATGCGGCGCGCGCGCTGGTGAAGAAGTGGGGGCAATCGCGGCCAGTGCCGCGCCCGCCTGCGCTAAGCTAGTGTTGTGCGTATCCTGGTCGTCGAAGACGAGAAGCGCATCGCCGACTTCCTGTGCCGGGGCCTGGAGGGCGCCGGCTACGCGGTGGATGCGGCTCCCAACGGCGCGACGGGCCTGGAGTTCGTGCACGCCACTGATTACGACCTGATCATCCTGGACATCATGCTGCCCGATATGGACGGCCTCACCGTGCTGGAGAAGATCCGCAACCGGAAGGTCGGCCCGCCGGTGCTGATCCTCAGCGCGCGGGGCGCCCTGGATGACCGTGTGCGCGGCCTCGAGCAAGGCGCCGACGACTACCTGGTGAAGCCTTTCGCCTTCGTCGAGCTGCTGGCCCGGGTGCGCGCCCTGCTGCGCCGCGGCCAGCCGGCGCCCGAGCGGCTCCAGGTGGCCGATCTCACTCTGGATTGCATCCGCCGCAAAGTTACTCGCGCCAACGAGCCCATCGACCTGGCGCCCAAGGAATTCGGTATTCTCGAGTACATGATGCGCAACAAAGGGCGCCCGCTGAGCCGCACCATGATCGTCGAGCACGTGTGGGATATGGATTACGACGGCCTCACCAACATCGTGGACGTGTACATCCGCCACTTGCGCAGCAAGATCGACGACCGCTTTCCGCAGAAGCTGATCCAGACCGTGCGCGGCATCGGGTACATGATCGACGCGCCCGACAAGCCCAGCGAGCGGCCGGCGGAGCAGCCGGCGGAACGGCAGGCTTAGAGTGGCGTCCAGAAGGCACTTGACGCGCGGGCTGCGTTTCCGCCTGACGGCCGGCTACGCACTGCTCTTCGCGATCCTTCTGGTGGGCGTGGCGGCGCTCTTCCGCGAGCGCCTGGTCTACACCTTTAACGGGGAAGCTCACGACGTCTTGGAGCAGGAGTGGGCGGCCATGAAGGGGTACCTGCGCATCGAGCGAATTCCCGTCCGCGGCCGTCCGCCCGGCCGGGAGCCTTGCAAGCTCTACAGGCCCACCTGGGAATACGACAAGAACGACCCCGACGAAGACTTCGCCGTGGAGCGTCTGCGGCGCGTCTACCTGCTCACCGATGCTAAGGGCTGCATGATGGAAGTCTCCACCATTTACCAGTCCATCGGCATCGAGAAACCCGCCGAGATCGAAGCCGCCGTCAAGCACGGCGAACCGGTCTGGAAGCTGCGCTACAGTCCGCACGGCATTCCGTATCTGATCCGCGCCGGCGTGGTTTTCGATGAGCATCACCAGAGTCCCTTCTACGTAGCCGTGGGCCGCGCGATGGACGAGAGCGACCAGGTTCTAAAGCGCTACACCTGGATGTACGCCGGACTGATCCCGGTCTCGCTTCTCTTCGGATGCCTGCTGGGATGGTTTCTGTCGGGCCGCGCGCTGATGCCGGTCATCGAGGTCGCCAAGACCGCCCAGCGTATTTCCGGCTCGAACCTGAGCTTGCGCATCCCGGCCCGCGCCGCCGGCGATGAACTGGATTACCTGATCCTTACGTTTAACCGCATGATCGAACGCCTGGAGACCTCCTTCCGGCAGATCCGGCAGTTCTCGACGGATGTTTCGCACGAATTACGCACGCCCATCACGGCCATCCGAGGCCAGCTCGAAGTGGCGCTGTTCACCGCCAAGACAGTCGACCAATACCGCGACGCCACGCTGAATTGTCTGCAGGATATCGAGCGGCTGTCGCAAATCGTACGGGCGCTGCTGCTGCTCTCGCAGGCCGAGTCCGGGCAGCTTGCATTGCAGAAAACGCGGTTGGATCTTTCGTCGGTGGTGCGCGATATCGTGGAGCAGTTCCAGATACCTGCCGAGGGCGGCCGCGTCCAGCTTTCCTGCGACCTGCCGCGAGAGTGTCCCGCGGAAGTCGACCGCGTCCAGATCGAGCGCATGCTCTCGAACCTGCTGTCGAACGCTATTAAGTTCACGCCTGCGGGCGGAAGCGTGCACGTCGGGCTGCGCCGGATGCCGGAATTCATCGAAATGGCTGTGGAGGACACCGGCTGCGGCATCCCGGCCGAACATGTCGCGCATATTTTCGAGCGTTTCTACCGCGTGCCCGCCGCCCAGGAGACCTGCGCTCACGCGGAACCGGGCCTGGGACTGGGATTGAGCTTCGTGGCCTGGATTGCGAAGGCCCACGGCGGCACCGTCCGGGTGGACAGCACGCCGGGCACGGGCACCCGCTTTACCGTGTCGCTGCCGGCCACGCTGCCCGAGTCCGCGCCGCAGGAACCGGAACCGGCGCCCGCGGCGCTCGGATGAACAAACTTTAATTCGATGTTTACCCTAGCTTCATTCCTTTTTCCTAAGCTAGGGATGTGCGGTGTCTAACGCGCTGGGCGCTTAGTGTCCTTTTGGTGCTGGTTCTTACCAGCCCCGTACGCAGCCAGGACGATAAGAACGCCGCGCCGCCGCAATATCAATACTTCGCGGGAGTGGTTACCGCGCTCACGGCCACCAGCGTGACGGTGATGCGTTCCGTGCTGGGCAAGTCCACGACTCGGGCTTTTGCGATCACACGCGACACCATCATCCAGGGCGGCAAACCCAGGGTGCGATCGAAGGTGACCATCAAATGGATTGCGAGCGACGACGGGGACCGCGCCGTCAAGATCATTCTGCGCAGCCCCGGCCCTCCGCCGCCCAAGAAATAGCCGCTTACGCCTGGCCGCCGGCGGCCATAGCGGCTATCGCCGCCCGGCCGCGTTCCTGCATTTCCTCCGGCGTCAGATCTTCGATGTGCGTGGCGATGGCCCAGACGAAGCCGTGCGGATCGCGCAGTTGCCCGTAGCGGTCGCCCCAGAACTGGTCCTGTAGCGGGAAGATCACCTGGCAGCCGTTGGCGAGCGCCTGGGCCCAGGTGGCGTCGGCGTCCGGAACATACAGGTTCAGCCGTAAGGGCCAATTTCCTTCGGCGATGGGCGGCATGCCCATCTCCGGGAAAGCGTCGTTGAGCATCAGAATGGTGTCGCCGATCTTCACATTGGCGTGCATCAGCTTGCCGCCCGGTCCGGGCGAACGGCTGATCTCGGCCGCATGGAAGGCGCGCTTCAGAAACTCGATGTAATCGGCACAGCCTGGTACGGTGAGGTGCGCCGTGAGGGTGCCGAAGCCTGGTGGAATGGGTTGCGTAGCTTTAGCCATAATGCCGGATTGTACTACGGCCGCACGCGCGCGGCGAAGTCCGTGGCGCGAATGTAACATTTGTCCGGGCGCTAAGCTGATTAGGTGACTGAAAGGCTCTACTACACCGATTCCTATCTGCGTGAATTCCACGCGCAGGTGACCGACCGCTCTCCGGACGGGCTGCGCGTCTACCTGGACCGCACGGCGTTCTATCCCACATCCGGCGGGCAGCCGCACGATCGCGGCTCCATTGCCGGGGTGCCGCTGCTGGAAGTGGTTGACGAGGGCGAGCGCATCGCGCACGTGGCCGCCGCGCCGGTGGAAAGCGGCGAAGTGGACTGCCGGATCGATTGGGGCCGCCGCTTCGATCACATGCAGCAGCACAGCGGCCAGCATCTGCTGTCGGCGATCTTCAGCGAGCGGTTCGGCATCGCGACCGTCAGCTTTCACCTGGGGCAGGAGAGCTCCACCATCGACCTGGAGACGGGCGCGCTCGACGCCGCGCGCGTGGCGGAAGCCGAGCGGTGGGCCAACCGGGCCGTCTTCGAGAACCGCCCGGTGCACGTGACCTTCGAAGAGGCCGCCGGGACCCGCGATCTGCGCAAACCCTCCGAGCGCGGCGGCACCCTGCGCATCGTGTCGATTGAAGGCCTCGACCGGAGCGCTTGCGGCGGTACGCACGTGGCGCGCACCGGCGAGATCGGCCCCATCCTGCTGCGCAAACTGGAGAAGATCCGCGACACGGTGCGCGTCGAGTTTCTATGTGGCGGCCGCGCCGTGGTGCGCGCGCGAGCCGATTTCGACGCGCTCGACCGCATGGCCCGGATGTTCTCCGCGGCGCTGGACGAAGTTCCGGCGCTGGTGGCTGCCCAGGTGGAAGCGTCCCGCCAGACCGATAAGCTCCTTCGCAAGCTGGAGTCGGACTTGGCCCAATACCAGGGCCGCGAATTGTATGCCGCCACGGCGCCGGATGCCGCCGGATTACGGCGCGTAGTGCGCCGCTTGCCGGCGGGCAGCCTCGAGGATCTGCGGGCCATCGCCCAGAGTTTCACCGCGCAATCCAAGTCTGTTTTTGTAGCGGCGCTCGAGAAGCCACCCGCCGTCCTGCTGGCCGTCTCGGCGGACAGCAGCATGGATGCGGGCAAGCTGCTCAAAGCCGCGCTGACGCAAGCGGGCGGGCGCGGCGGGGGCAGCGCGCGTTTGGCGCAAGGCAGTCTGCCGGGCCCCGAGTCGCTGGATCGCGTCCTGCGCGAGATCGCGCCTCCGGTTTGACGTTAGAACTTGATGCGCAGATATTTCTGCGGGTGTTCCCGGAAGTCCTTCAGCGTGGCCTGCAGATCGCGCAGCGCGCCCACGAGCGACGTGTAGACCTGCGCGCTCGACAGCATCTGCCCGGTGCTGCCCTCACCGGAATTCAAGGTGTCCACTGCCGCGATCCAGTCCGCCAGCCGCCGCGTCAACCCGGTGTAGACCGCATCGCTCGAGAGCAATCGCCCGGCGCCCTTGCCCGCGTTGAGATCCGCCAGCGTGCGGCGCACGTTCGCGATCTGGCCGCGGATTTGTTCGTAGCGCGCCGGGTCGCGCAGCAGGGGGCTCGACTGCAACTGCGCCAGCCGGTTGTCGAGTTGCCGCAGCGTCGCGCTGACGCTGTCGTACAGATCGGTGCTGTACAAGACCTGGCCAAATTGCGATTGTGAACTGGTGGCCTTGCGCATGCTCTTTTCCACGCGGTCGACTCCATCCAAGAACCGCTGATACAGGGTATCGCTGACCACGAACTGGCCGAGCGGTCCCTTGCCGGCCTGGATGTCGATGATGGTGCGGTCGATGGTCCGCAGTTGCGCCTGGAACTGCAACAGGTCGATGTTCTGCATGATGCTGGTCGGCTGGCGGTACGGCAACTCTGCGCCTTCCTGGACCGGGTTCGCGCTGCGTCCCATGAGGATGTCGATATACTCATCGCCCAGCAGGTTGGCGCTGTCAATCTCGGTAACCGAGTCATCCGGGATGTGCCGCAGGTACTCCTTTTCGATGGTCAGGCGCGCTTCCACCACGCGGTCGGGAGCCGTCGACCGCGTCAGCCGCAGCCATTCGACCGTGCCGATCTGGACGCCGTTGAGTTGCACATCGGCGCCCGCGGCGAGCCCGCTGGAGTCGGGCAGATAGGTCAGAAGATAGGTCTTCGGCTTCAGCCAAGTGCCGCCGCTCAGCAGGTAGACCAGGACCGCCAGGATCACCAGGGCGGCGACTGCCACCATGGAGCTGCGGAATTTGGCCCAGCGGACTCTCTGCGGAGAGGGCATGCGTACCGATTGTAGCGTGGCGCGGAAGCCGGAATTCAGCGCGTCGCGCGGCCACCCACGCCCGCGCCGGCCAGCAGGCCCTCGAGCGTACGCAACTTATCCGGCTGTCCCATCACGATGAGGTAATCGCCGCCGGAGATGGCGCTGTCTGCCGGAGGATTGAACAGCATTTCGCCATTGCCTCTGCGGATGGCCAGCACGATGACGCCGTACTGGCGGCCGATTTGCAACTCGCGGATGGTTTTTGAAATCAGGTGGCTCTCGGGGGACACGCGCACCTGCTCGATCACCACGTCGAGTTCGGCAGCCTGCGTGGTGAAATCGAGGAACTGCACGACGTGGGGCCGCAGCAGCGACTGTGCCAGACGGTGGCCGGTGATGTCATACGGCGCGAAGACAGCGTCCGCCCCGGCGCGCCGCATCTTCTCTTCCGCGCCTTCCTCGGCCGCGCGCGAGGCCACGTAGATGCCCGGGTTGAGGAACTTGGCTGAAAGCAGTACAAACAGGTTATCGGCGTCGGTGGCCAGCGCGCACACCAATCCCTTGGCATGCATCACGCCGGCAGCACGCAGAGTCTCGTCGCGCGTGGCGTCGGCGGCCATGGCCAGCATGCCGGCGGCGGCGGCACGCTCCACGCGTTCGTGATCGCTCTCCACCACCACGAAGGGCGCGCCGGCGCTGTGCAATTCGGCCGCGGCCCCACGGCCCACGCGCCCGTAACCGCAGATGATGTAGTGTTTCCTTAGCTTGTCGATCATGCGTTTGCTCCGCCGCTTGCTGAATAATTCGCCGAGTTGCACCTCGATGATGGTGTGGGTGATGGCACCGATGCCCACCAGGATGGTAGTCACCCCGATGATCAGCAGGAAAGAGTTGAAGATCCGCCCCGGTAAGTGGAACTGGTCACCGTAGCCGACCGTGGTCATGGTCAGCAGCGTAGTGTAGAAGGCTTCGAAAAGGGGGAGGCGCTCGGTGAGCATGAAGCCCGCCGTTCCGATCGCCAGCACGGCCGCCAGCGCCAGGCCCAGATAGAGAAAGCGGCGAGTCAGCCGGTGCATGCGCGTCCGCCGCCCTTCGGGCACGCGTTCTGGCACCGAGCCAATGCGTTGAGGCTCATGGATAAGCCCGCACCCGTGACATTTCTTACAGCATAGCGCCGGGAGAGTCACGCCAGAGACGGCCCGCGTTTCTTTGGCAGTTGGCAGCAGGTTCCGGCAGGGCTACGATATCTATAGAAGGTTTTAAGGAGGCACCGAGATGCTTTCCGGAAGACTGATACACCTGATTGAAGCTCACCAAGAGCAGATTGCGGCCAGAGTGGTTCACGAGATCCGCCGCCACCCCGATATCGTGAACATGCGCAAGCTGCCCGACGCGGAATTGCGCGAACGCGGCCAGCAGATTCTGGAACAATTGGGCCACTGGCTATCGGGAGGCTATGACGCCGAGATTGAACAGCACTATGAAGTGCTGGGAAGGCAGCGCTTTGAGGAATCCATTCCGCTTCACGAACCGGTACGCGCGCTGGCGATCCTCAAGGACAAGATGATCGACTTTGTGCACGAGCAGCAGATCGCCAAGACGTCCGTAGAGCTATACGCCGAGGAGGAACTGGAACGGCGCGTAGGGCGCTTCTTCGACACGTTGACGGTTCACATGGTGCGCGGCTACGAAACCGCTTGGCGTCGCGCCGCGCACGCCACCGCTACCGCTTAGGGCCGCCCTATTTCTTGAATGTACGAATGAACTCCACCAGGTCATCCGCTTGCTTCGCGGTGACTGTTTGGGGCCTCATCTTACCGATACCGCCGGTGATAGCCTTTTTCAACTCCGCATCCGTCTTGGACTGCACCGCAGCCGAGCCGAGCGGTTTCATTCCCATCGCCGGGATACCGGATCCGTCGGCCTTGTGGCACATTTTGCACTTGGTGTTGTAGATCGCCTTCCCCTCGGCGGCGGAGGCAAAGGCCGGCACCGCGCCCAATGCCAGAAGAATGGCACAAACAGGTAAGAACCTCATAATCCTCCTCCCCCGGTATTGTACCAGGGTGGCTGCCGTGCGCCAGATCGAGAGGCGGCGCACCGGGCCGCATGATACGATGCATGCCGTACCCGGTTTCACAGAGTATGTCGGAACTGTATCGTGCCCTGCCGCCGGAAGGCGCCAAGATCGTGCTCGTGCTATTTCTGTCGTTTCTCACGGGTCTGGAACGCGAGGAGCGGCACGCGGGCAGCGAGCGCTACTCGTTCGGGGGCGTGCGCACCTTTCCCTTGATCGGTCTTATCGGCTACGCCATTGCGCTCCTGTCGGGCGGCCAGCTTCTGGGCGTGGCCGCCGGTTTCGCGGTGGTGGCGGCCTTCCTGATGCTCTCCTATCAGCACAAGGTGACCAGCTCGGGACTGGCCGGCTTCACCACCGAGATGTCGGCGCTGACGACGTACCTGGCGGGCGCGCTGGTGTACCGCGAACAGTTCTGGATCGCCACCACGATCAGCGTGGCCAGCGTGCTGCTGCTCGAGCTGAAGACGGGCCTCGAAGGTCTGACCACCCGCGTCGCTCCGGGCGAGATCATGACCTTTACCAAGTTCCTGCTGCTCAGCGCCGTGATCCTGCCCGTGCTGCCGAATCGGGAATTTGGACCCTTCAGCATCAATCCGTTCAAGTCGTGGCTGGTGGTGGTAGCGGTCAGCGGAGTGTCTTACGGCAGCTACGTGATTCAGAAGCTGACCAAGGGAAAGGGGGGGGTGCTGCTGGCGGCGCTGCTGGGCGGCGCGTACTCCTCCACCGTGACCACCATCGTGTTGGCCAGGCGCGCCAGGCAGGAAGTGCGGCCGCACCTGTTTTCCGGGTCGACGCTGATCGCTTCGGGAGTGATGTATCTGCGGCTGGCGGCGCTGGTCACGCTGTTCAATCGCAGCCTGATGACGGCCCTGTGGCTGCCCTTTCTGTCTCTGGCCGGGGGGGGCCTGGGCGTGGGCTGGCTGTGGACGCGGCTTCCCGACGGCAAGGAGGGCAGCGTGGAGCGCGAGTTCGAGCCGAACAACCCGCTGGAACTACGCGCGGCGTTCGTGTTCGGCGCGCTCTTTCTGGCAATGCTGATCGCCACCCACCTGGTCGTCACTTATCTGGGCCGCGCGGGGGCATACTTGCTGGCGCTAATCATGGGCTGCACGGACGTGGATCCTTTCATCATGGGAATGACGCAATCCGGCGGCACCATCACGCCGCTGGCCGTGGCTTCCGCCGCGATTCTGATCGCGGCGGCCAGCAACAACCTGGTGAAAGGCATTTACGCCTATTCACTGTCGGACCGCGCGACCGGCAGGCGGAGCCTCTGTCTGTTAGGCGCGCTGGCCGCGGCCGGACTTGCGCCGCTCGTTTGGATGGCGCATTGATGCGTCTGCACGAGGCCATACCGCAAGGCCTTGCTCACCGCTTCAGACTTAGAGTGCACATCCAACTTCTGGTACAGACGGCGCAGGTGGAAAGAGACCGTGTGCGGACTGACTCTTAATTCCGCTGCCGCCGTTTTGTAACGGTGGCCTTCGACCAGCAGCTTCAATAAGCGCACTTCGTGGGGTGTGAGCCGGTGGCCGGCTGGCTCCGCTGGAGCCGGGAGAGCTTGTGGGGGCCGTGTATCGCATTGCACGTCGACCTCGCGCGGGTGGTCCGCGCAAGACGCGAGCGCGCGCCTCAACAACTCGGAGAACCAGCCGCAGGAACAGGATGTCTGCGGGAGACGGCACTCGCCGGGCGCCAGCAGTGCGAGGAGCATCACATAGGGGAGACCGAGGCCGGCGCGGTCAGTGCGCGTCGCATCTTCGGAATCGCCGCACCAGGGCAGCGGAAAAACGCGGAAGCATGAACAGCAGGCAAGCCGGTTGAGCAGCTCGAATTGACTCTCAATCGTCTGTCCGTGTGCGCTCATTGACATCCCCTCCATGGCGCTCATTCTCTTTCATGCGCCGGCTAGCTACTAGAAAACGCGAGTCAGCGCTTTCTTCCCGGGTGTACGAAAATAAAAATGGGCGTGAATTGAGCGGAATAGGGAATAAATGGGGCGTTCGCGTGTCAGAACGAAACGGGCGAATGTTGTGACGTCCGTGGTCCAGGGTGCGATCTGGACCAGCCGTCCGCTGTGGTCCAGTCCATTTGCGTTGGGCGCCTGGAAGTGCCACAATAGGCCGTCTATAACCTTGGGATACATGAAATCGCCGGTGTAAGCTATGGGTGCGGTGAGTAACCGATGGAAGGTTCTCCAGGCCGGCACTGTTATGCTGGTGCTGCTGACCGGGCCGGTCCTGTCGGCTCAGATCGCTGATCCCGGAAGTGAACTGAACCAGTTCCTGTCGGATAGGACTGGTAATCGGTTCAAGCTGGATTTTGAATTTCGGGCACGGCTGGAAGATCGCACGGGTAACAATTTTGGCAGGTCTCCGAATTTAGAGAACCCGTTGTTTCGGACGCGGATTGGCGCACGGCTGGACGTCACGGACTGGCTGCGGGTCTACGGCATGGGACAGGACTCGCGGGCGCCCTTCTACGGCGGCCCGGCGCCCTCCAGCGCGCGCGACAGCATGGATCTCCACCAGGGGTACCTGGAGTTCTTTGCCCGGCGCAAAACCGGATTTGGCGCGATCGCCGGACGGCAGATGGTCAGCATGGGCGACGGCCGCCTGATTGGCGTGCCAGACTGGCTGAACACTGCCCGAACCTATGACACCGCGCGGCTCTACTATCGCTTGCCTGAGGCGCGGATCGAGTTTCTGATGCTGTCCGCGGTTAAGGTGCGGCCTGACGCCTTCAACCGCCCGGACTTGGGTGACCGGGTTTGGGGCACATATAATACTTTTCCGAAGGTCTTCTCGAAGAGCGCTATCGACCTGTATCTCCTGCGTCATGACCAGAACCGTCCAGGTGGTTTTACCGGTAAGGGCCGCCTCGGCATCAATACGTTGGGGGGACGCGCGCAACTGCCGTTGCCTGAAGCGTTGCATCTCAGTATCGAAGCAGCCGCGCAGAACGGCAAGACCGGTCCCCTACCGCATCGCGGCTATGCCTGGTTCAGCGGGCTTTCCCGGCGCGTGCCGCTCCGGCTGGCGCTTGATTTGGAAGTGGAATACAAGTACGCCTCCGGCACCAGGAATCCAGGCGTACGCGACGGAACCTTCGACCAGCTTTACGCCGCGAACCATGATAAGTTCGGTCACGCGGATCTGTTTGGATGGCGCAACCTCCATGACCTGCGGTCGCTGGAGACTGTGCATGTCACAAGATTGATCGCATTGAATTTCATGTATAACAATTGGTGGCTGGCGAGCAAGCGCGACTCACTATACAATGGCGCGGGACTCCCCCTGGTGAGTTCTCCCTCCGGCACGGCGGGCAGCCACGTGGGCCAGGAGGGCGACTGTTTCGCGACTTATCAAGTTGCCGGCTGGACCTTTGGCGCAGGATTTGCGCACGTATTCGTGGGTAATTTCCTGCGCAATACAACGCCCGGTGTCAGCACCCGATATATGTACGTATTTCAATCCTATTCGTTTTGAGGGCGTTGAAGGCCCGCTTCTATGGGAACTCGTGAGGTGTCCCGCCGCATCCGCAGCTGGTGGACGATGGCGCTGCGCTCCCACGCGTTGAACGTCAGGTGCCGCCGTTTCAGGGACTCGAGTTCCTGCCTGCCCCAAGCCGCCCGCATAATCCCGTCGGACCGGTGGCCCGGACCGATCAGCAAATGTCCCAATTCGTGCGCCATGGTGTAGCCCAACACCTGGTCGTCACTGGCGATCGAGTAGAGTTGCGCCAATTCATGAATCGCGTCGCAGTAAGTGTCTACCATGAACCCGTAACCCGTGCCATCCATGAATGCCCTGCCCATAGTCTCCAGCGAAACAGGGCCCGCAGTGATAGTCTGCCCTCCGGCCTGCACGCGCACAATGAAATCCGGGCGCATTCGCATGTCGCTGGCGCCGACTTCCGATCCACATTCCGTCCAGCGGATCTCGACGCCTATCTTCCGAAACACGTACGCCGTTTCGTTTTCGGCGCGCCTGATCCTGGACCGCGACGCCGGGCTCGTGTTGCAAACAGCGACGGTCATGCTTTCCGCAGGGAAGGCCGCGGGAGTTGTCGATAGCAGGAAAGCCAGCAATGCCCCTCTCATCTCAGCACTTTCTTCCAGCAAAGATGGAAGCTGTGATGGTGAGTATGACGGCGTCCCTCATGCATTGCAAATTGACTGGTTCGAATCGGACTGTTGCCCG
>Ga0335078_10003371_pt1 | contig 23830 bp, 17 predicted proteins | sample Lox_Sample_32_FD_206711 | JGI IMG/M metagenome (GOLD analysis project Ga0335078, IMG submission 206711) | Soil microbial communities from Loxahatchee National Wildlife Refuge, Florida, United States - Lox_Sample_3.2 | ecosystem: Environmental > Terrestrial > Soil > Wetlands | place: USA... | reverse complement strand
CTCCCGCATCCAGCCACTTGCTGTAACCCGGGTGTCAACCAAGCCCTCTAATTAGCTAGGAGGGCAGTAACATGCAGAAAGTGTCAGCGACAGGGATTTTGATGGCCGCGGTTTTAGTGGCAGGCGTCGCGCTGGCCGAAACTAAGGACACCATACTCAAACCCCCAAGCGATGACGTGATTGCGAAACAGGTCCGGCACACCATTCTGTCGTACCCTTACTATTACATCTGGGACCAGGTGGGGCTGTTCGTGCACGACGGTCAGGTGGAACTGACCGGGGCCGTGACCGAGCCCTTTAAAAAAATCGATCTCGGGCGGCTCGTGCAGCACATCCCGGGAGTCACCGGCGTCACCAACGAAATTAAGGTGCTGCCGCCTTCCCCAATGGATGAAATCCTCCGCAGACAGGTGGCGCGAGCCATTTTCGCTACTCCGCCGCTGACCCGCTACGCGGCCGGCCCGATACCTTCCATTCACATCGTGGTAGAGAACGGGCACGTGACCTTGAGCGGCGTCGTCGCTACTGAAAACGACAAGCAGCTGGCTGGCATACGCGCTAACGGCGCTGGGTTGAGCTTCGGCCAGGTCGTCAACAATCTCGAAGTCGAACCTTATTCCGCTAAAAAGAGCTAGTCACTCGAAGCCGATCGCCGGCAGCCGCTTTCTCCCAAACCCCCGCCGCGGGACAGCCGGCCCGCGGCGCAGCCATCTCGGCCTTTCTTGGCGCCGCCGCGACGCCTTCCCGTGGGATGGTTGCCCGGCCGGGACCCCGCCGGAGCCCCGGCTAGAACAACAGTTTGAGCGCAAGCTGAATGCTGCGCGGCCCGCCGCTGTTGAAAAGCGGCAGAAGCAATCCGCCGCTCGACGAATTCGCCATCTCCTGCGAGAGGCCGAAAGAACTCCCCGCGGTCAGCAGGTTGTTTCCCGACGCCGCGGGCGTCGCGAAGTTCGGGTGATTATCAATATTGAAAACTTCCGCCCGGAACTGCACGGAGAGCCGCTCGCCCGCCTTCACCGTTTTATGCAGCCCCAGATCCAGCTGATGTAGCCCGGAGGCACGCAGGATATTGCGTCCGGCGTTGCCGTATGTACCAGCCGCCGGGATCGCGAATGCCGCCGCATTGGCGACACGGAACGGTGGCGCTGTGGAAGCAAGGTAAAGCGGTTCGCCGGCCACCAGGTCGGGGCGCTGATTTTGGGCCGCGTACTGATCGCCGTTGCCCGCGATGTCCTCGCCAATCAAAGGCGTGTAAGGCACACCGGTTTGCGCGGTGAAGATTCCCTCGAGTGACCAGCCTCTGAGGAACCTGCCGGCCGTCCTCGGCAAGCGAGCCGCCTTTCCTGGCAGCTCGTATGTAAAAGCCGTCACCAGATTGTGGCGGATATCGAAGTCGCTCGCAGCGTACTCGGCACGAAAATCGTACGGATTCGAGCCGGTATACGAGGAGTTGATCGAAGTACCGGTAGGGTTCGAAGCATCGTCCAGCGAATGTGCCCACGTGTATGAAGCGGTCACTTCCAGGCCGTGGCTCAAGCGCCGCGTCACGCCCGCCTGGAAGGCATTGTAATTGGATACGGCGGTGGTCTCAATCAGCTCGACTGCGCCTGTCGAGAAGTTCGGATTAGGCGCCATACCGGTCGCCGGATCGAGCAGGTTCAAAGGCTGCATGTGGATCAGGTTTCGGCCCAGCGCACCAATGTAACTGGCTTGGACCACCGTCTCCCTGTCAAGCTGCCGCTGCAAATTCAAGCTGTATTCGTAGGTGAAAGGCGTTCGGAAGTTCGTCGGATCGTAGACCGTGGCGCTGCCGAACGGCGGCATCCCGGTGATCGTGTTGACCAGCAGCGTCGGGTCGACCGGCACGGTCACGGGACCTCCCAGCGCGCTGCCGAGGAGGAAATTCGTGATCTTGAAAGGCGGCCCAAACGCGAGTTGCGTGGCATTGATGGTTGGCAGATCGTAATAGATGCCCGCGCCCCCGCGCAGCACGGTCTTGGCATCGCCGGTGAGCTGGTAAGCGAAGCCGGCGCGCGGGGCGAAGTTATCGTAGTCGCCGTTGTGCACAGGCGTTCCTGGGGCTCCTAAGGTTGCCGTGGCGAAGTTATCCAGCCCTACGATGGGGCTGAAGCGGCCGTGAGCCTCGGTCGGCACCGTGTCCAGTTCATAACGCAGGCCGAGGTTCAGCTTCAAACGGGGCGTGATGCGGATGTCGTCCTGGCCATAAAAGGCATAGTTGGTAAAGCGCACGCCGAAACCGGTTTCCGCGACCTGGTTAAAAAAGGATACGGGATTGTCGTTGACCAGATCTGCGACCGTATTGAAGAAGTACACACCGCTCGAAAGGGGCTGCAGGTTGACGTTGCCCTGTGTCCGCCGCACCCAAAAGCCGGACTTGAACGTATTCCGGCCGCGGACGTAAGTTACATCGTCATTGAAACTGAAAAGATTATTATTCTGCAGCTCCGGCGGATCCGGCGATTCGGCGAAGGGCAGGCTGAACACTTCGATCCCGGGCAGCGTGGCGTCGCCCGCTGCATTCAGCGGAATCGGTTCAGCGCCGCCGAAGCTGTCAGCCGCGCCGACCGAGATGTTGGCGCTGCGCACGAATCCAAAGCGCGCCTCGTTGAAGAAGTCCGGCGTGATGCGGTGCACTTCTGAGAGGCTCACGCTTTGCAGCCGCGAACGGTTGCGGGAAAGGGTGTTGAGATAGAACGAGCGGAGAATACCGAGCGAATCGCTGAACGAATAGCGGGCAAAGAAATCATCGTTATCGGTAAAACGATGGTCGAGCCGCGCGCTGAAATCGGTCTCGCCCACCAGGTTGGTGGCGGTCCCGAAATAATTCGCCGTGCCGTCGCCCTGGTCCGGTCCGGTCGGCAGAGGGTACTCATCGATCAGCGTCTGAACCGCCGGGCCGGCATCCGCGCGGGCCGCCAGTGAGGGGACGCGCGCATCGGCATTCACCCCGACCCGCTGCCGCAAGCCTTCGAACGAAGCAAAGAAGAATGTGCGGTCTTTCCGGATAGGGCCGCCGATAGATCCTCCAAAAATATTGTTGCGCGAGGGCGTTCTGGCGACGCCGTTGGCGTTGTTAAAGAAATTGTTGGCATCCAGATCGCTGTTTCGCAGAAATTCGAAGCCGGTCCCGTGAAGCTCATTGGTGCCGCTCTTCGTGTTGACGTTGATCACCGCCCCCGAGAAACCGCCGAACTCCGCCGTCTGCATCTGGGTCTGTACCTTGAATTCGGAGACCGCGTCCACGGAAACCATCGCCACGCTGCTGCCGGACTGGCCGACGGCCGGGTCGTTGCCGGGCGCGAGGCTGATCCGTCCGTTGGCGCTGCCGCCGGCATTCACGTTGATGCCGTCGATCAAAACATTGTTGGACAGGTCCCGCTGGCCGTTCACGTTGAACGGACCGGCCGGCGAGGCGGGATTATCGGTTGCTCCGGATACGCCGGGTGCGAGCTTCGCGAGGCGCAGAAAATCGCGCCCGTTGAGCGGCAGATCGCCGATCATCTGCCCCCCCACCACGAGGCCTTCCTCGGATGTTTCGGTCTCGATCAAAGGCGCCACAGACTGGACCTGCAGATTCTCCTTGACCTCCGGCAGGGCCAACTTCAGATCGATATGGCGCGTCGCGTTGATGGGCAGTTCGACACCTTCCACGCGCGCGGGCGAAAAACCAGCGGCCATCGCCTCGACGACATAGGTGCCGGGCGGAAGCAGCCCAAATGAATAATCGCCCTGTGTGCCGGTCACCACCTGCCATTCCAGGCCCGTGTCACGATTCGTGGCGCGGACGGTCGCATTGTGAACGGGCGCTCCCGAAGGGTCGGAAACACTTCCCACCACGCCGGCGAACTGGGCTGCCAGCCGGATGGGTGACCAGATCGAAATCAACACAGCAAGAAGTATCGCTGCTGGCGTGGATGGAAGCCGGTTGAGTCCCACTCATTTCCTTATAGCCCGCCAGTGCGCTTTGCAGGTGTAACAACTAAGGCGGACGAGGTTCAGACACGTTGGTCGGCAGAAAAGTTACCGGTGTCACCGCATCGCTGCCCCGTCAAGCACCGCGGACTTAGTGTGGAATTGGCTCCGGCACGGCTGCCCCGTCGGCCCGGGGGTCGGACGCGGCATAGTTGGTGTTCGTTTTCGCATCGCGCAGAATCGCCTGCCCGCGTCCCATTTCCTGGGTGTATTCCCTTCGGATGGCGATCTGATGGCCGCGTTCCGACAGTTGCTGCAATGTGGCTTCGGGAACGCGCGCTTCAATCGACACGTCGCATCCTTTTGCAGTTCGCTTGGTAAAGCGCGGCGCTTCCAGCGCGGCCTGAATGTTCATGCCATAATCGACGACGTTCGACACAAACTGGGCGTGGGCCAGCGGTTGATTCGCACCGCCCATAATGCCGAACGCGATGCGCGCATCGCCCCACTCCATGAATGCCGGAATGATGGTATGGAATGGCCGCTTACCGCCGGCGAGCACGTTTGGGGACGCCGAATCGAGAGCAAAGCCTGCTCCGCGGTCCTGAAGCTCGAATCCCAGGCCTTCGACCGTCACGCCAGAGCCGAAGCCCTGCGAGACACTCTGAATCCAGCTAGCCATGTTGCCCTCGCGGTCGACGACCGTCAAATAAGTCGTGTCGCCTGGTCTCACATCGCCCGCGGGGACGTTGCAATTCGCCTGGTTCGGGTCGATGAGTGCGGCGCGCTGAACTGCCCACTGTTTCGAAAGCAGCCGGGCCACCGGAACCTGGTAAGTGCGCGGGTCCGCATTGTAGCGTCGCACGTCTGAATAAGCCAGCTTCATCGCCTCGATGCGTTGATGCATCTCGGGAGCGCTCAACGGCCCGGCTGCGGCGGGCTGCGATGTGCCCATGATGTTGAGCATCTCCAGTGCGGCCATGCCCTGCCCGTTCGGCGGTAGTTCGTAAACCCGCGCGCCGCGGTAATCTGCCCAAATCGGGCTCACCCACTCTGGAGCGAAGGACGCCAGGTCGTCGGCCGTCATCGTCCCCCCGAGGCCTTGCGATGTCCTGAGGATCGCCTCGGCGATCGCGCCCTTGTAAAACGCATCGCTGCCATGTTCTGCGATCAGCCGGTATGCGCGCCCCAGGTCCGGATTCCGGAAAACTTCCCCTATTTCGGGGGCTCTTCCATGAGGAAGAAAAACGCGTATCGACTCTGTGTTTGTGCGGAGCCTTTTTAGATTCTCTGCCCCAGCCCAGGCTTCCTGAATTAGTTCCGTGACCGGGAAGCCTTTTTCGGCGTATGCGATTGCGTCTGCGAACAGATCCTTCCACGGCAATCTGCCATAGCGGCGGTGCATGGCGGCCCATCCCTGTACCGCACCCGGAACCGTCACGCTTTGAATCCCTGAGGCGGGCATTTCCTTGAGTCCCTGAGCCGCCAGGAACGCCGGCGTCTCCCCGCGGGGAGCGGGGCCGGACGCGTTCAGCCCCACGTACTGCTGCGCCCGGGCGTCCCAGTAGAGCACGAATAGATCTCCGCCCGGTCCATCCATCATCGGTTCGACGACTCCCAGCACGGCATTGGCGGCGATCGCTGCGTCCACTGCGCTTCCCCCGCGCGCCAGAATCCCGGCGGCGGTTTGCGAGGCCAGAATCTGGCTGGTGGCGGCAATCCCATTCTGCGAGATCACCATCGACCGTCCGTAAGAACGTCCCATACCGCCAAAGTCCGATTGGCCGCGTGAGCCGGCGCAGAAGACAATAGCGGCCAGAAATGCGAATCCAGCCTTCATGTGTTAGAGGTATGGTATCCGATTGCCGATGCGGAAGGCTTGCCGATGAGCTCTCCGGGGCATGCCGCCCAGCCTTCAGGACGATTGGGTGGCCCTCTTCGTCGATGCCATTCGCGCGGCCACGCGCATCGCCTGCTTCATGCTGCGCGCATCGGCCTGGTTCTTGCCTGCAATATCGAACGCCGTGCCATGATCCACCGAGGTGCGGATGATCGGAATGCCCAGAGAGACGTTGACCGTCCCCTCGAAATCGAGCAGCTTCATGGGGATGTGGCCTTGATCGTGGTACATCGCGACCACCAGATCGTACCCGCCGCGAGACGCCTGCAGGAATACCGTATCGCCAGCGTGTGGGCCGCTGCACAGAATGCCTTGGCGGCAGGCTGCTTCGACGGCCGGCACGATGACTTGCCCATCTTCGTTGCCGAACAGCCCATGCTCGCCGGCATGAGGGTTCAATCCGCAAACCGCGATACGCGGCCGCGCGAACCCGAGTAGTCTCATTGCTTCATTTCCCAGTGCGATCGTGCGTAGAATCCGCGGCGTGTCCAGGTCGCATGCCTGACGGAGGGCAACGTGCGTCGTCACATGCACCGTGGAGAACCGCTCGCTCCAGAGCAACATGCGAGACTCGCTGACACCGCAGAGTTCAGCGATGTATTCGGTGTGGCCGGAAAACCGGCGACCGGAAAGCGTTACGGCTTTCTTGTTAATAGGAGCCGTAACCATGGCGTCGGCCTCTCCGCTCAGGCACATTTGCGCGGCGGCGCGGACGTATTCGACTGCCGCGACTCCGCAGCGGGCGTCCAACTGGCCGAACGGGCTCTCGTCGATGCCGGTGAGCGCCCGAACGTCGCGCATTTCGACCGAGCGCAACTGCAAGCCGGTAACCGTTTCCGCCCTCGCCAAAACGGCCGCGTCCCCCACCACAATCCAACGAGCCAGCGGAGCGAGTTGCGCGTCGGCCAGGGCCTTGACAATGATCTCCGCGCCGATTCCGGCCGGATCGCCCACGGTTAACGCAATGGTCGGCAGAATCTCTGTTGGTTCAGGCATGAAAGAAATCCGCTATTTGGATTAGAGCATCCGGGTCGCCGAATCCGCCGGATTTTGTCGCGACTGAAATCCCATCGAACGGGCCGCCGCGAATCACCCCGCAAGGAACTCCGGCAATGATCTCCTCAAAAAGGTCGATACGCTGCACGGCGGCAGCCCGGCAAAAGAGTGAAGCCGTGTCGCCGCCTGAGAGCACGAGGGCGGAGGCGCGGACGCCGGCGACCCGTTCTTGCAGCCATTCCGCGGAGTGATTCCCTGGTGGAATGCGCAGCACCACATGCTGGCCGCGGCCGAGCGCGGCCTTGAGGCATTCGGCGCTGGCCGGCCCGGCGTCAACGAGCAGCGCCCGGCGTTGGCTCACCAGAGCAGTCTGCTGTGCGATGGTTGCCCGGTGACCCGAGCCGATACAAAAAAGCGCGGGACCCCTGTGCCCGATTCGCGGGCCTGTCGGCGCCTTCCCCGGCAACCTGCGCGCCAGCGCAGCCGCGAGCCCCGCCGATCCCGCCCACAATACCCGGCAATCGAGCGCCAGACCCTCAGCGGCAATCTGATCCAGATCGACGTCCGAGCCTGCATCGAGCACGATGACCCGCCCGCCGGACCGAATCGCAGCCGCGACCGTTTGCAATCCGGCGTGCACGCATCTTTCCACGCCCTGTGCGCGAAGCCGAACCGCGACTTCGATCGGCGCAAAGTCCGCAGCGCCGGCGATCTGCAGGCGGCCCATGTCAACAATACGGCTCATGCGAGGCAAGGCGGGGCAGACCAAGGCGGCATCACACGCGAAAGCGGCGAGGGCGGCTGTGATCTCGGCTCCAATAGAGCCGCGCAAGGTGGAATCGATCTTCTTGAAGAGAATCGCCGCCGGGCCAAGAGGCAGGCTCGCGGCCGCGGCCGCGACCGCGTCCCGGGCAGCGGCGGGCGCGAGGTTTCGGCTCTCAGTATTCATGGCGATGACGGCGGCGCCCGCGAGTCGGGCGCCAGGCGCAACCGGCACGCTTGTCCGGTAGCCGTGCATGGCGAAATGGACGGCGGCGTCGCAGGCGCCCGTCAGGTCGTCGGCGATAAGGAAACAGTCAAGCGCCGCCACTGAGCCTGCCCGGATCACAACTGCCACTTCCTAGATTAAACGAAGGCTTCGTGACACCGGCAACTTCCTGAACCGCCCAGACGCTGGCGCTGTCCTCGCCCGCCTGGGCTACTCCAGCACGTGAATGTTCTTACGCGCACACATCTCGGTCAGGATTTTGGGCCACACCGTCACGCTCACCTCTCCGAGGTGGGCTTTGCGGAGCAGGAGCATCAGCGTGCGCGACTGTCCGATGCCTCCTCCAATGCTGAGTGGGAGTTCGCCGTCGATGATAGCGCGGTGATAAGGATATTCGAGGAAAGCCAGTTGGCCGGTGAGTTCCAGTTGCTGGCGTAGCGTTTCGGCGTTTACCCGGATACCCATGCTGGAGAGCTCATGCCGGCGTTTGGTGACCGGATTCCAAACCAGGATGTCGCCATTGAGTCCGTGGGTGGCCACACCGGCCGGCGAGCGCGCCGGGGTGACCCAATCGTCGTAATCGGCCGCGCGCAGCTCATGCGGGAAGCCGTCCGCCAGCGTCCACCCGATGCCGATGATGAATATGGCGGGGTGCTCGCGGAGGATCGCAGTTTCGCGCTGTTTGCGGGGCAAACCGGGATACATGGCGAGGATCTCCTCCGCGTGAAGGAACTCGATGTTTTCCGGAAGGGCGGGGTACGGGCCCTGCCCGAGCGCGGGAAACCGATCCAACAGATGCCGCTCCGCGCCCACCAGCACCTTCCAGATCTTGCGCACCACTTCTTTCAAGAAATCGAGCCCGCGCTGCTCCGCGGTGATCGTCCGCTCCCAGTCCCACTGGTCAACGTAGGCGCTGTGATCGTGATCGAGAAAGTAGTCCTTGCGCACGGCGCGCATGTCGGTGCAGATGCCTTCGCCCGGCTGGCAGTCGAAGCGTTTCAGGGCGATCCTCTTCCATTTGGTTGCGGCCTGCACTACCTGGGCATCGATCGGATTCCGGCCGTCGTTGCGGATGTGGAACTCGATCGGCGTGCGCGACCCGTCCCGGTCCAGGTAGTCGTTCACTCCGCTCTGCTTATCGACGATCAGCGGAACCGCGACCATCATCAGGTTGAGCTCCTGGCAAAGGTGGTCTTCAATGTAGTTCTTGGCCGCAAACAGGGCCCGCTGGGTTTCGCGCGGCGTCAACAGGCTTTGATAATCACGCGGCAGAATCGTCTCAATCTGTGCGTAATCGCCGATGCCTGGGCCTGCCAGGTCGGCGCGTTTAGCCATGCTTTCCGAAGTTGGAGTCATAGAACCTTCCGCTCCGGAATCTAGCACCACTTACCGCGCAACACAATGCTCGCGGACATTCATCCGTCAAGCACTCCAGGCCGGCAACGCGCTTCCGGCGCGAGGCGCGATGGATCGCCTTGATGCAGCTTTCTGCTGGATTAGCTCAGGATCGACTCTTGAGCTTCGACCGTTTCCCACTCGAGTGAAAACTGCGAATAGGGGTCTTCCTCTTCGTGGGGAAGAGCAGCGGCGGAATCGCAGAACTCAGTTGCGAGGAACGCAAGCACGGCAGCGCCGGCAAGCACCCACGATAGCGGGAAACCCGCATGCTCTAGCCGCCACATCGGTTCTGCGTTGCCAATCAAGACAACGGCAAAACACGAAAGGGTTAAAAGAACGCCAATCCAATTAAAGGTTCTCTGGGGAGCAAGCACAATTAACCTCCTCAACGCCGCTTGGGGCCGTCGATTACAGTTTACACGATTTTTTCATGAATTGTGAAAGCATTTTTATATCGCCTCGGCGAGTCGAACTATAAGAATGCGGCTAGGGAATGGCGCGGCGCGCGAGAGGCGTGGTGCGTCGGCCCGCGAAATCTTCGCCGGCGGCCTGCCCGCCGGCAACCGGCTGGCGATTTAGTTCTTCCAGTAAGGCCCCGAGGGTGGCACCTTCTTGAGCGTGATGCTTCCGCAGCCCATGCGCAACGCGATTCTCCGTGCCGGCGCCTGGCCTGCATCGCCGAAGTGAGCGCCGGCGACGAACCGGTATCGCCCTTTGCCGGCAAAATCGGAAGAGATACTGCCCAACCTCGTCCGTGCGTCGATCGCATACGGACCCGGATCGGGCAGCATCACGATCATGTCGCCGGTGTGGCTGCGCACCTCAATGTCTTCGTTTACATCGCTCACCCACACGTAGCCGGTGTCGTGGTGAACGATCAGGCGCGAATCGCGTGGCACCAGGACCTTGTATTCAACCGTCACGCCGCGCCGGTTGTTCGGCACCAGCGGCTTGGTCAGCACAATGCGGTCAAGCGGCAGAACCGACCGGAAGAACGGATTGCGCGCAGGAAGGGTCGTGACAATCGCCAGTTCTTTGTCTGAGCGCCGCTCCGCGGCCACCTGGACCTGTGCGAAGCACCGCTCCGCCTGCTGCCTGTCGGACAGGTTGTAGAAGCGATCGGTCGATTTGGTCACGGTTAACTGCACCTCCGGCTCATCCCAACCCTCCACCGTCAGGTAGCCGTACGAATTCTCCAGCCGGATCGTGCCGCCCGGCGAGAAGTTCACGTGCTCGGTGCTGGTTGTTTCGAACGGCTGTTTCGGCCCTTTCGCCTCGGGTACGTCTGCCCCGGCCAAAGGCAGCACTGTTCCCAGTGCGCTCAGTCCGACCATCATCGCCAGTTTGCTTGTCATTTCGATTACCTTGGGTTTTTCTGTGCGCGGGCGGCTTTCACCATTCCCAGGTATCTTCGTGCGAGCTCCTGGATCTGCTCTTCTTTCATCACGGGGAGCGCTTCCGGATTGATCAACTCCGCGCCGATTCCGAGAGCGGTGGCTCCCGCAAGGATGAAGTTCCCCGCGGTTCGCTGATTCACCCCGCCCGTGGCGATCATCGGCACCTGGGGAAACGGCAGCTTCAGAGCGCGGATGTAGGAGGCACCGCCCAGCGGTCCGCAAGGGAAAATCTTGACGAAATCTGCGCCGGTTCGCCAAGCGGCAATCACATCGGTGGGTGTCATAGCGCCGGGAAAAACGACGAGATCGTTCTTCAACGCGAACTCGACTACCTCCGGGACCAGCCCCGTGCTGGTCAGAAACGTCGCACCTGCGTCCCAGCAGCGAGCCGCCGTTTCCGCATCCAGAACGGTCCCCGCACCGACGGCCATATCCGGCAGGTTCTTCGCCAGGTAAGAGATCACATCGAGTGCGCGCGGCACGGTCATGGTGATTTCCGCGAGCGGAATACCAGCGCGGTTGACCATCTCCGCAGCCAGACGGGCGCGCTCGGGCGTGGATACCCGGATCCCCGGAATGATGCCGATCTCTTCGATGCGGGCCCGCACTTCTGCTCTTTTCATCAGGGCAAGCTCCTGCTTCCTACTGCCTGGCGAAGTTGCTCGACTGACGTCAGATAAGCGGCCACAGATTGCCGGTATGCCAGTTCGATGCTGTCAAAGTTACGCTGGGCAACGAGGAAATCGAGCAGCGCCGTAGCGCCACGGTGGTATGAGTATTCACTGATGTCGCGACTCAGTTTGGCATCATTCAGCACACCTGAGACGTAGATCTTGGCTACGCGGCCGTTCGATTCCACTCCAACATACGCATCCCGCACATCGGTTAGCACCTGTCCGGCAGCCGCCTTCTGCTGCTCTTCGGCTTGCCGGATCGCGACGCGGGTCTGCGCGATGTTGCCCTGGTTGCGGTCAAAGATCGCCAGCGGAATGCTGAATGACCAGGTGACGGCGCTGATGCCGTTGACGTGCGAGTAGTTGGCTGACACCGTAGGATCCTGCTTTCCGTTCGCTTTAGCCAGCGCATATTGGCTGTTGGCCGCGGTAACGCCCAACACGGCCGCGTGAAGGTCCGGGCGGTTCTGCAGAGCTTTCGCCTGCAATTCCTCGAGACCGACCGCCAACGGCCGGTACTCGAAATCGCCGGCGACGTCATAGTCGGCAGACACCGATTCGTAGCCCAATTGCTGCCGGAGGTCAGAAAGCGCCTGATCCCGGGCGAGCACCGCCTGCTCCGCATTGGTCTGAAACTGTACCAACTGTAGCTTGATCTGTAAGTAGTCGTTCTGGCTAATGGCGCCAACCTTGAATTGGCGCTCGCCGATGTCCACGGTGGCTTGAAAGCTCTTCAAATCGGTGTTCGCAAGGTCGAGCACCGATTTCGCAAGCAGAACGTTATAGAAAAGCTGGCCAACCTGAAAGCCCAGGGTGCGCTCGTTATCGAACACCTGTGAACGCGTCACGGCGGTTGCGTCCTTGGCGGCCTGCAGGCGGCGCTCGCGTTTCTTGCCTCGTTCAATCAGGTAACTCATACCGATGTCGCCTTCGGTTGAGCCCTGGAGGTAGGCGGCCAGGCTCTCTCCGGGCAGTTTGGAGATCGGCAGGTACTCCCAGTCGGTGAAGAACGTCGGATTCGGGCGCAGGTTGGCGGTGATTTCCGCGGCCTGATTCTGTTGAATCGTGGTGCGGGCCGCCTGCAGCGTATGGTTGTGCTTCAGCGCCAGATCGATGGCCTGGTCGAGGGTAATCTTGACGGGACCCTGGGCCAACGCATGACTCCGCGCGAGGCTGCCGAGCACGATGGCGGCCGCCAAAACAGACCGGCTGTTCCTTACTAAGAGAACTGCGCGCGTAGGTTGCATTAGCCCTCGATGGAACCTTCCGGTTCGGGAAGTTGATCGCCTTCCCGCGCGATCCAGACATAAAAGGTGGGCAAAAGAACGATGCTCAGCAACAGGTCGGAAAGCAGGCCGCCTACGATCACAATCGCAAAAGGACGCTGTGAGTCGCTTCCGATGTCATGTGAAAGCGCCGCCGGCAAAAGTCCGAGCGTTGCTACCAGCATGGTCATCATGATGGGGCGAAGACGCAAGACCGCTCCATCCACGGCGGCATCCTCGATCGAATGCCCGCGGGCCCTGAGCTGGTTAATGTATTCGAGCATGATGACGCCGGTCTGTACCGACACGCCAAACAGCGCCAACATGCCGACGCCTGAGGACACGCTGAGATAGGTTCCCGTAATCAAAAGAGCCAGAAATCCGCCGACTCGGGCTAAGCCGACATTCAACAGAATCAGAAGCGCCCATTTGTAAGAACGGAACATTGTGTAGAGGATGATGAAAATGACCAGAATCGTTATTGGAACGATGAGAGCCAGCCGCGCTTCGGCGCGCTTTTCGCTCTCGTACTCGCCCGACCAGCCGATCGTGTAGCCGGGAGGCAACTTTACTCTTTCATGAATCTGCTTGATTGCGTCTTCGACCGTCGTACCAAGGTCGCGCTCTCTAACATTGAATGTTACCGCCACATACCGGGTGTTACCTTCGCGATAAATGTCATATGCCCCGTCTTTGACCTCGACATGAGTCAACTGCGCCAGAGACACCCGCTCCCCCGAGGGAGCAAGCAGGCGCACTTTTGCAATGGCCCGCTGGGTGTTCCGGTAGGGCTCCTGGTAACGCACCACCACGTCGTACCGCTGTTCGCCTATCAGGACTTGGCTGACGGCATTGCCGCCAACAGCTGTCTGCACGGCGTCCTGTATGTCTGTCACGTTGATTCCAAAGCGGGCTGCCTGCCTGCGGTCGATTGTCAGATCGAGGTTCGGCTGGCCAAAATCACGCAGCAGCTTGACGTCATGCATGCCCGGAATAGCGGCCATCAGGCTGGTAACCTCCTCGCCTTTCTGCTCGAGCACCTTCAGGTCGTCGCCGAAGATCTTGAGCGCCAGCGACCCTTTAGTGCCGGTCATCGTCTCGCCGACGTTGTCCTCGATTGGCTGCGAAAAGTTCCAGATGGCGCCAGGATACTTCTCCAAAGCCTTGTTCATCGCGGCAATCAACTCCTCCTTGTTCTTGTGAAACACCGGCCGCCATTGGTCCTTCGGCTTCAGGTCGACGAAGTACTCGGTGTTGCCGAAGCCACCGGTATCGGTTCCGTCGTCAGGCCGGCCGGCCTGCGATACCACGGTTGTCACTTCCGGGAAGGAAGCGAAAACATAGCGGCAGTTAGTGGCGAATTTCTCGCCCTCGGAAAGGCTCGTGCTGTTTGCCAGCGTGCCCCGCGCCCAGATGGCGCCTTCGTCCAGATGGGGCAGAAACTCCGCGCCAATAACGCCGCCGAATCCCAAATAGACAGTGCCGGCCAGGGAAACGATCGCGACCAAAGCGACAACCCATCGGTGTCGGACAGCCCAGCGCAGCCGCTTGCGGTATTGCTCCGCCAGGAAGTCCATCACCAGATTGCGGCGCTCTCTAACCCCGCCTCCGAAAAACGTGGCCGCCAGGACCGGCGCGATCAGAATTGAAAATGTCATCGCGCCGAGAAGAGCGAAGGCAACCGTTAGCGCCATCGGCCTGAATAGCCGCCCCTCCACTCGTTGCAGCGTGAAAATGGGCAGATAGGCTGTGATGATGATGGCGATGGCATAAAAGACCGGCCGCTGCACTTCGTGGCAGGCCTCGCGAATCATCTCCGCGGTCGTTTTCGGAGTTCCAGCCAGCGTGTCATGACGGCTCCGGCTAAGGTGCCGGATAATGTTTTCCACCATGACCACCGCGCCGTCGACGACCATGCCGAAATCGAGCGCGCCCAACGACAACAGATTTGCCGGAATGTGGCTCAAATCCAGGAAAATCGACGCAAACAGCAGGGAAAATGGTATCGTCAACGCAACGATAAGAGCCGCTCGAGCGTTGAGGAGGAAGAGGAAAAGAATAACGCTGACCAGGATCATGCCTTCGGTCAGGTTGTGCATCACGGTGTGGAGCGTGAAATGAAGCAGGTCGCTGCGGTCCAGCATCGGCACCACCGTCACGCCGGGAGGCAAAATGCCGTGGTTGAGATCATAGACCTTCTGGTGAATCGCGGCGAGCGTCGGCTCTTCCTCAGCGCCCTTGCGCATCAGCACTCCGCCCTGGATCACGTCCGTTTCGTCGATGATGCGCCCGTCTTCCATGTGGTTTGCCCGCGCCATGTGGCCCAACCGGATCTTTGGCCCCTGCACCACGTACCCGATGTCCTGTATCCGAAGAGGAGTTCCGGACTTCGTGGTAAGCATGGTCTGCTCGATGTCATGGACCGTGGTGAAGAGGCCCAGCGCGCGAACGTTCATTTGCTGCATGCCTTCTTCGACAAAGCTGCCGCCGGCATTAATGTTGTTATTGGCGAGTTGTTGCTCCACCTGGCCGATACTTAACCCGTAGGAGACGAGTTTTTCCGGATCCACGCGCACCTGGTACTCGCGCACCGTGCCGCCAAAATCGGAAACGTCCACTACGTTGGGGACGGACTTGAATTGCTTCAGAAGAACAAAGTCCTCGATGGACCTTAACTCCATCAGATCGTAACGCGGGTTTGTGCTTCTGATCGTGTACCAATAGATCTGGCCCGTGGTGCTCCAGTCGGTTCCAATCTGCGGCTGGAGGTTCTGCCCGTTGGGAAGATCTACCTGGGTGAGCCGTTCGAGGACCTTTTGCCGGTTCCAATCGTTTACCGAACTATCGTCGAAAATCATAATCACGAACGACAAGCCGAAAATCGATTCCGACCGCAAAAAGGTCATGTGCGGCATGCCGGCCATTTGAATTTCGATTGGGATGGTAACCTGCTGTTCCACTTCCTCGGCAGAGCGGCCCGGCCACTGGGTAATGATCGTCACATAATTGTCGGCGATATCGGGATAGGCTTCCACAGGCAGGTTGTGGAACGAAATGGCCCCCCATCCGAGTAACAGGAGGGCAACGGCCAAAACGACAAACTTGTTGTTAAGCGCAAAGTCTACGAGAGCGCGAATCATTTCCTAATCCCTGTTCCATAACTGCCGCGCTGACAAGTTCTCGGCAGCGAGCATCGATCACTGAGCAAGCACGTGATCCAAGACCAGCGCGTTGCTAACCACCTGTTGGCCTGGCTGCAGCCCCGATTTGACCTCTTGCAGATCGGTATGGTCCTGCAGCACGTCCCCACTCATGACTTCCACTCGGCGGAACTTATTGCCTGACGCTGGAACGAATACAAAATCGCGGTCATGCATGTGCAAAATGGCCGATGCCGGAACAATCGTATGCATCTCTCTGGTTTGACCGTGAAAGGTGGCAGTCACAAACATTCCCAGCCGCATGATTCCGGGATTCTGCACTTCGATCCGGACCTTGCCCGTGCGAATGTTGGGATCGAGAATCGGTAGGATGTTGCTCACCCTCCCACGAAACAACCGATCGGGATACGCATTCAGCTTGATATCGGCCGCGTCGCCGATTTTGACCGTGGCCAGGTCATTCTCGTACACATCGCAGACAACCCAGGTGGTCGAGAGATCGGAGATCGTGAACGGCGGGGGGGTGTTGTAAGCCTGCACGAGAGAACCGGCGGTGACTTCCTGATCGGTAATGGTTCCCGAAACCGGCGCGAAAATATCCACCGTGAAATTCATTTTCTCTGGATCATTGCCGAGCAGCCGCACGTGCTCAGCCGCAGTGTCTAATGCAACTTTGGCCTTGTCTTCGGCATCTTGAGCCACTTGCAGGTCGTTCAACGCGAAAGCGCCGTGATCGTACAGATCCTTGGCGCGCTCCAACTGGGCGCGCGCAAGGGTTTCGTCTGCGACCGCCATTTTATAGGCTGAATAGCCGCCCGAGATGTCGTCGCTGCGAATCGTCATCAATAACTGGCCCTTTTGCACCGCATCGCCAAGGCGCGCGTGGATGACCATGACGCGCCCCGAAGCGAGAGAGACTACGGGCACGTTCCGGGATATGTCCGGGGTGACCGTGCCGGTGACTACCAACTCGGAGGCAGCGGGGTGTTCCATGGTCGCGACCAGGGGAAACTGCTCCGGGCGATCCACCGTAAAGAGCGCGGCGTCCGGAAACATGACAACATTGGCTGCAGGCGGCGAGCCGTCCGGCGCGTCTCCCTTGACCCTGCTGCATCCTTGGAGCAGTGCCAACACAACAATCAGGACCGCCACGTCACTAACTGCGACAGCTTTCCGTCTCATCGAGGAGGCTCCTTCCGCGGGAGGCGCTGTTTTCGGCCGGGTGATCTTCGAGATGATGTAACTACTCGCGCAGTCCACGGATAAAGAATAGGACATCAGACATAAGGAAGGCATGAGGAATCTAAATGAAAATGCTATGCAAGCTATCGAAGTAGCTTATGGCAATGTCAAAACAGCGGGCACACCGCAACGGCAGCCCCGGCCATCCATCCGGCGATTGAATAACAACGGGTTGTACGGCACGGGGCCGTCCTAACTCGGCTCCTGAAAACGATAGCCGAAGTGCGGTTCAGTGAGCAGATACTCGGGCGATGACGGATCGTCCTCCAGTTTCTTACGCAGTTGATGCACGAATGTGCGCAGGTACTCCAATTCCTGGCCATATTCGACGCCCCAGACGGCCTGCAGAAGTGCCGCGTGTGCGAGCGGCAACCCGGGCCGGATCATCAGGTAATGCAGCAGGTCGAACTCTTTCGGAGTCAGGCGCAGCAGTGAGCCGCTCTTGCGAACCGTGCGGCGCATGGGGTCGAGTTCGATCTCGCCGATTGTGACGGGCGCGCGCAGGTCGGGCTCTGCTGCCATCGATCGACGGACCGCAGAGCGCAGACGCGCCGCCAGTTCCGGAATCGAAAAGGGCTTCGTAATATAGTCGTCGGCTCCGGCGTCGAGCGCCTCGAGTTTATCTGCCTCGCCATCCCGCACGGTGAGCATAAGGATTTGCAGCCGGGGATCCCGCCGGCGCATTTCGCGGCAAGTGGCTATCCCGCCGTTGCCCGGCATATTTACGTCCAGAAGGATCGCCTGAAAGCGTTGCGCCTCCGTTTGCTTCAGCGCCTGTTCTCCGTTGGGAGACTCTGCAACCTCAAAGCCAAGAGCGTCCAGCGTCCGGCGAAGCACCCTGCGGAGATCGGGGTCGTCATCGGTAATCAGGATGTTTCCGGTGGTCGCACGCATGTTCATCACTCAGCACTCACCGACCGCCGGAAGAGCCAGTGAAAACGATGTCCCATAGCCGGGCCGGCCCTCCGCCCACACGCTGCCTCGGTGAGCTGCGACTATTCTCTTGACAATCGAGAGGCCCAAACCAGTGCCGGCCGGGAGGTTGTGAGTTTCCGGCGCACGATAGAATCGTTCAAAAACCCGCTCCCTGTCCGACGGCGTGAGTTCGATGCCTTTGCTGCTCACAGTGAGAACCACCTCCGCATTCGTGCCCGCGAATCGGATGTCGATTGGCGATCCTGGCTCGGAATACTTGAGTGCATTATCGAGCAACTGCGCGATCGCGGTTAGTATCAGTTCGTGATCGGCCAGTACTGGCGCCTCCCGACCGCCGCCAGTAACACGAAATCGCTCGCGATCGGCCGTTAGATTCAGCTTGCGAAGAGCCAGGTTCACCAGACTCGAAAACAGCACGCGCTCCCGCTGCGGCTTAAACTCCGTGCTGTCCAGCATGGCGGCTCTGAGCAGGCGCGAGGCGAGATGATCGAGTTTGTCCGCTTGCTGGTCTATCGTTGTGACCAACTCCGTTTGCAGGTCCGACAGGCCTCCGACAGCGAGCAGACCGGAGCTGGCCGTCCTGGCCACGGCCAGCGGCGTCTTGAACTCGTGCGCCAGGGCATCCAGGACGGCGGTGCGCAGCTGCTCGGTCTGCCGGGCGGCCTGCGCGCGCAGCTCCCGCTGCAACGTCCGGACACGTTCCAAAGCAATTCCGGCGAGTGAGGCGAGCGCGGTGGCGGCGAGCTTCGTCATCTCTGTATCGATCAGCGCGAGTCCACCGACGGGCCTGGCACCCAGGCGAACGACACAATACCACGTTCGTGTTGCGGGATCGAAGGTATCGGCGTCGCGAACAAAAGCGTCTCGGGTGTGTTGCTCGGTAGCAGGCTGGCGATCGCCGCTGACATGAATCACCGCTGACTGAGCATCGAACAATTGAACTGCCCGCAAATCGAAAATGTCGCGAATCAGCGAGGGAATCAGCTTTCCCGGCTCGCTCGAGCCGTCCAACAACAGCACCCGCCGCGACGTTTCGTAAAGCCGCTCCATGTCGCGCCGCCCGGCGATTGCCTCCCGCGCCCGAAACTGAGCCCGCTGCGAAAGCCGGCTGATGATCAGCGCGGTGAACTCGAACGCACCGAGCGCCGCCCAGTTTGCAGGACTATTGGCGAAGCTGAATATAGGCGGAACAAAGTAATAATTCAGCGCGGCCGCCGCCGCAATGGAGACCACGCTCGCCTGCCACAAGCCGCCATACAGTGCCGCTAAGACTACGATCACCAGGTAAAGAAATCCTGTGAAGGCAAAGGTCTGCCCCATGCGAAAAGATGCCCAGGTGCACAACGCCACACCGGCAAGAGCCAAGCAGCCCGGCACGGCCGAAATCAGCTTGCGCCGCACTTTGTCGACTGGGCGGCCGAATGCGAAGTCTCCCGCGCCTACCGCCGACCAGTTGATGAAACGCAGGGCAGCCTCAGAGTTACACGTTTCGCTAATGAAAAAGGGCATAACGCTTACCGAACTTCATCCGCGCTGGCTCAAAGCTCCAACTTACCCATAAACTCCATTTCACCCAGATCGAACGTCTGGGCGACAACGATACGGCCGATCTGCGCTTCGAACAGGATCTGTCCGTCTCTCTTACTGATTTCCGCAGACAACGGGAACACATAGACCACGACCACGTCGTTCTCCAGTTGGAATACCTCGGCGCTAACCGGCTTCACATCCTTTTTTGACACCCGCCTCAACAATGCAAGACTCTTCAGAGGCTTTCCTAGCTCCTTCGGATCGCCTTTGAAATCTCCGCTCGGAATGCCGTAGACAGCAATGCGATACCCGTCACTGTCCAGCGTCGGCGCCTCGCTCTCGTGCGTTTTCAGCTGCGCGAGGCGAACTGGCAAAGCACTCTCCCAACGCAGATGCAAGGTGATCGGGTGTGGGAGCGACCTCGCGCTTCGGTCTTCGCCGCCGGGGCCCGTGAAGACATCAAGGGAAACGTTCGGACCGCTGCCCTTCGGATCCACGTTTTCGCTCCCCACGCCCCGGGGCTGGCCCATTTGACCGGCATCTCTCAACTGGTCCTCGGTCAGACGGCGCGTGACCGTCGCTTTGTTCTCCTTTGACCAGGGCGATTGAGTGAGGATTTGACGAGCATCCGCCTCGGTCCATTGGGCAGGCGGTTTGCTCTTCCAGACCGGTTCCTGCGCCATTACCGAGGCTACGGCGACGATCAATCCTAGGACCTCACGCCGGGGCGTACCCATCGCGCGCACGCTGAACGCCCGAATCAGACCGTGCCACTGCGCTACTAACTTCGCGACCACAACTGCTCCACTAGAACTTCACCATCACACCGAAAGAGAGCTTCGCCTCGCTGCGGCGAAGATCGGGAAACCAGACGCCACCGGAACTGGCACAATTCGTCGTCGCGGTAGGAAGATCGGTTGCACCCGACGGTGCGCCGCTCATACAGGCGTACTGGCTAGGAGCGCCATTCGTTCCGCCGAGCGGAAAACCCGGGGGGGTTACTCCGCCTCGTCCGGCGAAATACGGAATGTCGGAGTGACGATAACCAAACTCCGTCCACCAGGTGATATACTCGCGCGGCATATATTGAAGTGTCACCGTGCTATCCCACATGTGTGCCCTCTCGCCGGGGACTTCCGTGAAGTAAGGCGAGCCCGTGACCGCGTCAGCGCCGTTGATTGGCGGCAGCAGCGTCAGGTAGCGCCCCCAGTTGCTCATCTCTCCGCCGCCCACTGTTAGCGCTAGCAGGTCCTTGTGAAACCACAAACGGTTATAGGCCATCCAGCCTACGAAGGAGTCCTTGTTCTTACTGGGTGCTCCAGTGCACTGAATGCCGCCCCCGTATTGGCACCCGCCGTCCGCCGTCAGGGTAAACGCCACCTTATCCAGGCCCAGTTTGTCGGGCTTGTTGTAATACCTTACTTCGATGCTGTCGTCCGTGTGAATGCGTTCGGTGTGCGGAAGACCGAGGTTGTCTTCTCCAAAGCCATATTGGTTGGCAACCAACTTAAACCACTCCGTTGGCTGCCAGAGAAGCTGACCCCCCAGGCCTGGATGGCCGTTGTACTTCGCATAGGATTGCCAGCCGTTGATGAACCAGGGCTCGATTTTCAGTTTATTGGTTGGGAACCATTGAACGCGAACGCCGTTGAAAAACCACGGCGTGTTCGACGACACATAGGACGGCTGATACGTCCAGTTATCGAAGTTATAATAGCTGAACAGGCCAATGTAGGAAACAAAAATTCCCGCATCGACATTGAGCCCGTGATTCACGTTAAAATGATAGCCGCCAAACGCCTCCGAAGTGTACTTATACGCGCCGCGGAGGTCCCATTGCCCCACGCCGAAGCTCGCGTCGTTACGGGGCGTGGTTGTGGCGAACATGCCGAAGATGAACAGAATTCTGCCGCGGACGTTCTGCCAGTGAAAATCGCCGCCAACGCTCTCCTGCTCGATCTGCACTTCGCCCGAACGGAAGGACTCGGTCGCCCCGACGATGGTGTGGTCGATGGGCTGGTTGAAATCCTCCATGTAATTCGTGTCGAACCGTATCTCTGGAGTGAAGAACTTGGTATCCAGAACCGTGTCTTTGTTGCGGGAAGTGGCGTTCATCCAGGTGAAGTCCGCGTAAGCGAAAGGCGTAAAGTTGTCGACTGCAGGGCCCGCTTCCGGGGCCGACAGGGCGTCAGGAACCGTCGGCACCGCAGCAGCGGGCGGAGAGGCCGGAGTTGCCGCGGGCGCCTGTCCGGCTTGGGCCGTGGGAAGGGGCGCTGCAACGTCGGGTGTATCAGTTCCCGGCTTACCGAACTCGGTAAATGGCGGCGGCTTCAACGATGCAACCTCCGCTTGGGGCGCCGGCTGCGCCTTCGGCGTCACGGGCGCCTTGAACAGTCGCGACCATACACTCTGTGAGGGACTTTTGCGTGCCGCGGCGGCCGGCGCGGCCGCAACGCCGGCACCGGGCGCACTGGCCTTGGCCGAGGCGACTGTCGCCCGAGGAACCGTATTGCCGGCCATCGTGACGTCGGTTCTGGTCGCCCGGCCCGCTGCGATTTGAAGCTTGGCGACCGTTGTGTCCGGGTAACCGTCGGCCTGCAAAATCACCGAGTACTCGCCGGGAGCGACATTGGGAATGGAGTAGATACCGTCTGTACCCGAAATCGTCGTCCAGATGCCCTTCCCGTCGGACCTGGTCGCGGTTATCATAGCACCCACGATCGGCACGCTCGCTGAACTCCTCACCACGCCTGCGACCGCCCCAAAGAGTGCCGGTATAGCCCTTGCCCCTGCCGCCACCGCAGCGGCGGGGCTTTCGATAACTGCAGGCGAAACGTCAGGTGCGTTTTCCACGTTGCCGGGTACCGATTGGCCAAAAGCAGAAAGACCAGACGCCTCCGTTCCCAGCAGAAAGGCGACTATGGCGGATAAGACAGCAGTCATTACTGATTTCGGAATCATATGGTTTGCTAACTCGTTTTACGATTGTGCGGAATGACCTGTGAAAAATGCATGAAAGCACCGATCAGGAATTTCTATAGCCCACATAACGAGCAAGTTACAACCATCAACGTGTGGTGCTGGCTTATCAGTTCAGCCCTGGGCGGACTCATCTTGTGGCGCGGCAGCCGGAAGTCGCAACCGGTAGCCTAGGGCGAGATCAGTAACGATGTACTGCGGGCGAGCAGCGTCGGGTTCGATTTTCTTGCGCAGGTTCTTGATGAACGCGCGAAGGGAATGAACGCCCTTGGTGATATCAGCGGGCCAGAGCTTGCGTACCAGGTCCACCGACGGCACGGTCCGGTTGGCATGGGCGAGCAGTTGAGCCAGTATGCCGCATTCGATCCGCGTCAGGCGGACCTCTCCGCACCCGGTGCGCACCACTCGTGCGCCGAGTACGATGGTTCGCTCGCCCAACTGAATCGTTCTGTTGGAAAAGCGATTCTTGCGGCTCATCTGGTTCGTTCTGTGCCCGGCTGACTGTTTCGCCTTTCTGATAGCACTTACCGCCATGTGCCGTGCGGCCGTCAAGTGCGGCGTTTCCCAGCCGATGAGGTCGGGCGCGGCTGCGACCTTGTCCAGCAGAACTAAACAGTCGTCGATGTCAAAAGGCAGGTTGTTCATTTCGAGCGCCGCCTCGAACACATCAAAACGCTCGCGTGACAGCACAGATTTCAGCGCTGAACAATCGGAGTTCTGCTGGTGAATAATCAGCACCTTACCTGGGTCCATCTTCCATCCCTTAAACTTCCAGGACCATCGATCCTTTGACGTTCGCGCTATTCACCAGTCTGGCGCTGGCCAAGTGAAAAAGTCATGAAGATTACGACGCTTTCGTTCTTATTGTGGCCGCTTTCATGCCTTATTTATAACTTCGGCCCCATGCTTGTCCATACGGGAACGTTTGTGACTCGAGTGATTCAGCTGCGCGCCGCGTTGACGATAACTTTGTTGGCAGTCGTTTGTGCTTCCTCCTGTCTGCTCGGTCAACCTCTGCAGCTGACCGAGCGAATCACCAGGACCTCGGGAGGGGCGCAGGCCGGCGCCCCGGTGCAGATCATTCGCGCCGACGTTAGTCTCGTGTTAGTCCCTACGATGGTCACCGACGGCAAGGGCGCCGCGGTGAGCGGCCTTGGCCGCGATAACTTCGTCATCTTCGAAAACAGGGTACCCCAGAGAATCGTGTCTGTGAGTAATGAAGACGCGCCCAGCTCGATCGGAATCGTGCTCGATCTCAGCGGCAGCATGCGGGCGAAATTGCCTGCGGCCACTGGGGCCGTGCGCGCGTTCCTCCAGACTGCGAATCCGGAAGATGAGATCTTTCTGCTCACCGTCGGATCCCGGCCGCACAATCTGTCGGATTTCACCGCCGACTTCGCAACCCTGCAAGATAAGATGGTCGGAGCTCAG
>Ga0335078_10003370_pt1 | contig 23831 bp, 21 predicted proteins | sample Lox_Sample_32_FD_206711 | JGI IMG/M metagenome (GOLD analysis project Ga0335078, IMG submission 206711) | Soil microbial communities from Loxahatchee National Wildlife Refuge, Florida, United States - Lox_Sample_3.2 | ecosystem: Environmental > Terrestrial > Soil > Wetlands | place: USA... | reverse complement strand
TTTACGTCACCAGCTACGACGGGGACGAGTTCAATCCCAACCTCTGGCCGGAGGACCGCCAGGCGATCGCGACGGTCCAAGAGGCGTTGCAGAAATCGGGAAAGTTTATTGTGGTGTACCGGCCACGCGAGGCGGAAATGGTGCTGATGGTGCAGAGTCGCCCTTCGGAAGATGTGCTGGCCGCGTACGACGCTCGCGGCTGGCCGCGCAACGGCACGTATTTGTGGCGCGTAATGGGACCGAATGGTTTGCAAAAGGGCGAGGCACCGCTCTTTACCGAATTCCTGCAGGCCTTCAATAAGGCCGCGAGCTCGAAGTAGGCGATTGCTGGCGGCTATAATTCCCGAAACGGGAATATCCCGGGGAAGCATTTTGGGCAAGGAAAAACCCTACCGCCTGAACGATCGTTGTCCTGGGGCATTCTGGCGCTCTCCAGGGGCATTCTAGGCGAGGTTTTAGAGGGCCGAAACGCCCTCTCGTCCTCGCTTTATGTATTTTCTTTAAGTTACAACGAATTTCAACGACTTAGCTGCGGTTTCTCGTGCCGGCGATCATGATCCCCGCGCCGCCGAGGACAAGGACCGCGCTCACAAGCGGCGGAACGTGTTCGTTGTGGGTGGTTTGCACGCCGATGTGGGCGTCGCCGATTTTTACCCCGTGGTTTTCATGTTGGGGAAACGGCACGAAGAACGAGACTACTCCGAGAATCAGCACCAACAACCCTACCCCGAACAGGATTTTCATAGGAATCCTCCATGTAAGCACCTGCTTAAGATGTGCAAAGAAGACGGGAGGCTGTCTTGGGCCGGCGAAAGAAAAGTGGATTCTTCAGCGTCTCGCCCCGATGTCTCCTGGCGCTCCCGCACCGGCGTGGACGCCCGCGCCTAGATTTGGTTGCTGAAGTCACGTACGAACTCGACCAGGGAACGCACGGCGATTCCAGATGGGCCCTTCGCGATCCACGGCTTTTGCTCTTCCATCCACGCGGTGCCGGCGATATCGAGGTGAATCCACGGCGTGTCTTCGGCGAACTCGCGCAGGAACGCGGCCGCAGTGCTTGCCCCGCCCCAGCGGCCGCCGGTGTTCATGAGATCGGCGATGTTGGAGCGCGTCTGGTCGAGGTACTCGTCATTCACGGGCAAGCGCCACATCTTTTCGCCGGATTTGGTCAGGGCGTTGGCGAAGCGGTCGTAGAGCGTGTCATCGTTGGCGAAAACCCCAGCGTTGTAATAGCCGAGCGCAACCACCACCGCGCCGGTAAGCGTGGCGGCATCTACCAGGTGAGTGCAGCCAAGCTGGCGGGCGTAGCAGAGGCCGTCGGCGAGAACCAGGCGGCCTTCGGCGTCGGTGTTGATGATTTCGATGGTCTTGCCCGACATCGCGGTTTGAATGTCGCCGGGCTTCTGTGCCTTACCTGAGGGCATGTTCTCGGTGGCGCAGACGATCCCGATAACTTTAACTTTCGGCTTGAGCAGCGCGATGGCGCGCATGGCGCCGATCATGGTCGCGCCGCCAGCCATGTCGTATTTCATTTTTTCCATGCCGTCGGCGGGCTTGATGGAAATGCCGCCGGTATCGAATGTAATGCCTTTGCCCACCAGGCCTAGCACCGGCTTCTCAGGCGCGCCGGCGGGTTCGTAGCGCATCACGATCAGCGCGGGCGGCTCGTCCGAGCCTTGCGCCACGCCCCAGAATGCGCCCATCTTGAGTTCCTTGATTTTGTCCGCGCCATAAATTTCGCACTTTAGGCCGACCTCGTCGCACATCTTTTTTGCGCGCCCGGCCAGGATGGTCGGAGTCATGCGGTTGGAAGGCTCGTTCACCAGGTCGCGGGTAAAGTTCTGCGATTCGCCGAGGATGCGGGCTTCGTCGAGTGCTTTCTGCAACGTGGACTGGTCGCCGCGGGCGACGATGGTGAGCGAGTCAATCTTCTGGTCTTTACGGTCGCTCTTGTAGGTGTCGGAATCGAAAATGCCGACGAACGCGCCTTCGACGATGGCCTTCACCGCGTCTTCGGCTTTGACTTCGTCGGGCAGAACGAAGGCGAAATTGCGGATTCCTTTCGATTTCAGATTGCGCACCGCGACCCCGGCCAGCTTGCGCAGATCGGGCGCCGCAAACTTCCTGGCTTTGCCTCCGCCCAGCAGCAGCAGGCGCTTGGCTTTCAGCTGGCCGGGATGGTGCAGCAGCGTGGTTTCCAGCGGCTTGCCGGTGGCTTCGCCCGAGGCGAGCATTTCGGCAGCGGCGTCCTTCACCGCGCCGTCTGCCGAGGCGACGAAGAGGTCGGGCTTGTCTTTTTCGCCAGCTTTCTTTTCCGCACGGTCTTTTTCAGCACGATCAAGCACGACCGCGACCAGGCATTCGGTTTCAATTTCGGCAGGAGCAAGATTCGAAAGCGTCGTTTTCATAATCTGTTCAAGTTTATGTGAACTTCCAGTATCGCGGGCAAGCGCGAATCAGGCAAGGTAACGCTCATCGAAAGGATCGCGCAGAACGCCGCCCGGAAAGCCGCATCACGCTTGCGTATCCATTACTTGCTGGGATGGGAAACACTCGCGGGGTAGGAGGCCACCAGCAGCCTGCCCTGGTCACTGTCCAACGCATCCAGATCTAGAAAATTCTGCTCGCGCCCGCCGAACACCCTGGTGCGAAAATAATAGACCCTGCCGGCTTCAGCCGTGAAATGCGCCAGCGCAACCATCCTCGAGAGACTAACAAAACGTGACTGCCAGTTGGCGCAGAGGTGGTGCTCGCCCGGTTGCACCGGAAATGAAACATACGAATTATTCTGACCCGCACCAACCCATGCACCGTCCAGACCGATTCTCGTCGTGAGGCAAGTGCCCAGGCAGGAGGTTTGCCCGATGTCTTGAACTACGACCACCAGAGCTTGGCCGGCTTCGGCTTGTGGAACAGAGCGTGAAGAGTCGCGCTTTACTTCAAAATGCACGTTTTGCGGGCCGCAGGCAGACTCGGCGGCAGTTATCGCGGTTTGGTCCTGGGCGAAGGCGAAAGCGGCAAACAGAAATACTGCCAGACCGGTTTTCATGACTCCTCCAGCGTGGAACCGCGTCCCCAGGCAGCGGCATGCTCGACTCTCTTTTGCCGTTTTGCCAGTCCGTGGCGCGGAACTAGCTATATCGTCAGATAATAATCCCGGCGACCAGGATGTCCGAATTCCTCCAATGCTTGTGAAGATCCGCTGTGTCGGTTGCGATAGGAGGGTGATGCATAGCCCGGCTTATCCGGCTTACGGCTGCGTCTTTTGATCCAAGAGAGCGCGCAGTCTCGTGTGGCCGCTGCGGCTTACTGGGAGCTGAACCTCATTCGTGAGAATTACGATGTAGCTGTCTTTGGTGTAGGGTTCGATTTTGGCGACCTTTTCGAGATTCACTATGTAGGAGCGGTGAATGCGGAGGAAACGAGTGGGGTCGAGCGCGGCTTCCAGGCTGGAGATGGTTTGCTGCTTCAGGTGTATCTTGCCGCCGCTGTTGATGGCGACGTAATCGTCCTGGGCTTCGGCGTAGTCGAGTTTGGCGACGGGGATGATGGTCACGCGGGTGCCGTCTTTCACCACCACTCGCTCGAGGTATTGCTTGGGAGCGCGGGCGCTGGTGGCCAGCTCGGTTGGGGCTGGGAGCGGGTGACTGGATTTTTCTCCCAGGCGCTCTTTGGCGCGCTGCAGGGCGGTTTCGAAGCGGGCAGCGTTGAAGGGCTTGAGCAGGTAATCCACCGCGTGGGCGTCGAAGGCGCGCAGGGCGTATTCGTCGAAGGCGGTGACGAAAACCGTGGCGCGGCCGGTGCCGATAAGTTCGAGCACCTCGAAACCATCGAGCTTGGGCATTTGGATATCGAGGAATAGCAGGTCGGGCTTCAGTTCGGTGACCGCCTTGACCGCCTCGAAACCGTTGGCGCATTCGGCGGCGATTTCGATTTCGGGATGAGCGGCGAGCATTTCGCGCAGCATCTGGCGGGCGAGTTCTTCGTCGTCCACGATTACGGCGCGGATTTTCTTTTCGGGCATGGTCGAATTCCTAAACTCAGGAAGTTGTCACGCGGGAAGCAACAGCAGGTCCCTCCACTGCGCGCTCGGCTTCGCCTCCCGCTCCGGCCGGGATGACAGCACTACTCAGTTGCGCGGGCAGGTGCAGCTTTACCAGGAAGCGGCCGTCATTCGAGCTAACGACGATGTTCGCCTGCTCGGCGTAGCGGGCGTGCAGACGCTGGCGGATATTTTCCAGGCCGACCCCGGTCTTCATTGATGACGGCGATTCAGGATCGAAGCTGTTTTCCACTTCGATGGCGACCGATTGCTCGCGGCAATGCGCACCCAGGCGGATGATTCCGCCTTCGGGTAGATTGGCGATGCCGTGGCGAATGGCGTTTTCGACTAACGGTTGCAGCAGCAGCGGCGGAATCAGCAGGCTGGTGGCTTCGTTCTGGACCTCTTCTTCCATTTGCAGGCGCGCGCCGAAGCGGACTTTCTCAATGGCCAGATAGCCGCGGATCAACGCCAGCTCTTCTTCCAGGGTAATGGTTTCTTTTCCACCGAGGCGCAAAGTAGCGCGAAGGAAATCGGCCAGCAGAATGCACATTTCGCGGGCGCGGGCGGAATCAGAACTGGTGAGGGCGCTGATGGAGTGCAGGCAGTTGAAGAGAAAATGCGGATTCACCTGCGCGCGAAGCGCTTTGAGTTCGGCGTCGCGCGCCAGCACGCGGGCCTCAATCGCACGGGCCTGGGCCTCACGCGTGGCTTGCTCGGCGAGCAGGATGTAGTGGAATGTCACCGATAGGATGTAGAGCAGAACTCCGGTCGTCCACAGCAGCGCGAAGCTCGATGACAATCGCTGGCTCAGCCCGGAGAATCCCGCCCAGCGCTCCAGCGCGAACGCCAACGCCTTGGCGATGCCGACCCACACCAGGCTCATGAGCGCGGCGGCGGTGAGATGAGTGAGGACCAGGCGCGAAAATCCCGACTGCTCAAGCGGCGTGACTTTGCAGGGATACCAGGCGGCGAGGCAGTCGGAAGCGTAAATCAGGCAAAGCGGAAAGCTGAGCACCAGCGCTTCGCTCCATGCCATGCCCCCGGAAGCCTTGAGCAGGTAGGCCAGAATGGCAGCGGGCGCGATCCACGCCAGCAGATACAGTCCCAGGTTGCGCAGCCGGGCAAATAGAGGATGCATGCGGTCTCAGTTCCTGACTTCGAATCCGCCGAGCAACGACGTGCCTTCGATGATGAGCGTCTTCTCGGCTTTGACGTTCTCGCGGACCTTCATGCTGTTGCCGCCCATGATGCTGGAGCCGCGCATCTGCACCGCCCAGGTTTCGGGCACGCGGATCACGCCACCACCCATAAACGCGCTGACGGTAACGGTGGCGGCCGGGCCCTCGATATCGGCATCGCGCAAGTCTATGTCGAATCCGCCCATGATGGCAGTGGCGGAGCCGCCGCGGAAATTCTTGGCCTGAATGCGGTACTCACCGCCGCCCATAAAACTAAACAGATGAAGGTGAGGCGAGAGCGAACCAACCGCGTTGGGGCGCTCGATGGCTTGCACAAGAATGACCACGCCGAAGGCGATGATGAAGATGGGCCAGGTGCGGCTCAAGTTCAAGGAGGCGTAGCCGAGATAATCGAATTCCAGGGCCACTCCGGCCGCCAGAAGAATGAGGCCCCAGATGCGGCCTCCCCAACGGTTGGACTGCAGCAGTTGAAACACCCCCACCAGGAAAAATATGGCCGCCCAGAAACTGAACCAGTGGTGCGGGAGAATGCCCAGTTGCTCGAGCAACAGGAACACACCGATCAGGATGACGATGACGCCGCCGACCAGCGCGGTATTCATTTGGCAGCTGTGGTTTTCGCTCATAATTGGCCTGCTTGGGCGCGATTCTGCGTGCGGTTCGAGGTTGCGACGGGCGGGTTTTCCTCCTCTGCCCACAGCAGGGCGGCGGCGACACCCGCCAGGGCCGCCGGCGAAGAATGCAGCAGCGAAGGCCACGAATGCAAGTGGGTCAACACGACGGCGCCCAGGTTATCAAAGAGGAACAGCGTGCCGGCAATGGCCAGGGCCGTGGCTAGGATCGCGGCTTCCCAGCGTTGGGGATGATTTCTGTTTGGCATTGCGCGCCTCCTTGCGGACTGTGTCGTTCTGGGCGAGATTAGCCGCTGACGGGGGCGGCGTCATGGGCTTTTCGGCGAACGGCAGTTGGGCGCCGGTAGATGACGGCGAGTGAGGCGCGGGCGGCTTCGAGTTGGCCATGGCCGTAACGGATCTTGTCCGGCCGGAAGTGTGAGCGAGGTGCCGGTGGTACGTTGCCGCTGACTAGTCTGACTAGTCAGACCAGCGGGCGGGTTTGCGGTCCCAGCGGTGGGGTTTCAGGACCTGTAGCGTCGGGACGTCGAGGGCTCCCGCATCACTCACCGCGATGTTCTGCCGCACGTGGTCCGGCTTTCTCATGCCGATGATCGTTGTGCTTACCGCGGGATGGGAGAGCACGAAACGCAACGCTGTTTCAGGCAGGCTGGCGGATTGGGGCAGCGATTTCTTGAGCGCGTCCACTCGCGCCAGGGTGCGGGTCAGATTCTCCTGACCGAAATATTTCGAACGCCAGTCGTTTTCGGGGAATTTCGTTTGCGGAGTCATTTTTCCGCCCAGGCTGCCTTCATCCAGCGGCACCCTTGCGATAACGCCGATGTTCAGCCCTTGGCAAAGTGGAAAGAGCTTGTCTTCCGGGGCCTGATCGAAGATGTTGTAGATTACCTGCACTACGTCCACCAATCCGGTGCGCATAGCGACGAGGCCATTTTCCGGTTCCCAGCGGTTCAGGCTCAGGCCGAAATAGCGAATGGTGCCATCTTGCATGAGCTTTTCCACCGTGGTGCGAAATTCGGGCGCTTCGGTCCAGCCATCTTCCCAGACGTGGAATTGCAGCACATCTATTGAATCAACCTGTAATTTCTTGCGGATTAAGTCTGCATATTTGAAAACGTGGGCGGCGGGGAAAACGTCGGTATATTTGTCTTTTGGGGACGCCGGCCATTGCAAATTCTTCGGCGGAATTTTGCTGGCGGCGTAGAGACGTTTGCCTTTATTGCGCGCCATAATCTCGCCCAGGAAACCGTCGCTTTTGCCATCGCCGTAGGCCCAGGCGGTGTCAAAGAAATTGCAGTCGAGGTCCACGGCGAGCTGCATAGCTTTAAGCGATTCATCGTCGTCGGAGCCGCTCCAACCGCTCATGCCCCAGAGTCCGTAGCCGATGTCGCTGACTTCAAAGTTGGTGCGGCCTAGTTTGCGGTATTTCATGCTCTCTCCTGGAATTCGTCGTTAGCCGTTGGTCGTTGGTCGTTAGCACATTCTTCGCAGATAGATATGTCAATCTTATCCGGATTAGCTAAAGGCTAACGGCAAACAGCCAACGACTAACGACCAATCTCGCGATAAAACTTCTGCAGCACGTAAAATGCCTGCTTGCGCTGGCCGTGATCGGAGATCAGGCCTTTGCGGTTGTAGTAATCCTGAATATCGGGCAGAAAGCGGCGCGGCGAGCGGAAGTCCATCAGCAGCCAGGGCGACATGCCGGCAAGAAACGGAATCTGGCGCAGCATCGTGATCTGGTGCTCATAGAGATTCGCCTGGTATTCCTCGGTCCAGCGGGTTTGCGCGTCGCCGTGCTTGCCGTATTGGGCGCCCGCGCCGAATTCGCTGACGATTGCGGGCTTGGCGTAGGGCGAAGTCCAGTGCGTGCCGTCGGCGTCTTCGGGGCGGCCTTCGTACCAGCCGATATATTCGTTCACTCCCAACACATCGAGAAACTCGCCCAGCGGATCGTTCAACACGCGGTCCTTAGGATCGTCCTTCTGCATGCGGTTCATGGCGGAAGTCAGCAGGCGGGTGGAATCGTTTTTGCGAGTGTACTCGGCCAGATGTCTGATGAATTCCGTGCGCGGCGGAGTGGGCGGCGTTTCATTGGACAGCGACCACAGAATTACCGAGGCGCGGTTGTGATCGCGCGCGATGGCGTCGCGAATTTGCGATTCGGCGTTGTCGAGCGTGGCGGGGTTTTCCCAGGCGGTGTCCCAGTACACGGGAACTTCCGACCACAAAAGCAGGCCCATTCGATCGGCGAGGCGGACAACATGCTCGTTGTGCGTGTAATGCGCCAGGCGGACGAAGTTGCAGCCGAGGTCTTTCGCCCATTGCAGCAAGGTACGCACTTCATCTTCTGAAAGGCCGCGCCCGCCGCGGAAAGGAGCTTCCTCGTGCATGGAGACGCCGCGCAGAAAAATCGGCTTGCCATTGAGCAGAATCTGGGTGCCCCGGGTTTCGATGCTGCGGAAACCGATTTGATCTTCGAGTTTGTCGCCGGCAGAGGAGAGCACCACGCGGTATAGCTTAGGGTTATCAGGAGACCACAGGCTGGGTTTGGCGGAAAAGTGGAAGGCGGCGTAGCCGTCGGCGTCAGGGCCAACAGCTGTTTTGATATTCAGCTCGGGAACTTCAAGGGTCACTGGTTGGGATGCGTTCGGGCCATTGAGCTGGACCCAGCCGGCAATTTCCTCGAGCGATCCCCTGGCCAGTTGCACGACATAGTTTTGAATGAAAGTCTGGGGAACTTCCACCAGCTTCACGCTGCGGGTGATGCCGCCATAGTTCCACCAATCCGTACTCAGTGCGGGGACTGAATCAGCGTGGCGCGCATTATTCACTTCCACTACCAGGTCGTTCTCGCCGTCCGTCAGTTCCCGGGTGATCTCGAAGTCGAAGGGAGAGAATCCGCCGACGTGTTCGCCGAGTTTCCTGCCGTTCAACCAGACGCGGGCCTGGTAGTTGGCGGCTCCGAAGTAGAGAAACACGCGCGTGTTGGGCCGCTTCGCGTAAGAAAAGTTCCGCTGATACCAGAGTGGGCCCTCGTAGAAAAGCAGCGATTCACGCTGCGAATTCCAATCGCCGGGGACGGCGAGCGTGCCGGACTTTGCAAGGTCGTATTCGACGAGGTCGCTCTTGTCTTTGGGCTTGGCGTTCTCGTAGAAACGCATTCCCAGACCGGTTTCGTAGGGGTCCACGATCACGTGCCAGGTGCCATCGAGGCTGATCGGGTTGCGGTTGGGGACGTTGTTGATCAGCGTCGAGGGGCCAGGTTCGGCGGCGACGCGCGGGCAGAACAGCCAGCCGAGAACCAGGACACTGAAAACCGCCAGAGCGTTTAATGGTTTGCGCACAGCAATGAAGTATAGATGGCGAATTGCGAGATTTTTCTTTATTGTTGCAACTGTTGCAACAATCATGACACGAAAAGTGAGAATGCCCCTTGACCCACCTGGCGACAGTGATTAGGATGGTTGCAAGCAAGATGCAACTGGGTTGCAACAAGAAAAACCCACTGCTGAAACGCCTGATTTGGCCGCGCGGTTGGGCAGGCCGCGTGCCGTCCAAGAGGCAATCATATGACAAGCTCCGGGGCAGAGCTAAGCATGATCGGATTCAAGAAAACCGAGCGCAAGAGAAAGCGGAACCGCCACGCGCGAGAACGTTCCCTGATGTTGGCCGCAACCAAGTTGTTTGCGACCCGGGGATTCGATGCGACCACCACGCGGGAAATTGCCGCGGCTGCGGGCTGCGCCGAGGGGTTGATCCACCGCTATTTCGGGGGCAAGTCCGGGCTGCTGGCCGGGCTGGTGCGTGATCGCCTTGCCCGTGACGTGGCAGATCTGGCGGGTAAACTTCCTCCCGCCCACCGGTTTGAAGAAGAAGTGCTCCAGCTCGTGCGCTGGGAAGTGGAGCGGGTTTGGGGCGACCGTGATTTCCTGCGAGTTATTATTCCCCGCATGTTGACCGACACAGACCTGGCAAGGGTGCTGGGCCGGCTCACTCCGCAGACGCTGCATGCCAAAGCCATTCTGGAGCGGTTGCAGCGCCATCCCGAATGCCGGGCCATCCCGGCCGGCGAATTAGAAGCTCTGGCGCAACTGATTGGCGCCGTGGGTTTTGTATTCGGATTCATGCGCCCGGTGGTGATGCGCCACAACCGCGTGCATTCCCGCGAAACCGCCAGCACGATCGCGCGCATTCTGGCGCCCGGATTTGTCTCCGGGTCATATCAGGCACTAGCCGCAATATAAGGAGTTGGCGCGCATTGGCGCGTAGTTCCTTTCCCATTTTGCTTGACACTGCATTTTCGCCCGTGATAATAAGTGCGTCTGCACGCACTTTTCGCGGGGTTTTACCAACGGGGATGGCAGCCCTGCAAGACACAGTCGGATAACCCTAACCTTTTTTGAAGTCTGCGATTCGTAATCCCAGGAGGACCGCATGACCTCGTTCCAGAGGATTCTGGCGGGCTGCTTGCTGCTGGCATTTTTCACGGCAGCAGGTCCCAATGCGAACGCATTGCCCGCCTTCGCGCGCAAATATGGCTTGCGCTGCTCCGCTTGCCACGAGTCTTGGCCGATGCTGAACTATTTCGGCCAGAAATTCAAAGACAACGGCTATCAACTCATGAATGACCGGGATTCGCCGATCTGGCAGAACAATGGTTATTGGCCGGTCACGTTCCGCATTACGCCGAACTGGCATCGTGAGAGCAGCGACAAGACGGCCACCGACCAGTCGCCGACCGGGGAGCAGCAGGTGACCGCGAACGGCTTCGACGTAAGCGGCCTTGACATTCTCACCGGTGGAACCCTGGAAAAAAACATTTCGTTCCTCCTGGTTCCCTCTTCGGATGAGACGGGAGCCTTCCACTTTGAATCGGTCAACGCCCGCCTCGACAACCTGTTCGGCAGCTCGTGGGTCAATATCAAGATGGGCAAGTTCGAAGTTGACAACATCGTTTCGGAAAAGCGAATCCTGACCATTTCCGAAAATGGCGGCGGTTTTGAGATTTACCACTTCATCCCGGTAAACGACAGCAACATCTACGGTCAAATTGGCGACAACCAATTCGGCGTGGAGTGGCTGGGCCATTCGGTGAACGACCGCACCCGGGTTTCTGCCGCATTGCTGAGTTCGAACGACGGCAACGTGGACCTGCCCAACAACGCATACAGCGGATTTTTCGCAGCCAGCCAAGCGTTTGACGCCGGCAAGCTGGGCACGCAGCGCGTGGGCTTCTATGCCATGGTTGGGCAAGCGCCCACATCCTTCTTGACGTCTGGAGGAATACCTATTGAGGGCGGGGGCTTAGGCAACAAGAGCTTCAGCCGCGTGGGTTTCAACGGAATATTCTACGTCGGCAAGCTGGACTTCCAGGTGGTGACGCAGCACGGTTCCGACAACGCTGCTTTCTCCACCGTGTCGGCCGGCGAAACTGCGCGGAACTCCGTGTGGAATGGCGGCTTTGTGGAGACGCACTACGTCTACAGCCCGCAATTGGTGTTCATCCAGCGCTCGGAGTGGGTGCGGATGTCGCAACAGGCTGACCCGACGGTGGCATCCAACCTCGGAGACGTTGACGCCTATACTTTCGGCTACCGCTATAACCCATTCATGAATGCCAGGGCAGGCTTCGCCTTCCACAACGAGTATTCGTGGGTGCGAGCCCGTGGGTTAGCTCCCGATGGCACCGACCTGACTACCAGCAGCGTAATGCTGGGATTTGACTTCGACTTCTAAAGCTCGATTTCTAGAGAGGGACTACGATGCGCACACCGCTACTCAAATGGTCGCTGTTGACGAGCGCAGCTGTGATCTTCGCGTTGCCCGGCCTTTCTCGCGCGCAGATCACAATGTACGAAGAAAACCAGCGGCTCGGAATGGAAAGCCACGTGGGAACCATGACCGGCCATGCCAAAGACGCCGCTATGGACTATCGCCGATACTGTGTGGGCTGCCATGGTCCGTTGGGCGACGGCAACGGGGAGAACGCAATGTGGATCGACCCCAAGCCGCGCGATTTCGAACTGGGTATATTCAAGTGCCGTTCCACTCCCACGGGTACGCTGCCAACGGATTCAGATCTGTTCGATACCATCGGGCGCGGCCTGGACCGCTCGAATATGCCGCCCTGGAATCCTCTTTCGACGCAACAACGGGTTGACCTTGTGGCCTACGTGAAGCATTTCTCGCCACGCTGGACGACGGAAAAGCAGGGTACGCCGATCCAGATTCCCGCAGAACCCGAAATTACCCCGGACCGCGTGAAGGCTGGGCAGGACGTGTTCGCGAAAATGCAATGCTGGAAGTGCCATGGCGTGACCGGCAAGGCCAATGGGCCTTCAGCGTCCACGCTCACCGACGACCAGAACCGGCCGATTCTGCCCTTCAACTTTACCGAAGGGGCGCGGCCCAAGTGTGGCTCTACCGACGTGGATCTGTACCGCATTTTTATGACTGGCCTGGACGGTACACCCATGCCTTCATTCGCCGACAACATCAAGCCAGAGGAGGCGTGGGACCTGGTGTTTTATCTGCGCACCCTGGAGCCGGAAAACACCTATAACCACAAAGAAAGAGAAATTGCCAAACAACTTGGCTTGAAGCCAGTGAGTCAAAGCCAGTGAGTCAAAATCCTTAAGTTTGGAAACGCTGATCAGAGAAAGGATTTCGATGAAGACCGCGCACAAACATACGTTCGCAGTAGCAGTGTCGGCGCTCTTATTGGTTGGCCTTGGCGTACTGTTCCTGGGAGGAAAGGTTGACGCATCCGCTGGCGGCAAGATTACGGGGACCGTCAAGCTTGACGGCACTGCACCGCACATGCGGGGAATTGACATGACCAAAGATCCCTGGTGTGCCAAGCAGCATGCCAACAGCCCAGCCCATCTTGAAAACGTGCTGGTAGGCAAGAACGGGGGGTTGGAGAATGTTGTGCTTTACATCTCCGAGGGCCTCAACGCCGCGGAAAGCGCCGGGAAGCCGTCCACCGAGCCGGTGTTCGACCAGAAAAACTGTATGTACACTCCGCACGTGCTGGCGATGGACGTGAATCAGCAATTCAAGGTAATCACCAGCGACCAGACGGCGCACAACATCCACCCGGAGCCCAACCCGCTTGCCGGCAATATTCCGTGGAACCAGTCGCAGCCGCCGGGGGCGCCGCCGATCGTAAAAAGCTGGAAAGCGGAGGAAGTCGCAATCCCGGTGAAGTGCAACATCCACCCCTGGATGCACGGGTACTTTGTGGTGGTGAAGGGACCGTATGCAACCACCAACGACGAGGGCTCGTACACGATTGAGGGCGTGCCGCCCGGCAGTTATACGGTGACGGCCTGGCAAGAAGACTATGGGAAGCAGACGCAGAAGGTGACAGTGGCTGCAGGGGCGGCGGCGACCGCGGATTTCGCCTTCAAAGCAAAGTAAGCGATTTTGTAGTGAACCGCACCGCCGCGGCTTGGGGAGCGGCGGTGTGGTGATCCAACCTGACCGGACCTGCATACCCGGGACCAGAAGCGAGACAATCTATGGCGAAATTGTTTGCGGTGACGATCATCCTCATAGCAATCGCATCGGCCGTTCCGATTGTTAAGGGCACCTGGACGCAGCCGGAGGATATTTCCGTCCACGGGCAGGAAATTGACTCTCAGTTCCACGAGACCATGTGGGAGGCAGGGCTGGCCTTCCTGGCCGCGCAGATCATTCTGGGCGTCTTTATCTGGCAGTTCTCCAACCGCAGCGCCGATGCCAAGATTGGCAGGTTTCCAGGAGGCGCCACGGGCCTGGTGCTGGCGGCCTTTTTGCTTGTCGGCACCGAGGTGTTGGCGCTCGGCGTGTTCGGCGCCAATGCCTGGGCAAAGGTGTACTTCACTCCGCCCTCGGCCGACGCCATGCCCATCCAGGTGCAGGCTGGGCAATTCGCGTTCTACTTCCGCTATCCCGGCCCGGATGGCAAGTTCGGCCCGATTCACCCCGATAAAATTGACGAAGCCAACCTGAATTTCTTTGGCCTGGATTACAACGAGCCAGGGTCCGGGGATGACATCGTGACCGCCGAGATGGCGATTCCTGTCAACCGGGAAATTCACTTGATGATGCACTCAAAAGATCTTGGGCATTCCTTCTATGTGAGGGAGTTGCGCGTGCAGCAGGACTTCGTTCCCGGACTGGACACTTCACTTCATTTCACGGCGACGAAAATCGGCAAATACGAGATTGTGTGTACCCAACTTTGTGGATTGGGGCACTACAACATGAAGACATACCTGGAAGTCATGTCCCAGGAAGATTTTGATAATTGGCTGAAAAAGCAGACAGCGTTACAGTAGCCGCGCGCGCCTGCGAAGAACGACCACATTCAGTTCCTTGAGGTGAACACATGCACGACGTATCGGCCCATGCGGTGCATCATCATGCTCCACCGCAGGGCTTTATCCGGAAGCACGTCTTCAGTCTCGACCACAAAGTGATCGGCAAGCAGTATTACGCTTTGGCCCTGGTCGCGGTATTCACGGGCATGGTGCTTTCCTGGGTTATGCGGCTGCACCTGGGATGGCCGAATCTGGCGATTCCCGGGCTGCACTTCCTCTCGAAGGCAGGCGCGCCTGGCGATCTGATGACGCCGGAATACTACCTGCAACTGATGACTATGCACGGAACCATCATGGTCTTCTTCGTGCTCACCACCGCGCCCTTTGCCGCCTTTGGCAATTTCTTTCTGCCGATCCAGGTGGGCGCGGAAGATATGCCCTTCCCCCGCTTCAACATGATGTCGTTCTGGGTGACGTTCGTGGCGTTCGTGGTGCTGGTGGCGGCGTTCTTCGTGGGTGGCGGCCCGCCGCTCTCGGGTTGGACGGCGTACGCTCCGCTGAGCGCGGTGGGCGCGGTTGCCGGCCCCGGGCAAGGCACGGGACAAGTGCTGTGGGCGGCTTCCATCGGAATCTTCTGCATCGGCCAGCTACTGGGCTCATTGAATTTCATAACCACCACGCTCGACCTGCGCACCAAGGGCATGAGCCTCATGCGGCTGCCGCTGAGCGCATGGGCGTGGTTTATTACTTCTTGCATGGGCCTGACGGCTTTTGCTGTACTCATGCCGGCTTGCGTTCTGCTGATTCTCGATCACGTGGCGGGAACCAGTTTCTTCGTGGCATCCAACCTGGTGGTCAACGATCAACTGCAGCCCCACTCCGGCGGGTCTACCCTTCTGTGGCAGCACCTGTTCTGGTTCTTTGGGCACCCCGAAGTGTACATCGCCATCGTGCCGGCAATGGGCATTGTGTCGCACGTTCTGATCACCAATATGCGGCGCCCGCTGTTGAGCGCCAAGGTGATCATCGCGTCCATGACGTCAATCGCCTTCCTTAGCTACATGGTGTATGGACACCATATGTTTGTCAGCGGGATGAACCCCTTTTCGTCGCTGGTGTTTTCCTTCCCAACGCTGATCATCACCATTCCGGCGACGATCATCACGCTGATCTGGATCGGCAGTCTTTACGGCTCGAAGCTGCGCATTAACTCGGCTTCCCTGTTCGCTCTGGGCTTCATTTCGATGTTCGTGGCCGGCGGCGTGAGCGGCTTCTTTCTGGCGCAGCCTTCGCTCGACATCATGCTGCACGCCACCTATTTCGTGGTGGGCCATTTCCACCTGGTGATGGCGGTAGCGGCGATCTTCGGGATTTTTGCTGGAACTTACTTCTGGTTCCCCAAGATGACCGGGCGGATGATGAACGAGACCCTGGGGAAAGTCCACTTCTGGCTCAGCTTCGTCGGAGCCTACTGCATTTTCATGCCATTCCACTACTTGGGGATTATGGGCAACGTGAGACGGTATGCGGAGTTTGTGGACGATTATATGCAGCCCGTCCTGGGAGTTCATAAGTTCATTACGGTTGCTGCATTGGCCACCGGAGCGGCGCAGCTTATTTTCCTGTACAACCTGATCCACAGCCGCTTCTGGGGCAAGGAAGCGCCGCAGAATCCGTGGGAGGCGACTTCGCTGGAATGGACGGTGCCTTCTCCGCCTCCGTTCGACAACTTTGGCGGCAAGCACCCGGTGGTGTACCACGATCCCTATCAATATGGGGTAAAGGGAGAAGCGGGAGACTACATCATGCAGGATTCGCCGGAGCCCTCGCCCACCGGCGATTAGTGCGGCGTTTCCAGGTTTGAGGCGAAGCAGGAGAGTAACAACACATATGGCAACCACAGTCCACGAGCCACCACAAGCGAAGGTCATTCCTGATCGTGCCCGGCCTGGGTACGGAGGCGGGAGTTTGGTTCCCGCGACCGGAAACATGCGGCTGGTGCAGGATGACTCCTCGCCAGCCTCCCGGACCGGCATCTGGGTGGTGATTGCCGCCATCACCATGACGTTCGCGGCGTTCACCAGTGCGATGGTGGTGCGCCAGGGCGCGTCACTGGATTGGCGGCACCTGGTCCTGCCCCGCATTTTGTATTTCAACACTCTGGTGTTGCTGGTGAGCAGCGTCACGCTGGAAATTGGGCGGCGGCGGTTCCGCAGTTCCCTGCTTGGGAGCGAGGAGAAACGGGCGGGGGTGTTGCGGGCGCTGTACGTAACGTTGGCCCTTGGCCTGCTTTTCCTGGTTGGCCAATACCTGGCGTGGCTGCAGTTGAAGGCTGAGGGGCTGTACCTGGCGACGAACCCCAGCAGTTCGTTCTTCTATGTGCTCACCGCGGCGCACGGATTGCATTTGCTGGGAGGCCTGGCCGGTCTGCTTTATGTGATTCGCAAGCTGGTCAAGTCGAACCTGCACCGTGGCACGCTGGGCGCAACCACGTACTACTGGCATTTTATGGATGTGCTTTGGCTCTACCTGCTTTTGTTTCTTTGGATGAAGCTGTAACCAAGTGACAGGAGGCGCTGTGAGCGAAGCGGAACTAGCGGCAGTAGGACACGGGGCAGGGTTGGTCGAAGCCTCTCCGTTTTCCATTTCCACCAAGAAGATGGTGATGTGGCTGTTCATCATCTCGGACACCATGACGTTTGCTGCCATACTGATCGCCTACGGGTTTTTGCGCAACGCTTCTACCAACTGGCCGTCACCGTTCAAGTTTTCACCCAGCATCGTCAACGTCATGGTGATGACGTTCATCCTGATCAGCAGCAGCCTGACCATGCTGATCGCGGTGCGGGCGGCGCAAGCGGGCGATAAGAGCCGGGCCTTCACCTGGGTGATGATTACGGCCCTGGGCGGCGCAATTTTCGCGCTGCTGCACATTCGTGAATGGTTGGGAATGATTGGCGAGGGCGCGCGGCTGTTCCAGAACCCCTGGGGGGCACCGCTGTTTGGGGCCGCATTTTTCAGCGTCACCGGACTGCACTTGCTGCACGTCACCTGCGGGGTGATCGCGCTGGTGATCGTCGGACTGCGCTACAAAGGCGGGCGTTACGACTCCGGGGACATTGAGATCCTGGGTCTTTACTGGCACTTCGTGGACATCGTTTGGATGTTCGTGGTGCCGCTTATTTATCTGTTGAGCATCGAACACTAAGCAGTCCGCAGGCGCGGAGGAGGACATTCGATGACTACCGGCGAAAAACATGAAGCGGGGCTTGGCACAGATATAGTTGTGTATGTTGTTCTCTTGGCGATGGCCGGCCTACAGATCATCATGGCCTACACCACCGGCGAAGGACGCGGACTGATGGCGCGCATGATGGTGGTGGCCGTAGTGCAGATGCTGGTGGCGGTGATGTTCTTCATGCACCTGTGGTGGGAGCGGCGCAGTTTGGTGGTGGCCATCGCGGTGATCTCGCTTTTTGTGCTGGTGAGCCTGCAATACAGCTGGAGCGATAGTTTTCGGCTTTTGCACATGAGCCCGTGGGCCCACTAAGATAAGGAAACCGCTTTGGGAGAAGAAATGGGGATGGCACGGTGGTTCCGTAGGGTTGCGCGACTGCTTGCGGGAGCGGGCTTGCTGCTTGGCACTGCCCCTGCTTTCTGCCAGGGTTGCGCGCTCTGCTACACGCAGGCAGCCTCTTCCGGCGAAAGGTTTATTCAAGCGCTGCGCAGCGGGATTCTAATGCTGATCCTTCCTCCGATGTTCATGTCGGTGGGGATTACAGTTGTGGCTTACCGCAAACGTAATCAATATCACGAGCCTGATTCCGACACGGATTCCGGCTTCGAGACAGATTCCGACGCTTCGTGTAATATGGAGCGGCAAATTCTCCAGCCGCCTCTATCCGGGGATCAATGGCGATAGCGCAACTGACCGAATCTCATAGTGCATCCGCGCCCGTATTGGCCAAGGTGCGGGACTATTGCACCCTCACCAAGCCGGAAGTGAATCTGCTGATTTTGATGACCACTTCTACCGGGTATTATCTCGGCACGCGGGGCACGTTTCACTTTGCGGGCCTGGTGAATACGCTGATCGGCACGCTTCTGGTGGCCAGTGGCACGGCCACGCTCAACCAGTTCATGGAGCGGGCGCACGATGCCCGCATGCGACGCACAGCCACCCGGCCCGTGGCCAGCGGCAGAATGTCGGCGAACGAAGCTTTGGCATTTGGCCTGGTGTTGAGCTTGGCGGGAGGGCTATACCTGTGGTGGACGGTGAATGCGCTGGCGGCCTTGTTGGCGGTTTCCACGCTGCTGTCTTACCTTTCGATCTACACGCCGCTGAAGCGCGTGACGCCTCTGTGCACCCTGCTGGGAGCGTTTCCTGGCGCCATGCCGACGCTGATTGGATGGGCGGGTGCGGCAAACGGTCTGAGCTTGCATGCTGGACTGCTGTTTGCGGTCCTCTTTCTGTGGCAATTCCCGCATTTTCTGGCGATTGCTTTGCTTTACCGCGAAGATTACGCCCAAGCGGGATATCGCATGTTGCCGGCCTTCGACCATGAGGGCCGCTTTACGCGCCTTGAGATCGTGGCCACGACCCTGCTGCTCATTGTGGTTACTATGCTGCCGTTCATCGGGGCGAACCATGCCGCCCTCTATTTGCTGGGGGTGTTCGCGGCAGGCATGTTCTTCCTTTATTATGGGGCGAAGTTGGCGACCTCAACCTCGAAGGTTTCGTGCAGCCGACTGGTGCACGCTTCCGTGCTGTACTTGCCCGTAATTTTGGGGATGATGGTGGCGTGCAAGCGCTAGAATAGGCCTTTAGCTGTTTGGCTTTTGGCTTCTGAGCTAGAGCTGACAGCTACTTGCGATTAGAATCTCCGCTCCGGCTTTTTCCTGCCCGTATGTTGAGTCTAAGACGCTTCCGCTGCATTTCTCTGGCCTTGGTTTGTCTGGTTGCGGTTTGTCTGGCTGCAGCCGTTCCTTTGCTGGGGCGCGGCCACCATGAAAATTGGGGCGAGCCGTTTACGGTAGATTTGGACAAGCCATACCAACAAGTCCTCAGTGTGGTGCGCGCTTTAACGGAAGATGGCATCGTCCGCGGCACTTACGATTTTCGCGGGACTAATGAGCTCGACGGAGCAACCTCCGCTAAAGAATCAACCGCGCTGCCCAAGTGGACGGGCGGGGGCACGGTGCTGTACAAAGTACGTCCCAAGACCCTGGCGCCCGAGCACTTTCATGAGGCGAATGATGAGGGGACGATCACCGTCCGCTATATCGTGCTGCCACTCGGCCCGAACTCCACGCGGCTCCGTATAGACGCGGTGTTCAAGGAGAATACCGGCCATCACACCGACGCATCCGATGGCTCAGTGGAGGGCGCCGAGTTCGAGGCCATTTCGGTCAGCCTGAAGGACCTGGAAGACGCGGAGGAGAAACGCCAGGAGGAAGCGGCACGCGGGGTATTGGAAGCGAAGCTCCAGGTGCTGGAAGAGCAAATGCGGAAGGAGAATTCTCAGCTCGCCGCCCTGACCGCAACCGAAAAACAACTTCAGCAGCAGGTGCAAGCTCTGCAGAACAAACGGACCGCCAGCGTAAAGAGCAACAGCGCCGATCTCAAAGCCGAACCCTACAACCAGTCGAAGACGCTGCAGTCGCTGGCACAAGGTACGAAGGTGACCGTCCTGCAAACCACGCAGAACTGGTTCCATGTGGTGGCGGCCAACGGAAAAGAGGGTTGGATCTACCGCCCGATGTTGCAGGCCGAGCAGGAGGCCGCCCAGTGAAGAGTCGCTTCCTGGGCGCGATTATCGCATCGTTTCCCCTGCTGCTCGGTGCCGCTCTGACCGCCCAGGACGCTCCCATTGGGCAAAACCGCGAGTACAACTTCCCTCTTGTCGCGGTGCAGATCGCGTTGCGACAGATGGGCGCGTATACCGGCGCGCGACTCCCCACGCTCGATGGGTTCATCACCATGGCCAGAGCGCAAATGCCCCAGTACCAGCGCCCTTATTATGAATACAAAATTGAGCTGGAGCCAACCCATTCCAACCATACGCTGGTACATGTGGCAGCCGACATTTCGGCCTGGTGTGAGGATCCCAATGGCGGGCAAGCCAGCTACCAGGGCTTCGCCTCAAACGGCCGCCTGGAGAGCGATCTGCTCAACCGCCTCTCCGAGTACCTGGCCAAGAACAAGGCGGACCTGGTCACTGAACCTCAGATCATGCAGCGGCGAATCGCCGGCGTTCGCCAGCAGGAAGCGGAAGCGCAACAACGAATCGGCGATCTGCAGAGACAACTCGCGACTCTACAGGCAGCCGGCAACCAGCAGGATCCGCCCGAGTACGTCACGGTGAATCGCCCCAAAGTTGTGATCCGGCAAGCGCCGGAAGTACGGGCGGCGAGCATGCTGCAGGCGCAGCAGGACGACGAGTTCGAGGTCGTATCTCATCGCGGCGCGTGGTTGCAGGTGAAACTCGAGGACGCAGCGCAAGGATGGGTGGAAGCCTCACAGGTGAAATCAAATCGCCCGGCGGCGCCACGCAGTTCGGTGGCGGCTGAGTCTGGCGCGTCAGCTTTGCCCACGGGCTACAGCATCGTGCGGGAAAATGTCTCAGACTTTTCTGGCGACTGGGCTCCGCTCAAAGGCAAGACGGTTTTATACGCGTGGGCGCGACCCGTGGGGTCAAGTCTCAATGTTTCGCCGGCCGCAAAGTTGCAGTTTGTGGAATCTCTTCTCCGCGATCGCGGGCGGGAAGCGCTGCATGACTCGCAGAATAAACTGGACGGCATCGTGGTGATCTTTCTCGACGAGGGCAGCGGCGTAGCCGCCGCTTCATTCAGCGATGTCCGCCAGTGGCTTGACGGCAATCTCGATGACGCCGCTTTTCTGAAGAAATGCTCGTTTGATCCGCCTTCGCAGTTTTCCGCGGAACATCCACCCGCTCGGCGCCGCTGACCCAACAACTCTCATCAGGCCTACCGCCGGAAGATTTCTTACCCAGCGATTCCAACTTGGCATCGCGGCCGAACCAACAGTCTTACAACTTTGTGGAATGTGGAAAACTTTTCGCCGCGCTCTGTTGTGGACGATTTTCGCAAAGGCCGCGCCCAGCAAGGCATCTCACGGACCGCAGTCCGGTTTCCGGCAGTTTTCTTTTCTGAGACATGTACCAATACGCACAAGTACATGTCCTTTCGATAACTCGTCAGGCAGAGCAGCGCATAGCAGAATGTGCGCCATGCACTCCCCCAAATTGTCGGACTGGTACATTTTCGCGATCTCACCTTCGACAGAAGGGGGCAGAGTGTCCCCAAATTCTGCCGTTTTGCGCTAGTCAACGCGCAAGGGAGGTCGTACTGTGAGAAGCCAGCCTTCGCATTCGACTGCGGGCCGATTCGTCCTGCTCGTTTCCTTCTTGATCGCATGCTCCGCTCTGGGTTTTGGCCAGGGTCCGCTCAACCCCAGTCCCTCCGCAGTGAATTTCGGCTCAGTTGCCGTGGGCAGCAACCTGACGCGAACCATAACGATAACCAATAACGGGCAAAGCACGTGGAGCATCAATTCGGCCGTTACGAACGGATCCGTCTTCAGTATCAAGCCGCCTGCTCTGCCGTCGGTCTTGGCGCCAGGCATGAGCGCCGGCTTTACAGTAACGTACACTCCCACCGCGAGCGGCTTTGCCAACGGGCGCGCATTGATCAGGGCAACAAGAGTTGTTACGACGGGCGGTTCGCGCTCGCAATTTCTCTCAGTACGGCTGTTTGGGAACGGCACGGGAGCGAGCTCCGGGTCTGGCTCCGGTTCGACACCTGCGACGCTGCAATCAATCACGGTGGCCCCCTCTTCTGCAACGGTGCCTGCCGGCAAGACTCAGGCCTTCACCGCCACGGGGAAGTACAGCGATGGCAGCTCGAAGGCTCTCACTGGTCTGACCTGGACTTCGTCCAGTGCTGCCGCCGCGATTAACGCGACCGGCGTGGCGACGGGCAAGGCAGCGGGGAGCGCAACCATCATGGCCTCGCAGGGCAGCGTGACCAGTGATCCAGGGGCGACACTGACGGTGACGCCGCCGACACTGGTATCCATTGCCATCACACCCGCTTCCCCCTCAGTGAGCGTGAAGGGAACGGTGGCGTTTACCGCCATGGGGACTTTCAGCGACGCCAGCGCGCAAAACCTGACTAGCAGCGTGACCTGGACTTCGTCAACGCCATCAGTGGCAACCATCGCTGCCGGCGGCACGGCCACCGGAGTAGCGGCGGGCTCTACCAGCATCACGGCTTCGCTGAGTGGCGTAACCAGCGCTGCTGACACATTGACTGTTACCGGCACCAGCGCGCCGGCGACCCCGACGCTGAAGACAATCACGATTGTTCCGGTAAGCACCGCTTCGGTGGCGGCCGGGCTCACACAGGCGTTTACCGCTTCGGGCCTGTTCAGCGACAACAGCGTTCAGAACCTCACTACTAGCGTGACCTGGAGTTCTTCCAGCACCGCGGTTGCTACCATTGCCAGCGGCGGAGTGGCGACCGGAGTCGCCGCGGGGACGACCAACATCACGGCCACCTCGAGCGACGTAACCAGTCCTATTACTGTTTTGACCGTGACCGCTCCGGTTTTGCAGTCCATTTCGATCACGGCCACTACAACCTCAATTCCCGCCGGGCAAACCGATGCGTTCACAGCCACGGGGCACTTCAGCAACGGCACTACTCAAACCCTGACTAGCGGCGTCACCTGGGCTTCTTCCAACACCGCAGCAGCCACGATTGCGACCACCGGTGTCGCCACGGGAGTTGCGGCTGGAAGTACAAACATCAGCGCTACGTCGGGCAGTGTTGCCAGTTCCGCGATGACGCTTACGGTCACCGCCGCGGCCGTAACGTTGAAATCCATCACGGTGACTCCGGCTTCAGCCTCGATCGCCGCGGGAGCGACCCAGCAGTTTAAGGCCACGGCGACCTTCAGCGACAACAGCACCCAGGACTTCACCTCGACCGCAACCTGGAATTCTTCCAACACGGCTGATGCCACTATAAGCACAGCCGGTTTGGCCAAAGGAGTTGCGGCCGGCAGCGTGACCGTCACTGCAACGCAGAGTGGCATGACCAGCAACTCGGCGGCCCTGGTAGTGACGGCGGCGCCTGCAACCTTGCAGTCCATCACTCTCAGTCCAGCCAGCGCTTCCGTGAGCGTGAGCGGAACCCAGCAATTCACCGCGACGGGCCACTTCAGCGATAGCACCACACAGACCCTTACTTCGGGCCTGACCTGGACCACATCAAGTGCGGATGCCACAGTGAGCACCACCGGCCTGGCCATGGGTGTGACTGCGGGGAGCGCAAATATCACCGCGACTTCAGGCAGCATCGTCAGCAGCGTGGCGTCCTTGACGGTAACGGCCAGTGCGCCGGTTACCGCCGGGGCATTTTATGTCGCCACCACCGGTAGTGATTCCAATCCGGGTTCGCTGGCTTTGCCCTGGAAGACTATTCAACATGCGGCCAGTACGGTGCAGGCGGGCGACACGGTGTACATCCGTGCCGGCACCTACACAGAATCGGTCAACATTGGCGTTTCCGGATCTGCCACAGCAGGGCCGGTCACTTTCCAGAGCTATCCGGGAGAACAGGC
>Ga0335078_10003369_pt1 | contig 23833 bp, 26 predicted proteins | sample Lox_Sample_32_FD_206711 | JGI IMG/M metagenome (GOLD analysis project Ga0335078, IMG submission 206711) | Soil microbial communities from Loxahatchee National Wildlife Refuge, Florida, United States - Lox_Sample_3.2 | ecosystem: Environmental > Terrestrial > Soil > Wetlands | place: USA... | reverse complement strand
TCGGCTCGTCCGCGTCCCGTCCGAAGTTGTTCGTCCCCAGGGTCATCCTTGAGACCTTCAGTCCAGACCGGCCTAGGTTCCTGTACTCCAAACTCGCTTTTCGGGACAGTGGCGCTAGAAATTCTTTTCCGCGGGGCTGTCAGCCCTGGCGGCATGCTGCCCGAGGACCTGCCCGTCCGTCTTCTCTAGGTCCTGGAAGAGGTCGAGGAGGATCTTCCCCAGCGGCGTCACCTCGTACAGCTTCACGGTCCCGAATGCCGCCTGTTCTCTCACGAGCCCGTACCTGTTCAGCACTTGGACGTGCCTGTCGACCGTCTTCCAGTCTACACCCAGCTCCTCGGCAAGCTGGAGCCGGTCCTTTGGCGTCCCGAGGGTGTTGAGGACCTTGATCCTGGTACCTCCGCCTCTCATCCTCATGAACAGGTCGAAGACGTCTGGTCCGAAACCCATCTGGGTCCACCTGGACTTCATCCGTCCCCGCCAGACCCACATCCCGGCGATTACGACCCAGGTCACCGGGGCGAGGAACAGGCAAGTAGCCTGGACCTCAGCAAGGAGCGTCAGGCCAGACGCTCCCGCGACCGCCTGCGCAGCGGACGTCGCCGAGGTGGTCGCAGACCCTGACACGGTCACCGTCGACCCTCCTCCCAATGCCGCCGTGGTCGTTGTCACGGTCGCACCTCCCCCTGCCGTTGCCGTCGAGGCCACCGTCCCCGTAGACGACACCGTGGCGGCCGTGATGGTAGTGGTGACGACTCCCGTGACCGTCGAGGTGGCCGTCGTCACGACCGTCGTGGTAGACCCGGCTACCGTCGAGGTCAGGGTCCGGCTCGACTGGCTTGTTGCTGTGCTCACCACGGATGTAGCGGTTGCGGTGACCTCGCTCGACGTCGCCGAAGTGGAGACCGCAGCTGTGGAGGTCGCCGCGGTCGAGACTGCCGCCGACGACTCGGACGAGCTTGAGCTCGTCATCGAGGAGACGGACATGGTGGAGGTGTGCGCCGAGGGCGACGCGTATAGCGCCGAGCCAAGAACTCCCCATCCGGCAATGGCCGAGGTCGCGCAAGCGAGCAGGAGCGCGCAGGCAAAGGCCACCCTGAATCTCTGGAACCCGTTCAACGCAAGTGCGAATCGGGAAAAGTTCGCTTCACATCATAAATAGTTTTGTCCGAATGCTCGGACAAAATCTAATCACGGCCTGCCGTTTCTTTTTGGGCATGCCCTCTCCCAAGGCTCCGCCGGCCGACGGCTCCGGCCTTCCAACCTCCATCTCCCAGGCGGCTCCCCGCCGCGAACTCACGGTCGAGTGAACTCCATGGGGGAGTCAGAAGACCGGTCGAGCTCGGCCAGGCCGAGCCCTCCCCTCCAGCCGCGGCGCCGGGAAGGCAAGGCCTCTGTCCATCGAGAGAACGACCTCCGGAGCATCCTGTTCATGGCGGGAGGGTTCTTTCTCATCGCGTTCTGGATGCACTTCCCTGGGATGAACCCCAAAGTCTACAGCGACCTCGTGGACACGCTGTGGCCACGGATCTCCGCCGCCCCCGGGATAGTCCCCTACCTCGACTACAAGTTGGAGTACCCGGCGATATCGGCGATAGTCCTGTACGCATCCTCTCTGGAGAGGAACCTCTACGCGTTCTACCTGTCGATGAGCGCAATCATCCTCGGCTGCTTGCTGGTCACGGTGGCGCTCGTCTACAAGCTCCTCAAGGAGAGGGGCGACAATCCCCAGAGGATAGCCTACTTCATCGTCTTCACTCCGGCATTCATCTACTTCTCCGTGTACAGCTTCGACTGGATTGGGGCCGTCTTCATGGTCGCCTCGATATTCTTCGCCTACAGGCGCCGAGCCGTCGGGTCTGGCCTCTCGATCGGACTCGCGGCCGCCGCCAGAATCATCCCGGTCCTCCTCCTGCCCGTCCTCTTCTTGGAGTTCAAGAGCCGGAAGAACAGGCTCCTCCTGCTCGCCTCGGCGGGCGGGGCTTGGCTCGCCGTCAATTCCTATTTCATGCTCACCAATTTCGCCGGCTTTCTCTACCCCTATCAGTTCCAGTCGTCGTTCTACGCGGAGGACTCTTGGCTCAACCTCGCATCCCCGTACGCCAAGGAGCTCTCGGCCGCCCTGCTGCTGTTCTCGCTCGCCCTCGTACTGTACAAGCGGAGGTCGTTCAGCCTTGCCGAGCAGTCGCTCCTCGTGATGCTCGCTTTCGTGGCCGTGAGCTACAAGTTCCCCCCGCAGTACCTCGTGATGCTCCTTCCTCTGTTCGCCCTGACAGGGGTGGGCTATACCGAGTTCATGGTCGCCAACCTCCTCGACGTCACCCTCATACTCTGGTACTTCACCCCCGCGTTCAACCTCGGGTCGGCGGTCGTGGTCACGAGCCCCGTCCAGTGGGTGGCCTTTGCCAGGCAGTTCGTGCTCTACCTGGTCTTCGCGCGGCTAATCGCGAGGCGCGGGAAGCCCGAGGCGCCCACGCTCGAGGACGAGACAGAGCTCGAGCGGGAGATTCCCATACCCCAACGGAGGAGACTCGGTCTGTCGCGGCCCTGGCTCCCTCCAGTCCCCTGGACGCGGTGGCCGGTCCGCCGACGGGCGAGGGCGATAGACTAAAGGAACTGCTCGTCGCCGCCCGCCCTGATGAACAACCCTGCCCCCTCGCAGAGACCCCAGAACGGCTTCCATGTCAGGGAGGTCCGTCCTGGGGACTTCGACATGGGCCTACTCGAGACGCTGGGTCACCTGAGCGACATGGGGGGGCTCACCCCCAAGGAAGCGAAGGGCATCTTCAGGAGGATCAAGAAGGACTCGCTCTATCACTTCCTCGTCGCCGTCGCCGCTGATGGAAAGGTGATCGGGGCGACCACGCTGCTGGCCGAGCAGAAGTTCATCCACCGCGGGGGGTTGGCTGGGCACATCGAGGACGTCGTGGTACGGGAAGGCTACGAGGCAAGGGGAGTCGGCCGCTCCCTGGTCAACGCGGCCGTGGAGCTGGCCAAGGAGCTCGGCTGCTACAAGTGCATCCTGGACTGCAAGGCCGACGTAACTGGCTTCTACGAAGGCCTGGGGTTCAGAAGGCACGAGATAGGGATGCGCCTGGACCTCTAGCCTCACAGAGAGTAGCCGCAGTTGGGGCACTGGTACCTCATCACCGCGTCCTTGCCCTCTATCTTCTCCATGAACCCTGACCTACAGTTGGGGCAAAGGACCTCCATGGGCTCCGCCTTGTCGTCACCCAGCAAGCCGGAGAGGAACGGCTTCCTCCCTGCCGTAGACCCGCCCTCGAGGTCAGCCCACGTCACCCACCCAAGGAACTGGTCGCCTTCGAACACGCCCAGCCTCGTTATCCCGGCCTCGAGGAGCCTCCTCTTGGCCTCCTTCGTCGAGGCGTCGGCGTCGATCTTGAAGAACGGGGACATCACCTCGACGACTGTGACGTCCTGAGGCCTCTTGTTGAGCGGGACGAACCTACGGAGAAGCCTGCGGTCGGTGATCATCCCGACGGCCTTGTCCCCGTTGAAGACTACGACCCCCGACGACCCCGCGTCGTTCATTATCTTCGAGGCTTCGAGGACGCTGGTGGACGTGGTGACCCTCTCCACGTCTGTCTGCATCACGTCTCTCACCTTCGCCAGGTATCTCGTCCCTACGCACTCTCACCCGTGCCGCGGGAATAATCAACCTTTTCCCAAATCTCGGCCCCGTTTTAACGCGCGCATGGCAACTCGAAACGACTAAAGCCGGCCCCCCGGCCGAGCGGTCCGTGCCCCCACGCATAGATACCGACAAGTACCGCGTCAAGGAGGGCGAGAAGGTCTCCCTGAAGAGATGGCCCCCTGGAGACACCTCCGGGTTCGAGGGCGAGGAGGCGGAGGCGCTCGAGGATTCGAGGAGCCTCACCCTTCGGCTCGAGAAGCTCCAGGAGCTCCTGTACGCGGAGCACAAGCACAAGGTCCTGATAGTCCTCCAGGCTATGGACACCGGAGGGAAGGACGGCACCGTCAAGAAGGTGTTCGAGGGCGTCAACCCCGCGGGCGTCCGCGTAGCCCACTTCCGGACCCCCACCGCCGAGGAGGCGGACCACGACTTTCTCTGGCGCGTCCACAGCCAGGTCCCCGGCAGGGGGGAGATAGCGATCTTCAACAGGAGCCACTACGAGGGCGTCCTAGTGGAGAGGGTCCACCGCCTGGTCGACAGGAAGACGTGGGAGCGGAGATACAAGGAGATAGAGCACTTCGAGCATCTGCTTCACGACGACCATACGGTGATACTGAAGTTCTTCCTCCACATCGACAAGGAGGAGCAGAAGAGGCGCCTCGAGGAGCGGCTAAACGACCCGTCAAAGCGGTGGAAGTTCAGCTCTCTCGACACGCAGGAGAGGCGGCTCTGGGCCAGGTACGCGGAGGCCTACGAGGATGCGATAGAGGCGACGAGCAAGGAGCACGCGCCTTGGTACGTCGTCCCGGCCAACAAGAAGTGGTTCCGCGACGTCCTCGTCTCGACGATCATAGTCGAGACTTTGGACAAGCTTGGCATGCAGTATCCGAAGCTGACATTCGACCCCAAGTCAGTGAAGATCTAGGGCTTCCTACCTGACCACGAGGACAGAGCAGGGCGCGTAGTGCAGGACGCTGTTCGCCACGCTCCCCAGGAGCAGGCGCTTGAACCCTCCGTTCCCCCTCGTCCCGACGACTACCAGGTCCGACTTCGCACCCTCCGCGAGCTCGACCAGGCCCTGCGCTGGGGAAGTGAGCTTCTCGACAAGCTCTCCCTTGGCGTCGGCGACCCCGCCATCCCTCGCGACCTTGAGGGCGTTGGTCAGGACCTCATTCCCCACCTTGGCCGCGTCCTCCTCTATCTCGCCCACAGGGACGGTCGACCCAGGGAGGCCCGCAGACCACATCGTCCCAGGGACCGTGACCACGTGCGCAACTGTGAGGTCGGCCTCAAGACGCTTCGCCATGTCCACCGCGGCCGCGAGCGCACGCCCGGCGTTCTCCGAACCGTCGACGGCGACGAGGATCCTGTCTATCTTCCCCTTTCCCCTGACGACCAGCGTGGCGCACTGGGCGTGGAGCGCGACCGCGCTGGAGACGCTCCCCAGCGCGACCCTCCGGAAGCCGCCGAGCCCGCGAGTCCCCATCGCTATGAGGTCGGCCCCCTCGTCGGAGGCGTAGTCGAGTATCGTCTCCGCGGGCGACGCCTCGCCCTGCGGGACCTCCTCCGAGGCCACCGCCACCCCGGCCTTCTCGAACACCGCGGCGGCCCTCTCGGCGTCCTCCTTGCCCTTTGCGATTATCTTCGCGTAGTACTTGCCCTCTAGTGGCGCCGCGAGGGCGCTGACCGACGGGATCGCCCTCATGATCACTACCTTCGAGTCGAACGCCGCCGCGACCTGGGCGGCCACCTCGCACGCCTGCTGGGCGCCTGCCGACCCGTCCGTGGCCACCAGGATCTTCCCAAATCGCTTCGCGGGCTTCGACATCGGGCGCCCGCGTCTCGAGGAGGTATTTTAGGGTAGAGAGAGGCCGAGGAGGCGTTGACAGTTGGTCAACACTCTTGGCACGCCGGCCTGAAATGCTTCCGCCGCGGTGGCCACGGCCGTGAGACCCTGGAGTCAGCCCTCCACCGCATGATGAAGGAGTGCGCCTCTCGCGAGCTGACCTCAGAGGGGTACTCGGTATTCGACGAGCCCCCGTACGCGCCATCGAGCTTCATCAGTTGGTCGTCCTATCGCCCCGACCTCTTCGGCCTGAGGGCCGGAGGAGGGGTGCAGGACTACGTCCTCGTCGAGTGCGAGACCCGGCCTTCGGAGCGCAAGCTGGCGGCGAAGAACTTCAAGAGCGTGGAGGTCCAGGCGAGGCTGAGCTCAGACGTGTCCCTGAGGAGGGTCCTGGTAATTCCCAGGGGGAATCTCGCCTGCCTCGACACCTCCGTCCGCACGTCGTGGGAGATGTGGATCTACGAAGGCGGTAGCTTCCAGATGTTCCCCCAGGCAGCCTCCCGCCAGACGGTCTGAGAGGGACCGCCCACTTTTTACGCCGCCGAGAGGCTGCGCCGGACGTGCCGCGGGTGGAGAACATCGAGTCCGTCAATGCCTTCTTCGCCCGGGTCCTCAACGCGGGCGACCTGGCGAGCCTGGGCGCGCTGGCCAGGCCAGACGTGCTGGTACCCGAGTCGCAGTCCGGCGTCGAGGGCCTCGTGCGGCATCTCTCCGCCCTCAGGTCCACCTTCTCCGATCCCGAATACAGGGTCGTGGATACGATAGCCGACGGGGAGAAGGTCGCCGTCAGGTTCTCCGCCAAGGCCACCCACTCTGGCAAGTACATGGGCATCCCCGCCACGGGTCGCAGGCTCAAGCTCTGGGGCGTGATGATATTCAGGTTCGACGGGGGTTCGATCGCGGAGTTCTGGAGCCTGGTCGACGCGCAGAGCGTCCTGGAGCAGCTCCGGTCGCCCGGCTAGCGTCCTCGCGGGTGGCCGCCAGGAACCCCTCGGACGCCCTCGCCGGGGCGCCCCTCCATCCAAGCCTCTGCGCGAGCGAGGCGACGCTGCCGACGACGATGACGCAGGGGGCGCTGATTTCCTTCGCGACCCCGCTCCCTGATGCAGCCTCCCCCAGAGTGAGAAGGACCGTCCTCTGCCGGCCCGTCGTCCCCCAGGTCGTCGCCGCGACGAGGGTCGACGGCCCCCGCCCCGACTCCAGGAGCCTCCGAGCCAGCTCTCCCACCCTCGCGGCGCCCATCAGGATGACAACGGTCTCGGTGCCACGCAGCGCCCTGGACCAGTCCTCCCTTGTCTTCCCCCTGAGGTCTGACTCCCTCCCCGTCACGATCGCCACCGAAGAGGAGTGCTCGCGGTGCGTAAGCGGTACGCCGGCGTAGGCAGGCACGGCGAGCGCCGAGCTGACGCCCGGGACGACCTCGAACTCCACCCCACGGCCCGCCAGGAACTCCGCCTCCTCTCCTCCCCTCGAGAACAAGAACGGGTCGCCGCCCTTCAGCCTCACGACCCACTTCCCCTCCTTCGCCCTGCTCAGCATTAGCTCGTTCAGCTTCCTCTGCTCCGCATCGGAGTCCGTGCCGGGGTCCTTCCCCCCGTACACTCTCTCCACCTTTCCGGGGACTAGGTCGAGCACCTCCTTGCTGACGAGCCTGTCGTAGACCAACACGTCCGCGCGCTCGATCCTGTCCAGGGCTTTGAGCGTCAGGAGGCCAGGGTCGCCTGGCCCTGCCCCGACCAGGCTCACCCTCCCGCGCTTCCTAGCCACTTGCGGACGCCTCTCGCAACATCCTCTGGGCGAGCCTCTTCGCCCCAGCGTAGTCCTTCTTCCTGAGGCACCTAGCGATTCGCCTGTCGCTGATCAGCCTGTACGCGAACTCCTTCCTCTCTCCGGGTTCCTTCAGCCATTTCTTCCACGACCTCCTTATCTCCCCCTGGAGTTTCACCTGCAGGGCGTCCTCGTCCGAGATGCTCTTCTCGATTCTCTTCCTGAGGACCGAAGCCATCGCGGGGCTCCTCCCGCCGGTCGAGACGCCGACCCTGATGTCCCCCCTGGCGGCGACCGCTGGCATGTTGAAATCGTTGAGCCTGGGGTCGTCGACCACGCAGACCATGGCTCCCCCGGCCGACCTCGCCGCGGCCGCGAGCTCCTCGTCCGCCTTCGGGTCCCCTGTCGAGATGAACACGACCTTCGGGCGGGCTTCCTTCATCGCCTGGACCATCTTCGCCGGCGAAGGCTCCCCTTTGACGAGCCTGATCTTTCCTTTCCTTGAGGCCATCCGCCTTATCCCCGGTGTGAACTCCTCAGCGATCACCGTCGTCCTCGCGCCGGCGTCGAGGAGCTTGGCGAGCTTGAACTCGGGCTCCCTGCCGCCTCCGACGACCAAGGCGGCCTTGCCTTCGAGGACCACGTCGATGAGCACTTTCAGCCCCGCCTCGACATGTAGGCACCCAGGGCGTTCATCATCGCGCCCATGGCGGCGACCTCAGGGACCACCTGGACGTCGATTCCGTAGCCCTCCAGCTCCTCTCTAGTCGAGGAACCTACTGCCGCCACCACGATCCCGCCCCTCCTGATGCCTTCTATGAGCCCCTTCTCCAAACCATGCTCGGCTGCGATCTCGACCAAGTTGCCCGCCGCGGGCGGGCTCGTGAAGGTGATCGCGTCGATCCTCCTCCCGCCGCCGGATATCTCTCGCACGAGATTGAGCACCTCTGCCTGCTCCGGGCTCTCGTACTTGAAGCCCATCGAGCCGAGGACCTCTGCCCCTTCCTCTGCCAGTTCCCTAGAATAGTGGTACGCCATGCATCCTGTCACCTCCCTGGCGCCCGCGGCGAGAAGCTCGCGCGCCGTGGCCTCGTCCGCCGAGCCGTGCCAGAGTATCGCGATGCTCTTTCCTTCCACCCCCCTCTTCAGGAGCAGCTTCGCTATCCCGCTTGCGGTCGCCTCCTCTCGGGGAGGTGTCGCGTCCACCTTGATTCCATGCCTGGACAGCTCCCCTTTCGGCTTGCCGCTCCGGGCCACCACGACCGTGCGCGTCCGATTCAGCGCCGCGCAGACCGAGTTCCTGACGCCCAGCCTCTCCGCCGCCAGGAGCAAAGCCCTCACGCCCGTGGCCGTCATGAACACCACGTAGTCGGCTCCCTCGGCCGAGGCGACCTTCCTCAGGAAGGGCTCGACCTCAGAGTCGGCGGGAGGTAGCGATATCCCCACCGTCGGGACGACGTATGGCGTCCCGCCGAGGCTCGAGACGAGCGCCGCCTGCTCGGACGCCCTGCGGCTCCCGGTGATGACGACGGTGAGCCCCTCCAGAGGCCTCCTCGCCCGGGTTTCGTTCAACCAGGCTAGGTTGCCCGGGTCGGGGCTATTTCGATGTTCCCTGCAGCCTGTCGCCAGCGAGGCTCTGGTTGAGGTAGAACGGGTCGGTGGTGGGCAGCGGGTTCGGAAACGTCTTCTTCATCAGCTCGGCCGTGTCCGGGTGCGTCTTCAGGAACTCGACTATGCCCTCGAGGCCGACCCGCCTGAAGAAGTACCCCATCTGGCCGGGCTCGCTGAGCTCCTCCTGCGTCCCTTTGGAGACGTAGAACTCGAAGAGCGCGTTCGTGACCTTGGGGACGTCCTTGCGCGGGACCATCCGCATGTAGATCTGGTGGGTCTTGGGGTCGTGGATGTACCCGCCTTGGTGCCTCCCGTCCTCCGTCCCCCCCAGCTTCAGCGCGTACATGTTGAGCCCCGTCCCCATCCACCCGATGGTCTTGGTCGCCGGCCTGAAGCACTGCCTCTCGCACCCGGTTATCCCTATCGACTCGTGCATCTCCCCCCACTTCACCTCGACCTCGTCTAGGAGCTGGGGCTCGAACCTCTCCGAGTCGGTGTACGTCAGCCTGCACGTGTCCCTCCCCACGCACGAGCCCGAGAGGAGCCTCAGGGTGGTGTACGGCCTGCCGCTCCGCCCCCCGTACCCGAAGCGCTTCATCTGCCTGATGAACTCCTCCTTGTCTGACTCTTCCAGGTTGGCGAAGAGGAGGTCCTGGTTCGGCGTGACGTACAAGAGCGCATCAGGATAGCTCTCCGTCATCTTCCTGACCATGGTCTTCAGGTCACCCCCAGGCACATGGTCGATGATCCTCCCGGTCTCGATGTAGGCCCCGTAGCACCACCTGCCGTCGGTCTCTTGGTGCGTCCAACCCTGGTGCATCCTCCTCGGGCCTTCGTCGAGGTCTTCCTGAGGGAGGTCGAGATCGACGCCCCTTTCCTTGACCTGGGCCCTGTACCAGGGGACGCCCATCTTGAAGATCACATACTTCATCCTGGCCCAGTTCCTGTTCTTCCTGTCGCCCCACTCCTGGTGGACCTTCACGATCGCGTCGAGCGCCCTGAGGAGGTGCTCCTCCCCGGTCGCGATCCCGAGCGGGCGGCCGAAGTTGGCAAAGGTGGGCTGGCCAGACTTCTCTCCCTCGCTCCCGCCTATGAATATCTGGAACCTCTCGACATCGCTGCCGCCGTCTATGATGGGGACTACCCCTATGTCGTCCGTCCTCACCTCGACGCAGTTGTCTGGGAGGTACTCGCCGGTTTTCTCGTCTCGTTCGACCCCGGCCACCGATATCTTGAACTTCCTGTTGAGCAGCCTGTCCCCGTACTCGAACCTCTCGCCTTCCTTCCTGTCGTCCCTGAGGTACTTCGGGTCGATCTCGAATATCTCGATATAGCCGGCCGTCGGGAGGCGGAAGTACTTCGCCGCCTTTGCCGCGAAAGCGGTCGCGTTGAAGTACTTTGAGTAGGAGGAGAGAGGGCACGCGACGAAGTTCCTGACGTTGTCGCCGCACCCGTTGATTGTGTAGAACCCGGAGCTGGCTATCTCCTTGATGGCGGGTATGACGTCCTGCTTCTTGATCCAGTGGAGCTGTACAGCCTGGCGGGTCGTCAGCCTCAGAGATGGCTCGGGGCTGCCGGTGTAAGACGAGGAGGCGGTATATTTAGTCGCAACGTCGTCAAGGATGGCCCACTGCTTGGCGGTTATGGGCCCCCCGCTCGGGATGGCCACCCTGAACATGTACATCCACTCCTTCTCGTCCCCGGTCTTCGCCCTGTTGAAGTCGGTGTAGATCCCGTACGACTTCGCCAACGCCTCGGCCACGTCGGGAAGGTCCCCGAAGCTGGTGTCCCTAAACTGCCGCCCCAGGTTGGCGGGGCTGTTGATGTCCTTGATGACCATCGTCAGGCCCTTCGTGGCCATCTTGGCCTTCTCGTTGCCCGACCAGTCTTCCTGCGGGGTGCGCAGCGATGGTTCGATGTCCGTCAACGATCAGGCTTTACCTCTCTGAGAGTCAGGGCAGGGCTAGACATAGCACCAGCTCTTCAACCGCTCGAGGACCTCCTTGCCAAGCACGACTTCGTCGGCCCGCTCGGCCGGCGGCCTCGTCTTGGTGGCGGCCCTTGCGTTGGAGCTCGTGTTCTTCACGAGTCGAACCGACCGCGTAGATTATTTAAGCCGGGCTGACTCGATTATGACCAAACGAATAGTCAGTTGCGAATGAAAATTACCAAACCGGATATATGCGCTCGCCTGGGCACTTGGCCAGTTGAGCCATGCGCTGAGCAGCCACTCCTAAGAGTGCCGCAATGCTAACAAGCGTTAAATAGCAATCGGAGATGGTCGTGTTGGCTTCTTGAAGTCTACTCTGGTCGTGCAGCCGAAGCCTGCAACCCTCACCAGAGGCACCAAGACGAGACCTTCTGAGGCCCCGGCCACCGCGCCGAGGTCCCCTTCGGTCGTGTTGTTCGGCACCTCGTTCAAGACGTCCTCGCTGTCTTTCAGGGAGGCGCTCGCTTCGAGGATTGACGAGTATTCGAGCGAGCTTCCTTCGATGCTTGCCTCCAGCGAGTACGCTCAGCTCGTCACCTGTAACAGGATAGAGATCCTGATAGCCACCGACTCCCCGCGGGGCTCTATCCGGGCGTTCGAGGAGTGGGTCTCCGAGACTTCGGGCCTGCAGCCTGGCTCGGTCTACGTCCACGAGGGGGTCGGCGCAATCGACCACCTCTTCCGGGTCGCCTCGGGCCTCGATTCGATGGTGCTCGGGGAGGAACAGATTCTTTCGCAGGTCAAGAAGTCCGGGGTCACCGCAAGAACTTCGGGTTCCTCGAGGGCGAGTCTCTCCGCTCTCTTCGACGCATCCGTCAGCGTGGGGAGAAGGGCTCGGTCTGCGCTCGGACTGGCAGACGCCTCGGTCAGCTCGATGGCACTAAGGTTCGCCCTCGAACGCCTCCCCAGGCCCCCGCGCGGCGTGCTCCTCATAGGGACGGGGAAGACAGCGCGGCTGGCAGCTAGCCTTGTCAGGGGGGCGAAGCTCTACTTCGTCACCAGGAGGAGCGAAGTTCCTTCTTTCTCCCGAGCGGTCGTCCTTTCGCGCGTCGACATCAAGCGGGTCGCACCGAGATGCGACCTGATAATCTCTGCCACGAAGCACAACGGATACGTGCTTCGAAAGGGCGACCTCGACGGGAGGAGGCGGGTCGTCCTCGACCTCGCCTTCCCGCGGAACGTCGACCCGGGCCTCAACTCGGGCTCGACCGAGGTCTACAACCTCGACGACCTAGCGAGGATCTTCTCTTCGAGGTCCCCCCAGGCGGGCCTTGACTCTGTCCGCGCCGAGGCGATAGTCTCCGAGGAGGCGAGGAGGTTCGCGCGCTGGCTCCTTGCGAGCCGACAGTCTCCGACTCTGGCACAGGTCTACCGGTGGGCGGAGGGGACACGCAAGGAGGAGGCGGACGCCGCTCTCAGGAGGCTCCCCAACCTCTCGGCCAGGGAGCGAAAGGTGGTGGAGGCGATGAGCCGGAGGCTAGTCAGCAAGCTCCTCTCGCCTCCCACCCTCTTCGCGAGGTCGTCGAGCCCTGAGCTACCGCAGAAGGAGCGGCTGGAGCTCGTCCAGAGGATCTTCGACCAGGGGGGGTGACGGCTGCTTTGGCCACGCTGAGGATCGGAGCGAGGTCGAGCAAGCTCTCGATGTCGCAGGCCTCGATAGTGTCGGGCCTCGTTAGAGAGAAGTTTGGACGCCGCTTCGAGCTCGAGCTGGTCAAGGTGAAGACCTTGGGGGATCGCCTGGTCACCGCCAACGAGGCCCTGGGCAACACAGGAAAAGGAGCTTTCACAGGTGACCTCGAGACGATGCTACTGGAGGAGAAGATCGACATCGCGGTCCACAGCATGAAGGACCTCCAGAGCAAGGAGACCGACGGTCTGAAGATTGGGGCGACCCCGCCCAGGAGCGACCCGAGAGACGCCCTCGTCTCCGGAGACGGTGGAGCCCTCAGTTCCTTGCGCAAGCACGCGAGGATAGGCACGAGCAGCCTCAGGCGGAGGGTACAGCTCCTCAAGTTGAGGAACGACCTCGAAGTGGTGGAGCTCCACGGGAACGTGGACACCAGGATCCGGAAACTTTCTGACAACCGCACAGACCTCGACGCCGTTGTCCTCGCGGCGGCCGGCCTGGACAGGCTGGGAGAGGCGGCCCGGATCTCTCAAACGTTCTCCATCGACGAGATGGTCCCGGCCGTCGGGCAGGGCATCATCGCCGTCCAGATGAGGCGTGACGACAAGAAGACAGAGGCCATCGTCTCGAGGATAGACGACAAGGACGCTCGGCTCGAGTCTGTCTGCGAGAGGGCGTTCGCAAAGCGGCTGGGCGCAGACTGCAACGTCCCTGTGGGCGGTTGCGCGCGCGTATCTGACCAGACGATCAACATGGTGGGGATGGTGGCGAACGAGGACGGCAGTGGATTCGTACGTACCGCCGCCTCTGGACGGAGGAGCGACGCGGCGAAGGTTGGGAGGGACCTGGCGGAGGGGCTCCTCGCGAGGGCGGCCGGAGCCGCGTCTTGAAAGCCCAGACAGCCCCGAGGCGGGGAATCACCAAGGTCGCAATCACCCGGTCCGGGAAGGGGAACCTCGAGCTCTCGACCAAGCTCAAGGCGCTCGGCTACGAGCCCATTCCAGTCGAGACGATGGAATTCCTCCCGCCGGAGGACTGGTCCGCGGTCGACGGGCACCTCGGAAGGCTCAGCGAGTTCGACTGGCTGGTGTTCACCTCCGCTACGGGCGCCGAGTGCTTCGTCTCCAGGCTGAGGTCACTCTCTATCGCCCTCCCGCCCCCTCGAGGGAGGCCAGCGGTCGCCGTCGTCGGAGCGAAGACGGAGGAAGCCCTCGTGCGCCAAGGAGTCGGGGTCGACTTTGTCCCTTCCTCCTACCTCTCGTCGGCCCTCGCCGAAGAGCTCCCGACCGCGATGGGAAAGAGGACCCTGGTCCTGCGGGCCGACATGGGCGACACTCGATTCATCCCGAGGCTCCGGGAAAGGGGCTTCGAGGTCGCCGACGTCGCGATATACAGGACGTCGGCCCTCAGCGGCTCGGAGGCGGCCCTGCGGAGGCTCGACGAAGCCCAGGCGATAGTCTTCGCGAGCCCCTCGGCCGTGGGCGCCCTCTCCGCAAGCCTGGGGCCGGCCGGTGCATGGTGGCCTCGCTTGGCTGCTTTGCCCTGCCTATGCATAGGTCCCGTTACCGCGGAGGCGGCCAGGGCGCACGGATTCGCTCGCATCTACACCTCGACGATGCACACGCTGGACGGGGTCTTGGAGCTCCTCGAGACGGTCTCCGGGGCGGAGGGGTCGATGTGATGCTCGACCCTGGAGTCCATCGACAAACGCGGAGGACGGACGAGAGGCTCCGGAGGCTGAGAAGCACCGGGCCGCTACGCGAGATGCTAAAGCAGGACCGCGTACACCCCTCTAGCTTGGTCGCCCCAGTCTTCGTAAGGGACGGCGAGGGAGCGGTCGAGCCCATCGGGTCGCTCCCGGGGGTGTACCGCTACTCCGTCGACAAAGTCTCGGAGTATGTCGGGCGGCTCGTGGAGCAGGGGATACGGTCGGTCCTCCTCTTCGGACTTCCCGCTTTGAAGGACGAGGTGGGCACCCAAGCCTATGCACCCGACGGAGTCGTCCCGAGGGCCATAGGAGAGCTGAAGAGCCGCTTCGACTCGCTCGTGGTGGCCGCCGACGTCTGCCTCTGCGAGTACACGTCGCACGGCCATTGCGGTGTCCTGATCGACGGAGCTGTGAGCAACGAGAAGACACTCCCGCTCCTAGCTCGCGCGGCCCTCAGATACGCCGAGGCGGGAGCCGACATAGTCGCCCCGAGCGCCATGATGGACGGCCAGGTGCTGGCCGTACGCAAGACCCTGGACGACTCGGCGCTCGAGGACCGCCTGGTGATGGGGTACTCGGCGAAGTTCGCCTCCTCCTTCTACGGGCCCTTCAGGGAGGCTGCCCGATCGGCGCCCGCGTTCGGGGACAGGCGGGGATACCAGATGGAACCCGCGAACTCGAGGGAAGCGATGAGAGAGATCGCCTCGGACGTGAGGGAGGGCGCAGACATCATCATGGTCAAGCCTGCCCTGGCGTACCTGGACATCATCTCCAAGGCGAGGTCGAGGTACGACCTTCCCCTCGCCGCCTACAGCGTGAGCGGTGAATACTCGATGATAAAGGCAGCAGACGCGAGGGGATGGGTGGACGAGAGGGCCGCCGCCCTGGAGGTCACGACCTCCATCAGGCGCGCCGGCGCAGACATCATCATCACCTACTTCGCGGAGCAGCTGGCGAACTGGCTGAAGGAGGACGGGTGACTGGGATGGAAGAGCGGGTGGCCGCGAAGGAGGAGGCGGAGGTGGAGTCCAGCTTCCTAAAGTACACCTTCTTCAAGCTGGCCAGAGACTGGAGGCTCCTGGGAGACGACGAGAGGAGGTCGGCCAGGGAGGAGCTCGCCTCCTTCCTCGCAAGGAACGAGGCAGCCATGGGCCTCCAGCTGTTCTCGCTCGTCGGGATTCGCGGTGACACGGACTTCCTCGTCCTCGCCGAGTCGAGAGACCTGGAGTCCTTCCAGGACCTCGTCTCGGGCATCCTCTCGACGAAGGTCGGCCGCTACCTCGATATACCTTACTCGTACCTCGCCATGACCCGGCGCTCCCGCTACCTGGGGTCACACAGGCACCCCGGCCAGGAGGGTTCCTCAACCGAGGGGGGAGCGGTGCGGCAGTCGAGGTATCTCTTCGTCTATCCGTTCATCAAGAAGCGGAGCTGGTACGGCCTCCCCTTCCCCGAACGACAGCGGATAATGGGCGAGCACTTCAAGGTGGGCCACAAGTACCCGATGGTCAAGATCCACACCGGCTACTCGTTCGGCATCGACGACCAGGAGTTCGTCCTCGCCTTCGAGGCCGACGACCCCCGGGACTTTTTGGCGCTGGTCGAAGAGCTGAGGAGCTCAGAGGCGAGCAAGTACACCGAGCTGGAGACCCCGATCTTCACCTGCAGGAGGACCGACTCGGCCCGCCTCCTAGAGCTGATCAGCTAGAGGGCCGACAGGTATTCGACATGGTGGACAAACAAGCAGGATCGGACGCCCTGTTCGCCCGGGCCCAGAGGGTTATGGCGGGCGGCGTGAGCTCCCCTGTCAGGGCTTTCAAGGCCGTCGGAGGCCGTCCCATCTTCATCGACAGAGGGAAAGGCTCCCGTGTCTTCGACGTCGACGGCAACTCGTTCGTCGACTACGTCTGCTCTTGGGGACCGCTCATAGCGGGGCACGCCCACCCGACCGTTGTCAGGGCGGTCTCCGCCCAGCTGGGCAAGGGGACGAGCTTCGGTGCCCCAACCGATGTCGAGCTGAGACTCGCGGAGGAGGTCTGCTCCTCCGTCCGGAGCGTAGAGAGGGTCAGGTTCGTGAGCTCGGGTACCGAGGCGGCGATGTCAGCCGTCCGGCTCGCGAGAGGGTACACCAAGCGCAGCAAGGTCATCAAGTTCGACGGCTGCTACCACGGCCACGCCGACCCGTTCCTGACGGCGGCCGGGTCCGGGCTCGCGACCTTCGATGTCCCAGACTCCGCCGGCGTCCCGCCCTCTACTGCCGCAGAGACCACGAGCGTCCCGTACAACGACCCCGGTGCCCTCGAGGCCGCTTTCAGGTCCCACGAGGGAGAGGTCGCGGCATTGATAGTCGAGCCGATCGCCGGGAACATGTCCGTCGTCCCCCCAGAGAAGGGGTTCCTGGAAGCCGCGCGGCGCCTCTGCACGGCCGAGGGCGCCCTCCTGGTCTTCGACGAGGTCATCACCGGGTTCCGTGTCTCCAGGGGCGGGGCCCAGGAGCTCCTCGGCGTCCGTCCCGACATCACCTGCCTCGGCAAGGTGATCGGTGGCGGTTTCCCCGTCGGCGCCTACGGTGCGAGCCGTGAGATAATGGGCCTCGTCGCGCCCGAAGGGCCCGTGTACCAGGCAGGGACGCTCTCCGGCAACCCCGTGGCGATGGCCGCCGGGCTCGCCACCATCTCCCTCCTGGGCAGCGCGGCGTACGCGAAGCTCGAGACCCTCTCGGCCCTGCTAGAGGAGGGCCTCCGCGAGGCCGCCGAGGGCGAGGGGGTCCCAGTGACGACCAACAGGGTCGGCTCGATGGTCGGGCTCTTCTTCGTCGAAGGCGAGGTGAGGAACTTTGCTAGCGCGAAAGCCACAGACAGAGGGAGATACGCCCGGTTCCACAGGTCGATGCTGAGGAACGGAGTCTACCTCCCACCCTCCGCCCTCGAGACGCTATTCCTCTCGACCGCGCACACCCGGGCCGACGTGGCCTCGACCATCCGGGCAGCCCGCGTCGCCTTCAAGGAGTGCGCCGCATGAACACGACCTTCGTCGACGCTTGCAACCGCAGGTCGCCCGAGCACACCCCCGTCTGGTTCATGCGCCAGGCGGGCAGGTACCTCCCCAGCTACAGGGCGGTCAAGGGGAGCATGTCCGTCACGGAGGTTGCGAAAGACCCGGCCCTGGCGTCCCAAGTCGTCGTCGACGCGGTCGAGGCATTGGGCGTGGACGCCGGGATAATCTTCGCTGACATCATGCTCCCCCTCGAAGGTATGGGGGTCGAGTTCAAGATAGAGGAGAACGTCGGTCCCGTGGTAACCAATCCGATAAGGGACATCGACTCTGTGAACTCGTTGAGGGAGGTCGACCCGGAGACGGACGTGGGCTACGTCCTCGACGGGATCGACGCAACGATCCAGAAGCTCGACGACTCGGTCCCCTTGATAGGTTTCTCGGGAGCGCCCTTCACCCTTGCCGGGTACATGATCGAGGGTAGGCCCAGCAGGGACCTGGAGTCCACCAAGCGTATGATGTACCGTGACCCTCAGACCTGGCACTCCCTGATGGGCGCCCTGACAAAGATGGTTGTGGCGTACCTCGACAGCCAGGTCGCCCACGGGGTGAAGGCCGTCCAACTCTTCGACAGCTGGGTCGGCTGCCTCTCGCCGACCGACTACGAGGCTTACGTCTCCAAGTACACCAGGGCGATAATGGCCTCCGTCGGCCGGAAGGTCCCGCGGATCCACTTCTGCGCCAACTCAGCCTCCCTCCTCGAGCAGTTCATCGAGACCGGCCCTGACGTGCTGAGCGTCGACTGGCGCATCGGCATGGGCGAAGCCTGGCGCGCGTCCAAGGGGCGGGTCGGAATACAGGGAAACCTCGACCCCGTGCTGGCGCTCGCCGGAGGGGCCGGAATGAAGCGCCAGACGAAGCGGATACTTGACGAGTCCAGGGGGCACCGCGGACACATATTCAGCCTTGGCCACGGTGTGCTGAGGGAGACCGACCCTGAGAACCTCCGCCAGATAGTCAGGTCCGTCCACTCCGCGAAGAGGAGGGCATGACCACGAGGGTCCTGGTGGTCCTCATGACATACGGCTCCCCAGCCAGCCTGGATGACGTCCCCTCCTACCTCCGCAACATACGAGGCGGGCGTCAGCCAGACCAAGCCCTCGTCGCTGAGTTCCAAAGGCGCTATTCCGTCATAGGCGGCTCCCCGCTCCTTCGGATCACCAGGGAGCAGGCGGCCGCGCTCGAGAAGGAGCTCGGCGTCGTGGGCAAAGGTGACTCGTACAGGGTGGTCGCGGGGATGCGCTTCTCCCCTCCCACTATCCCAGAGGTGGTTAGAGAAGCGGCGCCGGAGTCAGGCCTTGTGGTCGGATTGATCATGTCGCCCCAGTTCTCGCCGACGATAATGGGCGGCTACGTGAAGACGCTGACCGAGGCGGTGGCAGCTCTCCACCGAGGGGGCCTCCGCCTCAAGGTCGCCGAGGACTGGCACCTTCAACCGTACTTCCTCGAGGCGCTTGCCCAGAGGGTGAGCGAGGCGCTCCAGCGGGTACCGCCGGAGGCAAGGGATGACGTTCCCGTCCTCCTGACCGCCCACAGCATGCCAAAACGCGTCGTCGAGGGCGAGCCCGGCTACATCGACCAGCTCGAGGAGACGGCCGCCGCCGTCGCCGATCTGGCTGGGCTCCAGGAGGGCCGTTGGATGTTCTGCTACCAGAGCGCCGGCCACACGCCTGAGGAATGGTTGAAACCCGACTTCGCCGACATGATGCCTCGCCTAAGGGAAGGGGGGTTCAAACACGTGGTCATCGCCCCGGTGCAGTTCCTCGCCGACCACCTAGAGGTGCTGTACGACATCGACATCGGGGCCAGGGAGCAGGCCGAGAAGCAGGGCATGCAGTTCCACCGCATCGAGTCCTTGAACACCTCTCCCCTCTTCATCCGGGCTCTTGCGGCCGTGGTCGAGGAGACTGTGGCCCGGCAGTCCTAGGAAGAGATCGACAGTCAGCCACCCTTTATTACCCAGCTGAGGTCGCTCGTCAGAGGATGGAGATACTGGAGGGCGAGGCTCTCTACAGGCTGCTCCTAGATCGCTACTCCAGGAACCCCAGGGGCTGGAGCATCACGATCTCGCCCTCGCCGCGCAACGGCTTCTTCGATGCTATGGTCGGCGGCCCGGAGGAGTCCTGGCACCTGAAGCTCGACACGATATTCAAGCCCTCGCCCTTCGTCCTGGGGGCGAAGACAGACCAGGCGGCCCCGTCGGGGCGTTCGCCGGTGTCGTTCGGTTTCAGGAGGCTCGACCCGGCCGACGCGCCCGGGCTGTTCGAGGAGTCGCCCGAGGGGATCAACAGGCTGCTCGCCTACCTGAGCACCGTCAACCCGGTAGCGCCAGCGGCCCCCGGGAGCTACGTCCAGGGACCCTACGTCTTCAGTAACCGCGCCCAGACGCCCGGTTCGTCCATGACCAGGGAGCAGCAGAGCGTCGACACCAGGCTCTCCGACGAGATGGTCAAGCTCGTCCGGAAGAGATACCCCAGCTACCTCTAGGCCGCCTGCCTAGAGCTTGTGCAGCTGCTTCAGCCGGGCGATTATCAGGTCCGCGCTCTGCTGGGGCGTCCCCTTCTCCGTCTCGACGACCACGTCGGGATGCTCGGGCTCCTCGTAAGGGTCCTGTATCCCTGTCATGTTTGTTATCTCTCCCTTCCTCGCCTTCTTGTAGAGACCCTTCGGGTCCCTCCGCTCGCACTCGGCGAGCGACGCCTTGACGTAGACCTCAACGAACCTCTCCGGCCCGACCATCTGCCTCGCGCTATCCCTCGACGTCCGGTACGGGGAGATGAGGGCCACAATCGCGATCACGCCGTTCCTCGCGAGGAGCTTTGACACGAACGAGACCCTCCATGCGTGCTCCTCCCTGTCCTCCCTCGAGAGCCCGAGGTCTCGAGAGAGCCCCTTCCTCACCTCGTCCCCGTCAAGGATCTCGACCCGCCTCCCCTGCGACTCGAACTTCTCCTTTAGGACGGCCGAAAGGGTCGACTTGCCCGACCCAGGCAGCCCGGTCATCCAGAGCGCAAAGCCTTCCTCCTTCATGCTGTCATCTCGCCTCCCCTTCCAGGGCCGCCCCTATGGTCTTTCCGCTGAACCCGGCGCCCTTGGGCTCGATACCGAGCATGGTGAGGACCGTGGAGGCCATCTCCTCCACCCTCGCGCCCCTCACCTCCCTCCCGCCGAGGTTCTTACCGGGCCTCGTCATCAGGAAGATGCCGTCCATCGAGTGGACCGAGTCGTCCGGCCCGGTGTCGTTCTCGAACAGGTAGAGGGAGTCGTGCCCCACTGTCCCCGCCGACCTCCAGTCCAGGTCGTCGAAATAGACCATCAGGTCCGGCTTGTCGCCTACAGCCGTGCCGTAGATCTTGTCCGGCTCCATCACCGAGTTCCTCATCACCCGGCCTTTGTGGTCCTTTATCTTTGATATCTTCTCGGAGAGCGCGCGCTTCTCGGCCTCGAGCTGCGACGGCTCGACGACGCCCTGGACCTCCCGTCCCTTCACGTTGAAGAAGATGCGGGCGTAGTATCCCCCCCACCCCCAAGCCTTCGTCCTGCCCCAGTCTATCTCGGCCTTGTCTATCTCGGTCGGGGACGTCGGCCTCTTCTTGAAGGCGAGGTATCCCTCCTGCTCGAGCCACTGGTTGACGCAGAACCCTCCCTGCATCGCCTTGGACCCGTGGTCGGAGACTATGAAGGTCGTGCAGTCTTCTCCTAGCATGGGCAGCAGCCTGCCGATCCGCCCGTCCACCATTGAGTAGTACTCGAGGTCGATTCCCTCGTACTCGTTCCCCTTCACGTACTTCGGGTGCTTGGGGTCGAAGAACTTCCAAAAGGCGTGGTGGAGCCTGTCGAACCCTATCTCGTGCATCATGAAGAAGTCCCAGGGCTTGTTCTTCGCAAGGTACTCGGCGACGTCGAACCTTCTCTCCGTCATCTGGAAGAGCTGGCTCTTCACCTCCGCCCTGTTCTCTGTCCTGAACGTCACGTCGAAGACGTACTTGCCCCCTGCGACCTCGATGACCTCCTTCCTGAGCGCGTCCGGGTTGGTGAACTGCCTGTCGGACGACGGCGTCAGGAAGCACGACACGGTGCTGGCGTTCGAGACGGGCTTGACCGGGTACCCGGGCGGGACGCCGATCACGACGGACTTGCGCCCCTTGTCGGATAGGACCTCCCACGCAGTCTTCGCCGAGACGTTGGTCGAGGTGACTATGTATCCGTCGCTGTAGGCATAGCCCCTCCTGTGCTTGAACCCGTAGATCCCCAGCTCGCCCGGGTTCTTCCCCGTCATCATCACCATCCACGCGGGGACGGTGATCGGCGGGTCGCAGGTCCTCAGTCTGCCGTGGAGCCCCTCAGCGTAGATCCTCCTCAGATTGGGGAGCTTGTCGAGCAGCTTGTCGAAGAGGATCTCGGGCGGGACAGAGTCTAGGCCGAGTACCGCTACCTTGTTTGGCATTTTGATCTCTCTCACCCCGAATCCCAGGTCACGGGCCTCTCGGTCCATCCGGGGCGGGGCGCAATTTTTTCGCGGTCAATTTTCGATATTTAACGCTTGGTCATTTATTATTAGCCGAGATTCAGTGGCCAGCGAGCTCGACAGCGCTCCGAACCTCTTGAGGTCATTCGACAAACGGCTTCTCGAACCTCAGTATCGCCTGGGCGACCTCTGGTCTCATGAACTCCTTCGGCGGGACCTCCCCCTCAGAGAACATCTTCCTCAGCTTCGTCCCGCTGAAGTTCAGCCTGTCCTCCTCTCCGTGCGGGCAGGTCTTCTCGCTGGCGATCCCCGCACACTTCTTGCAGTAGTAGAACTCCTTGAAGAAGAGAGGCGAAATCCCCAGGTCGGGGAACTCCTTGAAGATCTCCTGCGCCGCGTAAGGGCCGTAGTAGTTCCCGACGCCCGCGTGGTCTCGTCCGATGATGATGTGGGTGCAGCCGAAGTTCTTCCTCATTATCGCGTGCATGATCGCTTCTTTGGGGCCCGCGTACTGCATCTCGTAATGCAGGACGCTCATCACGACCGAGCTCTTCGGATAGTAGTTGGCAAGTATCGCCTTGTAGGTGGACAGGATCACTGCGTCTTTGAAGTCCCCTGCCTTCTTCTTCCCCAAGACTGGGTTGATGAAGAGCCCGTCAACCAGCGCGAGAGCGCTCTTCTGCAGATACTCGTGGTTGATGTGGGGGGCGTTGCGCGTCTGGAAGGCGACCACTGTGTTCCACCCCTTCTCCGAGAACAGGATCCGCGTCTCCTTTGGCGTGAGGGTATAGTCCGCGTATTCGCCGTGGTCTGGCTTCACGGCGGCCTTGAGCCTCCCGGCCAATGCCCGGTCATTCCCCGCAAGCACCTTGGCGACACCGGGGTGAGCCTTGTCCTCGGTCCCGAAGACCTTGCTTGCGTATTCTTCCCTCGAAATCTCGAAGCTCCCCTCGTATTCCATGAGTGCGACGGGGCCGTCCGACTCGTCCACGAGCAGGACTTCGTCGCCTGATCCAAAGTGACCTTCCGCAGGGGCGGAAAGGAGGATGGGAATCGTCCACGGAAGGTCGCTCTCCAGGCGCATGTGTTCGATGACGTTGAGGTAGTCGTTCTCCCCCATGAACCCCTCGAGCGGGCTGAAGACCCCGTTCGCTATGTTCGCGACAATCGTTGCCGTCTCCTTGCTTATCCTGAGCTTCTGGTTTGCCTTGAAACCCTCCAGGGACGGGGAGTCTCTGGAGGTCTGCTTGACTTGCACAAGCTTACCACCGTGTGGCGTGCTCGTCATGTCATCCACCTAGAGGTAGCCAAGGGCCTGCAGCCGCGCCTTGATCTCGTCCAAGTCCGTGCTCGTGAAGGGCTCAGGGACGTCCTTGAGCTCATGCATGGCCACCACCTCGCGAAGGACGTAGGTGACGTAGTCCGATACCGACTTGAAGCCGGTCTTGTTGGCGATCAGCTTCTCCAGCCTCTTGTGGAGGGTGAGGGGAATCGAGACAGATGTGTACTTCGTCACGGCGCTTCGAGGCTGCGGTCCAATTACTGATAATTATGCATTCGGGTCGTCGATAGGCAGCGGTGTCCGGGGGGGTTGACTGGTCCCGGGGGCATTCCGTACGCTGCCAGCCAGCTCTTGAAGATTAACGAGGCGATGGTCCTATGATGGTCATCTTCGCAACGGGCTTGACGGCCGACCGAATCCTGTTCTACAGACTCGAGAGCGCAAGGACCAAGGAGGGCTTGAACCATGCGACCGGCCGACTCGAAACGCCCGGAACAATCATATTTCCGCCCGAGAGGGCCGACCGCCGCGGATGGCCCCTTCATCAGTCGGCTCTTGGACCAAGCAAGCGGAGTCCATCGAGACCGCGAAGAACCTCCTCTACTTTCGGCAGCTCGTCGGCTTGAAGTTCGACAGGGCGAGGCTTTCATCGCTCGAGAGCCGTTCCAAGACCCACTACTCCGGCTATCTGAGGAGGTTCGGGGCGTCCGAGGGAGCTCCCAGGGCGCTCTTCCTGATGGCCGTGAGCACGGTCGGCGCGGCCGCTACCTACAGGCAGCTCCTCAAGCTCCATGAGGCAAGAGCGAAGAGAGTGGTCTCGCGGGA